>OAUH01000798.1_pt1 | contig 15924 bp, 8 predicted proteins | sample 1495121 | NCBI WGS metagenome assembly OAUH01 (sample SAMEA2580006, study PRJEB22360) | human gut metagenome | reverse complement strand
CGTTTATTGCGTGGTTCGATACGAATATTAGTTGCATCGAGTTGTGCGGCTAGCGTCACCTTCTTATTCAGATTCTTCTTTTCTTCAGAAAGGTTATCGATCTGTCGTGAAGCCTGATTATACTTTTGAGTCACTTCAGCTATGACCTGTTTCTGCTGTGCAGTCAGTTTATTCAGAGAGTCGATCTGATTAATATACCCAATCATTACCTTACGCAAAGTAGCCAACTCATTCTTTAAACGACGGATCTCTGTAGCATTCGTGCTCTTCACTGTACGAAGTTCTTCCAAGAGACGTTGAGTTTTCAATTGTTCCTGTTCCAGTAATTGAGATAAAGAGTCATTAGAAATCGTCATCTTTAACTCATCATATTGTTGTGCAAAACGGGTATATTCGTTTTCCAGATCTTCCTTATCTAATTGGAATTCCTGCACTAACTCCCGGTTAGCTTGTTTTTCGGTAAACAATAAATAAGTAATACCAATAATAGCTATCACCAAGATAGCCACGGCCGCAATAAGAAGGCTTTTTTTACTCATAGTTTCAGTTGTGAATTGATAACGTGCGCAAAAGTAATCATTTCGCAACAGAAGTCAAGCAGAAAAGCAGAGAGTTTTTTTATAACTCCCTGCTAATCCATATAATTTTAACTAATTAGTTTATCAACCCAGTCAAGTTAAGAGACATAATAAAGTCTATAGAGATTGAATCACACATTCCCCCCATCCTTTTATCAAAGAGACTGAAAGATTAATCCCTGCACATCTTCTACCAATTGCTTGAGATCATCCAAATCCAAATATAAAGCATTTTCGCACAATTCCTTATATCTCCGAACTCCAATCTGTTCTACTATATTCTGCACGACTTCTTCACAAGGAGAATTTATCCCATCGGATAAGTTCCACAATTCTTCCACCTTATCTATGCGCTTAGTAACAAACCGAAATCCCCTTTTCTTCAATTCCTGTACCAACTCTTCTTTCCCGATACGTGCATTCACATGTACGGTTTTATTCTCCAAGAGAACACCTTTTTCATAAGTATCCACCACTTTCTGTATATCACGTTTTATCCTGTCGATCGTTGATACAGGAGGAACAAACTGCCAAAACAATAATGGAATATATCCTTGAGTCAACTCATACAAAGGTTGTGATATTAAATATTCATTTAAATAAGTCCCCTGTACGGAAACCTTTGTTTGCTCCCGATTCTTATACATAAAATACATACCCATATTTGCACCGAGATTATACATATCCATCATATCATGAGTAGCAATCAAAGAATAAACTTGTGCCGGAGTATGTTCATAAATACCTTTTGATATATTATCAATCTGCCTGTTGACAACACCGCTCTCCCAATCGGCCAAGTCCTTACCTTTTTCAAGAGATAACGTATCATAGTCCACGACATTTCTTGATATCGTTTTGATGTCATGCTCTGAACCGGATTGGGTATATAAAATATAAAGAGAGCCGTCTGCATACTCCTGACCATCCACTCCGGTTTTACTAAGTTTCCGACAATAAGATTCACTTTTCACGTCTTCCCCTATGCCTGCGATAATTACATTTTCTACTTCATGTTCTATTATAAACTTCCGATATTCATCAGGCAAAGCCAATAATTTTATCCAGGCAACTCCGACATCATCCATGGAAGCATCATATCCCAATGTCGCATAACAAGGTACTCCAGCTTGCGAGGAATATTCTAATATGGAAGAAATTTCTTTGGTAGAATTGACAGAAACCAAAAAATGTAATGGCAATACAGGAGCCTCCATAGCTGCAGAAAGATAAGGTACCGTCGGTACTCCCGTAGCTATTATCACAGTTTTAAGTTTCTTCGACTTACCCAAATACTCATTATATAAATCTACTGTATGCTGAACGGATTGTTGAAGGAAATCAGGTGTCCCCCATACCGGTTTGGGACCTCCTCCCGGACCAATCTGCCATGTATGGCTCACACCTGCCGTCAGATTAGCTAAAGATTTTTGGACAGCATATTCCGCACTCATCCCACCATCGAGCATAAACACATTCAAACCTTTATATTCCTCTTTAGCGATCTGATAGGTAGTCAACATTCCGGGAATTACCACCCTAAAATAAGAAGAATATGTCAACTGTCCCTCCTCTTTTTGATAAACACCTACGGCTGCAGGCGTAAATTCTGAAGGAACTTCCCAAACAAATGGTTCTCCACCAATCTCCGCAAGAACCGGTTCTCCTTTCTTGGAGAGATATTTCAGTATAATCGTTTTACCTTCTGACTTCCCATCAAAAGTAAACACAACCTTCTCCCCTTGTGAATAAACGAATTTATCCGTCAGCACACGAGCTCCAATCTCTCCTCCTACCAATAGTGCAATGAAGAAAGTTACCATCAATTGTTTTATATTCATTTCGTTAGTTTAAATCTTAAATCCGATGTTATATCAATGTTCTACTAATCTCATATTTCCAACCTGTGCACAAATAGTACGAAGCTCCTCCAATGTCAGGTACTCCATCGACTTAACCGTATTCCGATACTTCTGCACTCCAATACGTTCAATTATATCATAAGCAAATTCTTCAGCCGAACCTATTTTATGATTAATGCGTCCCAAATACTCTTCCGTTTCTCCATCATCTTCCGGATTCCATTTATCTACACTCTGCCTAATTCTAATATTCTCCGAAGTGACACCTCTTGCTATCAGCTCGTCATAAAACTCATAGCGTCTCATATTAGAATTCAGATAGAAAGATCCCTCATACAGATGATCGACAACATCAGGAAAATACCCGGCAATAGCTGGCTTCAGATAACCATCAATACGTTCTACTGTAGAAGCCGCCGAATTAAATTGCCAATATAATAAAGGTACATATCCAACAAACGCTTCATATTGAGGGTGATTCGTAAGATACTCGTTAAAAATAACTCCATTCACAAAAGGTGCCTGCAACTTGCTTTGATTCTTTTTTATATATTGAAGCGTCAGGAAAGAAGATATATTGTACAAAGCCATCATATCATCAGTCTCAATCGTATAAGCTTTCACATTTGCCATCGCTTGCGCAGAGCCGGATATATTGGTTATCTGATCATCAACAATTCCGCTTTCCCAATCAGATATATACTGTCCTTCACCCAATTTTAACTGATTATAGTCATACAACCGATGTTTCAGTGCGTCAATATCGGCATCCGAACCAAAGTTAGTATACAATATATATAAAGAACCAGGTGCATATTCATCGGTAATTGTATTCTGCGTCAAAACCCTTCGGGAATAAGACTCTCCATGTCCTTCCTGACCTACTCCATAAATATAAACTTCTTCCACCTGATGGTCTTTTATAAATTGCTTATATTCTTCCGGCAAATCCAATAATTTTATCCAGGCAACTCCCACTCCAGGCATAGAACCGTCATAACCCAATGTGGCATAAGAGGCATATCCATTTTGATTGGAATAATCGAGTATAGCTTGTACTTCGGAAGCAGAATTAGCCGATACCAGATAATGAATAGGTAAATAGGCTGCCCCCATCATTGTTGCAAAGTAAGAAACAGATGCGATCCCCGTTCCAACCACCACTCTCTTTATCTTTGTGGCAGCTCCGATCTCCGAATTGTAAAGCTCAACAGTTTTGCGAACGGAACGTTGCAAAAACTCCGGAGTAGGCGCAACCGGATAAGTACCACCCTGCGGAGCCTCCTCCATGGTGGCAGCTATTCCCTGGTCGAAAGCAACTATCGTTTTTAATACACCGAACCCGGCACTCATATCTCCTATCTGACGATAAACAGGAAGTCCCTGATAATCTAATTTTTGAATATCGTAAGTCAACAGCGACTGCTCGTTGACAGCTCTGAAATATGTTCCGTCAATTGTAGTGGTTATCCCATCTTCAAAATCTAACAGGAACCTGACAGCACAAAAGGAAGAAGGCTTTAATGCAGCTGGAAGGGTATACAGTGTCCCGGCATCCACAGGAACAGATTGTCCCGGTGCTATTTGAATATGGGAAGCAACAGACTTTTCTATCAATACACACCCTCCATCATCCAAGTTCTGAATCACCACTTTTACTTCACGAATATCCATCGGATAGTTCGTTTCATTTTTCAAGGTAAAAGAGCAATTTACAGGATCTCCCGGCCAATAGGCAACTTTATTTAATTTCACATCAGAGGCTTTAGCCATTGTTGTACGAAAGCCGTCATCAACAACTTCCGAATCTTTGCATCCGCTCATAATAGCCAATGCAAAAAAAGTGATGATTATACTTGAAATATAACTAATTATTCTCATTGTGTTTTTCTTTTAAAATTGAATCCTTGTATTTATTCATCAATAAAGTAGCAATCTCAACAGCATTACCAACCGGTTCGGAAGGATAACGTTCATGTGACTTGACCCAGTCAATTTCAAACTGCGTCACTCTTTGATGAAAAGCATCAGCATTAAACGGCTGCTTGTTAGAAACAGAGCGAATAACTTCATCTATAAACATTTCCCAACGAGGCGCATAATATCCCGATACCAAACCTCCCCAAGTACGATTTGCATAATCGTTTAAACTTTGATCTTTATCTCCCCAGGTTGAAACGATAGTACGGGCATTTTCTTCGTAATAATTTTTAGAGGCTTCGTCTATACCTAATGAACGGGCATCTTCAATCCATTTTCCCAGTAAAAAAGAAGATTGTGTACTTAATAAAGTATTAACATCACGCAGTAGTTGTTTCATTTCAGCTCCTTTTTGTTTTAATAGCGGTAATTGCTTCCGGGAATAAGTTTCCGCAAATTCATCGCGAAGCTTCCCGAAATAATTCCCCAGCACTTGCCTTCCTATATTAACAACATCATATTCATAAGTAGAATGTCGATGTTCTCCGGCTTTCAACAACATCTCCCATACCTCAAACAAAGTTTCATTGGAATACGCTACCGTAGGCGTAGTCGTCCAATTGCCATTTCCTTTTAAACAAGGACGCGCATTCATCAATGTCCCCTGTCCCAAAGCAGCTGGTGCTGTATAAATACTGTCATAAAGCAATTTCCATGCCCGACGCATTTGTTGGTTTCTCAAGCCAATTCGCCTGTCTGCCAGTTGTTCTATCCATACAGAGTCCGGCAGATTACAATCCCATGCTTTACTGAAAACATATTCATACATGAAAGGATTTACATCAAACCCCTCCAAAGTAGAACCCAGTCCCGAAAAGTTTTCTCCACCATTGGTATATACATTTTCGATTCGTTTCCCCACTTCTTTGGTGTTTCCGGCAAGCATTGTATTTCCTCCGAAATTTCCTAAATAGCACCATAAATATGGTTGCCCGAAATACCGATCTGTCTGCTTCCAAACTTCAGTATTCTCACAATAATAGTCCAGTAGCAACAGTTTATTTTGAGGGACTGCTTTCAAGAAAGCTTCTACCCGTTCGTTTGTCCATAAATGTCGGTCAATATAGAATAACCATGTCATTTGTAACCAAGTAGCATCCGGATCGACATGCGTCATCGATTGATAAATATGCTTCGAGCAATTGGCTAAAAATTCCGGCTCCCAACTTGGAGGGGCTACTTCATTAAAAGGATCTGCCCCATAAATATGGTCTGTTCCGAACAACTTAGTTTGTTCTTCCAGAAACTCTTTCTGTATGGTTGCAAACAATGGGTCAAGCGGATCCAGAAAGTGGCTTCTGTATTTATCCTCGAAACCTCCCCAAGAGCTCATCCGGCTAATCTTAGCTTCCGGATAGATTCTTTTAAGTTCCGACGGTACATGTCCGGCAAATGCAGGAAGTATGGGGCGCATATTAAATTGACGTTCACGGGCTACGATTTGTTTCTGCAATGCTTCTTGTGTATCCAGCCATTCTTTAGGCAGAGGCCCCTGCCAATAATCCAAGTTAGACATACGATGCCAAGGCAAGTGAGCAGGCCCTGTGAAATAGTTCCGTATTTCCTCATCCGTCAATCCTAATTTCGTCCATACGCGATACCAGACAGATTCTTGTCCGGTGATTGCCAAAGGCATATTGATTCCATTTAAAGCCATCCAGTCTATCAACCGTTCCCAATCCTTCCATGTCCACCATGGCATTGTATAACCGAAGGTACAGTAATTAAGAAAGAATCGGTTCTTGCAACGGGCAGTCGAAATTATTTTTGCCGGTGGCATGGGTAATACTTCCGGCATCTCCACCGTATCGTTCACATACCAGGAAACAGAGGTAAGGCAGTAATGATTCAGATAATAGTTCAGCCCTACAGCCATCGAATTTGCGTTATTTCCCCGTATTCGTACTGTTCCTCCTTGCGCTTCTATTTCATACCAATCTTTATCAATCTTTTCTGATTGTTCAAAACTAAATTGGGAAGCATACTCCGGAAATAAACGTTCCACCATCTGTTGCATCGCTTTTTCATCTTCTGTACTTTCTTTGCAGGAAGAACACAATACGATCAACATCAGTAGAAATAAACATTTAATCTTACACATACTATTTATATTTTCATTTATATATTTCTTTTAAAAAACGAATGTATCCGATGTTACCCACTAGACACATTCGCTTGTCAAAGGGAGTAGTGTGATTACCGACCTAGTTGGTAATCGTCAGATGTGTAAGTCCCGCATCATCAAAATTCTTTTTAGTAAGCGGCACATCCGGTCCTATAATAACTGTGTTAAGTTTCTTCAGTTTCTTCAGAACTGTCAGGTCAACTTTCGGATTAATCGTTTTATCCACTGAGAAACCTTTACCCTTTATGATAGAAAGTGTTTCCAGATTAACAAAAGGTAAAATATCAACCAATGTTTGTATTTCTCCCTGAATCGTCAGTGATTTAAAGTTCTCTATATCCTGGCAAGCAGGCATACGGTCGGCAAATCCTATCAACCATGTATCCCACCAATCGAAATATTCAAAACGTAAATCGGTAGTGGACCAGTCTTCGCCGATTGTAGGACCATATATCAATGCCCATTCACCTGATAATGATTTTTTAAATTCCGAATCATTGTAGAAAGGAACATTTTCCGGACGAGTGTTTGAGGCAGGTACATATTTATCCGTCAAAGATTTAGTCTGTACTTCAATCGTTTGTTCCGGACCGGCAACTCCTTTCGCCAGAAGTTGTACTTTGATTGTACTCTTTTGATTATGAGGTAAATTGGCAACGTATGAATAATCCGTAGGTTTAAATTTATCCATCACCTCTTCACCATCCCGATCCGTATAAGAAACCTTTATCTCGTCAACAACGGGAGGAAATGCCCACTGCAAAACAGCAGAAGTGGCACTACTTACTCCGACAGCGGCTTCAATCGGTAAGGAAGACAAATCAATATCTGTCGTATTAATCACAGTCTGTTCTGAATAATTCCAGTAATCTCCTGCTGATTCCGTACGTCCCAAAGCTCTTAAATAATATGTGCTGTTAGGGTTTAAGAACAGAGTCTCCGTAAATTCTCCCGACAATTCTGTCAAATTCTTCTTTATTCGCTTGTAAGTATGTGAACCGCTTTCGCTTTCATTCATAGCCGTACGTTGTCCGGGATATTGCTCTTTGCCATATACCAATCCTATTTCCTGATTCTTGGAGCGTTCGTCATTTACCTGATAAGTAAAAGTGACGTTCGCTGTAATGCCGTACAACACTTCCACCTTCTTAATTTTCAATGTTACGTTGGGGGTAACAATCAAGTCCATTTTCTTAAAACTACGAATATCACCATAAATGGTATCCAACTCAAAGAACGGTCCGTTCGCCCATACTTTATAGCGGGAAGGATATACTTTGGTATTGCGATATGTTCCTTCAGGAAGTGTGTTATACTCCAAGGGAACCGCTACATTTCCATACTCCAGATCAAGTAACTTTAATTTAGCTCCATAATATTCGGTAGCCACCTTTTCACCGGTCAGCCTGTCAATAAAAGCGCCTTCGTAGCCACCGGTCAAGTCATCCACACGTTCGTCAAGTTCACACCCTGACAGATTCAGTGTTAACACTGCTAAAAGTAACAGTTTGATATTTATATATAATCTAGCTCTATTCATATTCTTTTCTTTTAGGGTTATCAATTCCAACCGTCATTCTGCACGATACCCGGGCTTTTGCTTAAAGGAAGCGGACAATAATAGTCTCTTTCCTCGAACCATTTCACTCTCGTAGCCAAATCCGGTGCTTCTACTTTCTCCAACGTATAATAAACGGAGGCAGGAGAAGTTGTTTCATCGATATGAAGAATGGGATAGAGAGCCTTCAACGTTTTATTGTGCATCTTTTCTTCCCCAATGCGCCAACGCTTCAAGTCCCAATAACGGAATCCTTCATACATCAAGTCTATCCGGCGTTCATGCCGTACAACCTCCAAGTCCATCGTTTTGGCAGGCAATCCTCCATGTATACTACGCAATAGGTCAAAAGCGACTTGGGCAACCGCTAAATAGTCATTCACTCCATAGGTTGAAAGCTCAACGGCAGCTTCAGCCAAATTTAAAATAACCTCGCCATACCGAATAACGACAGCATCCTGATCGTTTTCTTGTATAAGATAATCATCCAACCTCTTCACTCCATACAGTGTTTTTTTCAGAAAAAATCCCCAGTTAGTAGTTCCTGCGGCGGAAAGGTTCAAGAAGATACCATCTGCTCCACTTTTCATGTATTTTTCGTGACCGGGCACTTTCCCCGCTCCCATCCAATCTTCAGATTTTTCATAAGAATATTCTTCAGTAGTTCCATCTGTCCTTTTTACGAGTGTTTTCCGGTAAATAGAGAAACGTTCTCCCAAGAACTCTCCTCCCGGATAAATAACAGTGGCATCCAGACGTTTATCACGATTTGCAAAAAAATCTTCGGGATTATTCTTTGAAGCGGCATAATCCAATGGCTGAATCTTACCGTCTAATGTTTCAAATTGTTCGACAACATCTAAAGGAGGAACCATAAAGGCACAGTAACCGGCCCGTTTAATACGATAAGACTGATACCAGTAATCCTCATATACAGCCACTCCTGTCTTGGCAACATTAGCAAAACGGAAAATTATCTCATTATTATTTTCATCTTTTCCATTAAACAAATCGCCAAATTCAGTAGAGAGCGCATACTTACCATCATCAACGATTTCCTTTGCTGCTTTTGCCGCTTCCAATAAATATGTTTTCGCCATTTCTTTGCGGATTCCCTGGAAACTATTATTTGAAACTTTTCCATACTTAGCAATAGTCCCCGCATACAACATAGCCCTCGACTTCAACGCCAAAGCTGTATACCGATTGGCACGGTCACGATCTTCTGATGCAATACGCTGTACTTTCGGAAGCAATACAAGAGCCGAGTCCAAGTTATCTTTTATATAATCCCAGGATTTTTCCTCTGTAGAACGATTGTTGATGGAGCTTACATCATCCAACGGACTTGAATACAAAGGCACACCCCCATATCGTTTCACCATCTCAAAATACAGATAAGCACGAATAAAATAAGCCTCACCGACTGTACTCAACACCCCTTCATTATCCGAATTCTTATAAGTGGCGATAAACTTATTTACAACATTGATTGTCTTATAATTCCATACCGCCTCAAATATTTCACCTTTGCTTTGAGAAAAGACTCCTCCAAAAACAGTACCCGGAGTGTTATTTCTCATGACCCCATTCTCGTAGGTAATATTGCTCGCTCCATCATCGGTAAAAGCATCCAGATGATGTTGCCTGTACGACATTGCTCCGTCACCGATACAATGAATTGATTTACGTAATTCCGCATAATTGGATAAGAACTGTGCTTCTGCCAGTTCGGGATATTTGGCAATGTCCTCTTCACTAAGAATGGTTTTCGAATCGACAGTAAGCCAATCGCTACATCCACAGCACAAGCTCAATGCCAATACCATATATATGATAGATTTTACTTTCATAACCTGTTAGAATTTAAGATTTATACCTACATTAAATGACATGATTTGCGGATAGCTGGCAAACGAATACTGACTTTCAAGCTGTTCCGGATCAAAGAATTTCTGTGAGGAAAAGGTCAGGCAGTTATAAAGATTCGCATAAATCCTCAACTGTTTGATATTAGCCTTCTGGGTAATTCGTTGTGGCAAAGTATATCCCAATTCCACATTTTTCAGACGAATGTAACTTCCATTCCACATCCAAAAATTAGAACTTAGACGATTGATCGTTACTGATGTAAAATCTCGGACTGCCGGAAAATACCCGGGTATCCATTCAGAATTCGGATCAGTATAATCGGCACGATGCCAACGATCGCCAAAATATTCCCAAGTGTTCAGGTTGGTAGCTCCTTCCTGGAAAGCATCCATATCGAAAGCACCGATCTGGAAGTCCGACAATGCCCCTCCCTGCCAGAACATGGAGAAATCAACTCCCTTCCAGGAAAGTCCCAGATTAATACCATATACCAACTCCGGATAAGCATTTCTTCCGATAGGACGTTGATCATAATTGTCAATATAGCCATCGCCATTCCAGTCTTCATACTTTAAGTCACCCGGCAATATGGCACTGTTATTATTCGAATTATTATGCATGGGTGCATTGGCTATTTCTCCATACGACTGATAACGTCCAATACAGTTATATCCCCAACGTACGTTATTCCAATGTCCTTCAGTGTTCCATTTCCATTCGTCATAACCGCTTGTAAATCTTCCGTGCTCAATGTTCCCTTTCCGGGTTCTGGACCACGACATGTTTCCTCCGACAAAATAGTTGACTTCTCCTATTTTATATTGATGATTCAATGAGAACTCAAAACCGCGGGTGTTGTCATGGTCTAAGTTATACCAAGTAGCCAATGCTCCTGCATTATCATTGGCCTTTTGTGCCGGAAGTCCCTTACGCTGACGATAGAACACATCTCCCGATCCGCTAAGCAAGCCATTCCACAACTTAAAATCAACACCCGCATTTATCATTGACGAGGTAGCCCATGTAAAATCCGGATTAGGATTCAAGGTGGGATTTAATCCATAAATGGTGCGGTCACCAAAATTCATCGGAGTACCCGGATATTGATAGCCGCTTTGAAAATAGTATTGCTCATTATTAGCATAATATTGACTGGCAGCCGACAAGTCACCCAATTCTCCCCAGGAGGCACGAATTTTAAACTCATTCAAGACTTTCTTCAACGGGTTCATAAACTCTTCGTTTGTCAGCATCCATCCTACAGAGGCAGAGGGAAAGAAACCCCACTTATCGGCAAAATACTGGGCACCATCATATCGAAAGTTGAAATCGACAAAATACTTGGAACGGTAATCATAAGAGAAACGACCGATGAAAGAAGCCGTCCTGTATTTACGGAAAACTTCACTATTTGTCACTTGTTTATTGGCAATTCCACCCGCCATCATATCCAACACAGTAGAAGGAAATTCTCCACGAGACGTAACAGTAGAACGGTTTTCCGCATCCGAAAATTCAAAGACCAGTCCGCTGTTTATATTATGATTCCCGAACGAACGGATATAATTGATAAAACCTTGTCCGGTTATATTATAGGAAAAACCATCTTCCAAACTCAAACTTGCTTTATTGGCATTAGAGGCGGAAGCACTCTCATAATATTCCTGCGCATCCTCCCGATAGCCCATATAAACGATATTCATATTCCAGTTCTTATTCCACGAATCAGATTGCGTATATCCCATCGTAGCCTTCAAAGAAAGCCCCTCTACAAAGGGAACCTTATACTCTAAAGAAAAATCCACATTCAGATTCTTGGCTATTTTCTTGGAATATCCGGATGCCTCTTTATCCGCCAATGCCATCGGATTCACCGTACCTTCCCCACCAAAAGCATAATAGTCGTCATGCCCCGGCCACTTTACCGGAATATTCGGAGCCATATCTTTCATTTTGCGGGCTATCTCATACGAAGCGGATCTCGGATAATTCAGACTGTTAATGACAGCTCCCACTCCGACAGATAACTTCAAGTTTTTCAGTATATCCGCATCCAAATTACTACGGAAATTGAAACGATTCTTATCAGTAGAATTTGTTGACCAAATACCTCCCTGATATAAATAGCCGGCTGAAATAAAATAACTGACTTTATCTGTGCCTCCCGAAATATTGATATTGGACTGGGTGATGGGAGCGTTCTTTATCATTTCCTCATACCAATTGGTATTATAAGCATAGTCACGCGTAGCCATATCAGCGGGAGTAATTACCGCGTTCTTATCATTAATCAATTTCATATTAGCATAATATTCACCAACTAATGTCTGCCACAGCGGGGTTGATGCAGGCTGTGGATAGTTATGAGGCATTTGCAATCCGAAGCGCGTATTGATATCCAATGTCGTCGGTTTGTTTTTTCCTCCTCTTTTAGTCGTTACAAGAATAACTCCATTTGCTCCCTGCATCCCATAAACAGCGGCAGCCGATGCATCTTTCAATACGGAAACGGATTCAATTTCGGAAGGATCGATATCACTGTAATTTCTTCCCGGAATACCATCTACTACCACCAAAGCAGAACCAAAACCGCGAATTTTCAAATCGGCACCATCTGAACCCGGTTCAGCACTAGTCTGACGGGAAAAGACTCCGGACACACGCCCTGTCAACGCATTCTCCAGATTGGGGACTGTGGACTTAACTAATTCCTGATTGTTTATAGTCGAGACGGAACTGATTAATTTCTCACGTGTACGGGTCGTATATCCTACCACAACCACTTCATCAATTGTTTTTGTATCTTCAACTAACACCACTTCTGACAGCTTATTCATTTCTTTTGCCGAATAAGTCACAGGAGCGAAACCTATATAGGAGAAAATAATCTTCGAATCATCCGAAGGCACATGAATGGAATAAGCTCCATTAAGATCACTGACGGTCCCGATATTAGTACCTTGCACTACAATACTAACTCCGGGCAACGGTTCACGAGACTGGTCGAATACCACTCCTTTTACAATAGAGCTTTGACCTTCTTTCTTCGTTTTTTCCTGCAATACTTTCTTTTTAATAGTTATCTGTTTTTTATTAATGCTATAGGCAAGCTCCATGTTAGCAAAAACTTTATCCAGAATTTGCTCTACTGTCATGTTTTTGAAACGTGCAGGAACCTTCACATCCTTATCTATCAATACGTCATAGTAGAAAAAGACATAATCACTCTTTTCTTCTATCTTCTTAAAAAGTTCCATTAGTCCCAACTCTTTATAGTCCAAAGTAATTGTTTTCTTCTGGGCATACAATTCAGTAGGAAAAGCGGATAGCAGAAACACACCCAATGCTAGAAAAAAGCATATAAAGGGCCTTCTCACACTTAGGCAAGTGTGATTCTTTTTTTGATGTTTTTCATTCATCTGTTTAAGAATTAAAATTATACTTCAATATTTTAAGGCTATTCTATTACGAATAAAACTGGCTGGTATCCTTTCTCTCTCAAAAGGATAAATTAGAGTATGGTTTTTCACATATTAATCATAGGCTATTTTTTCTTTATTGTTACTTTATAAACATTGTTTTCCTTTCTTTATTATCACAGGAGCCGTTTCTGTGATAGTATTCAATATCTGTTCGATCGTATCGTCCAAATTCAGTTTTCCGCTACAAGTGATTTGTTGTTGTTTATCATAATCAATCCTTACGTTATAGTATCTGGACAGTTGTTTGAGTATTCCGCCAAGCTCTGTGTTTTTAAACGATAATCGTCCCTCCTTCCACGACACATAATCCTCCACATTCACTTTATCTACCACATATTTATCAGTGGATTGCCTGAACCGGTCATTGGGTAAAATACGTACAGATTCTCCATTAGATGCTGTTACCTCCACTTTACCTGTAACCAGCACAACACTTTTCTCTACATCTTCCCGATAAGCCGAAACATTGAAAGAAGTCCCCAACACTTTTACTCCCATATCCGACGTCTTAATAATAAAAGGTTTCTCCGGATTAGGAGTCACGTCAATATATATTTCTCCATCTACATATATTTCACGCTTCTTATCCTCAAAATGTGTTGGATATAGAAGCACCGTTCCTGCATTCGCCCATATTTTCGTACCATCGCAAAGAGTGACACGGGCACGTTTGCCATACGAAACAACTAATTTATTAAATTCCCCTTCACCAGCATCTGTCGCCATTTGATCGTAAGCCAAATCCGGATTACCTTCAAAAGTTTCTTTCAACTGATCGTCAACAAAAAGCTGCGTTTTACCACTCATAAACACAGAGTCATTCACTTGCAACAAAGCTAGATAATCAATTGCCGGAGCACTTTTCCAAATAACCTCTACCGAAACAAACAGGATAAGAATAGCTGCCGCAACTGAAGCGCTCCACCATCTCATCTTATACAATCGATATTTACGTTGAGACATTTTCCGATTTTGAATGGCTTGTTCCAGTTTCAAACAAGCATTATCCACTTCTTTTGGGGGTAAAACCGGCTTTTCCCACTTTAACGCCGCCAGTCTCTCCATCGCTTCTTTTAAATACGGCTCACGATCGGGACAATCGGCAATGATTTTTCGATAATAATCTCCTTCTCCGGAATAATACCAGAAAAGAAATAAATCATCGTTCAAAAAATCAGCTGTAGTATATGATGAATATTCTTTCATTATTTATTTCAATTAAAGACCTGTTTACTATATATACGAGATTCGTATGCCTTTCATCTCCTTTTTTCCTCAAAAAAATAAATAAAAAAGCAGAGAGGTATAGGTTTACGCTCCCCGCCTTCCGTATACAATACTCTTTTTCAATTATTTAAAGACAGAAACGCCATGCAGGTATAAGATAAGAAAAAACAGAAAATAATCTTTTGAATCCAGTTTTCTTAATTTCTCCATCGCTTTAAAGACTTGTCCGCGCACCGTTTGAATTTTCATATCCAGCATTACCGCAATCTCTTCATAAGGCATTTCCTCTATAAAATGTAAATAGACTATTTCCCGCTGATGATCTGTCAGCAAATCAAGAATTCTATTCACCCTTTTTTTCAGTAATAAGTCTTCTTCATCAGAAATAAAGCTTTCTTCAACGGATACGGATAATTTAAAACTCCTTTCCTCTTCTTCTATAGAAGATGTATCTTTCTTTGTACGCTCCCAATCAATCAGCTGATTCCTAACCGAACGCAACAAATAAAATTTTATTTTCTTCTCATCAATACACAGGCGCTCATTGAAATACAATTTCACATCTTCGGTATTGAACCCCAAACTCACTCCATAAGCATACAAATCTTGATAGTAGAATTTGTAAAGTGCAATAAATTGCATATCCCCTTCCTGAACAGATTGATGATTTGATTCCCAGAACTTCATTTTGATATTTTCGATATTTTCAGCAGTTCATTAAACTTTCAATTAACAGATTGGCACAAAGATAATAAGCTTTCGGACTTTATTCGTTCATTATTTAAAAAACTTGCCAGGTTCCCTGCCACTTTAATTGGTATCTTCTTTTTCCATACAAAAATGAATCAAGCATACGGTTGAAAGGTATTGCCAAAAATTCTCCATCAAGATACTATCGTTATTTCTTTCTCTGCCTAATATTATTAATCTCATTGCTTATTATTACTTCGTTCTACTATAGTTACTCTTGCGTTCCACTATAGTTATCCGTAAGGGACACTATAGTTATTCTTGCGGAACACTATAGTGGAACGAAGTAACAGTAACTAACGAAGTAACTCCGAATAGGCAAGCAATTATAAAAAAATAGCTGAATGAATCATTTGCCATAATAGTACATTCTTACGCAGCTACATTCTGTATATAACCATGCAAAAAACAGCTTCTTCCACCCAAACTTTTTATCATACCTATATATTATCGGGAACTTCGACCTTTAACTAAAATTATTACGGAAAAA
>OAUH01000795.1_pt1 | contig 16057 bp, 9 predicted proteins | sample 1495121 | NCBI WGS metagenome assembly OAUH01 (sample SAMEA2580006, study PRJEB22360) | human gut metagenome | reverse complement strand
AGTCTGTATACATAGTACTCATCAGATGGAAACCATTTCCATCCAAATAATCCCACACTTCTTTGTTGATAGGCCACAGGTCTTTCTCATCCATCATTTCCCGGAGTATTTCTACTGTAGGAAGAGTCGGTGCACCATATTCAGGATTAAAGCCATCTACACGACTACCTCGTGGAGAAGCTGTATTTTCATAATGCTGCATCGGATTCACCTGTTTATAAGGGCTGCCATCATGTACTCCAGCACACTCCGACTGCATCTGATATCCGCGTGTACCATCCAACTGATTCAGCAGTTCGGGAGTACCGGTCATTTCTGTGCTTTCATTGGAAGCAACATAATAAGCCAGAGACGGATGATTACGAATACGCTTCACTGTAGACTCCACGTTACTCATATAGAGAGCCTTGTCATGAGGATGACGAGTATCCCCTGTCATCCAGAATTCCTGCCATACCAGCAAACCCAGTTCATCACAAAGCTGGAAGAAATAGTCAGATTCGGCAATACCACCTCCCCACATACGCAGAAGGTTGACGCCCGACTGGCGGGTATAGCGCAATTCAGCATAAGTACGCTCATCAGAGTGTCTCAACATAGCTTCCGGTATCCAGTTCGTACCACGGATAAACAATCGTTTGCCGTTTACATAAAAGACACGTGATTTGTCCGGTGTCTTAGTATCGGAAGTGATTTCACGAATGCCAAATCTCGTCTTTACGGAATCACAGACCACTCCGTCAACCGATACGGTCAACTTCAGATCATATAAGTTTTGCGGTCCTTTGTTGACCGGCCACCACAAGCGAGGAGAATTCATCACAAGTTGCGGAAACTCTTCCGGAGAAAAAGTAACCAGTTTTTGTTCTCCCCGAATCACCCGGAATGATTTCTCAAAAGATATATTCTCACCTACAATCTCACCCTTTACTTTGCAATTAATTCCACTATTGCTAGTTGACGAATTAATCACTTCTACAGATACGGTCTCACGTGCCTGGTCATAATCCGGTTTACGCAATTCAGACTTAATAAACGGATGACATAGAGCTACCTTTCCGGTAGCATAGATAGAAATATTTTTCCAGATACCTGTATTACGATCACGGATACCATCCATAAAGGTAAAGTCCCAGCCTACAGTCATCAACATCGTAGTATTCAATCCGATATTGCCGTTACCACCATTATGGAATTCTCCCGCAGCCCCCCAAGACTTCGGCTTAGTACTTCCGGGAACATCAACCGGATACACTTTTACAGCCAGTGCATTATTCTTCCCTATCTTTACAAAATCGGTCACATTAATATAGTCCTGTATAAACATACCATTGATGGTACTAAGCAAATTCCCATTCACCCATACTTCTGCCCGATAATTGATTCCATCCAGCTGTAACCAAACATTCTTCCCCTTAAAAGATTGAGGAACTGCAAACTCGGTACGGAACCAATAAGTATAAAAATCTCGTCCGACCTGAGAAATATCAGGAATCAGCTTCGATTCAATCTTATTATTAACTCCATAATAAGGTTCAGGGTATTTTTGGTTATACACTAAAGAATTTAAGACTGTACCGGGAACAATGGCTGGCAACCATTTTTCAGTCGGATAATCTGATGAAGATATCTTCTCACCCGGATCTGTGGTATCGCCTGCTTTCATCATTTTCCACTGATAATCTCCATGATGAGTGACTTCCGAATCAAGCCAGATACGATTTGGATCTCTGGCATCATTCATCCTATTTTGTGCAGTCAATACTGAACAGAAAAATAGTAGCAAAACAGAAAAAAGGGTCTTAACAAAGTTATGCATATTTATGTTATAGTTTTAAATGGTTTTTGGCATGGAACAAAAGTAGAGGTTTCCTTTTATTCAACCTGCCAAAAACAGGTCAATAAATGAGATTTTAGTCCCAAATTATTTTAATAAAGGACATAATTGCCCGTATTCACCGTTATTTTTCCAGAAGAGCAACCGTACACCAAAGATAAGGAGCCTGACCGTGATAATCACCGGTATGGCGAGGGCGATCATAATAATACTGCTTACTATTCTTTTTATTCGTTCCCACACACACTTCTCTTACATCATTCTTCTCATTAATATACGGTACTAAAGCCACCCATGCTTTGCGGGCTGCCGGACCATATTCTTTTGCCTTGAGCCATCCTTGCTTGACTCCGGTAATAAATGCAAAAGTAAACATAGCAGATCCCGAAGTCTCAGCCCAACAATCAGGCTGGTCTATTAACTGATTCCACAAGCCATCGGACGTCTGATATTTTTTCAGACTCTTCATCATTTTGCGATAACCTTTCAAAATACGCGGACGATATTTACTATCCTCAGGCAAACATTGAAGCAATTCTGCCATCCCTGCCGCCATCCATCCATTACCACGTCCCCAATAAAAAGGAACGTCCGGTGCATGGTAGAAAAGCCCATTCGGGCGTTGCAACTCATCTAAATAAAGCACCATTTCTTTGGCTGCACGATCAATATATTTCCGGTCTCCGGTCACTTTGTAAGCCTGAGTTTGTACAATGGTAATCATATACATATCGTCAATCCATAGACGAGTTTGCCAAGAATATCCTTTCGCATCCCATTCCTTTTCTTTGGCTTTTGCATTCTCTGGAAGTTCCCATTGCGTATCAGCATAAGAGATTCCTAAGTCCAAATAACGTTTATCTTTAGTTATTTTGTACAGTTCCAAACATAGACTGCCGAACATATTCCAATCTACATGCGTCTTTTTAGGCAAAATATTCTTTTTTGTCGTAAACAACGAATCAAATTTATTTTGCAACAACTTAACCAGCCTTTCGTCTTTGGTGATTGCTGCATACTTAAGAGCACCACTCCAATTAAATGTATCAGCATAACCAATTCCTTTTCTATCGCTTATTCTATATTTCTCCATAAAACGATATGCCAGGCGACTACCGACTTCTTCCGGAGTATACCCTTGAGGAAAATCCGTCAACTTGTTCTGTGCCATTAATAGCTGAAAAGGCAAAAAGCATAATAAAAAAAGTATTCTTTTATACATAACGATATTTTTAGTCATTAGATAATAAAAAGTTTATTCTTCTAGAAGAGCAACCGTACACCAAAGATAAGGTGCATGCCCATGATAATCCCCCGTATTACGGGGACGATCATAATAATACTGCATATCATTCTTTTTGTTAGTACCGACACACACTTCTCTTACTTTATCATTCGAGTTTATATAAGTAAGCATAGCCAACCATGCTCTTCGAGCAGCTTCACCATACTCTTGTACCGGTAACCATCCATACTTCACTCCCATAATAAATGCGTAAGTAAACATAGCCGAGCCCGATGTTTCTACCCAGCAGTCCGGTTTATCAATCAACTGTCTCCACATACCCTCTTCTGTTTGATAATTTTTCAGACTTGCCATCATAGTTTGGAAACCTCTTACAATGGGCAAATGATACGGGCTCGATTCCGGCAGATAGCGAAGCACTTCTGCCATCCCTGCTGCCATCCATCCATTTCCTCTTCCCCAAAAATAGGGTACATCCGGTGCATGATAGAAGAGTCCATTCGTACGTTGTAACTCATCCAGATACATCGCCATTTCTTTAGCAGCACGCTCAACGTATTTCAATTCACCGGTCACTTTATAAGCATGCGTTTGAATGACAGGAATCATATACATATCGTCAATCCACAAGCGAGTTTGCCAACTATATCCCTTCGCTGCCCATGACTTCGCACTTGCACTTGCATTTTCCGGTACTTCCCATTGGGTATCTGCATAAGGCATACCCATTTCCCGATATCGTTCGTCTTTAGTGATCAGATACAACGTCAGAGGAAGACTACCGAACATATTCCGGTCAACATGATCCATCCCAGGCAAAAAGTGCCTATCAGTAGTAAAAAAGGACTCAAACCCATCTTTCAAGGACCGGATCAGTTCATTGTCTTTCACTACTTCCGCATATTTCAATGCTCCGTTCCAAGTAAAAGTTTCCGGATAACTGAGAGTTTTCCCATTATGTTTCCCCTTTGCAAAAAGTTTTCCCAATCGTTTCCCTATCTCCTTAGGAGTACTCCCTTCCGGAAAATCAGTCAGTAAGGGAGTATCAATTGTCCGCTTGGTCTGTAACATCCATTCCTGAATTTCGATTCCTTTTCCGCCTTGATTCCGATGAATGGTCAGTTTATAATACTGATACGCCTCCTTATGTCTCAACTCCAAAAACTTTTTCTCCCTTTTTTCAAACTCCTGCCGAATTCTATTATCTAGTTCGGTCCACTTCACATTGTCATTCGATCCGTAAAGAGACCACGCACCAGGTGCATTTCCTTCTTTATCTCCGGTTGCCATAACCGAATAATAACGCGCTACAACCGGTTCTTTTCCCTTCCAGATGATAGAGACAGAATTATTAGGAGTATAGAAAGAAGTTGTCCAGTCTCCATCAACCAAACTACTAATATCTTTTCCCTCAGGAGAGTCATCATACTCAGGAGAGATAGTACCCTCTGTCGGCATATTATAATTATCTGCCTTCAACTGATACACATAGGTGTATTTTTCCTTTTCGTCATTTCCCGTACCTTCCTGAACCGGTGGCACAGGTTCTTCATTTTCACTGGAACAGCTATAAAGCATACCACCCGATGTCATTATCAGGAATATGCAACACAGTGCCTTCGCTATATCATGTATCCAACCATCATTTTTCATTTTATACATCTTATTCTTCATTATTTTCCTTCTAGTTCCAGTACAGCTAAACGAGCCAGCATCTCGACAAAAGCTCCTTCGTGCAGGACTTGCCAAGAAGAATTCGTTTTACCGATAAAATAATTATTACTCAGCAGATTAGTTGTTTGATTCCGGCATTCTGACATCCAAGCCTGCAACATGCTCTTCTCGAACGCAGTGACATAATCCCTTCTTCCATCAATCTTATACAGTTCAAGGAAACCACGAAACAATACAGAATAAAACCAGGCATGATCTCCATTTATACGATAGAACTTTTCTCCCAGTTCTTTTGAGTCATACAAGGTAAACCACTTACTGTGGGCTGAACGGGCAATCTGCTGCGCTTCATTCAGATATTGTTGTTCTCCTGTTATATTGTACAATAAACAAGCAGCCTGCATTGGCTGACCGGAATTGTAACTGTACTTACTTTTACCTATAGTCATCGAAGGAGTAATATTATCATAGAAAAGGTGATCACTCGGATCTTGCATGTATTGTATCAACCATGCATAAAATTCTTTAGCTTTATCCAGATACTTCTGCTCTTTGGTTATCTGATATAATTTACATCCCAATACTGCAGCCGGTGCGGTAGAACATGTATGTTTATTACTGTATGCCGGTATTTCCCTCCAAAGAATACCGCCACCACATGAACTGGTGTTTCCCACCATCAAATAATCCCAAACCATTTTCGCCTTCTCCAAGAAACGATTTTCCTTTGTCTGTTCATACAGTTCCGCCATATCCAGTCCTATCCAGACATTATCGTCATAATACCTTTCATTTCCGTTTTGCGGATAAACTGCGTAAGCGCTGCGCTTGTTATCAGTTGTGATAAAACGATTGATACTATTAAACATACGGTCAGTCAAATCTGCATACTTTTTTTCATAAGCAGATACCCCGATTGAAGCTCCACGCAAAGCTACATAGCCAGAAAGCCCTGCTCCTTGATCCCAGACTACGGCATCTCCATCCCAATAAGGTCCGGTAGCAAGCGGATATCTTGTATTCCAACAGTCACGTGCAGACTTTCCGAAACAAAGATTCATTAACGAAGTCATCAGGATGTCAGCTCTTTCTAGGAAACGGGTTCTCACTACCTCTTCTTCACGAAGCGGCGTAGCAGTGACCGTCAATTCCTCCGAGCGTTTCCCATAATTATCAACAGCGACGGCAGTCACAATATATGTTCCCGGTTCAGAGACAACTATTAACAGTGAACCAACCTTTTCTGTAGCAATACGTATGTTTTTCTTTGCTGTGTTCTCAGGTTTATCTCCCTCTAACAAATAAGAGATCTCTACAGAAATAGCTCCGACAGGATTAGTCCAGCTTACTTGCAATTCATTCGCTCTCTCCGTTTTCTCCGCCACAAGATTGGTAACCGGAGGTACTGTTTTTGGGCCCTGTCCATCCTGCTTTCCATCATCTATTTCATCCGTGATAGGCGAGTCGCCCCCACCGCATGCACCTAATAATGCAAATAAGAGAAAGAAACAGATTCCTAACAGCATATTAAATCGGATATTTTTCATGATATTCCTAGTTTATAGGGTTACTTTATTCTCACCGGTTCAATCGTTTCTCCTGTAATACTAATTACTCCTTTATCGGAGATATTGAAGTTACTGATATAAGAAGTACGAGGACCTACACTAGTCTCACTTGCATGAGCATGAAAGATATATTTATAACTTCCATCGGCACAGACAAACGGTGCTCCATGTCCTGTACCGACTAGTCCTACAGACTTAGCAGCCTCTTTGTCTCTTCGGAGAATTGGATTTCCACTATACTTGGTCCAAGGTCCTTTAGGAGAACTAGCTGTTGCATATCCTACAGCATAGTCTTTACTTTCATAATGGTTTGCCGAATATATCAGATAATAAGTATTCCCTTTTTTCAATAGCGAAGGACCTTCGGCAATCGTACCTTGTTTCTTCTCCCAAGGTTCAGTAGCACTTATACATTTAGTCAATGTTTCTTTTTTTATACTGGTCAAGTCATCATTCATTTCTGCTACCCAAATCACGTTTCCCCCGGTAAATCGCACATAATAGAGATAAGGAGTACCATCATCATCTATAAAAAACGAGGTATCAATTCCTTTTTCATCTGCTACAATAGGTTTCTTTTCTCTTTGTACGAATGGACCTTCCGGGCTAGTAGAGGTAGCTACACAAATATGTTCTTCCACCGAATAGAACATATAAAACAAATTCTTTGATTTCACATAATATACTTCCGGAGCCCAATACCATTTAGTTCCCCAAGAATTTTCCGGTGACAAAGCCTTTATATCATTTCGCTTCCATTGCTTCAAATCTTCAGAGATATACACTTCGAATCCGTTAACACGAGTTCCATATGCATAGTATTTACCTTCATGGTATAACACAAAAGGATCGGCAATCGGCAATTTATACTCTGCTATTATATCCGGGTCAATCGCGTCTTTTTCGGCTGGAGTAGCTGAAATCGTCACTTTCTCGGAACGCTTACCATAATTATCAACGGCTACAGCAGCAATTTGGTAGGTTCCAAATTCTGGTAATTGGAGTGCATATTTACTATTTTTCTCACCATATACACGCACATTAGTAGTCAAGGGGATATCTCCGCCACCTACTTCTAAAGCATAAGAAATCTCTACTAATACTGCATCTGAAGGATTTTTCCATTTCAGTTGCAATTCGTTAGCTTTTGATGTGGCAGCAGCAGTAAATTCAGTGATCGGATCCATGTTGTCCTCCTGAACATCTCCACTTTCCGTGTTTTTTCCTTCATCCAATTCTTTGTCATTGTCATCATTACATGACACCAAGCATGTCATCCCTATAATAAACAAAATATTGAGGAGTATTCCTTTTCTCATACCTTTCCTTTTAAAAGAAGTAAATAATTAGGTTAAAAAAGGAGAAGACTTAAACAGATGTTAACCCTCTCCCTATAAGTTTTATTAGAATAAAAAAGGGGAGAACCTTCCTATCACATAGATAGAATTCTCCCCAATATTTATAAGAGCTAGACAAACTTCAGTTTACCACTGAATCTGCTGATCTTCGTCAGGAATCAAAGTATTCAAATTACGCTGCATTGCCAAAGAACCTTCTACCACGTATTCAAGCTTTGTACCAGGGACAGTTGTATAATCCTTAAAAGAGTAATATAAATAAAGAGTAATATAAATCTTCTTCAGATAAGGCTTTAACTCATCCATCTCTTCATTCATTGTAAAAGTACATGCCTTTTTTTCATCAAGTTTTAATTCAATCTCTGGATTATCAGACCATACTTCTAACAATTTAGAATCTGTACCTTTTTCCGGAAAACGAATAAACACTTTATACTGTTTGCGATCAAGATAATCTATATCTCTTGTACCTGCATAGATAAAAATTGTCCTATCATCTACCACAAATGCTCTTTGCGAGGATATAGTGAAAGGATTCTTCACATCAGGTTTAAGAAAAATTCGATATTGAGCCGCATCATACGTGCCTGAATAATCATTGAATGGAAGTAAACGCAGCATAGCTCTACGATAGTATTTACGTGGATTTATCTGATAATCATAAGATTGATCACCCAATATCTGTATGGGTAACACCCACTTATCTGCTTGGTCAAGCGTCTCATCTAATTTAAATTCAATCGGCAATGTTGTCAAACATTCACCAGCCGGCATTTCTACAGACTCCGGCATACTATAATACTTACTTGGCAGCTGTTGGAAATAAAGTTCTTCACGATGTCCATATTGTTCTATATTTAACCGTTCCAAAGTATCAGGATCCAAAGCAAAATGAATTGTATGCGATTAGTCATAGTAGATCCACTCATAATAACCGGAAGGTCATATTTTACCACTCCACCTGGCTTAAATCGAACATACGTCGTGGTCACTCCCTGATCATTAACATTTGCTTTGAAAGAAGCCATATGTAAATATTGCTCATCTTCCCATTCTTTATTACAGGCTGTGCTACAAACAATTAGCACAACACCCCAAATTATATTATATATATTCCTCATTTTATTTAATATTTAAAAAGGTTATTCCGGATTTGTCCAACCTGGATTCTGGACCAAATTAATATTATGCTTCAATTCAGTATGGTCAATAGGACAGAGCCACATCTTCTCTGCAAAAATAGTAGGCAGCGAAGTACACATTATTGGTGTATGGAACTGCTCCGCCATGTCTTTAGTAGCCAGCATATTACAGCCATATACAGGAGTGGTTTCTTCTACAGGTGCATCTAGCCAACGACGTAAATCCCAGTAACGATGTCCTTCAGCAAAAAACTCAATCTGACGTTCCCGTTTTAACATCATCCGGAATTCGTTCGGATCATCATAGGCTGTTTCATGCCCTTGAACATTGTCATAATCCGGTAATCCCGCACGAATACGGATCGGACGAATTCCTTTCTTCATCTCAGTTACATCACGTTTTACAAAATGGACTTTACTACCATCCCAAGATGGAATTTCATATGAACCAGTCAACTCATTTAACGCCTCTGCATAAATCAATAATATTTCAGCGTAACGAATAGCCGGATCTGCTTTATGTTCAATACGTTCAACGTCATACGAATTTTTCTGCGTATAACTAATATCATTAGGATGTACATATTTCTTTATACCGATACCTGTACGAAGCCAATAAGAAGAATTAGCATATCCATTATTTCCACCACGATAATAAAATACTTGTATATTTTTCTCCTCGGCATGATTGTTATCATTTAATGCATTTAACAAATGCCATGTACTTCCATTATAACCTACTGATGCATAAAATCGAGGTTCACGTTGTACATATTGTTTGGAAACCCCTGTTCCCAATGGTCCCAACTCTGGATAATTGGCCAACTCCTCAGTTTTCACATATCCCTCTGCCCTCGGGCGAGAATCATAACGGCCTTTATATCCATCAAACTCCTTATACATATCATTCATACCAGGACAATTTGTACCATCGTTCATGTAATAAGCATCACATTGCTTCTGGGTCATACCTTGCGAACCATATCCACCAGCACCATTACGTGGAAGTTGATGAACAACCATAATATCTACACTTTCACGACTTTGATTCTTGCCTCGAGTAAAGATTAGCTCTTCATTCTGACTTACTATAATACTGCCATCAAACATTTCACGATATGATTGGAAAGGATCAATATTTTTCCAACCATTTGGCCAAGACTGATCAGAAAATTCATCATCATGTGGCGGAACAATTGTTGCCGGATACGCTATATCACCAGCATTGCTATTGAAATAAGCCACATGTATGCCATAAATATTCAAATCCATCACATCCTTAGCAGCAGCTGCTGCTTTTGCCCACTTAGACTCATCGTAGGTTTCTGGAAGCAATCGTTTTCCATCTTTATTTACCAAGGCTGAAGATACTACTTCTGGAGCTTTCCCATTAAATAATGGACTAGCTGCATACAAAAGGATTTTAGCTCGCAAAGCCAAAGCAGCTCCTCTCGTCGGGCGAAGGACTTCCTGTACAGAACGTTGTAATGGCAATTGTCCTGCAGCTTTCAGGAGCTCACCAGTTATGTACTCCACGCATTCGTCATATGAATTCCTGGGGTAAGCTAACTCATCATATTCTTTCGTATAGTCCACTCCTTCATCTGGTATAATAGGTATTGGTCCAAATGCACGGAGCATCAACCAATAGTAGTAAGCTCGCAAAAAATGCGCCTGCCCCTTAAAATCTATGATCTCTTCCTCTGTGAACTCTTTGTTCTTATCTATATTATTTAAAAAAATAGCTACCTGACGAATACCTAAATAAGCATTTTTCCAAATACCACTACTAGAATTGTTAACTCCACTTTCACTGTAATGTCCACTCTTCCATTTATCATAGCCACCGTCTCCATAATACATGTCATCAGCAAAGTTAAAAGGATAATCTCTTTTGCTGCAAACATCCTGCAGATAACCATTACTTAAATAAGCGTATCCTCTTGCTAACCATCTATTTGTGTAATCTCGGTTACTGAAAACATCTTCAATAGTCATTCTCTCATCAAATAGATAATCGGAATCTAAGTAATCAGAACATCCTACTAAAGAGGTCAATCCCATAGCGAAGGATAAAATTGTTATTATCTTTTTCATATATATTCTTTTTTACAAATTAACAGATACACCTAAAGAAAGTGTCTTATTCAGCGGATATGTTTTTCCTGTTGAACTTCCCATTTCTGGATCCCAAAGTTTAAATTTAGAGAAAGTCAACAAATTGGTACCCGTAAAGAAGATACGCACTGTATTCATATGAGCTTTACGAACTATACTTTTAGGAAGCGTATAACCTACGTCTAATGTCTTCAAACGAAGATAAGCTCCATTTCTAAGCCAATATGTAGAAGCGCGATTATTATTATCATTCTTCCCATAAGTCAAACGAGGATATTCTGCATTCGGATCTTCATTTACACCCAAAATCCAACGATTACTTTCCGCCATCTCTTTCAGGACATTTCCCCAACCGTCACCACCGGAAAACATATAAACAGTAGAACCATCTATAAAATAAGTAGATTTACCCACACCTTGGAAATGTACATTTACATCCAAGCCTTTCCATTTAGCAGATACACCGAAACCATATGTAAAGTTCGGTTTTTTCGTTGCACCGATTGCTACTTTATCATTATCATCAATTACACCATCTCCATTAATATCTTTATACTTAATATCACCAGGCATAACATCACCAAATTGTTTTGGCCAATTACGAATTTCTTCATAATCTTTAAATAAACCTAATGCAACCAACCCCATAGCTTGATCAACCCGATGACCTTCCTGCATCTTATACCAATATATAGTGTTTTCTTCATCGCGCTCTAAAATCTCATTTTTACTATAGGTCATATTTCCACGTATAGTTAAATCAACCTTGTCTATTTTATGGCGGAATGAAAAGTTGCCATCAAATCCACGTGCTTCTACAATCCCGACATTTGCATAAGGATGAATATCCTTCTCATTAACCTTATTATCTTTATATTCTGTCCACGTACCTAATGAAGCAACCCAAGGCAAATACTTACGCTCCATATAAATACCTTCTCTACGTTCATGGAAATAGTCAATAGATCCCGACAATTTGTCGTCAAAAAATGAAAAATCTATACCTAAATCTTGTTTTGTAGCTACTTCCCATGACACATTGGTTGAAGCAACCGAAGTATAACGCATACCACCATAATATCTATCATAGCCAAAATCCGCAAATTGATAGCCTCCAACAGGCTTATTGCCACTTACCACATTTCCAGAATTGTCTCTCTCCCACAGAGTTTCAAGATTATATAAATATGGGAAACGAGTATCTCCTAAATTATCATTACCGGTTTTACCATACGAATAACGTATTTTAAACATATTCACCCACTTTAAATTATCTTTAACAATAGACTCTTCTGCCACATTCCATGCACCAGAAATAGCAGGAAAGAAACCAAAACGATTATCTTTATGGAAATTTTCCGATCCTGTATATCCAAAGTTAAAATCAACAAAATAACGATATTTCCAGTTATAATTAATACGTCCTGCTAATCCTTGATTACGCCGAGAAATACCATTTTTAAGGTCTGAACCAATCCCTTGAGTAGCAACTTTTGCAGATTGAGTATATTTCAATACTGCTCCTACATGATGATCCTTAAATCCACGATTATAATGTAATTCCCATTCGAAGAACTCATTTCGCTTTCCACTTGAACCAGAAGTTTGTGTCATTTTCTTCTCTTCAGAAAGTCGAGTAAAAATCAAATCACCATTTACATCACGGTAAGGTTCTGCTTTATATAATTCAGGCCACTTTACTCGTTTTATCCAATTGGAGTTTTCCGTATCATATCCGAAACGCCCAATAAATTTAAGCCCTTTCGTAATAAAGTCTAATTTCTGCTCCAATGTTACATTTGTTTGAATATTATTTTTCCAACTCTCATTGTATCCAGTCATAGTAGCTTGTACCCATGGGTTGATATTGTCCTCTTTTCCAGTCCAAGATGCTATTTTACCATCCGAATATGTCACTGGCATCATTATAGAATTATAGCCCATTAACGTTGTCCAAATAGCATCAGTTCCTACACCTGGGTCGTTCTGTTTACGTAATGAACCAGATACACCAACTTTCAACAAAGTTGTTTTAGTAATATCAATATCTACATTCATACGATACGTCCACTTCCGGAAATTAGCATTAGTATTATAATTCTTCAAGGATTTATCCGTTTTGTACATGCCCTGTTGGTCTTGATAACTACCACCTACATAATAACGAGCAGTTTTACCACCACCAGTCATATTTAATGAAGCGCGAGTGCTCCATGCACCATCCCTCAACATCAAGTCCATCCAATCCACATCTGGATATAAATCCGTATCAAGCCCTAAACGAAACAACTCCAATTCTTCCGGCTGATATAAAGGTTCTTGATTACGAGTCGTTTTTGCCTCATTTGCCATTGAAGCATAGGTATATCCATCTACAAATTCAGGAAGCTGAGTAAACATACTATAAAAAGTTTCGACTTTAGCATTTATATTGATTTTCCCCTCTTTACCACGACGAGTATTAATCAAAATAACACCATTGGCACCTTTACTTCCATAAATTGCTGTAGCAGAAGCATCCTTTAATACAGTAAAAGATTCCACATCTTCCACATTAATTTCATTCAAATCACGTTCAAACCCATCGACTAAAACCAATGCTGCATTGCTGGCACCAAAAGTAGAAATACTTCGCACCCAAAACTCGGAAACTGACCCCGGACGACCATTGGATTGCATAGCTTGAATGCCTGGAACAACACCCGCTAATGCATCAGCCATAGAAGTACTAGGACTTGTTTTCAATTCTGCAATATCTACATTAGTTACAGCACCAGTCACAGCTATTTTCTTTTGTACACCAGTACCAGTAACTACTACCTCATCAATAAGAGTAGCTTTGGCTTCTTCCATTGCCACATTTACCGTGCGTTGCTCTTTCACCAATACTTCCACTGGTTCATAACCAATATAAGTAAAAACTAACTTATTGTAAGGAGGCATTTTGAGCAAATACTTCCCATTTATATCAGTGATTGCGCCTAATCCAGGCATATTAGCAATAGACACATTGACACCTATTAACGGTTCTTTGTTTGTATCAGTTACAATTCCTGTCACTACAATCTCTTTTTGTGCAAAAGCATGAACTGAGAATCCGAGTAACATCATACATATTAATAAAAAATTTCTCATCATAAGTATGTTTATCATTATTAGTCTTCCATAGCAATTTTTCGGATACGATGATTATTCGAGTCTCCAACCAAAAGGCATTCCCTCTTTTCATCCCATACTATACTTGCGGGATAATTAAATCGAGCTTCTTTACGCAAATCTCCATCGTTAAATCCTTTTGTACCGTCACCATTAGGTCTTCCAGCATATATCTTCACACGCCCTGTTGGAGTCAAAGTACGTACACAATGATTTTGTTTATCCACAAAATAAAAATCATATTCATCTTTCTGTCCTGTATACTCCTCATTTTTCACAAAACATCCTTGTTGCGGTTCATTCATGCGAACATTGCCTCCAACACCATCTGTGATACCTTTATCATCATATTTTCCACATACCAAATAAGGAGTGGTAAACGTTTTCTCATCAAAATCATAATCCGCACGATAAATTACATGTTTATTTCTCACCATGATATACATGTAATAGCCTTTAGGATGAATAGCAACAAAAAGATCCAAAGAACCATAAGGCATTTGAATTTCATCCATTTTATAATCACCTGTTACGGGATCATATCGTCCAATCCATCCCTTGTCATATCTAGAAGTATAAATCTCTCCATTAATAGGATGAGGAATCGCTGCTCTACAGCCACGAGCAGGCAATGCTTTTACCTGCGTTTGAAAATTAGACTCCGGTGAAAAAAAGAACAGTCCGTTTTTATTATCTTGAGCTATATTACAAACAACTATTAATTGCCCATCATTTGTAAAGCTCAGAATATTAGTAGCTGCAGATGCCTCACCCGTAAATTTAATTGAGCCCAATGTCTCCTCAGCAAAATCAACAATTCTATGTGTTTTGGCACCTCCACATACATACAAACGATCTTTATTGTTTGGATCAAAGACTAACCACTCCATTTTTTCCAATCCTCCACAGTTTCCCCACGGTCCATCTATGATCTCAAAGTTTTTATTCTCATCCAATATTTCAGGATCAGTCTCTCCTACAAGAGTAGATACCAACATTTTCTTCTTATAAACAAATTTTTCATCTATCTCTCCATAAGCTAGCTCTTCTCCTCGTCCATCAAGGACAGTGACTTCAATATTACCTGCATCGGCACCACGTGGCACAAAACAATACAAATTATCATTCGTCACAGTAATCACCTTCGCTTCTTTCCCTCCGATAGTTACTTTTACTTTAGTTGGATCATCGCCAAAATTATTTCCATATAATAATAAACGAGATCCCCAACCTCCCTCCTTGGGAATAAAATCAGAAATTACCACTGGCTTGCTTGGATCAAAAGATGTCCCTTTCTCGCCTCCATCATCATCCTTACAACCAATGAAGCAAAAACTAACCAATATCAGCAATCCCCATAAGAGAAACCAATCATGATTTTTTGTTTTCATTCTCATAATACATTGATTTTAAATGTTAATAAATATACTTTCAACTTTAATTATAAAATACAGGAATTAATTCTGAATTAGAAGGAACACAATTCCTAATATAAGGCCACCCGTTATCAGTCCATAATACGCGATCAAGCATTCCTAAACGCCCCCCAACTTCACCATCTTTTTTCAGGTAACTATGATAGATCATCCAGTCTGTGCCTTCATCATCTTGAATAATAATAGAATTATGTCCAGGTCCTATCCATTTTTGCCCATCTCCTTCCAACACAAGTTCCCAATTGTTTTTAAGCATATCTTTCCCGTCTTTATCAACATAAGGACCAAGAAGGTTTTCCGAACGCCCAACTACTACTTGATAAGAAGCATTCACGCCATTGCAACAACTACCAATGGAGGCAAACAAATAATAATATTTGCCTTTTTTATATATATTAGTGCCCTCAAAAGCATTCCCACAAACTTGTTTCTTCAAAGTAGGTTTTCCATCATTTCCTAATTTAACAGTCAACCCATCATCTTCCAATTCAGTAACATAAATACCTTTAAAGCTTCCAAAGA
>OAUH01000768.1_pt1 | contig 16573 bp, 17 predicted proteins | sample 1495121 | NCBI WGS metagenome assembly OAUH01 (sample SAMEA2580006, study PRJEB22360) | human gut metagenome | reverse complement strand
ACTGTTTCCGTATCTTGATCTTGTGCCATAACATTGAAACCAACCATTGACATCAGCATAATAGCACTTAATAATACCGCAACACTTTTTCTAATCTTTCTCATTATAACACCTCCTTTCTTTCTTATTATTGCAAGTATACTTCGTGTTGTTTTCTAAATTATACAATATTATCAACTTATTTTCAATAATAAATTTGTCATTTTATATATAGTTTTGACTTTTTTCTGTATATACTTGATTTTAATATATTTTATTGATACAATATTAACACCATAACTTTTTAGAAAAATATTATATATTAGGAAAGGGGGAAGGTTGATGAAAAAACTAAAAGACTTATTCCATTCGTTATCCCATCCAACTAACATTCGTTCCTGGTTATTATTGCAGATCGTTGTTTCCGGTTTTTCATCCATAATTGCGATAGCAATAGATTCTCTATTAATCGTACCATTGATGGATGTAGAGGATGGTGGAATTGGGGATATTTTGTCCTCATGTATAACGATTACAATCATCTATTCACTCACCAGTCTATACACATACCGAAAATTATTTTTTAATTTTTTTAAAAGGGATACTTCCGATAAAGTTAAACACGAAACAGAAGATTCAAAGAAGTAAGAAAAATCCTTTCTCCCCGAGGAGAAAAAAGGAGAGAGTGAAGGCATTATGATTAAAAGGGCGGAATACCGCCCCCTTTTAATCATAGTGCCCCAGTATGATACAATGAAGATAATTCCTTTTTGTGTATAATATACAATATGGTTGGTATCATCGATCCGGCGATTCCACCAACCACTCAAATTGTGCTTGAGTGGTTCTTGATTCTGCTGATCAGTCCGTTTATATTCACTTCCAATACTATTAAAATTCTAAAATATTGTGTTTGTTTCACTTTTAACTCATGGGCTGCAAAGTTTTTTCTTCCAGCAAACAAATCTGAAATGCCTTGATGCTCATTCTATTTCCTATCCTCCAACATTTATTATAGAACTGTTTTTCCATAATTTGTCAGAAATTGTCGATAGTTAATTGAAATACTGGTATAATGTTTAGTAGTCAATTATACCTTTGGTGCAAGATCAAATCAAATATCATCTGATGGAAAGGTGTGATGAAACAAAAGATGAAAAAAGTCAATTTAGAGAAAAATGTCTATCAGGCAATGTTGGAACGACTTCATTTTATTTTTCAGGAGTTTGATAATATTTATATTTCCTTTTCCGGTGGAAAAGACAGTGGTTTATTATTAAATATCGTGCTGGATTTCCGGGATCAATACTATCCTTCGCAGACAATAGGTGTTTTTCATCAAGACTTTGAAGCACAATACAGCGCTACAACTGCTTATGTGGAAGAAACATTTCAAATGTTGGAAAAGCGTTCTTCTGTTGAATTATACTGGGTCTGTCTGCCTATGGCAACACGAACTGCTTTAAGCAGTTACGAAATGTACTGGTATCCATGGGATGAAAAAAAAGAAGATATCTGGATTCGTCCTATGCCAAAACATGATTATGTAATTAATTTGGAACATAATATTATGACGACTTATCATTATAAAATGCATCAGGAAGATCTGGCCAAACAGTTTGGCAGATGGTATAGACTATCTCATGCAAACAAAAAGACAATCTGTTTACTGGGAATAAGGGCAGATGAATCCTTGCAGCGGTACAGTGGATTTATCAATAAAAGACACAGCTATAAAAATCAATGCTGGATTACTCAGCAATTTAAAGAAGTTTACAGTGGTTCCCCTTTATACGACTGGTCCGTAGAAGATATATGGCATGCTTACTATTTGTTTGATTATCCCTACAACAAATTATATGATTTGTATTATAAGGCTGGTTTAAGTGTTTCACAGATGCGGGTGGCTTCACCATTTCAAGATTATGCCAAAGAGGCGTTGAATCTTTATAGAGTGATTGATCCTCAGATCTGGGTCAAACTTGTTGGTCGTGTACAGGGCGCCAATTTTACTGCTATATATGCAAAAACAAAAGCACTAGGATATCGTCATATAACGCTACCAAAGGGACATACATGGAAGTCCTATACACAATTTTTACTGGCGACACTGCCACCCAGATTGCGCCGGAACTACATAAATAAGTTCAACAAATCGATTTTATTCTGGCATACGGTAGGAGGCGGACTGGAGGAAGAGACGATCGAAGAATTGATAGAGCATGGTTATCGAATCAAAAGAAATGGTGTTTCCAATTATACAATTTTTAAAAACTCAAGGATTATCTTTCTTGATCATATTCCTGATGATACCGATGACATCAAATCAACAAAAGATATTCCAAGTTGGAAGAGAATGTGTTTCTGTATTTTAAAAAATGATCATATTTGCCGTTTTATGGGATTTGGAATGACAAGAGAGCAAAAAAGAAAACTAGATTATTTCAAAGAAAAATATAAAAGTGTGGAGGAATTAGATCATGAATAAAAATCCCGTTTATAATATCAAAGCAGTACCAGTAGAAAAAATTGTTGCAAATGATTATAATCCTAATACAGTCGCATCACCAGAAATGAAACTGTTATATGACAGCATTAAAGAAGATGGATATACGATGCCCATCGTATGTTACTATGACAAAGACAAGGATCAGTACATTATTGTTGATGGTTTTCATCGTTACCGCATTATAAAAGAATACCCAGATATTTATGAACGGGAAAAGGGCCTCTTACCGGTATCCGTTATAGATAAATCACTTGACCGACGTATGGCAAGCACGATTCGTCATAATCGTGCAAGAGGAAACCATGATGTAGATCTTATGAGTAATATCGTCAAAGAACTCCATGAATTAGGGCGATCTGATGCATGGATAGCCAAGCATTTAGGTATGGATCGGGATGAAATTTTACGGTTAAAACAAATCACCGGACTGGCTGCATTGTTTAAAGAAGTCGATTTTACACAGGCTTGGGAACCAGATGAAAAATCTTTACTGGACATTGACGATGATTAAAAATCAGAGTATATAAAATCCCCAGAGTTGCCACTCTGGGGATTCGTTTTATGCCCATTTTCTATTTTTATATTTCACATACAGCCCTGCTCCGATGACTGCTGTCACAAATTCGGCTGCCGGAAAGGACATCCATACCCCTGTCATCTCCCAGAGCCTTGCGAAAAGAAAGGCGATTGGAATAATCAAAATCAGTCCCCGCAGGAAAGAGATGATCTGGGCTGGAAACGCTTTTTCCACAGAAGTAAAGTACATGGAGAGGATGATATTAAATCCGGCAAAGACTAGGGATGTAAAGTATAGTCTTAAACCTGTTACCGCAATCGTATGTAAGGTGGCATTGTTCTCACTGTTAAAGGCCGATGCGATTGGATCGGCAAACACAAACAAGATCAGATAGATGGCAGCCGACAGAACAAGCATGGATCCCATAGCATACCGGAGAAACTGCACGATCCGTTTCTGCTCCAGCTTGCCGTAGGCGTCGCTTACGAGAGGCTGAATACCCTGGGAGATTCCGGTATAAAAAGAGAGAACCACTAAAGAGAGATTGGCGATGATACCATAGGCTGCAACTACGGTATTTCCTTCCAGACGAAGGATTATCATATTAAATACGATCATAACGATGGCTGAACTGATTTGGGCAAGCAGAGACGGAAATCCAAGGGAAAGATTCATCCGGATGGAAGCTGTATCAGGTAAAAGCCGTTTCATATGGAACCAGCGTTTTTTTCCAAGCCAGTGTGGGGACATAATGATCAGTCCGACAACAGGGGAGAATCCGGTTGCAAGTACTGCTCCAAGCATCCCCATTCCACAAGGAAAAATGAAAATATAGTCAAACACCACATTAAAGAGGCTCCCAGAGACCGTGGCGATCATGGAAAGCTTCGGATTGCTGTCATTTCTCACAAAGCAGAGAATGATATCGTTGAAGATAAAGGCTGGGGAAAACAGCATCAGCACCTTCAAATAAGTGGTCGTCATCTGCCAGATTTTCTGATTCGCACCGAGAATGGTGGAAATCCGTCCGGCAAATTAAACCCCGCCCGCCATAAACAAAAGGGAGAAAAAGACACCAAGATACACGGTATTTGTAAAAATCTGATCCGCCCCTTTTTTGTTGTTCTGGCTTTTCAGAATCGTAAATTTTGTAGCGCCTCCCATTCCGAGCATGAGTCCGGTTCCATGAATGAAATCATAGACGGGAATTGCAAGATTCAGGGCCGCAAGCCCATTTGTCCCGATTCCTTGCGCTACGAAAAACGTATCTGCAAGAATATAACAGGAAATAGCAATCATCCCCATAATACTGAAAAAAGAGTATCGGATAAATTCCACGAACGGTGTTGTCTTTATCATAAAAACCTCCTGAACTTTGAACTGCCGTCCAAAAAGACAAAAAAAGCGCTGTCATTTTGTATCTCCAAAGGCCTATCGATACAAAATCCAACGCTTCATTACCCGGCGGCAAGTCCTTATTTCTCTACTTACGATAGCAAACGAAATTGAAAGAGTCAAGAAAAAGTTTTAGTAAGTTGACTTTTTTTCTGCCATCCTGTTTAATTACAATCAGAAATAACAACACAGGGAGGGAAGAAAGATGCAGGAAACAAATATTTTGTTGGTAGAAGACGATCGAATGATTATAGAAAATCTGACAGAATTTTTAAAGACAGAAGGATTTCAGGTTTGGAGCGCCGACGGACAGGAGAAGGCAATGAAGATTTTAAGAAATCAGCATTTTGACCTGATTCTTCTGGATATCACACTGGCACAAGGTAATGGCTACAGCACATGTACCCAGATCAAGTCACACTATGAGATTCCCATTATATTTCTGACAGCTCTGGACGATGAGTTTTCGGTGGTAACAGGGCTTGATATGGGGGCGGACGATTATATTAGTAAGCCGTTTCGGCCTAGAGAGCTGGTATCACGGATGAGGACTGTACTCAGAAGAAACAGCAAGACTCCTAATTTTCTTTCCTGCCGGGAAATTCGGATCGATCCGGTCAAAGGGATTGTAACAAAACGGGGAGAGGAAATCTTTCTTTCAGCACTGGAATATCGACTTCTGCTCGTCTTTTTCCAGCACAGAGGTATGGTGATGTCCCGGTCCATGCTGTTAGAAGAGATCTGGGATATCGCAGGGGAGTATGTAAATGATAATACCCTGACCGTTTATATCAAAAGGCTCAGAGACAAGATTGAAGATAATCCGCAGGAGCCGAAGATCATTAAGACTGTCCGGGGGCTGGGATATAAGATGGAGGAGTGATGTAGATGAAATTATTTCGGAATCAGGAAATTGGATGGTACCTCTCAGGATTCTTTGTGACAATCGGTACGGTATGTATTGTGTATCTGATTGTAGGGAAAAATCCGCTATATTATCTGTTGGCGGAAGGAATCCTGTGTAGTGCCTTGTATTTGCTCTGCATGAAGCGCAGATATGAGGATGTGGAAAAGCTCACACAGAAGATCGACCGGATTCTCCACGGAGAGGATCAGTTGGAACTTGGAGAATATCAGGAGGGAGATCTTGAGATATTAAAAGATGAGATTTACAAGATGACAGTACGACTGAGGGAGCAAAATGAGCATTTGAAGAAAGAAAAGACATTTCTTGCCGATGCCCTTGCGAATATTTCCCATCAGATTCGTACGCCTCTAACTTCCGTTAATCTGATGCTGGAACGGATTAGAAAGCAGGATCTGGAGGAAAGACAGAAGAGGAAGATATATCGGGAAATGGCAGAGATGCTGCAAAGAATGGAATGGTTGATTCTGGGGCTTCTAAAAATTTCCAAATTGGATGCGGGAGCTGTGGTCTTGGATAAACAACGGATCCAGGTGGAGCCATTTATAAGAGAGGTCGTGCGTTCTCTGGAAATCCCAATGGAACTGCGGGAGCAGAAGCTTATTCTAAAGGGAACTTCAGATGCGGCCTTTTATGGAGATGCGTCCTGGACGATGGAGGCGGTTGGTAATGTCCTGAAAAATTGTATGGAACACACCCCGATTGGCGGAACGATTCATATTGCCTGGGAAGAGAACCCGCTTTACACAGAGCTTTCCGTGACAGATTCCGGAAACGGAATCGATGAAAAAGATTTGCCGCATATCTTTGAACGGTTTTATAAGGGCAGAATATCGGAACAGCAGAATTTTGGCATTGGTCTTTCGCTTGCCCGAAGTATTCTTACCCAGGAAAAAGCCATTATCACAGCAAAAAATAATAAAGAGGGGGGAGCCAGATTTCTTGTTCGTTTTTATGGGGGAAAAGAAAAAATGGAAAAGTGACAAATTTGTTATGAAAAAGTCATCGAAGTGTCATGTGGGGCAGGTATACTTATTTTTAGAAACGAAGAGGAGGAAGAAGGATGGAAATTCTAAAAATAGAAAACCTGACAAAAGTGTATGGAAAAGGTGAAAATGAGGTTCATGCACTGAACGGCGTATCTTTTTCCGTGGAAAAAGGCGAATTTGTCTCTATCATCGGATCATCCGGATCCGGCAAATCTACATTACTGCATCTGATTGGAGGGGTGGATCGCCCGACGTCCGGCAAGGTCTATGTGGACGGTAAAGATGTTTATGCCCAGAAGGAGGACGCCCTTGCCATCTTTCGAAGACGACAGGTAGGACTTATTTATCAGTTTTATAATTTGATTCCAGTGCTGAATGTGGAAGAAAATATTACGCTCCCGGTACTGATGGACGGAAGAAAAGTAAATGAGAAACGATTTGAGGAGCTCATTGATATTCTGAAAATGAAAGAGCGGCTTCATCATCTGCCGAACGAACTTTCGGGAGGGCAGCAGCAGAGAGTGTCTATTGGAAGGGCTCTCTTGAATGCGCCGGCGATTTTGCTGGCGGATGAGCCGACAGGAAATCTGGACTCGGAGAACAGCAAGGAGATCATGAATCTGTTGCGGTACTCAAACCGTGCCTATGACCAGACGATGCTTGTTATCACACATGATGAAAATATCGCTCTTCAGGCAGACCGTATCATTACTCTAGAAGACGGAAAGATCATAAGGGATGAGGTGGTCCGGTAATGAGTATCTTCGCAACGATCACAAATAAGACAATGAAACAAAATAAAGCCCGAACGATTGTGACGATCATTGGAGTAATCTTGGCGACTGCTATGATCTGTGCGGTTGTCACACTGGGAGTCAGTCTCCAGCAATATATGTATGACTATGCGGTCAAGACAGACGGAAGATGGCACGTTGGAGCCAAAGGACTTTCCATGGAGGAAGCCGAATTGTTCCAGAATGATGAGGATGTGAAAGACTCCGTTTCCATTTCTGAGGTCGGGTATGCTAAGATCGGGGAGAATGATGAGGATCTCTTCGGGCAGTACCTATATATTCAGACGATTGACGAGAAGGCCGCGGATATGCTTTCATTGAAGCTGACACAAGGAAGGCTCCCGGAAAATGAGCAGGAGATCATCGTACAAGGTGGGCTTGAGCAGAATGGAAAGGAAATTCGCATCGGGGATACTGTTTCTTTTCCGATAGGCGACCGTATAGATGAGTATGGAAACGCGCTTTTGTTTAATGCAATGCTTCAGTATGAGGAAGGTGGGGAGATAACGGAACATTTTCAGGAAAGAGAAGAAAGACAGTTTCAGGTGGTAGGATTTTTGGAACACTGGGGAGATACACAAAGAAACGGCGCGGGTATCGATGCTTTCATCGGAAAAGGAGATCATCCCTATGCTGTCAATCAACTTTATATGGAGTTAAAACAGCCAAAGGAGGCATTTACTTTTATAGAAAAACATCACAATGAAGCATTATTACAGGAAAATTCGAGTGTTCTTAAATGGATGGGAATATCGGGAAATGAGTCTTTCCAAGGCATGTTAAGCGGAATGTTGACAATTCTCATTATTATTATCGGAGTGGGTGCTGTTTCCTTGATCTATAACGCTTTTTCTATTTCCCTAAGGGAGAGGACGACGCAGTTTGGTCTGCTGTCTTCCATAGGAGCGACAAAAAGGCAGTTGAGAAGATCCATGTGGCAGGAAGCGATTGTGGTAAGTGCGATTGGAATTCCACTGGGAATTCTCTCCGGAATCGGCGGCATCGGAATGACTCTGCATTTTATCGGCGGATCGTTGGCACAGTATGTTCACGGGGATCCGAATGGGAGAATCACGCTTCATACTTCTCCGCAGGCAATCATTGTGGCGGCGTTGATTTCGTTTTTCATTATCTGCATTTCCGTGTGGATTCCAATGGCTAGAATTAAGCGGATTACACCACTTGAGGCAATTCGCGCCAACAAAGACGTTCGAATCCGAGCAAAGGAGGTTAAGAGCCCGAAGATCATCCGCAGGCTTTTCGGAGTGGAAGGGATGATGGCTGATAAAAACTATAAGCGGGACCGCAAGAAATATCGTGCTACTGTATTTTCTCTCACTGTAAGTATTGTTCTTTTTACGGCGGCCACTTTGTTTTCCAGTTACATGGATATGACAGGTGCGTTTATGTTGGAAGCTCCGGAATACGAATTATCATACAGGGTCTCCGATTCGGAGTTGGATGAGGGAGAAAGAGAAGAAATTCTGGGGATGATGGAGCAGGGGAAAAAGGTGGAGAATGTTGAACTGCACGGTGAAATGTACAGCCTCGTATCAATCCCGAAAGAGGAGCTGAGTGAGGAATGGAGCGATCTTCTGACAGGAGAAGGTCTGGAGTCATATTATAATATGACAGAAGAAGAGGCGCGGGTATATAATGAAAAAAATCAGTATGAACATGCTATGATTATCAGTTTGTCGGATGAAAAGTTTAAGGAATATGCAGATTCACAGGGAATTGATGCCTCGCCATACTTTCGAGAAGGAAACAAAGAAGTGCTTTTCTACGACAACTACCGGTATTACGACGGACAAAGCGAAAAGTACAGAAAGATTCACACCATGAATGGGAAAAAAATAAGTATACAAATTCTCCCGGAAAGCCAGTACGATGACAGTGTGGAAGAACGACCAGAGACAATCATGGAACAGGCAAGTACGATTACACTTGCGCAGCGAGTTAAGAGTATGCCGGATCTGATTTCAGACCCTCAGGAAGTTTGTGCGGTTATTATCCCGGAGAGTAAAGCTGGGGAACTGGTCGGGGATAATGGATACAATCGTTCGGGATTTATCTGGGATTACCAGATTAAGTCTTCTAATTACAAGGAATCTTATGAAGACCTGACATCACGGATGGAAGACCGGGGAATGGACAAAGATTCTTTGATCAATATCGCACAGCAGTATGAACAGAACAGAGGGATTCTTCTTGCAATCAGGATTCTTTCCTTTGGATTTATTACCCTGATTTCGATGATTGCGGCGGTTAATGTGTTTAATACGATATCCACAAATGTCATGCTGAGAAAGCGAGAATTTGCCATGATGAAATCCATGGGAATGACAATGAAAAGCATGAAGAAGATGATGAATTACGAGTGTCTGATTTACGGATTCCGGTCTATCATTTATGGAGTGGTGCTTTCACTTACAATCAGCTTTGCCATGTATATGGTACTAAGCCAGGGGGCAGCAGTTGATTTCCGACAGCCTTGGGGTGGAATGTTGATTTCCGTACTATGGGTGTTTGCTGTCGTGTTCATCACAATGCTTTACTCCATGAGCAAGATTAAAAAACAGAATATTATTGATGAACTGAAAAAAGATGTATAAAAAATAAGAAGAAAGCTGCTGCATCCGTTGAAATTTTGTAAGGATGCAGCAGCTTTTTAAGATAGACATACTTTCTAAAAGCAGTCAACTGTGTACCAAAATAAAGGAAGAGGGAACCAGTCCAGCGGAACGGAAAGCTCCATATAACGCCCATAAGGAGTTAAAAGCAATTTTTGGGCATCCATTTTACTAAGGTGAACAGCGTCTTTGGCCGCATGGCTTTCGACCCGGACGTGGTTTTGGCAGACTGTAATTGTAATTGGCTGGTGGTCCATAACTGCAGAAAAAAAACCATCTGAAAGCCCGCACGTACGGGATTTTACAGTAAGAAACATATCAAGGACTGCCGCAAAATCAAAGATATTATACATATTGGAAGGCTGAATCTGATAGTATTCCGCAAAGTCGGAGACTTCCTTACATATAGCCACTTCATATTCCGGAAAAAGGAAGGAAGAGGATTTTAAATGAAATTGATGAAAATAGGCCTTAATCACTTTTTTTGTATCCTGAGGGGATAAAAGAGCTAATTCACTGACGGTTGAATGATCTTCGGAGGAGATCAGATAACCAATCAAAGTCCCATTTTTTTGAATACCCCAAGGATGTTGATGGTAACTGGTAAAAAGAGACTGCAATGTATCCGGGTTTCGTTCTACATAAACTTCCCGGGAAGTAAAAATCCTGGGAAGAAGTTTCTCCCATCCGGCAATTTCAAAGAATGGAGAAAAAAGAATTTCGTTGCTGTCAGTATCTTTCAGTGCATGGCGAATATTGCTTATATTAATATGATATCTGTATTGGACTCCACCGGATGTATAACCAAAATATTCATATCGCTGTCTTTGCCCTCCAAGAATACTGATGTGATATTGTCCAGACATCTCTTCAAGCTGCAGTTTCATCAGTTCTTTCATATGACCTTCTCCACGATATTTCGGGTCGACAACCATAATTCCAAGAAAATTTGCCAGCAGTGTCTTTCCAGATGCATGGACAGTTTGGGGAAGAACAGCATTTTCCGCCACCAGTTTTCCGGACTCCGTTTCTGCTACTTTTGTAATACGGTCAGAATGATCACCTTTATAGTAAACTTTTGGTAATAATTCTTCAATGTCAAATCCGAATGTATGATTTGCAAGGTCAACATATTCATTTCGCTCTTCCGGCCGTGCCTGCCTGTAAATCGTCATGCGATCATTCCTCCTTTGTACTATGTAACATAGCGTTGTCTTTTTCCAGTTCACGCAAAATGATAGAAGCTGTTTTTCTTACTGTGCCGGTCACTATTTTTGTACACAGTTTTTTTCGCTCAGGAGCATCTTTGGCGTATCCACGAATCAAAACTCCGCAGCATGGGGATTCGAAAGAGTCACGGAAGAAATCGTGCAGTTCTTTTGTAAGGGCGAAGCAGCGCTGGATCTTCGGATCCCCTGGTGTGCGCCTCCCGAAGAAATAACCGATACACATCGTACCTCCTGCCAGAGCGCCACAAATACAACCGCCGCCCCCCAAGTCCCCATGGAAATCCGCTGCTCATGGCGATAGCGTCATCCGACAGATCAATCCCAAAATGCTTCCGAATCGCATAGATTACAGATTCCGAGCAGGCAAAGCCTTGATGAAAAATATCAGCGGCGTCCTGCTCAAGCTTCTCCATATTCATTGTAGTATTCATCTACCTTCCTCTTTTCTGTTCTCATTTTCTCTTATTATACAATTTGTAAAGAGAAAAGTAAAATTCTTAAATTTATTGAAAAACAATAAAAGTATATTGAAAAACAATAAATACCATGTTATGGTAGAGAAAATGAAAAAGCAAAAAGGAGGATTTCAGAAATGATGGGCAAAAGATCAGAGGGAAAGATGGTCCTTGTGACCAGGTGGATTTTAAATTTTATGCTGGTTTCCGGAGTGCTTGTATTTGTCTCCTTACCGTTTCTGTTACAATACGCAGGAGACCATTATGCCCCTATCATTAAGGAACACTATGTTCTGTATCTCATTGTATATCTGATCAGCGGGGTAATGGGAATTATTATTGTCTACTGTCTAAGAAAGATGATTGGAACCGTGATACGTCGGAACTGCTTCGTAGATGAAAATGTCAGGGAGCTGAACATTATGGGGATATCAGGATGCGTTATCACAGTGACGTTTCTGATCAAAGAGATTCTGGCGTGGACGGCTGCGGGAATCGTGATTGTGATTGTCTTTTTCATTGCGGCGCTCTTTAGCTTTGTACCGGCAGGAGTCTTTGCGGAGGCGGTCCGTTACAAAAAGGAAAATGATCTGACGATTTAGAGGGGGATGGTAACATGGCAATACGAATGAATATGGATGTAGTCATGGCAAAACGAAAAATTGGACTGACGGAATTATCCAGGGAAGTGGATATTACAATGGCGAATCTGTCTATTCTAAAGAATAATAAAGCAAAAGCGGTTCGCTTTACGACTTTGGAGGCCCTTTGTAAGGCGCTTCACTGTCAGCCCGGAGATTTGATGGAATATGTAGAAGAGGAGGAATCAAATGAAGGATAATGCATATGAAAGAATCATGGACAGCAAGGCTGGGAAAATCCTTGCGGGAAGTTTGGTGTACGGGATTATGTTTGAAATCCTGTTGTACCGTAATATGAATGGAATCGGAATACCGGTCCTCATGCTGACGACCTGCCTGTTTCTCATTGGATTTTTTAGGATATTTGAGATGCGGATCAAACAGGAGACGGTGTTTTATATGGCGGCCATGGTATTACTCGGAATATCTACCGTACTGACCACGTCGGACTTTTTTCTGATATGGAACTGGTTTGGAAGTATTTGTATGTTCTTCCTCGTTTTGATTCATCAGTTTTACGATGACCGGAAGTGGAGCTTCGCACAATATCTGAAAATCTATCTGAGGATGTGGTTTGCTCCCTTTGGTAATCTGCTCTCCCCATTTAGGGCGCTGATCCGGGAAAAAGGACGGAAAGCAAAACCCGGTGAGAAAACATCGTCCGGTTACGTTACCCAGATCTTTATTGGATGTGTGGCGGCGATTTTGCTTCTGATCATCATCTTGCCGCTTTTATTTTCCGGGGACATGGTGTTTGCGTCTTTTATCCGTATTTTTACAGGAAATATGGATGGATTCCACTTTCCCGCAGAAAAACTTTTTTTGTTCTTGTTTGGATTTGTACTTTGTTTTGCAGTATTGCAAGCATTTGCCAATTATGATCCAGATTTGTGTAAGAAGGAACAGGAGGATCGACCTGTCCAGGTGTCAGGGATTACCTGCATATCCATTCTGACAGCAGTTTACCTGGTGTTCTGTCTGATCCAGATCGGAGCTTTATTTTTTGGACACGGCAAGGGGCTTCCGGCTGGCTTTACTTATGCTGAATACGCAAGAAGTGGTTTTTTTCAGTTGCTCGGAGTCTGCCTTCTTAACCTTGTGATTGTTCTTACTGTAATCCATCTGTTCCGGCCGGGAAGAACCATGCAGAAAGTTCTCACCGTATTTTCGGCCTGCACCTATATTTTGATTGTATCATCCGCCTACCGTATTTGCATGTATATAGGAGCTTACCAGATGACACTTCTGAGGGTTCTGGTATTGTGGGGATTATGTGTCTTGTCTTTCATTTTGGCAGGTGTTATAGTAAATGTGTATAAAAAAGACTTTCCGCTGTTTCGCTACAGTGCCATGATCTGTGTGCTTTGTTATCTCATTCTTTCCTTTTCAAGACCGGATGAATGGATGGCGCATTATAATCTGAAAAACAAGGAAGACTGGATCGAATCCTACGATGAGATCCGATATCTTTTTTCCGAGGACTTTTTGCTGGCACTTGACCAGATCACGATATCAGGAGATACTGGAAATCTTATTTCCTATTGTCAGGAGGTAGTGGATAACTATGACAATGAGCCTGGATGGACCTACCACATCGGAGAGGCGAGGATAAAACAGGCAGCGGAGTGGTTTTTAAGTGAATATGTGAAGAACACACCATAAGGAGAGAATACATGCGTACAGTAAATGTCAGTGAACTCACAAAGAGCATCAAAGAAATGTGCATAGAAGCAAACCATTATCTCTCAAAAGATATGGAAACGACTTTGAAATGTGCCCGGGAGACGGAAGCTTCCCCGTTAGGGAAGCAGATCCTGAATCAGCTTTCTGAAAATCTCAAAATTGCGGCGGATGATATGATCCCCATCTGCCAGGATACAGGGATGGCGGTCGTCTTTTTGGAGATCGGACAGGACGTCCATCTGGAGGGCGGCAGTGTGGAAGATGCGGTGAATGAGGGCGTCCGTCTGGGGTATACGGAAGGATTTTTGAGAAAATCTGTAGTCCGGGATCCGATTGAACGGGTCAATACCGGTGACAATACTCCGGCTGTTATTCATTACCATATTGTTCCGGGAGAAAATGTCAAAATTACAGTGGCTCCAAAAGGATTTGGAAGCGAGAATATGAGTCGCGTCTTCATGCTAAAGCCTGCGGACGGTATAGAAGGTGTTAAGGAAGCGATTTTAAAAGCAGTTAGTGATGCGGGGCCGAACGCCTGTCCACCAATGGTCGTAGGTGTTGGAATCGGAGGTACGTTTGAAAAGTGTGCATTGATGGCCAAGGAGGCACTGACACGAGAGACGGGAGCTCATTCGGAGATTTCTTATGTGAAAGATTTGGAAGAAGAAATGCTTGCAAAGATCAACGGCCTTGGTATCGGACCGGGAGGACTTGGAGGAACCACCACAGCGCTGGCAGTCCACATCAATACCTATCCGACCCACATTGCGGGACTTCCGGTAGCAGTCAATATCTGCTGTCATGTGAACCGGCATATTGTCCGGGAAGTTTAGGAAGATATGAGACAGACGAAGAAAATCAGAAAGGAAGGATCGAAAGATGGAAAAAAGGATTGCGGCACCAATAGATAAGGAAACCGTCAGGACGTTGATCGCGGGAGATTATGTATATATTACAGGAACGATTTACACGGCAAGGGATGCCGCCCACAAGAGAATGAAAGAGGCATTGGATCGGAGCGAATCTCTTCCGTTTGATATCCGGGGACAGATCATTTACTACATGGGACCTTCCCCAGCACGAGAGGGGCATCCCATCGGTTCTGCGGGACCGACCACAGCAAGCAGAATGGATCGGTACACACCAGAACTTCTCGACCTTGGGCTGGGAGCCATGATTGGAAAGGGAAAGCGTACAAAAGAGGTACTGGATGCAGTTGTAAGAAACCAATCTGTCTATTTTGCGGCAGTAGGAGGAGCTGGAGCTTTGTTGTCCAAATGTATCCGATCTTCCGAGGTGATCGCCTACGAAGATCTTGGAACAGAGGCGATCCGGAAATTATATGTAGAGGATTTCCCGGTCATTGTGGTGGCAGACTGTAAAGGGAACAATCTGTATGAGACCGCAATCGAAAAATACAGGAATGCATAAGAGGAGATAAGACATGAAACGTATTGTAATGATGGTACTTCGGAACCTGATTTTTGTTCCTTATGGATGGATTAAGCTTTGCTATTATGCCAGACATGTCGATAAATATACGGAGGAAGAGCGCTACCGTCTTTTGAAATATATTGACAGTAAGGCAAATAAAGGCGGAAGCGTCCACATTGAGGCACATGGCGTTGAGAATATTCCAAAGGAAAACGGATTTATGTTTTTCCCGAATCATCAGGGGCTCTACGATGTGCTGGCAATCATAGATGCCTGTCCGGTCCCTTTTTCCGTAGTAGCGAAAAAAGAAATTGGTAATATTCCGTTTTTGAAGCAGGTCTTTGCTTGTATGAAAGCATATCTCATTGATCGGGATGATGTCAGACAGGCCATGCAAGTTATCATTGATGTGACAAAAGAAGTCCAAAGTGGAAGAAACTACCTGATTTTTGCGGAAGGAACCCGCTCGAAAGAGGGAAACAAACCGGGAAATTTTAAAGGTGGAAGCTTTAAGTCAGCCACAAAGGCGAAGTGTCCAATTATACCGGTTGCGCTGATCGATGCTTTTAAACCATTTGATACGAACAGTATTAAGCCGGTCAACGTACAGGTTCACTTTTTAAAACCGATTCCTTATGAAGAATATAAAGATATGAAGACGACGGAAATCGCCGCAGAGGTAAAGCGCCGCATTGAGGAGACGATTGCGACATCAGCGGAATAAGAAATGATATACCAGAGTATTAGAAAAAAATGCCGTATATGAGATTCACTTATGAAAAGAGAAATCTGGTGTACGGCTTTTATTATATCACAAACTAGAATCTGGCAGGCGCAAAAAGACGAGATAACTCTTGGACAGGAAGGCGGAAACAAACAAATATCTGAAATCATACAGTGTTTCATTCACTAAAAGAAAGAAATCTTACTTCATGCTGAAAAACCTAAAAAATGCGCTTGACAATATACTGGGAGTTTAGTATAATAACTCATGCGTTACGAAAACGCACAATTTTATACTGACAAAATTCAGTATCCGGAGAAATACTCAAGAGGCTGAAGAGGCGCCCCTGCTAAGGGTGTAGGTCGGGCAACCGGCGCGAGGGTTCAAATCCCTCTTTCTCCGTTTAGTCAGTATTGACTGTCTGAGACAATCGGTTTCAGACAGTTTTTTATGGCTAAGATATGACCTTATATGTTGTACATATGAGGCAAAAAGACAACTAAGTATAGTATTTGTAAAAAGAATGTTGAAAAAAATAAAAAAGATGAAAAAAATATCTTGACATATAGGTACAAATAATGATACTATAGTTGAGCTGACCGGTGAGGCAGCAACACAACACAGAACCTTGATAATTGAACAATAGACAACAACCCTGAAAATTTC
>OAUH01000758.1_pt1 | contig 16724 bp, 12 predicted proteins | sample 1495121 | NCBI WGS metagenome assembly OAUH01 (sample SAMEA2580006, study PRJEB22360) | human gut metagenome | reverse complement strand
CGTGGTCGGCTTCTGCGGCGGGAACGTCTGCGATGCGGCGGCATTCAGCTCACCGACACGCTTGCGCACGGTGGCAGCGCTGATCGCGGCGGTAGGTTCCCCGGCACGCAGGTCAAGAATGTCATCCACCGACATGTCGGCCACATCCGGCTCCTGCTTGACGGTCTCCAAAGCGTATCCGAACAGGTCGGGCACGACGAACGTATCGCTCACCGGCTGCTCCACACGAATGAAATCGACGGGGACATCGCCGAATTGCAGGCGCATCGGTGAAGTCGGCAGCAGGAAATCGACGTTCGGCGGCAGACGCATGAGATCGCCATTGCCCCGCACCACATATGACCCGTTGGTCGAGCCCAGATCGCGCACGGTGCCGCCGCCGTTCTGACTCACCGCGAAGGTCGCATGGCGTTTCGACATGGACCGCGTGCCGTCCGCTATCTCCAGGCGTTCGGTGCCGTCATCGGGCAACGGCCGCAACGGCTTGCGCCCGATTTCGATGCTGTCTCCCGGCTTCACGGTTTTCTGATCGATGCCACCGATTCTCACCGTCCACTGCTGTATCGTCCGCTGATCGCCAGTCACGTGCCGCCCTTCCTTTCACGCTCGTTCGCATACTATGTGCCATTGTGTCATGTCCCGCTGTGTTTTCAGGGATTGATGACCGATGAATTGACAACATTATCGCATTGATGCCGGTATTTCGGATTGTAGCGCACACCGGTGCGGAACGCCCATGTCAGGCCGTGTCAGGCGTTCACAGAAGCGGTCTCGGCTCCGGTGCGCGGACCGCCGCATACGCGCAGACCCTGCGGCCGCATGTGCGACAGCAGGGTCTGTGAAAAGCTGCAATGTGCGGGTTTCACTCCCGCGATCATTACTTGAGCTCGACGGTGGCGCCAGCCTCTTCCAGCTGAGCCTTGGCCTTCTCGGCGTCTTCCTTCTTGGCCTTCTCCAGGATGGCCTTCGGAGCGCCATCAACCATGGCCTTGGCGTCAGCCAGGCCAGCGTTGGTGATGGCCTTGACAGCCTTGATGACCTGGATCTTCTTGTCGCCGACAGCGGTCAGGACGACGTCGAACTCGGTCTTCTCTTCCTCTTCGGCGGCAGCGCCGGCAGCCGGAGCGGCAACGGCGGCGGCAACCGGAGCGGCAGCCTCGACGTCGAACTTCTCTTCGAAGGCCTTGACGAACTCGGAGAGCTCGACGAGGGTCATTTCACCGAAAGCTTCCAGCAGCTCTTCGTTGGTGTACTTAGCCATGATGGCTTCCTTTCATTCTGGCGGCGGCCTTCAGCGATTGCCGTCCGCCTGATGTGTGTTGTTTTCCGATTGTGGTTCATGCGGCAAGCCGCATGAGAATCAAGCTGCCTTTTCCTGCTTCTCGCGCAGAGCGTCGATCGTACGCACGGCCTTGGTAGGCACAGCGACGAACAGGTACGCGGCCTTGGCGGTCGTGGCCTTGAGGTCGCCTGCGAACTTGGAGAGCAGCTGCGGACGGGACATCATGTCCGCCAGCTTGGTAGCACCCTCGCCGTCGTAGACGGTGCCATCGGCATAACCGCCCGAGATAACGAGAGCCTTGTTGGTCTTGGCAAAGTCACGCAGCGTCTTCGCAGCCTCAATGAAGTCGCCCTTCACGAAGGTGATGGCGGTCGGGCCCTTGAGCAGGTCGTCAAGACCCTCAATGCCCGCTTCCTTGGCGGCGATGCGCGCCAGCGTGTTCTTAGCCACAGTGTAGGAAGTATCGCGGCCTAGCTTTTCGCGCAGTTCGGAAACCTGCGGAACGGTAAGCCCGCGGTACTCAGTCAGGTAGACAGCGTCGGCATTACGGAACTGTTCCGTAAGCTGAGCGACTACCGCTTCCTTTTCGGGCCTCTTCATGGCGTTCCTTCCTAGATCGGCCATTGATCCTGCGAAGTCCTGCGCACCCTGCCAGGGCAATAAAAAAGCCCTGCGCACAGGCAGAGCAACATACAACCGTTTCCGGCGAGCCGTATTACGGGCACATATTTCTCAACCTGCGCTGGCTTGGCGAACCAAACTTCGTGAGTGCTTGCACACTCCAACCAACGGTCTATGGTTTACAAGTCATATAGAATACGACCGCGAACGGACACCTTCAACCCGGGCGTGTCGCGACCGTCCGCCCAGCACGAGCGCCGCTCCGGTAATGCCCGCCGACAGCATGGCTATGATGGCCACGACGGCATCGGAGCCGCGCAGGGCATCCCGTTTCCCGTTGCCATCGGACGAATCACCGGCGTTCCCGGCGGCGGTACCCTGCGAGGTAAGGCCGAATTCCACGCCGACTCTTTTCGTGGCGCCGTTCTCCGTCTCGTTTGCGATGACCCGCTCCCTTCCGGTGGAGCCGATGATCTGCGCCGACCGGTGCATGACGCCTGCGATCTGCTCGGCGAGGAACCGGTACCCGTCGTCGTTGAAGTGAACGCCGTCGGCGTCATACAGCTGCCGCCGGTTCGCGGTCGCCGCGTACAGGTCGATGGTGTTCCAACGCTCGTCACGGATCAGCGACTCCTGTACGGGATGCAACCTGTTCACGGAGTTGACGGAGACATATTTGGTACCGGGGGCGACCCGGTATGAGTGCGGTGAACTCGCGAAATACACGACCGGTCGGCTGGCGAGATCCCGGTACACCCTCACCAGCTCCTTCGCCTCGGTCCTGTACAGTGTCTCGTTCCAGTAGGCGTCCTTGGAATCGTTGGTGCCGAGCATGATGATGACGATATCGGGGGCGAACTCCTTGCTCTGCCGGAATTCGGCCGAATCCCAATATGACCAGCCCGTGCCCCGCAGCAGCGTGTCACCAGCGGCGCCGAAATTGCGCACGTCATAGCTGCTGCCGAGGATGCGGCCGAGCCACGCCGGATATGCGGTGTCGCCTTTCTTGCCGCCACTGGATTTGGAGCCGTCCGTAAGGCTGTCGCCCACGCATGCGATCTTGATGGGCGCGGCTGCGTGCGCTTCTCCCTCGCACGGCACCATAACCGCCAATAAGGTCAACGTCAGCACGGCGAGCGCCGCGGCGAGCAGACGGAACGGCGAATTGCGATGAATCACACGGTTCCTCATGTCGCAGACCTCGCTATCCCTTCACGGCGCCAAGCATTATCAACGCCACGCTGCCAATACCATAAGTTTCTCACGGCAATCGTGGCCATAAGTGAGGATTTGCCAGCGAAGACCTATGCGGCTCGCGTCGGTCCGGAATGTTGACTAAACAGGCGGCATTCCATCGCGACACGCCCGGAGTGCTCAGCAAGATCGGCATGCCGAATTTCATGAAACGCCGCCATGGAGCCGATTCCCGCAAACGCACGCGACGATTGTGCTACGCACTCCGGGCGTGTTGTGGTCGGAGGCTGCAAATAATCGGCCCGCCGGACGAAAATTCTCCGTCCGACGGGCCGACCGCCCCATGTCGTCTCAGCGCTTGGCCAGTGCGAGCGCCGCACCGGCCATGAGCGTCAGGGCCGCGACGGCGATCGGAACGATGCCGGCACCGGTGGCGCTCAGCCCGCCCTTCTCGCCGGTATCGGGCTTGGTCTCGTCGCCCTTGCCCGGCTTGCCGGGATCGGGCTTGCCGCCGTCGTCAGGCTTGCCGTCACCCGCGCCGGGCTTGCCACCATCACCCGGTCCGGGCTTGTCACCGTCATCCTTGGCCTTCAGCCCGTCGACGGCCGCATTCAGACTTGCGAGCGCAGCGTCAATCTCGGCCTGCGTCGCATCAGGATCGGCGGAGACCTTCTCGGCTGCGGCAAGCGCATCACGCACCGCCCGGACGGACTCATCCGTATACCCACCCAGATCCTTGGCCTTGACCTGCGCGATCACGGCGTTCAGCTCGTCCTTGCTCACCTTGCCGGGATCGGGATCCGGCGTCTCGGCGGGCTTCAGCCCGTCGATGGCCGCATCGATGGCGGCGACGAGCGCGTCAACCTGCGCCTGTTGCAGGGATTCGTCGGCGTCTCCGGCCTTCGCGGCCTTCACTGCGGCATCCATCTTCGCCCACGAGTCAGCCGTGTAGTCGGCCGCATTCAGCGCCTCTGCCCGCTTGATTGCCGCCTTCAGTCCGCTGCGGTCGATGAGACCGTTCGCGTATTCGACCTCGCCGAGCTTGAACTTCGCCTGCTTGATATAGCAGCGGTCGGTGGTGACGCCGCCGGGCCAGTTCTGCGAGAATTCCTTGTCCCAGTGACCGTACGTGTCCATGATGAACGTACCGTCGTCGAGCACCGCTACGCCCGCGTAGCCGGTGTCGCCCGACTTCGCGTTGTTCGCCCAGTCCTCGGCCAGCAGGATGCGGTATTCGCCGTCCTCCTGGTTAATGAGCTGGTCGTAGGTGCCGACCCAGGCCACCCAGTCGCCGGCGTTCCAGTCGCTGCCGCCGTCAAACCGGTTGTTGCCGTTGAGATCGTAGTTGATCTCGCGGAACGTGACCAGCAGACGGCCGGAAATCGGATCGTAGGCAATCTTGTGCCGTTCGCCCGCCAGCGAGCCGGGCAGATCCATCGGCTTGCTCCACGTCTCGCCCTCATCATCGGAGTAGATCAGTGTCGCCGGGTTGTTGTGCGACTGGCTGCGCGCCAGACCGATGATCCGCTTGCCGTCGGGAGAACGGAACATGCCGATCTCGCACATCTGGTATGCGCTTTCGATGCTGCGCCATTGCGCAAGATACGGCTCCGATTCGCTCCACTGCTCGTCGCCGTTCTCGTCGAAGGTGAGGTACGTCCTGAAATTGACGTACGCGTAGTTGTGGTAGACGCCCATCCATTTCTGGATGTCGTTGCCGTCGGAGTCCTTGAGCTGCACGAGACTCGCCATGGCGACGATGGCGTCGTTGTTGGCGTTGTCGTACGTGCGGTTGGACTGCCAGTGCCGGTATTCGGTCCAGGTCTCACCGTTGTCGTCGGAATACGATGTGTTCCATCCGTACCTGTTGCCGGCGGAGTCGGTACCCCAGCCCGGGCAGGCGGTGATCATCATGATGCGTTCGGTGCCGTCGGCCAGGTTGAGCACGTACAGGGTCGGCGTCTCCTGCGAACCGGCCCACGACGCGGGGATGTCGGTCTTGCGCGTCCAGGTGGCGCCGTCGTCGTCGCTGATCTTCATGATCAACGGTCCCTTACCGTGCCCTTGCGGGAACGAGGTGATCAGACGGCCGCTCTTCGTGCGGATCATGTCGGGCTGGCCGAAGTACTGGTTGGACGTGTCGAGTGACTTGTGCACGTCCGTGACCTTCGTCTGGTCGAGCTTGTACTGCGGCAGCGTGTTCTTGATGGTGAGTTCGCGGCTCACGTTGACGGTCACCATGTCGGTGAATCCACCTCCCCGGACGGTAATGACCGCCGTTCCGCGGGACACTCCGGTAACGGTGCCGGAGGCGTCGACCTTGGCGATGGTCGGGTCGCTCGACTCGAACGTGACTGTACCATCGCCGTCGCCGCCCTGCAGGTTGGCGACGATGGTGTACGTCCCGCCGATGTACATATCGGTCTCATGCTCGGCGAGGTTGAGACCGGGCAGCAGCATGCCGGCCGCGATCTCGGTGTCGGAGAGCACGCGCTTGTAGATCTTCACCTCGTCGATCAGGCCAGTGAAGCCGGGGCCGCCGATCACGTCGATCGGGGCGACGACATCGTGCATCTTCGTCCACGTGTTCGTCACGCCGATCTTCGTGCCGTTGACGTACATGGTCAGTCCGGCTGCCTTGTCCTGAGTCCACGCGGTGTAATACCACGTGCCCGGCTGGAAGTCGTACCGGAAGGTGAGCACGTCGCCGCTGGCGGTGCCGACGCGGAAGCCGGATTCGCGGTCGGCGTCCATCTTGAGGTCGGCCGAGTACTTGCCGTCCGCACTCGTCATCACGGCCGAGCGGCCGGTGAGTTCGGCGTCGGAACGCACCCAGTAGCCGATCGTCCACGGATCCGTCTTCGCGATGTCGTTGCCGCCGGCCAGGGTCACGCCTTTGCCGTCCGTGACCTTGAGCGCCTTGCCGGACTTGCCGTCAACGTATTGCGCCGTGGCGTCGGCGGTGCCGTTGCGGGTGCCCCAGGAGTCGTTGGCGTTCGAGTCGTCGAACGAGTAGTAGTGCAGCCCCTGCGCCACGACCTGTGGCGTCACGGTGAGGGTGATGCTCGCCGATTTCGTCGGGTCGGCCTTGGACGTGGCGGTGATTGTGGTGGAGCCCACGCCGGCGGCGGTCACCACGCCCTTGGCGGATACCGTGGCGACGCCGGTCTTGGACGAGCGCCATGTCACGGACGCGTTCAGCAGGTTCGCCGGCTTGAGTGTCGCGGTCAGCTGCTTCGCCGTGCCCAGCATGATCTCCTGGTCGCCGCCGTCGATGGCAACGGATTCCACCGTGCTCGTGCCTTGCGCCTTGAGGGATATGTACTTGTCGGTGAGCGTGTCGAGGTCACCCTTGAATCCGCTCATCTCATTGGCAAGCTGTGTGACCTGCGCGGCGGTCAGATACGAGTGCGAGGTCGTCACCGTCGTTCTGATCTTCGCGTACATCGCGTCGGCATCGGCCTGCAACGAGGGGATCTCGGTGACCATGAGCCTGATCTTGTTCACGTCGCGCACGCCCTCGGCGATGCGCTCCAGGCGCACGGACGACTTGGACACCTTGTCTCCGCTCTTCTCGCTCGGATAAATCAGGAACGGGTCGCCGGGCTCGAAGGCGTTGTGCGTGGCGTCGTTGAGCGGGTCGGCCACCCATGCGTCGTACGCCCAGCGCAGGAAGCCGCTGGTCTGCTCGCCCGCGTTGACCACCGACCAGTAGCTTTCGACCGGGGCGGACAGCGAGAAGTTGCCGGGCTCATGCTCGGTGCAGGAGTACAGCGTGGTGCGAAGGCCCTTTGCCTCACGCGCCTCGATCAGCCGGGTGAAGTCGGTGGGATGGGCCGCCGCCGCGGTGTCGCCGACGTTCAGGTCGGTGACGCGCAGCGCCAGGTCGAACTTGTTGACGAAGCCGTCCATCGCGCCGGCGGTCTTCAACGGCACGTCGTGGATATTCCGTATCGAGTCGATCAGGTCGAACGCGTCGGCGCTGAAGCCGCGCTCGTCGATGCCGATGTACGACTCATCGAACCAGCCCTTGTCCATCAGATGCTCGATGAGCTTGCGCAGGAAGTCGGTCCACACGCTCCTCCAGCGCTCGGATCCGACCGTGTATTTCTCGGACTTCATCGTCCCGTTCTCCCAGTACGTGAAGTTGCCGTGCCAGGGCGCGATGCTGTATATCACGATCTTGTCGCCGATGCCGAGTCCCTTGTTGAACGTCACCCACTTGTCGAAGTCGGTGAAGTCGTAGGTGAACCCGCCCCCGCTCTTGGTCCACTTCACCATCGACGGGTAGTGGATGGCGTTGGCGCTGTAGGTCTGGCCGGACCATGCGTCCTCGTTGATGGTGGTTGTGATGGCGTGGCCGCCGATGGACTTGTACAGTTCCATGCTTGATCTGAGGATCTGCAGGTGCTCGTCCGAGAACGGGGTGACGCCGTAGTATTCCGCGGAGGAATACGGGTACTGCCACAGTTCCACGTCGAAGTTCTTCTCATACTCTGCCGGATCAGGCAGCGTAGCGGCCTTCACCTCGATGGTGTAGGTGAATGTGAGCGGCGTTTCCATCCCGTCTGCGGTGGCGGTCAGCGTGGTGGTGTAGGTGCCGGCCTTGGCGTCCTTCGGTATGGCGAACGATACCCAGATGTTCTGCACCTGATTGGCCTTCACCGTGATCGGGCCGCTTTGGTAGAGGATGTCGTTGCTTTCGGAGCGGTTGGTCTCGGTGGCGGCGGGCACCTCGCGGTTCGGGTCTCCGTAGCCGAGATAGCTGCCGTTGTATGCCCTGGTGGACTTGATGAACGTGGCCGTGACGTTGCTTTTGGCGATGACGTCGCCGCCCTGCGACGTCAGGTCGTTTGCGGTGACCGTCAGGTTCGAGACGGTGGTGCCGACCGCGGCGAGCGAGATCTCGCTGTTGACCTTGTCGTTCTTCCATGCTTTCAGCGCCCGGTTGTTCGTCGTGAGGGCCTTCACCTCGTCGAACCGCTTCTGCGTGTATTGCGTATCGGGGTCCACGATGCCGCCGGTCAGGTTCGGTGCCATCCTGGCGACGGTGACGTCGACGGTCTTGCTGATGCCGGCCGCAGTCGAGGCCACGGTGATGGCGGTGGCTCCCGGCGCGACCGCGGTGACCGTGCCATCTGCGCCGACTGTGGCGACACTCGTGTCGCCGCTCGTGTAGGTCATGTCATCGATGGTCGCGTAATCGGGCGCCACCGTATACGAGATCCGCTTGCTGTCGCCAACGCCCAGCGTCATCGAGGTCGTGTCGAGTGTGACGCCGGTGACCACGTACGGCTGATGGGTCACGACGACCTTGGCGCAGTCGATCAGCGCGTTCGTGGAATTCGTGTCCCGCTCGCCTGTGGCCACCGCCTTGAACACGTGCTCACCTTCGTCAAGCCCGGTGAACGACGCGATTTTCGTCTCGTTGATGTTGGAGGCGTTGTACAGGCTGTACGTGCCTTTTTCCGCTCCGTCAATATAGTATTTCACCTTGCCCATGGGCCTGTTCTTGCCTGCATAGACGTCGATTGCGCTGCCGAAGAATCGGACCGTATACCAGATGTCCTCCGCCGGGAGGCTGTCGGATGGCGCCTTGGACCACGTATGCACGTCGTTGCCCGGATCCCAGGCGTTGTCGGCGAACGTGAAGTAGTTGCCGTCGCCGGTGATCTTGGTGTGCGAGATGGTGGTGGTCTGCACGGGCTCGACGGCCTGCGCCCGCATCCCCGCGAAATGGGGGCCCATGACCGTCGCCAGCATCATGGATACCGTGGCGATCACGGCGGCGGCAGGTCTCCATGGAGAGCCACGACCGCGCAACCACATAGATATTCTTCGGTTCATTTATGGACATCCTTTCTTTCACCTTTGAAAATCGGCCACCCTATTGTGTCCCAGCCTTTATCTTTGCCAGCTGTTTCTGATTGTCCAGTATGCCAATCGCGACCTTGCGCTCAGCATCCACTCAGTCTATGTGTTATGAAAGACAACGGCCTCGATCTTATCAGGACACAAGCTTGGCGAGATCGTTGCCGTATTCGCCGAGCCTCGGCAGGTCGACCTCGCGCCCGTTGAACGGCTCCTGCTGCCATGAGCTGTAGGAGCATGTCACCGTGACGTCCTTGCCGCGCCGGTACTGGCTGTCGAGCAGCTGGCCGCTGATGCAGATCTCGCAGGCCACGATCTGATCGTCGTCTGCGGACGGATCGCCGCTCACCGTCAACATCATCGTCGCGACGGGTGGTATAGGGCAGTCCGTTCTGTCCCTTACATCCATCGTATTGCCGAGAGAGCAAACACCCAAGACGGCACGATACGAATCCGGCCCCCGCTGGAAAACCAACGGGGGCCGGGATTCAAGGCAGGGCAGATGCCATTACAGCACTGCCAGCAGGATGAAGTTGAGGATGAAGAGCAGCGAGACAATCCAGATGATCGGGTGAACGCTCTTGGCTTCCTTCTTGCAGGTCTTGACGATGCAGTAGGTGATGAAGCCGGCGGCGATGCCGTAGCTGATCGAATACGCGAGCGCCATGAACACGGCGGCGAAGAACGCCGGAATCGCCTCGGAGATGTCGCTCCACTCGATCTCCTTGAGGCTGGAGGCCATCATGCAGCCGACGATGACCAGCACGCCGGCCGTCGCTGCGGACGGCACCGCGGAGATCACCGGGGACAGGAAGATCGACAGCGCAAAGCAGATGGACACGACCACGGAGGTCAGGCCGGTGCGGCCGCCCGCCGCGATGCCCGCGGAAGACTCGACGTAGGTGGTGGTGTTCGAGGTGCCGCAGATCGCGCCGATGGAGGTGGCGATCGAGTCGGCGAACAGGGCGCGATCCAGCTTGGAGGAGAAGCCCTTGCCGTCCTCCATGTGCTTCATGTCGTCATCGGAGAAGATGCCGGTGCGGCGGCCGGTGCCGATGAACGTGCCGAGCGTGTCGAACGTGTCGGACATCGAGAACGCGAAGATCGTGACCAGCACGAGCGGCAGTTTGGATACGTCGGAGAACAGCGCCGGGAAGCCATCGGCGCTGAAGATCACGCCGAAGGTCTGCGGCAGCTGGGCGAACGTGTCGGAGATGGACACGGAGTTGGACATGCTGGTCAGGCCCATCGGGATGCCGATGATCGCGGTGATGACGATGGTCAGCAGCATGCCGCCCTTGAGCTTGAGCACGGTGAACACGATGGCGAACAGCAGGCCGATCAGGAACAGCCACAGGGTCGGGGTGTTCAGCGTGGCCAGACCAGGCGTGGCGCCGGTGGCCAGGCCCTTGCCGGCGGCCTTGGTGTCCTTCGGGGTGAAGGTGACGAGGTTGACGTTGAGTATGCCGACGTAGGCGACGAAGATGCCGATGCCGCCGCCGATGGCGTTCTGCAGCATGGGCGGGATCGCCTCGATGATCATCTTGCGGATCTTGGTGACGGTGATGATGATGTTGATGAGGCCGCACAGGAACACCATGCACAGCGTCTCCTGCCACGTGAACTTCAGACCGAAGCACACCGTGTAGGTGAAGAACGCGTTGAGGCCCATGCCGGCCGCCTGCGCGTACGGCACATTGGCGAACAGGCCCATGACGAGCGTGCCGATGATGGCCGCGATGATCGTTGCCAGGAACACGCCGCCCCACGGCATGCCGGTCTGGTGCAGGATCTGCGGATTGACGACGATGATGTAGCTCATCGCGAAGAACGTGGTGAGGCCAGCCACGATCTCCGTGGACACGGTCGTGCCGTTCTCCTTCAAATGGAAGAACTTCTCCATACTTTCTCTGCTTCCTTGAATGTGCGAGGCCATCCGGCCTCGGCGAGACAAACTGCTATTCGCCCGGTTTCCCGAACACGCCCACCATAACATCTTCATAAGTCATGGATGTTATGGTGTCGGACGGCCTGTGGATATATGTGGATAACCCGTTCTCCATCCACATATCCACAGAAATCCCGCCGTCGGTGGCGCGCGGGCCCCCGACCCGCTAGCGTTGCGCCCATGAACGATTACGAACCGATACCGGGCGAGCCGACAGCCACCATGTTCCAGTCATTGGAACAGATTAGGCGGCAGACTCTGCAACGCTGCACCGCCACGGTAGGGCAGTCCGACCGCCAGCTGCTCTTCGGCATGACCACCGCTCTGGAACTGCAAGGCGTGCCGGTGCCCTCCCACTGCAATCTCGACACGGCCGCGCTGCATGTCACGGTGCGGACGCGATCCGGCAGACCTCATATTCGACCGTTGAAATCCGTCCCGGTCATTGTCCACATCTGGAGCCATTGCACTCCGCAATCACTCATCCACATATCGAATGGCGTGCACGCATTGCACGTGTTTCATGTGTGGGCGCAGCTGTCCCCATATCTTTCGACAGAGGATCTTGTTGTGCTCGGAGATTCCATTCTCGCGATGCTGGTGCGCAATGGCGCGCCGGACGCGGACAAATTGTATCTGGAGTTGCAGCGTTTCATAAAAGAGATGCCGCCGTTCCGAGGAAAAAGCATTTGCAGGCAAGCCATGACACTGGTACGCCCCAATGTATGGTCTCCCGCCGAAAGCTCGCTACGGCTGGGCGTTCAACGCCACGGAATACCGGATGGACGATGCAATGTCGTGGTTCCTGGAATCACCTTTCGTTCAGGAGCAGCCATTTCGCTGGACATCGCATGGGCCGAGTTCAAGGTCGGAGTGGAATATGACGGCGATCATCATCGAACGGATAAGGTCCAGTGGCGCCGAGACAACGAAAAAAGGGAACGGTTGCGGGCCCACGGCTGGATATTAATCATCGTGACCGCTCAAAATCTGATTGACGAGATGTCGATTGCGGAACTGGCCCTGCGTATAGCAAGACGACTCGCCGAGCGCGGAGCGACGATAGAATTCGAGGTCATCGCAATCAGCCTAGAGGAACTGGCGAGGAAGCACGGGTATCGGTATGACCGAAGACGATAGGCGTCGAATCATGCTATGACCGGGAACAACGCGAACGTTCTCGGGTGGAGCGGAGCGTGACAGTCAAGAATGTCGTTGTACAACATCTGCAAAATCGCACAACGCGGCTGTTGTACAAGGTAGCTACTACCCAAAAACGCGGAATAGAGCCATTTTGGTTTATTGATTCAGATACGACCGCAGGACAACGCCCGCAAAACAACAAAACACGGCAGTTGTCCAGCATCGCCGTCGCTTCTTCTATTCCGGAGCTCCCCCTCACAAACGCGAAGACCCCGCGCGGAGGCGGGGTCTTGTGGCGATGGACGCGCGGGCGGATGCAACGCATGCGATCCGCCAGCGCGCCGCCGATCAGCCGAAACGACCGGAGATGTAGCGCTCGGCTTCGGCGTTCTGGGGGTTGTTGAACATCGTGGTGGTGTCCGCGAAGTACTCCAGGTGGCCGGGCTCGCCGACGGCCTTCAGGTTGAAGAAGGCGGTGTAATCGGCGATACGGGCGGCCTGCTGCATGTTGTGGGTCACGATCACGATCGTGTAGTCGCCCTTGAGCTCGTTGATCAGGTCCTCGACGGCCAACGTCGAGATCGGGTCGAGCGCGGAGCACGGCTCGTCCATCAGCAGCACCTGCGGGTGCACGGCCACGGCGCGGGCGATGCACAGACGCTGCTGCTGACCGCCGGACAGGCCGATGCCCGGGTTGTCGAGACGGTCCTTGACCTCTTCCCACAGGTTGGCGCCCTTGAGCGCCCACTCGACCAGGTCGTCGGCGTCGGACTTGGAGATGCGGCGGTTGTTCAGGCGCACGCCGGCGAGCACGTTCTCACGAATCGTCATCGTGGGGAACGGGTTCGGGCGCTGGAACACCATGCCGACATCGCGGCGCACGGCGACGGGGTCCACGTCCTTGGCATACAGGTTCTTGCCTTCGAGCTCGACCTCACCCTTGACGTGGGCGCCGGGGATGATCTCGTGCATGCGGTCGAGGGTGCGCAGCACCGTGGACTTGCCGCAGCCGGACGGCCCGATGAACGCGGTGACCTTGTTGGGTTCGATGTTGATGTTGACATCCTCCACGGCCAGGAAGTCGCCGTAGTAGATGTTCAGATGTTTGACGTCAATGCGTTGTCCCATATGAATTCCTTTATTGATGTATATACAGTGTACGGCGGCTTACCGTTCGGACTTCACGGCGAAGACGCGAGCCACGACACGGCCGATGAGGTTGAGGATCAGCACGATGATGATCAGCACCAGGGCGGCGGCCCAGGAGCGTTCCATCGGGATCGTGGTGACGCAGGAGGAGCCGGCGTTGGGCGGGCAGTTGGCACGCAGCTTGCTGTATTCCTGGTAGACGAACACGGGAAGCGTGGTCATCTCGCCGCTGAACAGGTTCACGTTGGTGAACGTCGCGTAGCCTGCGGTCATCAGCAGCGGCGCGGTCTCGCCGATCACTCGCGCGATGGCCAGGATGACGCCGGAGACGATGCCGGGCAGGGCGGTGCGCAGCACGATCTTGCAGATGGTGCGCTGCTTGGAAACGCCCAGCGCGTACGAGGCCTCACGCAGGTCGCCGGGCACGACCTTCAGCATCTCCTCACTGGTCTTGACGACGGTCGGGATCATCAGCAGCGAAAGCGCGACGGAGCCTTCGAAGCCGCTGATGGTGCCGGGGCCGCCGATGAGCGAGAACATCGAGTAGGCGAACAGACCGGCGACGATGGACGGGATGCCGCTCATCACGTCGACCAGCAGGCCGATGGACTTGGCGAGCTTGTTGCCGCGGGCCGCGTACTCGATCAGGTAGACCGCGCACATCAGGCCGACCGGCACGGAGATGACCATGGCGCCCAAGGTGATCTCCAACGTGCCGATGATGGCGTGCAGCACGCCGCCGTATCCGCCGGAGGGCGTCTGGCTGCCGCCGACGACGCCGGACATGTTGTACGAAAGGAAGTTGAGGTTCAGTCGCTTGATGCCGTTGGCGACGGTCGTCCACAGCACGGAGATCAGCGGGATGCACGCGATGATGAAGGCGAGGCAGATCAGGCCCTTCATGAAGACGTCCTTGCGCTTGCGGGACGCGGCGAAGGAACGGCTGGTCTTGAACCGGTCGAAGTCGATGTCGGGCAGTTGCTTGTCGTTGCGCGCGGCGGGCGTCTTCTTCACGGCGTTCGCGTCGACGCTGATGGTGCTCTTTACAGTTGCTTCACTCATCATGCGCTCGCTTTCTCGGTGATCTTACGGGCGACGAAGTTCACGAGGAACGTGATAACGAACAGCACGAGGCCGGTGCCGATCAGCACGGGCACGCCGATGTTCGGGTCGGCTTCCGGGTATTGCGCCGCGATGTTCGCCGCGATGGTCTGGTTCTGGGATGCCCGCAGCAGCTTGATCGAGTACGTCAGGCCGGGGGAAAGAATCATGAGGACGGCCATGGTCTCGCCGAGTGCGCGGCCCAGGCCGAGCATGGATGCGGAGACGATGCCGGACTTGCCGAACGGCAGCACGGCCAGCTTGATCATCTCCCACTTGGTGGCGCCCAGGCCGATGGCCGCCTCCTCCTGCAGACGCGGGGTCTGCATGAAGATGTCGCGCGACACCGAGGTGATGATCGGCAGGATCATGACGGCCAGCACGACGGCGACCGTGGCGACGGTTCGCGAGGGGCTGTCGGCGACCGACGGGTCATTGAGCGATCCATCGAAGATGTAGGTCCACCTCAGGTACTTCGCGAACCAGTTCCACACCGGCTGGATGGCCGGCACCAGAATCAGGCCGCCCCACAGGCCGTAGATGACGGACGGGATGGCGGCGAGCAGGTCGACCACGTAGCTCAGCGCGGTCGCCAGCTTCTTGGGTGCGTAATGCGAGATGAACAGGGCGATGCCGATCGAGATGAAAAACGCGATGATCAGCGACAGCGCGGAGACAAGCACCGTGCCGAACACCAGCGGGCCCACGTACTGCCAGAAGTTGTGCGCGCGGTTGCCGGTGAATGATTCGATGGTGGCGGTGTTCGCGGCCTGATCGCCTCCGATCAGCGGCCACGCCTGAAACAGCAGGAACAGGAACACCGCCGCAAGCGCGACGAGAATGAGAATGCCGGCAGCATAGGCGATCGTCTTGAACACGACATCGCCGGTCTTGCCTGTACTGGCCGGACTGTCTGCCGCTTTGTCTTGCGAACTCACAGGTTCTCCTTCGTATGCATTTTCAATGGTGGCTTCACGGCCGTGTACAACCGACAGAAGCCGCAGACACCTTTCATTGTGTCAGGTGTTCTGCGGCATCCGCCATACGGCGTGTCAGCTCACGCTGATCACTTGGTCTTGATGGCCTCGATGGACTTGGTGACCTTCTCGACGATGTTGCTCGGCAGCGGGGCGGAGCCGGCAGCGGAGGAGGCGGTCTTCTGGCCTTCGTCGCTGGTCACGTAGGTGAGCCAGCTCTTGACGAACTTGGCGGTGTTGGCGTCCTTGTAGGCGGGGCAGGCGATGTCGTAGGAGACCAGCACGATCGGGTAGGCGCCCTTGGCTTTGGTGGCGTGGTTGATCTTCACGACCACGCGGTTGTCGCCCTTGGCGGACGTGTCGATCTCGGAATCCTCGATGACCTTGGAACCGGCGTCAGCGGAGATCTCGTTGTAGTTCTCGCCGACCTTGATGGCCGCGGTGCCCAGGTCGCCGACCTGGGAGAAGTCGGCGTAGCCGATGGTGCCATCGGCCTGCTTGACGTCGGTGACGACGCCCGAGGTGCCCTTGGCGCTCTGGCCGGGGATGTCAGGCCAGTTCTCGGAGAGCTCATGGGTCCAGGAGTCGGGGGCCTGGTCCTTGAAGTAGCTCACGAAGTTCTGCGTGGTGCCGGACTTGTCGGAGCGGTGCACGACGGTGATCTGGGTGTCGGGCAAGGTCAGGTCCTTGTTCTGGTTGGCGATGGCCGGATCGTTCCACTTGACGATCTTGCCGTCGAAGATCTTGGCGGCGGTGTCGGCATCGAGGTTGATGTGCTTGCCGGCGTCGGAAACGCCCTTCAAGTTGAAGATGATGGCGATCGGGGAGATGTAGACCGGCACGTCGAACGCGGTGGTGCCGTTGGCGCACGCCTTGTCGGAGGACTGGGTGACCTCGTCATCGGAGAGGGCCTTGTCGGAGCCGGCCCACGCGGTGGCGCCGCTCAGGAAGGTGGTGACGCCCGCGCCGGAACCGGTCGGGTTGTAGGTGACGTTCGCGCCGGAGTTCGCCGCCATGTAGGCGGAGATCCAGGCTTCCTCGGCCGCCTGCTGGGAGGTGGCACCGGCGCCGGAGAAGCTGCCGGTAATCTTCTCGGTCGAGGTGGAGCCGGAGTTGTTGCCGGCGGACGAAGTGTTGTCGCCACAGGCGGCGAGCGACGCCAGCATCACGATGCCGGAAACCGCCGCGATGGAACGAACGAAGAGATTCTTACGCATTGTTTCTTTCCTCTTATCAACTGTCATAGCGGCTCGTGTCATACGATTCAGAGCCGATTCCTTTTCATGACAGTTACTAGCCTATGGGCTGTTCGAGGGGTCGGAAGACAAAATCGGTAAACAGAAGATGAATAGTTGCCGACCTTGCCACGTAGTTGGAATGCGCGGTTTGCGGGATATGGTTCGGCCCGCCTGCACCGGGGGGGTCCGGAGGGGCGCGT
>OAUH01000755.1_pt1 | contig 16788 bp, 10 predicted proteins | sample 1495121 | NCBI WGS metagenome assembly OAUH01 (sample SAMEA2580006, study PRJEB22360) | human gut metagenome | reverse complement strand
GCACGTCCTCGGCCAGCACCAGGTTGGTGTCGCCTTCGATCTGGATGCGGTTGGCATCGAAGATTACGGTGATGTTGCCGAGCTTCTGGTTGGCGGCAAGAGCGGCGGCTTCGCCGGAGATACCTTCCTCGATGTCGCCTTCACCGCAGATGGCCCAGATCTTGTGGTAGAACGGGGACTCTTCCTTCGGGGTCTCCGGGTCGAGCAGGCCGCGCTGGAAGCGTTCGCCGTAGGCGAAGCCGATGGCGGAGGCAAAGCCCTGACCCAGCGGGCCGGTGGTCATTTCGATGCCTGGGGTCAGACCGTACTCGGGGTGGCCCGGGGTGCGGGTGTCCGCGCCGCCGCGGAAGTGCTTGAGGTCGTCCAGAGTGACGCCGTAGCCGGAGAAGTACAGCTGGACGTACTGGGTGAGCGAAGCGTGGCCACCAGAAAGGATGAAGCGATCGCGGCCTTCCCAGTTGGGGTCGTTCGGATCATGCTTGATGAAATGCTGGTAGAGGGTGTAGGCGACGGGCGCCAGGGAGACGGGGGAACCGGGGTGGCCGCTTCCAGCCTTCTCAACCGCGTCGGCCGACAGGACCTTGGCCATGTTGATGGCGCGCTCGTCCAGCTCGGTCTCCTTGAATTCGGTCATGGATGTACTTTCCTTCCAATACTTCGGGCACCACGCATTTCGGCTTATGCCGCGCCATGCATGCCCTCACATTGCAATCCCATACTAACGTTGTGAACAGACTTAGTGGTTCGATTTTGGCGTGTTTTGGTAGATTTTGTTATGTTAGCGCTCACAACTTGTGACTGACTCATGCCGGCGGCTGCGTCATGAAATCATCTGATAACGAACGCGTTAGCACTCAAGGGCAAAGAGTGCTAATACTGGGTACGTCATCGTTCGACCGACCCCACTCCGGGAGTGTCGGGCGTGTCGTGAATACGGGAAAGCCGTGAAGGCGTGAATGCCGGGGAAGAACAGGAGGAGACATGGCGCAACCACGACGCATGGTGGTGCTTCGCGCCATCGTGGAGGATTACATTCGATCCCAGGAGCCGATAGGATCGGCCGCTCTGACGAAGAAGCACGACCTCGGCGTCAGCTCGGCGACCATCCGCAACGACATGGCGTCCCTCGAGGAAGAGGGGTATCTCATCCAGCCCCACACGTCCTCGGGCCGCATCCCGACGGAGAAGGGCTACCGGTACTTCGTGGACCGCCTGTCCACCGTCGTCCCCCTCTCCGACGCGCAGCGCAAGGGAATCGCGGCGTTCCTGTCCGGATCCGTCAGCCTGCAGGACACGTTGCAGCGCGCGGCCAGACTGCTTTCCCACATAACCGGTCAGGTGGCCGTGGTCGCCTCCCCGTCCCCGGCCAAGGCGAAGGTGCTGCGCGTGCAGATCGTCCCCGTCTCATCCACGTTGCTGCTGATCGTGGTCATCACCGACGCCGGCAACGTCGCACAGCATACGCTCGCCCTGTCGCCCCAGCCGACGGATATCACGCTCGCAGACGTGGGATCCGTCGTGAACGGAGCCTGCCTCGGGCTCACCTTCGCGCAGGCTGCCGAACGGGTCCGTTCCCTCAAGTCGTCGCGGCGGGAATCCGTTGCGCTGCTTGAAGGGCTGGCGCAGGTGTTCGAGGCGATGGGAGACAACGAAAGGTCCAGTGAACTGTATATGGCCGGCGCGTCGCACCTGGCCCATCGGCGTGACATCGCCGACATGGCGCCGCTGTTCGACGCGCTGGAGGAGCAGATCGTGCTGATGAAACTCATGAGCGCGCTTTCGGAGGACACCGACGCCTATGGGGTCGGTGTAGCCATCGGTTCGGAGACGCACACGCCGGAACTGCTGCATGCTTCGGTGGTCACCAGCGGCTACGGAAACTCGCCGGCATCCCGGACGGAACCGGCGGAATCGGACGCGGGACATGAAGGCGGCGGTGGATCCGCGCTTGGCGGCACGGCGCATGCCAATACGGCTCAGAACGGCATGGCGGGGGAGCCCCGCATAACGGATGACGCCGACGCGGAGCCCGGCAAAATGGACGATGGCGATAGCGTCGCGATGCCATCTCTCGACGGCGGGTCGGGCGGATCGGGCGAATCCAGCGGGCCGGTGGCCTTCGTCGGCTCCATCGGACCGACGCACATGGACTATGCCGCGACCATAGCCGCCGTACGTGCCGTGGCCCGGTACCTGACCCGTGCGATATCGTCGTACGATGACGGCGACGGCAACTGACTGAGCCTTATGGCACAATAGCTCCCCGAACACCAACAAGAAAGAACGAGCAGTGGCAGATTACTACGAGGTGCTGGGCGTCGACAAGTCGGCCAGCGACGATGAGATCAAAAAAGCGTATCGCAAGATGAGCCGCAAGTATCATCCCGATATCGCCGGCCCCGAATACGAAGACAAGTTCAAGGAAGTGAACAACGCCTACGCGGTGCTCTCCGACCCCGACAAGCGCCGCATGTACGATTCCGGCGTGGACCCCAACGACCCCAATGCGGGCGGATTCGGCGGCGCATCGGGATTCGGCATGGGGGACATGTCCGACATCTTCGGCCAGTTCTTCGGAGGAGCGTTCAGCGGCGGCTCGCAGGGCCCCGTTCCCCGCACCCAGCCGGGCCGCGACGCGCTGGCGAGCGCCACCATCGATCTCAAGACGGCGGTCTTCGGCGGCACCACGCACATCAAGATCAATACTTTCGGTCTGTGCCAGCAGTGCGGGGGCTCGGGCACCGCCAACGGTTCTCAGCCCACCACCTGCCCGGACTGCCACGGCCAGGGGTTCCGGCAGAAGGTCGTGCGCACGATGCTCGGCCAGATGATGACCTCCGCGCCCTGCGAGCGGTGCGAGGGACACGGAACGGTGATCTCCGACCCCTGCCCGTCCTGCATGGGTCACGGCCGCGTCCGGACATCGCGCGAGGTGGGGATCTCGGTTCCCGCTGGCATCGCGGACGAATCGCGCATACGCCTCGCCCATCAGGGCGAGGTCGGTGAAGGCGGCGGCGCGGCCGGCGACTTGTACGTCGACGTGCGCATCAAGGCCGACAAGCGCTTCACCCGCAGCGGCGACGACCTGCATTGCTGGATTCAGGTGCCGATGAGCTGGGCCGCATTGGGTCACGACATGGAGATCGACACCTTCGACGGCAAGCAGAAGGTGACCGTGCCGGCCGGATGCCAGCCCGAGGAGACGATTGTCCTGAAGAACCTGGGTGTCACCAAGCTGCGCCAATCCGGCGAGCGCGGCGATCTCGTCGCCCATGTCAACGTGCACATCCCGACCAAGCTGACCGACTCGGAGCGTTCGCTCATCGAGCAGTTCGCGGCCAGCCACGACGCCTCGGCGTCGCACATCGCGCAGAGCTCGCGCCCCGCCACCGGCAGCCAGCGCAAGGGGTTTTTCAGCAAGTTGAAGGACGCGCTGAGCTGAATTCGGCTATGCCCGTCCATGCTCGGCAGCGCTCGTCATTCGCGCCGATCAGCGGCTTCGGCATTGAAAAGGGCTTTCAGACACTCTGGTCTGAAAGCCCTTTCCCGTACATATGCCTCTTGTTGCGGGCTCCTGCTACTTGAGCAGCGAGCGGCACATGGAACGGTATTCGCTGATGTACCCGCCGCCGAAGAACACGCAGTGCCCGGCGATCGGATACAGTTGCCACAGCGTCGTGCGCTCCTGCCATCCGGCCTTCAGCGGATGCACGCTCTGGTAACCGTCCATGATCTTGGTCAGATAGCTCATGCCGAACAGGTGCAGCATCGCGAGATCCTCCTCGCGATGACCGCCGTGTGCGGCCGGGTCGATCAGCACGGCCTCGCACGAGCCTCGGTCGTCGGCCCACATCACGTTGCCGCTCCACAGGTCACCGTGCACTCGTGCCGGCTTGTCCTGCGCCGCACGCCCCAGAAGGTCGGGCATCGCGTCGATGACGCGGTTCGTCAGGTCCATGTCGGCCTGGGTCAGTTCTCCGCGACGCATGCCCAGTTCGACCATCGGGACCAGCCGCCCCTGCGAGAAGTAGGTGATCGGGTCATCCCACGCGCCGGTCGCCATCGGCACCGGATCCTGCAGCGGCCCGAAATAGCAGGTGCCGTCATATCCGGCCGGAGCCGAGCCGAAGTGGTCCGTCCCCGCGTCATGCATTCGCGCCAGGGCCGCGCCGAAATCGTGGGCCGCCTTGGCCGTGGGGGAGCAGGGGGATACGCGTTCGATGTCGAGAAAATCCTTGCCCCATTCGTAGACGTCCACCACGCGGGGTCCGCCCTGCGCCTGCGCCTCACCGAGCCATTGCAGACCGCGGCCCTCGCACTCGAAAAAGCCCTGCGGCGCCCACATCCTTGACTTGCGGTATCGTGCCATAATTCCTCCCCGTGACGTCCCGACTATCCACCCCTCATTGTGGGTTTTCTGTACGACAATACGATGTTTGACACATTCTTAGGGGACGCTGAGTACCCTTGTCCACGGTAAAGGACGGACAATCATTCAAGAGGGATCATGAATTTCTTCCAAGCGATTATTCTGGGAATCGTGCAGGCGCTCACCGAGTATCTTCCGGTGTCGTCCAGCGCGCATATCCGCATCATCGGAGATCTGATGCTGGGCGCGGATCCCGGCGCGGCATTCACCGCCATCATCCAGATCGGCACCGAGCTCGCGGTGATCCTGTATTTCCGTCGTGACATCATCAACATCCTGTCGCACTGGTTCGGATGCCTGTTCGGCAAGAACGGCCCGGACTGGCGTGCGCGCATGGGTCGCGGCGACAAGTACGCGACGCTCGGATGGAACGTCATCGTCGGCTCGATTCCGATCATCATCCTCGGCTTCACGCTGCAGAACATCATCGAGACGTCGCTGCGCAACCTGTGGATCACCGTTACCGTGCTGTTCCTGTTCGGTCTGCTGCTGTGGATCGTGGACGCCCGCTCCCGGCAGATCAAGACCATGGACGACATGAACTATCGCGACGCCTTCCTGTTCGGCCTCGGCCAGTCGATGGCGCTCATCCCCGGCGTGTCCCGCTCCGGCGGCACCATCACCGTCGGCCGTGCGCTGGGATACACGCGCGAATCGGCCGTGCGCCTGAGCTTCCTCATGGCCATCCCCGCGGTGTTCGGCTCCGGCCTGCTCGAAGCGGTCAAGGCCGTGAAGAACGCCGGGACCGATCGCATGTTCCCCGGCTGGATTCCGACCATCATCGCGATGATCATCAGCTTCCTGCTCGGCTACATCGTCATCATCGGGTTCCTGAAGTTCGTCTCCACGTTCTCGTACAAGGCGTTCTCCATCTATCGCATCGGCCTGTCGGTGATCGTCGCGCTGCTGCTGCTGTTCGGCGCCCTGAAGCCGTATGAGCCGGTGAAGGCCGCCAGCGCGGCCAGCGTCGTCAATCCGGTCAGCATCGTCACCGTGGAGCAATCCGCAGCCGCGGTCAGATGACGGCGGCAGGGTGACGTTGCGGTCATCGCCGTAACGTCACGAAACACGCTTGGATGGCGTCCGGGTCGCGGCTTCGCGGAACGGGCGCCATTTGCGTTGACGTGAGATTATGCGGCCCGCGTCATTTGCCGCGACTGCGCAGGAAGGCCTCCGCCTCGCGCACCAGCTGTTCCGCGGCCGGAGCGCCGAAGCGCGCCACCTGATCGGCTTTCTCCTGCATGTCGTAATCATGCTCAAGGTGTTTCACGTATTGGGCGAGGTCGTCGTTGCAGCGCGTCAGCACCGAAGCCTGCGCCTTCCACTGTTCGGCCTTGCCGGCGAGGTCGCCCGGATCCAGCTCGACGCCGATGCGGTCGGACAATGCCGCGAGCATCTGCATGGTGGCCTGCGCGCATTCGTCGCTGCCGAGGTATTGCGGGACGGACACCCACATCGACGTGGTCGAGAATCCCTCCTCGCATGCCATGCAATCCAGCACGGTCGGGATGCCGACAGGGCCGCTGTATTCCCGGTCCATGTCGCACTGACACTGCTGGTCGCTGATGTCGAGCGGCAGCGCGCGCGTGTGCGGGCAGTCGGCGAACATGGCGCCCATGGTCACGATATGGCGGACGTCAAGCTCCTCGGCGATGCGCATGCTTTGACGGCAGTAGTCGTTCCAACGGTAGTTGGGCTCGGGCGCGATCTGCGCATACAGGGTCGTCGAGGGCGCCACGTCGATGGCGTAGAATGTCGTCTGCGGCCATAGGATCCGGCGTCGGCCCGTCACCTTGCACAGCATCGGGCGCGCGACCTGGTAGTCGTAGTACCCATCGCAGCGGATGTGGCGGATCTCGCGTGAATCGTAGCGCGACACGAGATGCCGGATGACGTTGGTGGCTGCCTGGCATGCGTCGTTCCAGCCTTCGAATGCGGCGATCATCACCGGTTCATGCGCTTTCGCTTCTTCACTCATATCAACCAATGTAACGGTTCCTCGCGGTTGGTGCAGGCGGCTTATGCCATCAGAGAATCGCGGTATGGCAAGGCCTGTGGGTGATCGGTCGCAGGCCGTGACATCGCGCGACACGCCGGATTTGGCAAATCCCATGGTTGTCATTATAGTTGTAATCCGTTGCTTGAACGGCATGACGCTGGTCAAGGAAACGCGGACATAGCTTAGTTGGTAAAGCGCAACCTTGCCAAGGTTGAGACCGCGGGTTCGAGTCCCGTTGTCCGCTCTAGGTCCGTGAGTTGACAGACCTTACGGTGGGTTAGCCAAGCGGTTAGGCAGCGGCCTGCAAAGCCGTATAGACGAGTTCGACTCTCGTACCCACCTCTCGTTTGCATGGAATCCGAAACATAATGGTTTCCGTCAAATGGTACAGACCCGGGCGGTTGGCGCAGAGGTAGCGCACTTCCCTGACACGGAAGGGGTCACAAGTTCGAATCTTGTATCGCCCACCATGTTCCTCTTATATGTAGCGCCTTCGGGTGCTTTGGCCTATAACCCGTTTTACCGTGCCTCATTGCCTCCGCTGGCAGGCTGATACCCGGTATCTCCGCTTCGAGGGGTTGATCTCGCGCTCTCGGAACATCTATCTGCGTTTCAAGGGGTTGCCCAAACGCGATATCCGGAGTATGCGGGGACATCCCGCATTGGAATCATGCGGTTTCCGGCCCGGCTCTACTCGGGCACCAACCCCTCGAAACGCAGATAGATGTCCGAACGAGCCTGAAGCACCCCCTCGAAACGCAATTAGACTCCAGAACCCCGCCCGATTGCTCATCCCGCGTTGCATTGCCCGGAGTGGATGCGTTCCGCGGCCCGGTCGGTGAACGCATCCATGCGATACTGCTTGTGCCCGGTGCTGGCCGCGTAATCGATGCTCTGCTGGATCAGGGCGCGGTTCGCGCCCATGTACTTGACCGCGTAGCTGTTCGTCACGCCTTCGGTGCGGTTCACGCCGTTCTGCATGACGGCCTCGGGCTCGATGGTACCGCAGCGCATGTGGATGGCGTGGTGGGACAGCTCGTGCCTCACGCCCGCGGCCGGCGCGTAGGTCATGTTCCAGTCGGGCATGCTGCGGTTGCCGTAGATCACGTTCGGCGTGGCAGGGCAGTAGAAGCCGAACGTCTCGGACTTCGTCAGCGCCTTGTTGTCGCCGTCGTCGGTGCCCGCAAACGCCGGGCACTGTCTGAATCCCTCGTCGATGTCCCAGCTGAGCTTCATGTCCGCGAGCTCCACCAGTTTCTGCGCGCTGGCGGCGTTGCCGCTCTCCAGCGAGTTCGAGGCTTTGGCGACGCGCTGTTCCAGCTCGTCCCAGGTAGGCCTGAGCGTGATTGATTTGCTGCCGTCGACCGTGTACTTCTTGCCATCGTTGCCGGTAACGGTCATCGAAACGCCGAGCGCCTGCCCTTTCTTGAACCGTGCTTCAAGGGTGTCGACGGTGGTTCGGTACGAGTCGATCTTCGCATCCAGCGCATCGGGGTCCTCGCTGGTCTCGTCCGCTGCCGCCTTGGCCTCGTTCACGGTGCCCAGCAACGCCGCCATGTATCCCGTCATGTAGTCGGTGCCGTCCTGCGTGTCGGGTATCCGGTATTCGCTCATGAACATGGTGGTGTTGTTGTTGAGTATCTCGTCCTTGTAATGGTCGAGTTTGTCGGTCACGTAGGTCACCATGCTCTCGTATCCGGGCCGCTCGTCCATGCGGTAGACGGTGGCGGTCGGCTCGGGGTCGGCCTGATTCGGGTCGGAGGGAGACGCGTTGCCGTAGCTGTTGGTCGGCTCGTTGGCGCCTTGGCTGATATGATTCTTCGCCACCGTCATGAGCCCGGCGGTCACGGCGATGAACAGCAGCGCGGGTATGACGATTACGGCGGCGACTATCGCCGTGATGCCGCCCGCCCCGATGCCCGTTTTCCTCGGGGGCTGCATCGGGCGGTACTGCTGGTATGGCGGCATCGGGTACGGCTGGTATGGGGGATGGGCCTGACGATTTGTTTGGCCCGTGGTGAACGGGGATGATGCCGACGATGATGCGCCGTTGGGCGTCCTGGACCATGGGCCGGGCGCTTCGTATGAGCCCTGTGTCGCACGGGCTTCAGGAGTCGGGAAAGGGCCAGGCGCATACGGCCCGGATGTGGGAGGCCGCGTGGCTGAAGAGAATCCGTATGGGGTGTGCGGTTGTGGTGCCTGGCGCTGCCGTGATGCTCCTGTCGGGCCCGACGCGCCTGTGGCGGGGGTCGACTCCGGCGGCCTTTGGTTTGGGGCGGGTATCGACTCGGTCGGCATTGATATGGTCGGCACTGACTCGGTCGGCTGGGACATGGATGATGCCGGTATGGGCGATGTCGGCATCACCGATGACGGTACGACCGGCGACGGCTCGGTCGGCGTGCCTTCCCTGTATGACTCGTATTGCGGGTCGCCATAGGGTTCCTGTGGCTGCTGTTCGGTCATGACGTCTCCTTTGCCCCCGTTGCGTCGATTATCGCGTGTCGGTCTGCGTTGTTCAAGTCATGTGCTTTCGTCGTAGCCGAGGCCTGCATGGCGACTCGCCGTAATGGTTGCGCTCGCCGATGATGTCACGTAAAATGAACATTTGTTGTTTGCGGGTGATTGGCGCAGCGGCTAGCGCACTTCCTTCACACGGAAGGGGTCGTAGGTTCGATTCCTACATCACCCACGATGCTGGTCTTGTATCGGTATATTGCGGACATAGCTTAGTTGGTAAAGCGCAACCTTGCCAAGGTTGAGACCGCGGGTTCGAGTCCCGTTGTCCGCTCCATCAATCCGCTCTGGTATGTGGGGCTTCGGATACGGTGTTTTCAGCGCCCGTACAATACCCCGCTGCTCGCTTCGCGTTTCACCTACCGGCGTAAGAGCTTCAGTCATTTAGGTAATTGCCGCAGTCCTCTGCTCCCAACTTTGAAGCGGTGCTGTTAAGCCCTTATCGAAAAAACCGATAGCACTTCCGAAATGTTGTTTCGTCCGCTACTGTACGGTGAATCGATGGAATCAAGAGCGGTGCCGCACCTGTATCAGGCGTCGCGTCGTCATGACACGAAAGGAGATGACATGTCCGATACGGCATGGAATTGGGTGGCGCTGGGCGCCACTGTTGTGCTGTTTGCGGGTTTGGCTTATCTGAGTATCAGGAAGAAAGCGGGATTCAGCGTCCGCGTGCTGATCGCGACCGTACTGGGCATTGTGGTCGGCATCGCGTTCAAGGGACATACCGACTATGTGGCGGCGTTCGGCAGCGTATGGTCGAACGCGATCGCGGCTATTGTGGTGCCGTTGCTGCTGTTCAGCGTGATCGCGGCGATCACCAATCTGGGAGAATCGCTCAAGCTGAGGAACATCGGTATCAAGACCGTGGTGTTCCTGCTCATCAATACGTTTACCGCCGCGCTGATCACGCTGGGATTGGCCCTGCTGTTCCGCGTGGGCGAGGGCTTCAAGTTCACGCTGCCCACCGACTACCAGCAGCGCGAGGTGCCCGCTGTACTCGACACGATTGTGGCGCTGTTCCCGACGAACCTCGTCCAGAACTGGTATTCCAATCAGGCCGTGCCCGTGGTGATCTTCGCGATCCTCGTGGCCGTCGCCTACAACTCCGCCGCCAAGACCGCCAAGGGCGCCGCGGCCGTCAAACCGTTCAAGGCGTTCGTGGATGCCGGCAACGTAGTGCTGTCCAAGGCCACGCAGATCGTTGTCGGATTCACGCCGTACGCGGTGCTCGCGCTGATCGCCGCCGCTGTGAGCAACAGTGATGTGGCGGCACTGCTACCGCTGGTCACCGTGCTCGTGGTCGCGTACGTCGCGATGATCCTGCAGCTGTTCATCGTGCAGCCGCTCATCCTGTCCGTCACGACGCGCCTGAGCCCGATTCCGTTCTTCAAGGCGTACTGGCCCACCGGCGTGGTGGCGTTCACCTCCGAAAGCAGCATCGGCACGATTCCCGTGACCGTGCGCAACCTGCGCTCCAGCGGCGTGCCCGGCGATATCGCGTCCTTCGTTGCCAGTCTTGGCGCGAACCTCGGCATGCCTGGATGCGCCGGCGTGTGGCCCGTGCTGCTCGCTGTGTTCGCAGTGAACGCCCAGGGAATTTCGTACTCGCCCGCCCAGTTCCTGTTCCTGGTGGTGCTCGCCCTGCTTGTGTCCATCGGCACAGTGGGCGTGCCCGGCACCGCGACGATCACCGCGACCTCGCTGTTCGCGGCGGCCGGTCTGCCGATCCCGTTCATCGCGATCAGCCAGCCGATCTCGCAGATCGTCGACATGGGCCGCACCGCTCTCAACGTGGCCGGTGCCGCCAACACGGCGGTGATCGTGGCCGCCACCGAGAAGGACCTCGACAAGGACCTCTACTATGGACGCAAGGAGTTCGAGGATGAGGACGCCAGCGAGGACGAGGACGCCGTCGCGGCCGCGCAACCGGAAGCCAAGGCACCCGTCGAAGCGCCGGCGGCAGGCAAGCCCTCCGGTTTCGGTGCCGTGAAGGGCGCCTCCTCCGCCAACCTGCTGAACTTCTCTCCAGCCTCCGCGCTGGAGGGCACCGGTGAGGAACAATGCGGCATCAAGCCTTCCAGGAAGAAGGACTGATACTCCGCCTCCAAGGTACGTTGCCGGGGCCGTCGCCATGGTTCTCCCCATGATCGGGAACCGCGGCGACGGCCCCGTTCGCATGCCCGGCGGCCCCGGCCGCGGAGCATGAACGAGGCATTGTCTGCGCGGGTTCCTATCGTTGCCACTGTTGATTACCAGTCCAGGCCTGCACATTGGTAACGCGGGCCCCGATAGCAAAGGACACATCATGGCGCTAAGCTCCATCTCCATCACAGTCAACGGCGAGGCGAAGGAGGTGGAAGCAACCACCACCGGCGTCGAGCTCTTCGCGGACGACAAGGACATCATTGCCGTCCGCCTCAACGGCGAACTGCGCGACCTGTGCACGCCGCTCAGCGACGGCGACGCGGTCGAACCCGTCGCGATCGATTCCGAAGACGGCCTCGGCATCATGCGCCACTCCGCCACGCATGTCATGGCCCAGGCGGTCCAGGAGCTGTTCCCGAACGTGAAGCTGGGCGTCGGCCCGATCATCAAGGACGGCTTCTACTACGACTTCCAGGTCGACGAACCCTTCACCCCGGACGACCTGAAGGCGATCGAAAAGCACATGCAGCGCATCGTCAAGTCCGCCCAGTCCTTCCGCCGCCGTGTGGTCACCGAGGAGGAGGCCCTCAAGGAGGAGGCCGACCAGCCGTTCAAGATCGAGCTGATCGAGGACAAGGAAGCGCACCTCGACCCGTCCACCGCCACCGAGGTCTCCGGCAAGGAGCTGAGCTTCTACGACAACGTCGACCGTGACGGCAACACCGTCTGGAAGGACCTGTGCCGCGGACCGCACCTGCCGAACACCCGCTTCATCAAGGCGTTCAAGATCGAGCGTTCCGCCGCCGCCTACTGGCGCGGATCCGAGAAGAACCCCACCATGCAGCGCATCTACGGCACCGCGTGGGCCACCAAGGAAGACCTCAAGGCTTACCAGACCCGCCTGGAGGAGGCTGCCAAGCGCGACCACCGCAAGCTCGGCGCCGAGATGGACCTGTTCTCCTTCCCGGAGGAGATCGGACCCGGTCTGGCCGTGTTCCACCCCAAGGGCGCCGCGGTGATCAACGCGATGGAGGACTACTCGCGTGAGATGCACCGTAAGCACCACTACAGCTTCGTGCAGACCCCGCACATCACCAAGGGCGGCCTGTACGAGACCTCCGGCCACCTGCACTGGTACAAGGACGGCATGTACCCGCCGATGCACCTGGACGAGGAGTACGACGCCGACGGCAACATCACCAAGCCGGGCGCCGACTACTACCTGAAGCCCATGAACTGCCCGATGCACAATCTGATCTTCAAGTCGCGCCAGCGCTCCTACCGCGAGCTGCCGCTGCGTCTGTTCGAGTTCGGCACCGTGTACCGTTACGAGAAGTCCGGCGAGGTCCACGGCCTGACCCGCGTGCGCGGCCTGACTCAGGACGACTCCCACATCTACTGCACCCGCGAGCAGATGAAGGACGAGCTGACCAGCCTGCTGACCTTCGTGCTGAACCTGCTCAAGGACTTCGGCCTGTCTGACTTCTACCTTGAGCTGTCCACCAAGGATCCGGACAAGTACGTCGGTTCCGACGAGATCTGGGAAGAGGCCACCCGCACGCTGCGCGAGGTCGCCGAGGCATCCCACCTCGACCTCGTGGCCGACCCGGGCGGCGCCGCGTTCTACGGCCCGAAGATCTCCGTGCAGGCCCGCGACGCGATCGGCCGCACCTGGCAGGTCTCGACCATCCAGCTCGACTTCAACCTGCCCGAGCGTTTCCAGCTCGAATACATCGCGAAGGACGGCACCCACCAGCGTCCGGTGATGATTCACCGTGCCCTTTTCGGCTCCATCGAACGCTTCTTCGCCGTGCTGCTGGAGCACTATGCCGGTGCGTTCCCGGCATGGCTCGCCCCCGTGCAGGTGCTCGGCGTGCCGGTGGCCGACGAGTTCGCGCCGCATCTGGCCGGTTTCGTCAAGTCGCTGGAGGACGAGATGGTCCGCTGCGAGATCGACTACTCCGACGACCGCTTCGGGAAGAAGATCCGCAACGCCTCCAAGTCCAAGGTGCCGTTCATCCTCATCGTCGGCGAGGAGGACATGAACAACAACGCGGTGAGCTTCCGCTTCCGCGACGGCAGCCAGCTCAACGGCGTGCCGGTGGACGAGGCGCGCGAGAAGATTCTCGCCGTCATCAAGGAGCGCGCGCAGGTCAACTCCGCGGACGACTTCGCCGCCGCATTGGCATAAGGTGACGCACGGGCCCCTCGCGCCCGTTGAAGACCCCCGTCAGCAACCGTTTCGTTGCCGACGGGGGTCTTTCCATAAGTGATGTCAAGACTCGCCCATTTTGTGCACTATATTTACAAAAATGGGATGACGTGATATATTGACGCTGGATTGTAAAGTCGCGGTCCGTTCAATAGACCGGATAATGGTGTGGTTCAATAGCGAGCCTGCCAGGAGATACAGAGAAAGAGCCATCATCCCATGAATATCAAACGACGTGGCCTCGCAAGATTCATGTCACTGATCTGCGCATCGGCGATGCTGCTGGTGCCGGCCTCATCGGCCTTGGCGCAGCACAACGCAGATGCGGCGGCAGCGGCGGAATCATCCACTTCCACAGTGTCCAACCTCGCGACCATGGCGGCGGTCACCGCGTCCGGTCGCGAAGTCAGTTCCGGATTCGGGCCGGAACTGGCCGCCGACAACCAGGATCTGCCGGACAACCCCACCGACAAAAGCGTGCACAACGCATCCGGCGCCTCGCGCTGGAGCGCCGACAGGGGGAGCGGCCCCTGGTGGCTGGCCTACGAATTCCCCGGCGAAGCGACGATTTCCAGTGTGAACATCGCCTGGGGCAACACCTATGCGACGAATTACTCCATCCAGACTTCCGATGACGGCTCCAACTGGACCGATGTGAAGACGGGACTCAAGGCGACGGCACAGGCGCAATGGGTCAAAACCACATTCGACACGCCGATCAAAACCCGGCACATCCGCATGATCGCGACCACGAAGAGCCAATCCTGGTCGCTTTCCGTGTGGGAGATGCGCACGATGGGGACCATCTCGGCAGTTGCCACCGACCCGTTGAGCCGGCTCACCCCGAGGCCGCTATATGCGCAATCCGCTGACGGAGAGGCGTTTGAACTTAAGAAGAACACCTGCGTGTCCGTGAGCGACGGCAGCCTCCTGCCTGCGGTTGACGTCATGCGTGACGAGCTCGGCACCTCGTACGGCCTGAAACTCGCCGAAGGCACGAACTGCCCGATCACCTTCACCCTTGACGAGAACCTAGACGTCACCGGTCACGTCGGTTCCGCCCAGTCGATCACCGCCGATGAGGCCTACACGATCGTCTCCGACGCCGACTCGGTCACCGTCAAGGCCCGCAGCGCCACCGCGGGCATATGGGCGGCGCAGACGTTGCTGCAGCTGATCGGTCCGTGGACGAACTCCACGGTGAAGCTTGCCGATGTCGCTTTCATCCCGGCCGTCAACATCGCCGACGCCCCGCGTTACCAGTGGCGCGGCGTGCTGGTCGACCCGGCGCGTTCCTTCTACCCGCTCGATGAGATGAAGCAGATGATCGACGTGATGTCGGCCTACAAGATGAACACGCTGCACCTGCACCTGAGCGAGGACGAGGGCTTCCGCGTCGAGATCACCAATGACGGGCGTGCGGACGGCGATACGACCGACTACACGCAGCTCGCGATCAAGTCCGGCGCCATCAGCTACCAGTCCGCGTGGACCAGCAACTGGTCCCCGGCACAGGACGGGCGCACCGGCTACTGGACGCAGAGCGAGTTCATCGAACTGGTCGCCTACGCCGCCGATCACGGCATCGCCATCGTGCCCGAGATCGACGGTCCCGGACATTCCTTCAGCCTGCTGCACGGCCTTGCCGAGCTCAACACCGGCAACTCCAACCCGAAGCCTGCGGCCGGCGAGGACACCCCCGCCTTCATCCAGTCTGCGCAGGGCAGGAGCAGCCTCGCGACTGATGCCGACATCACCTACACCGTGCTGGGGCATATCATGGACCAGCTCGACGGCATGATCGACAAGGGCATCAAGGCGTCCACCATGCCTGCGTCCGAGCTCAAACGCATGTACTTCCACCTGGGCGGCGATGAGCTGTTCCTCAGCGGCGGCGCCGGCAACAAGACGGAACGTCTACAGGAGTATCTCGGACGGTCCGGAGCGCTGGTCAAGGAACGTGACAAGACCACCATCGTGTGGAACGACGGCCTCGACGCGGTTGACCAGATCCCCGAAGGATCCGTGGTGCAGCATTGGACCGGCAACGCAGCCAACAATGCCAGCATCCAGAAGCTGCTCAACCAGCGCAACGGCAAGATCATCATGTCGCCGGCCGGCAACACCTACTTCCCGCAGCGTCCCGGCACCGAGACCACTGGCGTGACCTGGGCGTGCGGCGCCTGCACGACCAGCAACTTCTACCAGTGGAACCCGACCTCATCCGCCGGCACCACCGAGGACAAGGTTCTGGGCGTCGAGGATGCGCTGTGGAGCGAGCACCTGCGTTCTCTCAACGACGCCGAATTCCTGATGTACACCCGCATGATGGCGACCGCCGAGGTCGGCTGGACCCAGCAGAACCGCAAGGATTACGACAACTGGAACAAGCGCGTCGGCGACATCGCCATCGACCTGATGAACCGTGGCGCCAACTTCCACAAGGCCACTGAGGTGACCAGCTGGAAGGGTTCGTACGCGGCTGTCGACGCGGCCGAGCAGAAGGTGACCGACGGCAAGGTGCTTGTCGGACGGTACGCCGAACCCGGCCTGACCGGCACCGATGGCCTGAGCTTCACTGCCACGTACACGGCCGAGGGCGGTACCGCGGTCAATCTGCCGGTGACACCGGACATGAAGCAGACCTACAGCCAACAGCAGCTGAAGAACGGTCGTCTCGTCGTCAACGGGGCGCACATGAACTCCATCGTCGACGTGTACGTCACCTTGCCGTCCGACGTGCTCGCGGCCGACAGCGAGGCCGTAGGCCGTCTCGACGTCTCCGTGTCCTCCTCCACCTACCCGATCCCTTCGGATTCCTCGATGAGCATCGCTATCAAGGACGGTAAGGTGACTCAGACTTGGACCGGCGACGAGCGTCCGACGCCTGATCCGGATCCCGAACCGGAGGTGACGGTCGTCTCCATAAAGGCTTCGACCTCGCAGTCCGACGTGAAGGTCGGTGATACGTTCGATCCGTCGAAGGTGAAGGTGGTCGCCACCAAGAGCGACAAGACGACCGCCGTGCTCGCAGCCGCGGATTACACGATCGCGGTGACCGACAAGGACGGCAACGCAATCGATGTGACCAAGCCGTTCGAGGCCGCCGGGGATTTGACCGTGACCGTGGCACTGAAGGATGACGGTTCGATCAAGGATTCGTTCACGATGACCGTCACTGACAAGGGCACGGTCGATCCTGATCCCGATCCGACCCCCAAGCCGAATCCGGACCCGCAGAAGCCGTCCGGCGACAACAAGCCCCAGATCAAGCCCGAAGGCGGAAAGCCCGGTGATGTCGTCGCCGAGACCGGTGCCAGTGTCTCTGGCGCCGCACTGGCCGCGATGATCTGCGCGGCAGGTGCCATCGTGATGCTTGCGGTTCGCCGTCAGCGTCGCTGATTCGAATCGGAACCTCTGACCAATGAACGAGGCCTCCGCCGTACATTTCACGGCGGAGGCCTCGCCGCATTGCCGGCCCGG
>OAUH01000741.1_pt1 | contig 17094 bp, 14 predicted proteins | sample 1495121 | NCBI WGS metagenome assembly OAUH01 (sample SAMEA2580006, study PRJEB22360) | human gut metagenome | reverse complement strand
AAACGGAAGCTGTTGAAGGGGGGAGCGAGGCCATTAAAAAAGCACTCGCAGAATTAGGGCCAACCACCGGTAAAGAAAAACGCTTGATCGGTATTTCGCTGTTGTTACTGCTCTTTTGGTCTACTGGCGGAAAATTACACAGTATTGATACCACCTCTGTCACCCTTGCCGGACTGGCGATTATGTTGCTGCCAGGCATCGGTGTAATGAGCTGGAAAGAGGTCGAAAAACGTGTGCAGTGGGGCACGTTGCTGATGTTTGGTATTGGTATCAGCCTGGGGTCCACGCTGCTTGATACGCAGGCAGCTTCATGGATGGCGAACTATGTGGTGAAAGGTTTTGGTCTCGATGGCTTGCCATCATTAGCCATCTTCGCGATTCTCGCCGCTTTCTTGATAATTATTCACCTGGGGTTTGCCAGTGCCACTGCGCTAACTGCCGCATTGCTGCCCATCCTGATTAGCCTGTTAAGCAGTCTGCCGCCAGAACTCGGCGTTAACCCGGTCGGCATGACCATTCTGCTCGCCTTCAGTGTCAGTTTTGGCTTCATCCTGCCGATTAACGCGCCACAAAATATGGTGTGTATGGGTACGGATACCTTCACGCCACGCCAGTTTACCCGTGTGGGACTGTACCTGACGGTAATCGGCTACCTGTTGTTGCTACTGTTTGCCGCTACCTGGTGGAAAATTTTAGGTCTAATGTGAGGAAACCAACGATGTCATTACAAATTGCTGTTGAAAAAGTGCGTTGGTTAGCTGCCGGGCTGCTGGAACTTAATGGCTGTGATGCCGATATCGCTCAGGATGTGGCGGAACATATGATTGAAGCGGAACGTTATGGCTTTGCCAGCCACGGCGTCACGCTGCTACCGAAATATCTGGAAAATATCGCTCGTGGCGATGTAACCGCGAATGCCCGCCCGGAATGCTTAACAAGTGAAGGTAATTTACAACGTTTTCATGCCCACAATGGCTTTGGTCAACACGCCGGAAAAGTGGCGGTAAATGCTGCCATCGAACAAGCAAAACGCCGTGGTTTTTGCCTGTTAACGTTGTGCCATGCGCATCATTTAGGGCGTATGGGGCATTACGGGCAAATGGTTGCTGATCAAGGCCTGGCGATGCTGGCCATGAGTAACGTTACCGGGCGTCCGGCGCTGGTCGCGCCTTGGGGCGGTGCGGAACCGCGTATGACCACTAACCCTTTCTGCTTTGCCTGGCCGTTCAGTGATGGGCGTCCGCCGATTCTGGTTGATTTTGCCACCAGTAGCATGGCGCTAAATAAAGCACGGGTAATGTCGTCCACCGGGAAGCAGGCCGCGCCGGGACAATTGATTGATGCACAGGGGAATCCAAGCAATGATCCTGGGGTGTTATTCAGCAATCCTCCAGGGGCGTTACTGCCATTTGGTGAGCATAAAGGATTTGGCCTGGCACTGATGATTGAAATGATGGCGGGGATCTTATCTGGTGGTGACACGATCGCCGAAGATCATCAGACGGATGGATCTGCGCATAATCATCTTTTTGCGTTGATTATCGATCCTGATCAATTCACCGATCTGGCAGGGGAGAAAGGGCAGTTCTTTGCGGATTATCTGTTAGCTACGCAGCCTCAACCTGGCGGCAATCCGGTGATTTACCCCGGTATGCCAGAAGCTGCCAACCGGGAACGCAATGCGAAGATGATTACGATCCCGGTATCATTCTGGTCCTGGGTAGTTGAACATTACGCCCGCAAAGGTATCGATTTGGGGTTACATCCTCAGGAATCAGCATTAGCTGGATGATTCTGGTCGATAAACTTGCGGTTGAATCTGATGTTTGTTGAGTTTGTCATATAAAGTCTTGCGCGGCAGCTGTAATAGCCGCGCTGTCAAACTGACCTGGCCTTCCGTTTGTCGCAGCATATCTTCGATTAACTTTTTCTCGAAAGCATCAATGCAGGCGGTAAGGCCACTCTCTTCTTGCTGAGTCATTGGCACTGGCTGGTGGTGGGTCAGTAAACCGAGAACAAAACGCTCTGCATTGTGTTTAAGTTCACGTACATTGCCAGGCCAACTTTGTGATTGCAACCAGGCCAGTAACATGGGAGAAATATCAGGCAGAGGACGATTATATTTTTGTGCCGCCTGACTGGCGAACCAGTAAAACAGTTCAGGGATATCTTCTCGTCGCTGGCGTAGAGGTGGAATATTCAGGCTAACCACATTCAGACGATAATAGAGATCGAGACGAAACAGATGTTCTTCGCTGCGACGCAGTAAATCTTCCTTGGTCGCTGCAATAACACGGCAATTCACCGGAATTAATTGATTGGCACCTAATCGTTCAATGGTTCTTTCCTGCAATACACGTAGCAGTTTTACCTGCATTCCTGATGGCATTCCCTCTATTTCATCGAGAAATAACGTACCACCATTTGCATGTTCAATTTTTCCAATACGCTTTTTAACCGCACCGGTAAATGCGCCCGCCTCATGACCAAATATTTCGCTTTCAAACAACGTTTCTGGTAAGCCTGCACAGTTTAAGGCAACAAACTGCCCCTGACGGCGGGTACTCCAGTGATGCAGCATTCTGGCGACGACTTCTTTACCACAACCTGTTTCACCATAAATAAGGACATCGGCACCGGTATCTGCGACATTAAGGATCATTTTACGCAGTTGTTGCATCTGCGGACTACGACCAATCAGCACCGGGCCATTTTCCTGTTGCAGATTCGCCAGTAATTGCTGATTTTCTAAAACCAATCGCCGTTTTTCTACCGCTCTGGCAATAATACTCAATAATTTATCTGAGCTACTTGGTTTCTCAATGAAATCGAATGCACCATTACGCATGGCATCCACCGCCATTTCCACGTCACCGTGTCCGGTAATTAAAATAACCGGAATTTTGCTATCCATTTCGTTGATGTAACTGAGGAGCTCTAGTCCTGATATTCCAGGTAACCTGACATCGGTCAGTATAATAATGTTGGCCTGACTTTGAATAAGGGGAATACTGTGTTCTGCATCGCAACAGGAAATAACACGATAACCAGCCAGCGTGAGCGTTTGTTCACAGGCAAAACGTACATCGTCACTATCCTCAATATAAACTATAGTAATTTCACTGGATTTATTATTCATGTTCTTCTCCCCATTCAGGCCAGGTTAATGTCATTACTGCGCCGCCTTCAGGATGATTACTGGCGTGGAGTGCGCCGTTCGAATTTCGGACAATTTCGCTGACTATTGCCAGTCCCAACCCCATTCCTCTACGTTTAGTGGTAAAAAATGGTTCAAATATGCGATCGACAACTTCAGGTGCAAAACCGCCACCGCTGTCTTTAATGGTAATAATAACTTTGTTATTTGCCTGGCGAATGGCGATATCCAGTCGTTTGTAAGAGCTACCTTCCATAGAATCTAAGGCGTTGCTAATTAAATTACTGAATATCTGTTCAAGACCGAGCTCATCGCAATTGACAAATAACGGCATGGATGGGGCTTTTATTCGTCGCTCAATGTTATTTTTCTCCATGCTGTGATTAAGTAACGCCACGGCGCTATACATCACTTTGATGACATCGGCAGAACCTTTAGGTACGCGATGGCGCGAGGCAAATGCTTTAAGTTCGGAAATGAGCTGCGTCATCCGCTCAATCACTGAAATAATATGTTTCAGATTCTGTTCAACCTGCGGATACATCTCTTTTTTTAGCATAGTACGCGCGTTATCAGTAAGTGCGTGAATGGCGGCTAACGGTTGATTTTGTTCATGGGCAATTTCGGTTGCCATCTGTCCAAGCGCCGCCAGTTTGCTGGACTCTGCCAGTTCACTACGCGTAATTTGTAATACTTGTTCAGCTTGACTGCGCTCTTTTATCTCCTGTATTAATTTTTGATTGATCAATTCCAGGGCAGATGTACGCTCTTTAACCTGTTTTTCTAATGTTTCATTCGCAAGTGTTAATAATTGTTGTGCATGAGATCGCATTCTCCAGTATTTAATAAATAACAAAAACAGCAGGTAAATAATTAGTGTAATGACTAACGAAATAGCCCATGACCAGTACAGGTTATCTAAGGGGACCATAATTGTCATTTTCCAGTTAAATTCTGGAATGGCTATTTGTTGCGTATAATATTGCGGGAATAAACAGAGTTGTTCTTTTTTATCTTTCAGGAAAGTAAAATTGCTCACGGTATAACAGGGATAATAATCCGCCGGTAAAAGATTGTCGAGACTATATTGGCGGGTAGATTGTAGTTTTTGTTTTGCCTGAACAGGTAACGGTTGCAGTGTTCGCATTCGCCATGGCGATTTTGAACTTAAAAATATAATCCCATGTTCATCATTCACGATAATATTTTCAGGACCTTCGGCCCATGCTTTTTCAATTTCATTAAGACTTATTTTTACTACTACAACACCGACAATTTTTCCTTTATCTTTTATACTTGTAGAGAGGAAGAATCCCGGTGTATTCGTAGTGCTACCAATACCGTAAAAGCGTCCATTTAAGCCAGACATGGCGTGTTTATAATAGGGGCGATAGCTATAATTTTGCCCTACATAGCTGCCGGGGTCCTGCCAGTTGCTAGAAGCGATGGCCTTACCTTGGGTATCCAGAATAAATATTGCTGCGGTTTTGAGTTGAGTATTGAAATGTGCAATTCGTTGATTGAGTTCGCTGGACGTCATATCGTCAGGCGTAATTACCGCCTGACGGATGATATGGTCTGTTGAGAGCATATAGGGTAAAACATAAAATTGCTCGATGGTGGAATATAATGTGGACTTATACATTTCAAGCCGCATTTTATCGGTACTGGACAAGGTATTAAAACGCAAGTGCAAAAAAGCGATTGAAACCGCGAGCATGATAAGAAAAAGTGAAATGCTTGTAATGTGAAATCGCCATTTGTTCTTAAATATATAATTCCACGATATTTTCATTCATCATCCATTGAATGCATTTATATTTATCATCAGTATATTCCCTGAACAATGTTTGCGAGAACCAAAAGAGTGCCATTGTGTGAATGTGTAAGCAGAATAACCGTGGCAATGTGTGGTTTATCGCACAGGTATTCCAAATGTGATCATGCTCTTTTTATGTGACAAATCCGCAGATAATCCTTCCTTTCCCCCGCGGTTGGCGTTATGGTCAGATGGTTTTTTCAACAAACGCACAATAATAAGTTTCAACTTACTGACTATTTAGGGAAAAATATGCGCAAGATCACACAGGCATTGAGTGCCGTTTGCTTATTGTTCGCTCTAAACAGTTCCGCTGTTGCCCTGGCCTCATCTCCTTCACCGCTTAATCCGGGTACTAACGTAGCCAAACTCGCTGAACAGGCGCCAATTCATTGGGTTTCGGTTGCACAAATTGAAAATAGCCTCGCAGGACGTCCGCCAATGGCGGTGGGGTTTGATATCGATGATACGGTACTTTTTTCCAGTCCGGGTTTCTGGCGCGGCAAAAAAACCTTCTCGCCAGAAAGCGAAGATTATCTGAAAAATCCTGTGTTCTGGGAAAAAATGAACAATGGCTGGGATGAATTCAGCATTCCAAAAGAGGTCGCTCGCCAGCTGATTGATATGCATGTACGCCGCGGTGACGCGATCTTCTTTGTGACTGGTCGTAGCCCGACCAAAACAGAAACGGTTTCAAAAACGCTGGCGGATAATTTTCATATTCCTGCCACCAACATGAATCCGGTGATCTTTGCGGGCGATAAACCAGGGCAAAATACAAAATCGCAATGGCTGCAGGATAAAAATATCCGAATTTTTTATGGTGATTCCGATAACGAGATTACCGCCGCACGCGATGTAGGCGCTCGTGGTATCCGCATTCTGCGCGCCTCCAACTCTACCTACAAACCCTTGCCACAAGCGGGTGCGTTTGGTGAAGAGGTGATCGTCAATTCAGAATACTGACAGAGCGGGAGAGCGTAATACTCTCCCGAATGCTGTTTTTTTAATCACACCTTTATCCTTTCGCTGTCTTGCTGCAAACTGATTAAGAGAGTTTTATCAAGGAGCAGCACATGTGGTATCAAAAGACGCTCACGCTTAGCGCCAAATCTCGTGGGTTTCATCTGGTAACGGATGAAATTCTGAATCAGCTGGCTGATATGCCGCGCGTTAACATCGGTTTACTGCATCTGTTGCTGCAACATACCTCCGCCTCTCTGACACTTAATGAGAACTGCGATCCCACCGTACGCCACGACATGGAGCGTTTTTTCCTCCGCGCCGTTCCCGATAACGGAAATTATGAGCATGACTATGAGGGAGCAGACGATATGCCTTCTCATATCAAATCCTCAATGCTGGGAACATCGCTTGTATTGCCGGTGCATAAAGGGCGTATTCAGACCGGCACCTGGCAAGGCATCTGGCTGGGGGAACATCGCATCCACGGCGGATCGCGTCGCATCATCGCGACACTACAAGGGGAGTGAAAAATGACCATTTCGGAGTTGCTACAATATTGCATGGCAAAACCAGGCGCAGAACAGAGCGTGCATAACGACTGGAAAGCGACGCAGATCAAAGTGGGAGATGTGCTGTTTGCGATGGTGAAAGAAGTAGAAAATCGCCCAGCTGTTTCGCTGAAAACCAGCCCGGAGCTGGCGGAGCTGCTACGTCAGCAGCACAGCGATGTGCGTCCAAGCCGCCATCTGAATAAAGCGCACTGGAGCACCGTGTATCTCGACGGTTCGCTGCCGGATTCGCAAATCTATTATCTGGTGGATGCGTCTTATCAGCAGGCGGTGAATTTGCTGCCGGAAGAAAAACGTAAATTGCTGGTGCAACTCTGAAAGAAGAAGGCCGCTCTGAAAGCGGCCTTAACGATTACAGCATCGGCTTGAGGAAGCGCGCCGTATGCGAAGCTTTGCACTCTGCGACGGTTTCTGGCGTACCGGAGACGAGGATTTCGCCGCCCCCACTGCCGCCTTCCGGTCCCAGGTCGACAATCCAGTCAGCGGTTTTGATCACGTCGAGATTGTGCTCAATTACCACAATGGTATTGCCCTGATCGCGCAGTTTATGCAGTACGTCGAGCAGTTGCTGAATATCGGCGAAGTGCAGACCGGTGGTCGGCTCGTCGAGAATATACAGCGTCTGCCCGGTGCCGCGTTTTGACAGCTCACGCGCCAGAGCTGGCACCGCATCAAAGAACTCACGCGCCTCTTCGATGGTCATATCCAGCACTTCGTGGATGGTTTTGCCTTTGTACTTAATCTCCAGCGTTTCACGGTTATAGCGTTTGCCTTTGCACTGGTCGCACGGTACGTAAATGTCCGGCAGGAAGTGCATCTCCACTTTGATCACGCCGTCGCCCTGACAGGCCTCGCAGCGTCCGCCACGGACGTTAAAGCTGAAACGTCCTGGCGTATAGCCGCGCGCACGGGATTCCGGTACGCCCGCAAACAGTTCGCGCACAGGTGTAAACACGCCGGTATAGGTCGCCGGGTTAGAACGCGGAGTACGACCAATTGGGCTTTGGTCGATATCGATCACTTTATCGAAATGCTCCAGTCCCTGAATATCGCGATACGGTGCCGGTTCGGCGATGGTCGCACCATTCAACTGGCGTTGGGCAATCGGGAACAGTGTGTCGTTAATCAGTGTCGATTTACCGGAACCTGAAACCCCTGTGATGCAGGTAAACAGACCGACTGGCAGCGTTAGCGTCACGTCTTTCAGGTTATTACCGCGTGCACCCGTCAGCTTCAGCACTTTTTCCGGATTCGCCGGAACGCGTTTCTTCGGCACTTCAATCTTGCGTTTACCGCTCATGTACTGTCCGGTCAACGACTCCGGCACCGCCATAATTGCTTCCAGTGGACCTTCCGCGACCACTTCACCGCCGTGAACACCCGCACCCGGACCGATATCGATCACATGATCAGCGGCGCGAATCGCGTCTTCGTCGTGCTCCACCACAATCACGGTATTACCGAGATCGCGCAGATGGATAAGCGTACCCAGCAGGCGCTCGTTATCGCGCTGGTGCAGGCCGATAGACGGCTCATCCAGCACGTACATCACGCCAACCAGGCCTGCACCAATCTGGCTCGCCAGACGAATACGCTGGGCTTCACCGCCGGAAAGTGTCTCTGCTGAGCGGGAAAGTGTCAGGTAATTCAGGCCGACGTTAACGAGGAATTTCAGGCGATCGCCAATCTCCTTAAGAATTTTTTCCGCAATCTTCGCTCGTTGACCTGCGAGTTTGAGATTGTTGAAGAATTCCATCGCATGACCGATGCTCATGTCGGAGATAGCAGGCAGCGGCGTATTCTCGACATATACATGGCGCGCTTCCCGACGCAGACGCGTTCCTTCGCAGCTGGCGCACGGGCGATTGCTGATAAACTTGGCTAATTCTTCACGTACCGCACTGGATTCCGTCTCTTTATAACGGCGCTCCATATTGTGCAGCACGCCTTCGAACGGATGACGACGAATGGAGGTATCGCCACGATCGTTCATGTATTTGAATTCAATATTTTCTTTGCCAGAACCGTACAACACCACTTTATGCACGTTCGCGCTCAGGCTGCCCCACGGCGCTTCGACGTCGAACTTATAGTGATCTGCCAGCGATTTCAGCATCTGGAAATAATAGAAGTTGCGGCGATCCCAGCCACGGATCGCACCGCCAGCCAGCGATAATTCCGGATTCTGGATCACGCGGTCAGGATCGAAATATTGCTGTACGCCAAGACCGTCACAGGTCGGGCAGGCTCCCGCCGGGTTGTTAAATGAAAACAGGCGAGGTTCCAGCTCGCGCATACTGTAACCGCAAATCGGGCAGGCAAAGTTGGCGGAGAACAGCAGCTCTTCCGCTTTCGGGTCGTCCATATCCGCCACTACCGCGGTACCACCGGAAAGCTCCAGCGCGGTTTCAAACGACTCGGCAAGACGTTGGGTAAGATCGTCACGCACTTTGAAGCGATCAACCACCACTTCAATGGTATGTTTCTTTTGCAGTTCCAGTTTCGGCGGATCGGAAAGATCGCAGACTTCGCCATCAATACGAGCACGGATGTAACCCTGGCTTGCCAGGTTCTCCAGCGTTTTGGTGTGTTCGCCTTTGCGCTCTTTAATGATTGGCGCGAGCAGCATCAGACGCTTGCCTTCCGGCTGCGAAAGCACGTTATCCACCATCTGGCTGACGGTTTGCGCCGCCAGCGGAACATCGTGGTCCGGGCAGCGCGGCTCACCAACGCGAGCGTACAGCAGACGCAAATAGTCGTGGATTTCGGTGATTGTCCCCACCGTAGAGCGCGGGTTATGAGACGTCGATTTCTGCTCAATTGAGATGGCAGGAGAAAGCCCCTCAATATGGTCGACGTCCGGCTTCTCCATCAGTGACAGAAACTGCCGCGCGTAGGCGGAAAGGGATTCAACGTAACGGCGCTGCCCTTCGGCATATAAGGTGTCGAAAGCGAGCGAGGATTTGCCAGAACCCGAAAGCCCGGTCACGACAATGAGCTTGTCGCGGGGGATAACGAGGTTGATGTTTTTGAGATTATGGGTGCGGGCGCCCCGAACTTCGATCTTATCCATTCACCTTTCCCGGATTAAACGCTTTTTTGCCCGGTGGCATGGTGCTACCGGCGATCACAAACGGTTAATTATGACACAAATTGACCTGAATGAATATACAGTATTGGAATGCATTACCCGGAGTGTTGTGTAACAATGTCTGGCCAGGTTTGTTTCCCGGAACCGAGGTCACAACATAGTAAAAGCGCTATTGGTAATGGTACAATCGCGCGTTTACACTTATTCAGAACGATTTTTTTTCAGGAGACACGAACATGGCCAGCAGAGGCGTAAACAAGGTTATTCTCGTTGGTAATCTGGGTCAGGACCCGGAAGTACGCTACATGCCAAATGGTGGCGCAGTTGCCAACATTACGCTGGCTACTTCCGAATCCTGGCGTGATAAAGCCACCGGCGAGATGAAAGAGCAGACTGAATGGCACCGCGTTGTGCTGTTCGGCAAACTGGCAGAAGTGGCCAGCGAATATCTGCGTAAAGGTTCTCAGGTTTATATCGAAGGCCAGCTGCGTACCCGCAAATGGACCGATCAATCCGGTCAGGATCGCTATACCACAGAAGTCGTGGTGAACGTTGGCGGCACCATGCAGATGTTGGGTGGTCGTCAGGGTGGTGGCGCTCCTGCAGGTGGCAATATCGGTGGTGGTCAGCCGCAGGGCGGTTGGGGTCAGCCTCAGCAGCCGCAGGGTGGCAATCAGTTCAGCGGCGGCGCGCAGTCTCGCCCGCAGCAGGCCGCTCCATCTGGCACCGCCGATGGACTTTGATGACGATATTCCGTTCTGATTTGTCATTAAAACAATAGGTTATATTGTTTTAAGGTGGATGATTAAAGCATCTGCCAGCCATAAAAAAGAAGCCTCCGTTATGGAGGCTTCTACATATCAAGTCAAAATCATTGGCCATTGTGGCGGTGTCTGATTCATCTCTTCTACCATCACCGACTCGATGTTGTGCCAGATGGCGGTGATATCCGCCATTGTGATGCCAAGCAACCCCATTGCGAACCAGCAGGCGGAAACTACGCCCAGACCGCTGCTGATCACTGCAAGCCCGACATAATCAGCCCGACGAAAACGGATGTTGAGCGTGCTAGCCAGAAACATCATTACGGCACTAAGAAGTTGCCAGCGAAGAAGAACCACGCCAGTGGTGAGGGTAGCCATCAAACAATTCCTCGGAAAAGAGCTGATGCCCTGGACAGCGCGGCGTTGTTCACGGGAGGCGTGATACACTCTGGCTATCGCGGGGCTTGCAGAACACAAAAATGAAACACTCTGTTTGTTTCATGAATTTTGTGAACTATATCACAATTGGTTGTTTGTTAGCCAGATTAGGCCGTGACTTTTATTGCCGTACAGATTATGTGTTTTTTCAGCGGCATTAAGGGTATATCTTCCCGCCGCCTCTGCATTCCTGAAGGTGATTAATTTTTAAGATCAATGAATTATCGTCATCCTGGTGACGATTAAAAAGGTCTCAATTTTATATCAGGCAAAAGTGCTATTTATACCGTAAGATTTATCTAAAGACGTCGGTAGCCAGGGTTTCACCTTGCAATAACCGGGTATAAACAGGCAGGGAATTGATAGCAATGAGTCATCGTGCACGACACCAATTACTGGCGTTTCCGGGCATTATCTTTTTAGTTCTCTTTCCCATCATTATGTCGCTATGGATTGCCTTCTTTTGGGCAAAATCAGAAGTGAATAATCAGCTCCGAACTTTTGCTCAGCTGGCGTTGGATAAATCTGAGCTGGTCATTCGTCAGGCAGATTTAGTGAGCGATGCAGCTGAACGCTATCAGGGGCAAGTTTGCACTCCAGCCCATCAAAAGCGAATGTTGAATATTATTCGTGGCTATCTTTATATTAATGAATTGATTTATGCTCGTGATAACCATTTTTTATGCTCATCGCTGATAGCGTCTGTAAATGGCTATACGATTGCACCGGCCGATTATAAGCGCGAACCTAACGTTTCTATCTATTATTACCGTGATACGCCTTTTTTCTCTGGCTATAAAATGACCTACATGCAGCGGGGAAATTATGTGGCGGTTATCAACCCTCTCTTCTGGAGTGAAGTGATGTCTGATGATCCGACATTGCAATGGGGAGTGTATGATACGGTGACGAAAACCTTTTTCTCGTTAAGCAACGAGGCCTCGGCAGCAACGTTTTCTCCGCTGATTCATTTGAATGATTTAACCGTACAACGAAATGGCTATTTATATGCGACAGTTTATTCGACAAAACGCCCAATTGCAGCCATTGTTGCGACTTCATATCAACGTCTTATAACTCATTTTTATAATCATCTTATTTTTGCGTTGCCCGCCGGTATTTTGGGGAGTCTTGTTCTGCTATTACTCTGGCTACGTATTCGACAAAACTATTTGTCTCCCAAACGCAAATTGCAACGCGCCCTCGAAAAACATCAACTTTGCCTTTATTACCAGCCAATAATCGATATCAAAACAGAAAAATGTATCGGCGCTGAAGCGTTGTTACGTTGGCCTGGTGAGCAGGGGCAAGTAATGAATCCGGCAGAGTTTATTCCGCTGGCAGAAAAGGAGGGGATGATCGAACAGGTAACTGATTATGTTATTGATAATGTCTTCCGTGATTTGGGCGCGTATCTGGCAACACATACCGATCGCTATGTTTCTATTAACCTGTCAGCCTCCGATTTTCATACCTCACGGTTGATAGCGCGAACCAATCAGAAAACAGAGCAACATGCGGTGCGCCCGCAGCAAATTAAATTTGAAGTGACTGAACATGCATTTCTTGATGTCGACAAAATGACGCCGATTATTCTGGCTTTCCGCAAGGCCGGTTACGAAGTGGCAATTGATGATTTTGGTATTGGCTACTCTAACTTGCATAACGTTAAATCATTGAATGTCGATATTTTGAAAATCGATAAATCGTTTGTTGAGACGCTGACCACCCACAAAACCAGTCATTTGATTGCGGAACACATCATCGAGCTGGCGCACAGCCTGGGGTTAAAAACGATCGCTGAAGGTGTCGAAACTGAGGCGCAGGTTAACTGGCTGCGCAAACGCGGCGTGCGCTATTGCCAGGGATGGTTTTTTGCGAAGGCGATGCCGCCGCAGGTGTTTATGCAATGGATGGGGTAATTACCCGCGCGGGAGTTAACGCGCGGGCAATAAAACTACAGGCGGTGGCGATAATCGCTGGGAGTGCGATCAAACTGCCGACGGAAAACGCGGGAGAAGGTCTGCTGAGAGACATAACCCAGGTCCATTGCGATATCAAAAATCGGACGCTCGGTGGTGCGCAACTCAACGGCGGCCAGTAACAGACGGCGCTGGCGAATGTAATCGCCAAGCGTCTGATGCGTCACCGTGCGGAACATCCGTTGCAAGTACCACTTTGAATAGCCAGATTTTTTTGCGACGACATCAATGTTAAGCGGCTGGTCAATATGCTCGTCAATCCATGCGATAAGATCCTGAATAATTTTCTGATGGGACATAAATCTGCCTCTTTTCAGTGTTCAGTTCGTTAATTCATCTGTTGGGGAGTATAATTCCTCAAGTTAACTTGAGGTAAAGCGATTTATGGAAAAGAAATTACCCCGCATTAAAGCGCTGCTAACCCCCGGCGAAGTGGCGAAACGCAGCGGTGTGGCGGTATCGGCGCTGCATTTCTATGAAAGCAAAGGGTTGATTACCAGTATCCGTAATAGCGGCAATCAGCGGCGATATAAACGTGATGTGTTGCGATATGTCGCAATTATCAAAATTGCTCAGCGTATTGGCATTCCGCTCGCAACCATTCGTGAAGCGTTTGGCGTGTTGCCAGAAGGGCATACGTTAAGTGCGAAAGAGTGGAAACAGCTTTCGTCCCAATGGCGAGAAGAGTTGGATCGGCGCATTCATACCTTAGTGGCGCTGCGTGACGAACTGGATGGATGTATTGGTTGTGGCTGCCTTTCGCGCAGTGATTGCCCGTTGCGTAACCCGGGCGACCGATTAGGAGAAGAAGGTACCGGCGCACGCTTACTGGAAGATGAACAAAACTAAAGCGCCACAAGGGCGCTTTAGTTTGTTTTCCGGTCTTTGTCTTTCTCTCTATCCCGCTGGTACACAGGAGGGTTTCCCCCGACGTCAACACACCTCATTCGAGCACGTGGTGGAGGTTCCGGTTGGTGTTGATGCTTTAATTGTATGTGACCGGCGTTTCTTCGCCAGTGTAAAAGTACACTTTTTAGCCGCAATATTTTTGTCATCTCAGACGATTTTTTATCGCAATCCTGAACGGTATACGGCTCGATAACGCTGCAATCTTGCGCATCGACGATAACGTTTGCGCATCAATTGCCTGGTTTTTCATCGTCAAGACAATAAAAGAGAAAAAAGCAGCAAACTTCGGTTGAAAAAGCCGCTATGATCGCCGGATAATCGTTTGCTTTTTTTACCACCCGTTTTGTATGCGCGGAGCTAAACGTTTGCTTTTTTTTGCGACGCAGCAAATTGTCGCAAACCTGGAGCAGGAAGATAACGTTTCGCTGGCAGGGGATTGTCCGCCACGCATCTTGACGAAAATTAAACTCTCAGGGGATGTTTTCTTATGTCTACGCCATCAGCGCGTACCGGCGGTTCACTCGACGCCTGGTTTAAAATTTCACAACGTGGAAGCACTGTCCGTCAGGAAGTGGTTGCCGGGTTAACAACGTTTCTGGCGATGGTCTACTCAGTTATCGTCGTTCCAGGCATGTTGGGTAAAGCGGGCTTCCCGCCTGCGGCAGTTTTCGTTGCAACCTGTCTGGTTGCCGGACTCGGTTCTATCGTGATGGGTCTGTGGGCTAATCTGCCGTTGGCGATTGGTTGCGCCATCTCTCTGACGGCGTTTACCGCATTCAGTTTGGTGCTGGGGCAACATATTAGCGTACCTGTCGCGCTGGGTGCCGTGTTCCTGATGGGTGTGTTGTTTACGGTAATTTCTGCCACGGGTATCCGTAGCTGGATTTTGCGCAACTTGCCGCACGGTGTGGCGCACGGCACGGGGATTGGTATCGGTCTGTTCCTGCTGCTGATTGCTGCTAATGGTGTCGGTCTGGTGATTAAAAACCCACTTGATGGTCTGCCCGTCGCGCTGGGGGATTTCACGACCTTTCCGGTGATGATGTCGTTGGTGGGTCTGGCAGTGATTATCGGCCTGGAAAAACTGAAAGTCCCTGGTGGCATTCTGCTGACCATTATCGGTATCTCAATTGTCGGTTTGATCTTCGATCCTAACGTCCATTTCTCCGGCGTTTTTGCCATGCCTTCATTGAGCGATGAAAACGGCAATTCACTGATTGGCAGCCTGGACATTATGGGCGCGCTGAATCCTGTAGTCCTGCCAAGTGTTCTGGCACTGGTGATGACAGCAGTATTTGATGCCACCGGAACTATCCGTGCCGTCGCCGGTCAGGCGAACCTGCTGGATAAAGATGGGCAGATCATCGACGGCGGGAAAGCACTGACCACCGACTCCATGAGCAGCGTTTTTTCTGGCCTGGTGGGTGCAGCTCCGGCAGCGGTATACATCGAGTCTGCGGCGGGCACGGCGGCGGGCGGTAAAACCGGTTTGACGGCTATCACCGTTGGCGTGCTGTTCCTGCTGATTCTGTTCCTCTCTCCGCTCTCTTACCTCGTTCCGGGGTACGCAACGGCTCCGGCGCTGATGTACGTTGGCCTGCTGATGCTGAGCAACGTGGCGAAAATCGACTTTGCTGATTTTGTTGATGCGATGGCGGGTCTGGTTACGGCGGTATTCATCGTGCTGACCTGTAACATCGTAACAGGCATCATGATTGGCTTCTCTGGTGATTGGTCGTCTGGTTTCCGGCGAATGGCGCAAGTTGAACATCGGTACGGTCGTTATTGCCGTGGCGCTGGTGACCTTCTATGCGGGTGGCTGGGCTATCTAATCTTACATAGGATTCTGAAAACGGGTGGCAATGGCTGCCCGTTTTTATTTTCTCCGCACATTGTGTGAGCTTTTGCGATATTCTGAAAAAATGAGAATTCAGGCATAACGCCTTTCTCAGATCATAAAAAACATCGCAAACAGGGAACGCATGGAAATCTTCTTCACCATACTGATAATGACCCTCGTGGTCTCGCTGTCCGGGGTGGTCACTCGTGTCATGCCCTTTCAGATCCCGCTTCCGCTTATGCAAATCGCCATCGGTGCGCTACTGGCGTGGCCGACGTTTGGTTTGCATGTGGAGTTTGATCCTGAACTCTTTTTAGTCTTGTTTATCCCGCCGTTGCTGTTCGCTGATGGCTGGAAAACGCCGACCCGTGAATTTCTCGAACATGGGCGAGAGATTTTCGGCCTCGCGCTGGCGCTGGTGGTGGTCACCGTGGTCGGCATTGGCTTCCTTATTTACTGGGTGGTGCCGGGCATTCCGCTGATCCCCGCCTTTGCGCTGGCTGCAGTGCTTTCTCCGACCGATGCTGTAGCGCTCTCCGGGATTGTTGGCGAGGGGCGCATCCCGAAAAAAATCATGGGCATTTTGCAGGGCGAAGCGTTGATGAATGACGCCTCCGGCCTGGTGTCGTTGAAGTTTGCCGTGGCAGTGGCGATGGGGACAATGATCTTCACCGTCGGCGGTGCGACGGTCGAATTTATGAAAGTGGCAATAGGCGGTATTCTCGCCGGTTTTGTGGTGAGCTGGCTGTATGGTCGCTCGCTGCGATTCCTCAGCCGCTGGGGCGGTGATGAACCCGCGACGCAGATCGTTCTGCTGTTCTTGCTGCCATTCGCTTCTTATCTGATTGCGGAACATATTGGCGTTTCCGGCATCCTCGCTGCGGTTGCCGCCGGGATGACCATCACCCGCTCCGGTGTGATGCGCCGTGCGCCGCTGGCAATGCGCCTGCGCGCAAACAGCACCTGGGCGATGCTGGAATTTGTCTTTAACGGCATGGTGTTCCTGCTGTTAGGTCTGCAGTTGCCGGGGATTCTGGAGACGTCGCTGATGGCGGCAGAAATCGACCCTAACGTCGAAATCTGGATGCTGTTTACCGATATTATTCTGATATATGCGGCACTGATGCTGGTCCGTTTCGGCTGGCTGTGGACGATGAAAAAGTTCAGCAACCGCTTCCTGAAGAAGAAGCCGATGGAGTTTGGTTCGTGGACTACACGAGAAATCCTGATCGCGTCTTTCGCCGGGGTGCGTGGGGCGATCACTCTGGCCGGTGTGCTCTCTATCCCGCTTCTCTTGCCGGATGGTAACGTCTTCCCTGCGCGCTATGAGTTGGTGTTCCTGGCGTCATTCTCTTCTCGTTGTTTGTCGGCGTGGTGATGTTGCCTATTCTGCTACAACACATAGAAGTCGCGGACCATTCGCAACAATTGAAAGAGGAACGTATTGCACGAGCGGCAACGGCAGAAGTGGCGATTGTGGCGATCCAGAAAATGGAGGAGCGTTTGGCGGCGGATACCGAAGAGAATATCGATAACCAGCTGCTCACAGAGGTTAGTTC
>OAUH01000718.1_pt1 | contig 17690 bp, 10 predicted proteins | sample 1495121 | NCBI WGS metagenome assembly OAUH01 (sample SAMEA2580006, study PRJEB22360) | human gut metagenome | reverse complement strand
GTTGGCTTATCTCTATCAGAAAGGGGATAAGTTGTTTTCACGTTTGCTGGAAGCGGAAACTCTGGCAGATGTGAGAACCTTGCTGGATGCCCGTACGTCTCCTTATTGGGAAAATCATTATTTATTCGTACGACTTTCTTCACAAAAGGAGAAGGTGATGGGAGAGCGTTCCAAGGATTTGATAATCATAAATACAGTGGTTCCTTTTCTTTATACATACGGCTTGCATAAGGCAGATGAACGAATGTTTGAACGTGCCGGACGTTTTCTGGAAGAATTGAAGGCGGAGAGTAATCATATTATCCGTTCGTGGAGCGATGCCGGACTTGCGGTTGTCAGTGCAGCGGATAGTCAGGCATTGATACAGTTGCAAAAAGAGTACTGTGATAAGCGAAAGTGTCTGTACTGTCGTTTTGGTTATGAATATCTGAAACATACATAGATTTGGGAAATTGATTATATAGGCGCAAATATTTAGTTCTTAAAATAACCAAGATGCCAAACTTGTCATTATCTTTGCGCCGTCAATTAAACTCTTAATTTGTATAGTGTTATGAGAGCTAAAAAGTTTGTATGCTGCTTGCTGGCTATGCTGCTGCTCGCCGGTGTTTCGTTTATCTCCTGCGGTAATAGTTCCAAGGCAAAAGCCGATAGTGAACTGACTACGCAAAACGGTGAAGATTTCAAATCGTTTCTGGATAAATTTACTTCCAGTGCAGCCTTCCAGTATACTCGTATCAAGTTCCCATTAAAGACCCCGATTACTTTATTGGCAGATGACGGCGAAACCGAAAAAACGTTCCCTTTCACCGAGGAAAAATGGCCGTTGCTGGATAGCGAAACTATGAAGGAAGAACGTATCACCCAGGAAGAAGGGGGAATCTATGTCTCCAAGTTTACGCTGAATGAACCGAAACACAAAATCTTTGAAGCGGGCTATGAAGAGTCCGAAGTGGATTTGCGTGTTGAGTTCGAATTGCAGGCTGACGGGAAATGGTATGTGGTGGATTGCTATACAGGCTGGTATGGATATGACTTGCCGATTGGGGAGTTAAAACAAACCATCCAGAATGTAAAAGAAGAAAATACCACATTCAAAGAAATACATCCGTAGAGATAAGTATTAAGTATCAAGTATTCAGTATTAAATGACTGGCTAATACTTAATACTTATTATTAGGGTTCTCCTACATAATATCCTAACTCCGATTCTTTTCCGTCCACCATCTCCCTGACAATACCGTTCTTAGTGTTGAAATCCTGATAGAGTTCTTCATAATCACGTGTATAATCTGCGTCGGGGACTACGTTAACATCAAATTTTAGTTCTGCTTTTCCATTTGGGAGCATATTGCCGAAAATCCGGATGCGGTGAACCACTTCGCCTACATTCTTGATGCTGTTGTAGGTTGCCTTGAATTGCCTGATACCGTCTTCGGGAATGATGATATGCGAACTTTTATCCAGAATGATACAGCCACAGGAAGGTTGCATTTCTGAAATGATTAACGGAGCTTCTCCCGTGTTGGTGATGGTAAACATGATATCGAGTTGCTGGCCTTGCTTGATGGGGTAATAGTGCCTGACCGAGTCCTTTATCGTCATGCTGGTGGGACGTACTTCCTTCCTGCACCCTGTAAAGCAGAGCGGAAGTGCCGTCAGTAGTAAAATATAGAATATAGATTTATTCATTGTTGCCATTTATTTTTGTTATATCACTTTTTCAGCATCTAAGGGATGAATGCAATTTCATCGATACCCATTTGCGTTCCCGGTTTCTTTAAACAACTGATTTTTATGCTTAATTGTTCTGTTCCGTTCAGGTCTGCCGGAACAGTGGCTTTCATCATTTCTCCTTTTTCTGGGGAGTCTTCCGGTTTCAAGTCTATTGTTTTATAGGCTACTCCGTCTTTCAACAGTTGAACTTGCTGTGGAGCATAGATGCGGTGGCGGGGAAGATTCAGAAAACTGATATAGAATGTTCCTGATGCATTGAGTCCTTTAACCGGCAGGTTGATGGTACATTCTTCTCCCGGAATGATAACCCAACCGCAATGATAGTCTCCGGGTAAACCGTGAGTGCCGTCGGTCAGTTTCTTTGAATCATTTTTATTCAGTTTAGGGGTTGTGGAAGGATTCATTCCCAGAAACAAACTTTTCTTTATGTCGGAAGCAAGTATATATTGTTCCCATTCCTTTATATAATAGTCAATCTCATAAGCTGACTCATTATAATATTCCATTCCGGCAAATGCTTGATGCTCTTTGAGCTGGGTGACCCAATTACGAGCTTGGGGGAGCGGCTGAATATCCTTTCCATTCCGCTTGGCATATCCGTAAGCGTCGAAACCGTGGTCACGTGCCAATTCCATGCGTGTGAAAGACAAGGCGGTCTGGAGCTCGTGCAGCTTTTTGCGCTCTTTCCCTTTTGCTTCGGATACAAAATCTCCCATTTCATCATAGAATTTGATAAACTTCTCCGGATAGAGGAATCCTTTTTCCGATTCTCTGATACCGGCGTAAAGTCCGAGCTGCTTTCCGGATTGGGCGTTGTTTTCTAGCTCTGTGTAGTAATCGTACAGCCATTTTTTGGATACCGGGTATTCCTGATTGAAATAGCTTTTAATTAACTCATCAACCGGAAGTTCCGGGTTGATAAGAAGGGCTGATAATACAAAAGTCCTCATTTCATCGAAAGAAGAATAGCTGTAGCCGCTTCCGTTGAAAAATATGCCGCTGGCTCCGTGTTGTTTGAAAAGTTGGAGTCTTTGCTGGGCTATCTTTAATATGGGGAAAGGAGTGAGGTAGTCGTCGAAGTTGTTGATATAGTCCCATATATAGATGTTGTTCGTTACTTTCTTCCAGTTGTCGAGTTGTTCCGCAAATTTCTTGTCTTGCTCGTCCTTGCCGTCTGTCCGGCGGAGCGGGTAGTCGATAGCGCTGACAATTACCCCGACGTTAGGCGGAAGTTGCTTGTCTGTGACTTGTTGCGTGGTCAGGTAGGAAGTCGTAAAGAACGTGTGTTTGGGAAAATGCTGCGACAGGCGGAGGATCAGTTCCGTAACGGCGGGAGTTGCGTTCTTCTCTGTATTTCCCAATGCGGTGCAGGTGGCACACGTACAGGCGTACGGAGTATCATCCGGTGCGATTACAAAACGGAAATTCCCCTTTTCACCGAAGTTATCTACGATGTAACTTTCTATCTGGCGATACATATCCTCGGAAGAGAAACACAGTTGTGAGTCATCTGTCTTCCCGTGAATGGTGGCATATACTTTCTCTGCATCTTTTCCCAATACTTTTCGCAGGTTGTGTCCCCATATTCCCCAGCTGTCGTCAAAGTTGTTCAGGCCGATAACGCCTGTATGATCGGCGTTCAGGCCGTATGGAGAATAAATACTTTGATAGTCAAATGCAAAAGCTCCGCAAGTATCGTTGAGATTGATAAGGGCGGGAGGAAGATCTGAACCGTCTATACGCGGGTCTTCTTTGCTGATCTTCTTTATCAGTTGGTATTGCAGCCATAACATTTGTTTGTCGTCACTTGCGGTCAGTCTGATATCCGAACCTTTGCAGGCTACTTTGAATCCTCTCTGCAATGTTGGGTCTATCTGTATGATGATACGCCACATATCCATCTCGGAGACACCGAAAGCGACCATTTCATCGTCGTTTGCACGTTTCTTGAGGTGCTCGTACAGGTATTTGGCCCATCGGGTATCTCTGTCCGTCGGATCTTCGCCGATTGTGATGAGGTATCCTTCTTTAGATGGGAACATCTCCGTGCGTGCCTGCATGCGGCAGCCGGATAAAAGGCAGCAAATACATATCATTCCTGCCAATATGGGGCAAAGCGTGTCAGAATGAAATATAGACTTGTGCATAGATGTTATATAAGTTTTTATAGCGTGTCGATATGGATTCTATCGGGTTGAGCGGACTGCTCCCTCGCACGGTGTTGGTCTGGTTATAATAGGTATTCCAGGTACCCATCAGACCTATGGTAATATTAGGACTGACCATGTATTGGCCTCCCAGTCCTACCATTGTATTGGTGTGTGAGAAAGAGCCGGGCAGCGCGTAATCCAATACAGCCGTTTCCGGGGCCGATCCAATACTTGCCATGGCGTTGATATTTGTCTTTCCGTCATTAGCCGGAAAGTATTTGGCACCAATCTGTGCATTGTAGTAGAAGTTGGAATTGAAGAAATGCATATCTATCTTCGTGTTGAGGCGAACGACTTCGATAGTTTTGGCTAATTCTCCGCCTACGGTGAGCAGGTTGGTCTTTGACTCATTCCAGCCGGTAAATAGATAACCGTTATCTCCGGTGCCTCCTGCAAAGAATTCGTCGTTCCATTCATAACGTTTCGTATAGGCAGCTACACGTCTGTATCCCACATGTGCTCCTATTTCCCAGTCATTCTTGAGATAATGCCGTACGGCAACATCGGCGGTAATATCCGGGAAGTATTTGGTAGCAAAGGCGGCATTGACCGTAGTGCTCCACTTCGGTGAGAAGTGGTGCGTCCATTCTCCCTGTACCTGGATGCCGACCCCTCCCGGTGTCTGTTCTTCAGCCTCCATGCTGTCGCTTGCCGAGCCGCTTCGTCCTGCATAGTTGAGACGTCCCGTGTAGCTGTTCTTCTGGCCTTTTCGGGTGTATTCGGCGGTGGCAACGGAGGTAATGATGTCTTCTTCTCCGTAGCGTGCACGCAGGTAGGTCAAAGCGATCTCATTCTTGAGCATCATGCTTCTAAGGCCCGATAAGTGCCGTTGGAAAGAACGGTATTCCATGATGGAAGGCTCGTAATACTTTTGATAATAATAGGCTGAATCCGCTTGTCTGTTGGCTTCATATACCACGCCTTTGGTGTATTTCAATGACTTGTTCTGGCTGTCGTAAAGCAAAGCTGTATCAAGAACAGCGAGAGCTTTTTCGGGTTCTTTCGCCTTTGTCAGTTGCAGGGCACGATATTCGCTGCTTTGTGAGAATGCACCTATAATCTCTTTGTTGCTCGGATATTTATTGAGTATCGGTTTCAGGAATTCCAAAGAAGCTTCGTATCTCTTGTCGCGTTCAAGGACAGTAGCCCTCTTTGCCTGATAGAAAGGTTCTTCAGGATAGTAATTGATTCCTTGCGCTGTATATTTCTCGAATTCATCGTATTTTCCGAGTAAACCGGACGAGTTAATGGCATACCGTAATCCAAGATCGCTCGATGGATTCAGGCTGACCAGTTTGATGGCTTCTTCGTATGCTTTCTTCGTAGCTCCGGCTTCCATGCACTTTTTGATGTAGGGCACTGCCAGTTCCTCGTATCCGATGACGTAGAAGATACGCATATCCTCGTCGCTCTGCTCGATGGCAGACAAATATAGTTGCAAAGCCTCCTCGGTTTTGTCCATTTTATCGAGAATAAAGGCCCTTTTCAACGTACCATTCTCGTAATCCGGGAAGTGAAGGGTGATGGTGTCCAATGTGGCAAGTGCTTCATTGTAGCGTTTCATATTGATATAACAACTCAAGGCTTTTTCCCATGCGGCACCGTTCACGTCGTTGTCTACATGTTTTTGAGATACAAACAATACGTGCGGCAATGCTTCCGCATACAGACCGAGTTCCATCAGCTTTTCGGCTTTCTTCATGTGCTGTGCGCTCATGGCAAGCGTAATGTCATAATCATCAGGATACATCTCGTACATCTTTTTCAGCGTTGAATAGGCAAGATCATCCTCATTCATCTGGCGATAAAGCATATATTCTTTATAGAGAATTCCTTTATCATTGTTGCCATATTGTTTTTTAGCCTCTCTGATATAGAAGAGGGCATCGTCGGTATATCCGCGGGTGACGGAAGTGTTCAATAAATAGTCTAATGCTTCCTTGTTCTTGTTGCCTCCTTCGTAGGCCATGCCATATAATACATAAGGGTCCCGCTGTTTCTCTGCACGGGCAGCTTCCATCAATAAGTCGTTGTACATACGCCGTATGGCAGGACTATTGTTTCTCTTCATTTGCTCGCGTATAAATGCCAGTGCTTCCGGATAACGCGCCAATTCACTGAGGATACTTGCCCTTTTGACGATGAGGGCACCACTTCCCGGTATGGCAGCCAAACCGTTGGATGACCAGCCTAGAGCTGCTTCCCGGTTTCCTTCCTGTAAATGCAGGTTGATGATGTCCAGGTAATATTCTTCGTTTTGAGGAGATACTTTGATTAGCTCCGTCAGTCTCTCGATCGCTTCTTTCCGGTTACCGCCTTTTTTCATTTGTTGGTAGCCTACTTCCATGCTGTAGATGTAATCCTTCCTTAGAATGGTATCGTTCGGGTAAATCTGATTGATTCGTTTCAACAGGCGATCCGCTTCCACATCGTTGTTCTGCTTGCGGTATAGTTCAATCTTCCTTCGCCATAAGCCTCTCCAATACGGATTCACTTCCAGCAACTCATTAACGTAGCAAATGGCACTGGAGTAGTTTTCGGTAATATCTTCCACGTCTACCAGCAGGTGTTTGGCATTGACGTTGTTATAATTGTCGTCTATTGCTTTAACAAGATGATAACGCGACTGGTCATAATTCTTTTCGTGAAACCAGTATTTGCCCATGAGCCATTCAAGGTCAGAAACATTCGGGTATTTCTGAAGGCCCTCCTCCAACAGCTCTTTCCCTGCTTCCCATTCCTCGTTCGCAAAATGCTCCTGCACAATCTGGGCATATTGCTCCGGTGTCTGGAATCCATTATCGGTTCCGGAGGAAGAGGTTATCAGCAAAAACAGACAACCTAATAAGGTGATCTTATGGAGAAATTCTCTGTTCATTCTATCTTGTCTTTAATCTTTCTTTCTTGTTTAAATCGTTGCCGGTTCAGGCTTCATAGCCGCTGTTTCAGCATCATCCGTATTTTCTTCTTTCTGCTTGAATCCTTTACGCTCCATATTCTTCCACTTGAAGTCTCTATTGGTCAGATAGCTAAGGTATCCTCTCAATGAACAGAAAGTGATGATGGGATGATAGAAGATGGGCTCCAATATGGACGCTATGATAATCCACAGATATTCGTATCCTCTTTTATAAAGCATCCCGACGTAATAGTCGTAGGTAATAACGACGATGGAAAGGAACTGGCAGAACGTATAGATCGTCAGGTAAATCATCCACGCCGTATTCCAGTTGACCGCTCCTGTAAAGGCCAGATAGATAAATACGATCAAACCGGTAAGCTCGATGATGGGTGCCAGAAACTCAAATACGAACATATAAGGCAGAGTCAGCAATCCCATCTGTTTATATGTTTTCTTGAAAATCATCTTATGGTGGATACTAAGTGTCTGGAACAATCCTCGTGCCCAACGGGTACGTTGACGGTAAAGCATCGCCAAGTTGGGAGGTCCTTCCGTCCAACAGCAAGTATCAGGAATCTGAATAATCTTATAAGGACGGGAGAAGTCGCACATGTATCCTACCATGCGGGTAATGAGGTCCATATCTTCTGCAAAGGAAGTACCGTCGTATCCTCCGGCTGCAATGGCTACGGAACGGTCGAAAAGACCGAATCCACCGGAAACATTCGGCATACCATTGATTGCAGACCATCCCATCTTACCAATCAGGTAGGAACGCATGTATTCGAGGTTCTGGAAAAGCGGAATCGGAGTACGCGGAGTTCTCACGTCTACTATCTGCCCGTCTTTCACTACGCATCCGTTTGCCATCAACATCGTTCCGCTGACTGCGATTACCTGTTTATCGGAGGATATGATGGGCGATATACAGCGGTAAAGAGCATATTTCTCTAAGATACAGTCTACGTCCGTACAGATGAAATAAGGATATGAAGAAACATTGATACCTGCATTGGATGCATCCGCTTTGGTTCCTCCATTCTCTTTGTCTACAACGATGAGTCGACTGTATTTCGGACTGGTAGATTTGAAGAGTCTTCTGAACGGTTTGGTTTTGATTCGCTCAATATAGGCATAGGGCACTTCTATCAGTTCGTAATGTTCAATCATCTTCTTCAACGTACTGTCCGTGCTTCCGTCATTTACAATCACCACCTCGAAAAGCGGGTATTCCAATGCGAGCATAGAGTTCACGTTATCAATGATTGTCTTTTCTTCATTGAAAGCAGGGGCAATTACCGAAATACCCGGTGTATAGGGAGATTCCTTAATCGTTTTCCGCATATAGCTTTCCACATAGTAATCTTTTCTCCGTTTCAGAGAAATGAAAGAGAGGAAGGCGAATGTGACGAAGAATATCGCCAGCATACTCGTATAAAAGAATACGAAATAATTGAAGAATGTAAATATTATATCTCTCATATTCTCTAAATTAACTGGTTGATTAACGGATGCTTGGTATGGGCAAACAATATAGCTGTGTGGGAATCAGCTTTTCTCTCCAATTGATCGAATGTTTTTCTTCCCATTGAACTGTATTCATAGAGGGCTTTCAGGATGATACGTTTTGTCCCCCAGTTGTCTGCTTCATCATAAGCATTGTAAAGAAATCCTAATGCCTTATCTGTTTTCAGATCTGCAACAGCCGAAATGATTTGTCGCTTGACTTCTTCCGGTTGCACATGATACATTTCAATCAGCTTGGGCTCGATCTCTTTATATTTTAGCTTTCCTAAAGTTCTGATCGCTTCGCCCCGGATTTCGGTAGAGCGTGCGTTGATTTGTTTAGCCAGAATGGGAGCACTATCGGTTTCATTATATAACCGGATTTCGTTGATAAAGAATATCTTAACATTCTCTTCGGCCGAAGTATTCACCCATTTTATAAAGCTCGGTGTGTTATATCCCACCTTCTTGCGGTGTTCCAAGATGGCATGCAATTCCATCATATCCCATTGTCTCAACTTCATGCCGATGTCTTCGTCGAAGAAACGGAACGGATCTCCCTGGCTTAGCCACATATAAGTGTAGCGTGCAGAGTTCCTCAATTCTATTTCACGATGATAGAGGAAGCGCACCAATACCGCTTCAGAGGCATATCCGTTGATGGATTGAATAAGTTTCAGCGCTTGTATCTTTGCTCTTTTGGAGCCGAATTGAAGTTCGCGTTCAAGGAAACGCGTGATCTGGAATACGGTTTGAATCGTTTGATAGTTTAGTTCGTTAATCTCATCTTCGTGTACACTCTTGATTTCTGTTAATAGTTGAGTGATAATACGTAATTCATTAGGCTTGGGACGTTTTTTCGTATCATACTGTAATCTGTCTGCGATTTCTTCTTCACTTAATGTGTTAGAATCTAGCGAGATAGATTTCATTTCCTCGTAATATTTGTCGAAAGCTTTGTTGTATCTTCGCTTCTCTTTCCGCCTTTTGAATATACCATATATAATATGGAATAGGAGAAACAAGTACGCAATAATACAAAACATTACAGCAATTGAGCATATTCTTATGATTAAAGGATAGCCAATAAACTTGTAATATATCCAATAGAAATAATATTCTATGTAATCTATACCATACAGTACTTGATCCATTTCCCTTGATATATTTATATATAGAACTTGTATATTCGGAATAAAAGCTCTATATTTGTTGTATTGAATGTTCTGTCTAATGCAAATATACGAAATAACTTGTATATATTATCCAGTGTTCATGAACAGGCCTTTTGAGCCCTATTTTAGCTCTTGTGATTATTCTCGATGGAAAGGATTGAAATTACAAATAAAGGCAAGCAAAAAGCTATTAGGAGTTAAATATATTTTTGATAAGTTAACAAATGGAGCCTGGAAATAAGTGTGATAAGCCAGGTTCTCATGCGAAACAAAAACAAACAATAAATTTAAAAATTAAATTAAGATGAAAATTAAAAGTTTGATGTATGTCCTTATGGGGACAATGTTGGTTACTACTTCCTGCTCTGATAATGAGTTGGAAAAAGGTAACGATGGTTCGGGAACTGTTGACCCGGTAAATGCTTCTACACTTGTGAATGTATATTCCGATAAAAGTGGTTCTGAAGCGAGTCTGCTTGTGGGAGATGTATTAGTGAAAGATTCCCGTACTCTTACGTTGAATGTTCCTGCTGCTTGCGAGAAAGTGTATATGAAATACAATACAGTTTCGGGAACAGAAGCTACAAAAGAATTTGCTTTGTCTCCTGTTAGTCGTGGTGTAGATCAGAGTACTGGTTTCAATTTTGAAACAAACCGTCTGGCATTGGTAACTCTTGCGCTTCCTGAAGATGCAGTGCAGCCGACAAATGAAACGGACCAAGGCTATCTTTTCTATCATAACACAGGTGTGGTGATGTTCGAAGATGGTTGGCCTATTCAACTGGATTCATGGTATGATGAAGATCTCAACGATGTTGTATTCGAGTATGACTTGAAGGTGACTGAATGTCATAGTCAACAGATGATGGAGACTGTAGGAGGTAAAGAAGAATTGTTGTTGACTTTGGATGTTCGTGCTGTAGGTGGTATATACCCGACTGTGTTAGGTGTTGTACTGGATGGTTTGAAAAGCGAGTATGTTGATCGGATTACTGCAAGCCTTGTACTAAAAGGTGGTCAGGGAACAATGACAGACTTAGCTAAAGAGGAACTTTCTACAAAAAATATAGTGAAAGTTGAAAATAAAAATTGGAATTGGAGTAATGATACTCGCAAAGAACCGCGTTTCGCAATATTGACAGTGGATAAAGCACAAGCGGAAGGAACTGTTATTACACTGGATGGTTTAACTTCTTTGATGGATAATAATCAGGATATGTTTCAGGTAACACAAGGAAAAGTAAGAGAAGGACTACCTATGTTGCGTGCTGAAGTTAGACTGATTGGTAAAGAAGGATTAACTGGAGCTGAAAGAGATGCTCAGCTTGCAGCATTTAGAGAGTTGATTTTAGATACTAATAGACAGAATTTCTTTATTAAGGTGAACGGTGGTAAAGAAATACACATGAGGGGTTATGCACCGACTTCTGCTTACAAAGCAGAATATGAAGCATTGGTTGCGGGTGACACTACACTGGATGCAAATGTTTATTATTCAAATACCAAAGGTTCCACTTGGGGAGTTAAACTTCCGGTTGGCACACGTCATGCTTATGAACGTGTACCATTTAGAGAAGCATATCCTGATTTTACTAAATGGGTAGATAGTAAGGGTGCTTCAAACCAGAAATGGTATGAGAACTTTGTTGATGAAAAAACTATAAGATATTGGTAATGCAAATTATCAGTCAATACGTTATTTGAGTTATTTTGTACAATTTGAACCCCTCTTTTTTCGAAAAGAGGGGTTTCTTTGTATTCGGAAGAATAATCTTTAAACTAATACCGTAATGACGAAGCGATTTTTTATAGGCTACAGTTTGATTACTTTTTTTCTCTTAAATAGTGTGGTGCTTTTGGCACAACACAAAGCTTCCTTTGTGCAGCAATGGAAAATAGAAGATGCATCCCATGCTTTGCAGATAATAGAACGTGCAGATACATTAGAATTGATAGTTCCGGACGGACTGACTATGTGGTATCGGCAACGATTGACGGGCGATTATGAAATAAGTTATCGTATTTGTATGGTGATGCAAGGTGGAAAGTATGACCGCTTGAGTGATCTGAACTGCTTCTGGGCTGCCAATGATCCTAAATACCCTGATGATCTTTTTGCCCGTAGTCAGTGGCGTGACGGCATCTTTAAAAACTATAACACATTAAACCTTTTCTACGTTGGATACGGAGGAAATGATAATTCAACGACCCGTTTCCGTCGATACAAAGGAGAATATTATGGAGTGGCAGATGACAAGGTGAAACCTTTATTGAAAGAATATACCGATGCCTCTCATTTACTCGTCCCCAATCAGTGGTATGAGATTCGGATTCGAGTGGAAAAGGGAATCACAACTTATTCTGTGAATGATGAAGAGTTGTTCCGCTATACCCTTGCGGGTGGTGAAGGTGACGGACACTTCGGTTTACGTCTTTTGCAGAATCACGTACTCTTTACAGATTTTAAAGCGACTATACTTTGACTTATATACTGAAAACCTAATAAGACTATATTTCCATGATGAAACAACCTTTTACTAAATTTGGAGTGACAACTCTGTTTTCTCTTTTGTGCTCAGCATTCCTTCATGCTCAAGTTGTAACAGATGAACGGATGTTTTCTTTTGAAGAACCGCAAATACCGGATTGCATCACCGCTACCCATTCCCGCCTGTCGGTATCTGATCTGCATTATAAAGATGGAAAACATTCGTTGGAATGGACATTTGAACCGGGTGGTATATTGGAACTCAAGAAAGACCTGAAGTTTGAGAAGAAAGATCCGACCGGCAAGGATTTATATCTTTCGGCTTTTATTGTGTGGGTTTATAATGAAGTTCCCCAAGATGCGACCATTGAGTTTCAGTTTCTGAAAGACGGCAAACGATGCACATCTTTCCCTTTTGGTATTAATTTCAGTGGTTGGCGTGCCGCATGGGTTTGCTATGAACGTGATATGCAAGGCACACCGGAAGAAGGCATGAATGAACTCCGGATTATTGCTCCAAATTCAAAAGGAAGCCTTTTCATCGATCATTTGATTACGGCTACTAAAGTTGATGCACGTCAACAGACGGCCGATCTGCAAGTTCCTTTTGTCAATGCCGGGACCACCAACCATTGGCTGGTTGTCTATCAACACTCGCTTTTGAAACCGGATATTGAATTGACTCCTGTAGACGATAAGCAAAGAGCAGAAATGCAACTGTTGGAAAAGCGTTTTCGTGATATGATCTACACGAAAGGAAAAACGACTGATAAAGAAGTAGAAACCATCCGCAAGAAATATGATTTCTATCAGATAACTTACAAGAACGGCCAAGTATCGGGAGTACCTATTTACATGGTACGTGCTTCAGAAGCTTATGAACGGATCATACCAAACTGGGATAAAGATATGCTGACTAAAATGGGAGTGGAAATGCGTGCTTATTTCGACCTGATGAAAAGAATTGCCGTTGCATATAATAATGCGGCAAATCCGGTGATTCGGGAAGAAATGAAGAAGAAGTTCTTAGCAATGTACGATCATATAACCGATCAGGGAGTAGCTTATGGTAGTTGTTGGGGAAACATCCATCATTATGGCTATAGTGTTCGCGGTCTGTACCTGGCATATTTTCTGATGAAAGATGTGCTTAGGGAAACCGGGAAACTTCAGGAAGCCGAACGGACATTACGCTGGTATGCGATTACTAACGAAGTATACCCTAAACCGGAAGTCAATGGAATTGATATGGACTCTTTCAATACACAGACCACCGGACGCATTGCCAGCATTTTAATGATGGAAGATACACCGGAAAAACTACAATATCTCCGGTCTTTCTCCCGTTGGATTGATTTTGGTTGCCGTCCTGCATTGGGATTATCCGGTTCGTTTAAAGTAGACGGAGGTGCTTTCCATCATCGAAATAACTATCCGGCTTATGCTGTGGGCGGACTCGATGGAGCAACCAATATGATTTATCTTTTCAGCCGGACGGAATTTGCTGTTTCCGAGTTAGCTCATGAAACAGTGAAAAATGTACTGTTGACCATGCGTTTCTATTGCAATAAGCTGAACTTCCCTCTTTCCATGTCCGGTCGTCATCCGGATGGAAAAGGTAAACTGGTTCCTATGCATTTTGCTATGATGGCTCTAGCTGGTTCTCCCGATGGAAAGGAGGAATATGATAGTGAAATGGCTTCTTCTTACCTCCGTCTGATTTCAGACCCAAGTATTGCAAATGACTCTCCCGAATATATGCCTAAGGTTTCAAATGCTGAAGAACGTAAGGTGGCAAAACTTCTTATAGAGAAAGGTTTCCGTCTGGAACCGGACCCGCAGGGAAATATAGCGATGGGATATGGTTGCGTCTCTGTTCAACGTCGTAGCAATTGGTCGGCTGTGGCACGTGGACATTCCCGTTATCTATGGGCGGCAGAACATTATCTGGGAGCAAATCTATACGGTCGCTACCTGGCACACGGCAGTTTGCAAATATTGACTGCTGCACCGGGACAGACAGTAACTCCCGCCACTAGCGGCTGGCAGCAGGGAGGTTTTGACTGGAACCGTATTCCGGGAGTGACATCTATTCATTTGCCATTGGAGCAATTGCAGGCTAAGGTGCTCAATGTGGATAGTTACTCTGGAATGGAAGAGATGCTTTACTCCGACGAGGCTTTTGCCGGTGGTTTGTCTCAACAGAAGATGAATGGTAATTTCGGAATGAAGTTACATGAGCATGATAAGTATAACGGATCACATCGGGCACGTAAATCTTACCATTTCATCGATGGAATGATTGTCTGTCTTGGTTCGGATATTGAAAATACAAATACGGAGTTCCCGACAGAAACGACTATCTTCCAATTGGCAGTTACTGATAAAGCAGGGCATGATTATTGGAAAAATTATCAAGGAGATAAGAAAGTATGGGTGGACCATTTGGGAACGGGTTATTATGTTCCAACTCCCATCCGGTTTGAGAAGAACTTTCCTCAATACTCGCGAATGCAAAATACAGGAAAGGAAACAAAGGGTGATTGGGTTTCTTTGGTTGTAGATCATGGAAAGGCACCGAAAAACGGAAGTTATGAATACGCTGTTCTGCCTCAGACGAATGAAACTCTGATGAAGAAATTTGCAAAGAAGCCCACTTATAAGGTATTACAGCAAGACCGGAATGCACATATTGTAGAGTCCGTTTCCGAACAGATCATTTCTTATGTGTTGTTTGAAACTCCTGAAACGACATTGCCGGGTGGTTTATTACAACGTGTGGATACTTCCTGTCTGGTTATGATTCATAAAGGATCTGCTGATAAGATTAAGTTGACGGTGGCACAACCGGATTTAGCTTTGTATCGCGGTCCAAGCGATGAAGCGTTTGATAAAGATGGGAAACGCATCGAACGTAGTATCTATTCACGACCATGGATTGAAAATGCCAGTAGTGAAATACCTGTGACTGTAACGATAAAAGGGCAATGGAATGTAGAAGAAACTCCGTTTTGCAAGGTGATTTCTTCTGATAAGAAGCAAACAGTTTTGCAGTTCAGTTGTAAAGATGGTGCTAGCTTTGAAGTGGAGTTAAGGAGATAAAAGTCAGACAATAGGAGATCATTTGCTTTTCCTGATAAGGGAACACTAGTTTCTCTTGGAGAAACCATAGTTTCCATGTCGTTGAAACTATTGTTTCTCGGTGCTGAAACTACAGTTTCCCAATGCTGAAACTTTAGTTTCCCGGTACGAAACCTTTGGTTTCAAGCCTTGAAACTAAAAGTTTCCCCACGAGAAACAAAGGTAATGCATTCATGAAATAAATAGGATTGCCTGGAGCTTCCAGAGTGAATACCTCCGCGTTGTGAAATGTAGTTTATCTGTTTCTGGTGACAGCATTATTGTTGTCACACTGCTGTCACCTATTGCTGTCACGGTGTTAATTGTTAATAATCAAACCGTTAAGCAGCAATCGGTGACAGGTGACAGAGATATAATTAAAATAATTGTATAGAGAGGTTAGAACATAAACATGGCAACGGCAACAATACGGTTGTTACATACGGCATGGGTATCTTGAATTTTCCCATTGGACGTATTGAGCGAACCATACCATGCAGAGCTTAATGTATATTCCAACCCGAATTTCCAGTGGGGGACATTGTAGGTCAGTTCTGCTCCTGCCGTAACTAATTGGTTAAGGTCTGTTCCTGTTCCATAAAGTTTTGCATCATTTCCTTTGGGAGCATATAGTGCATCACTTGTTCCCAGATTCTTGGCATAGCCTACGAAGATTCCCGGCTTCCATTTCTGTCCGTAGACAACGTTGAACCAAGAGCTGGAGAAACGTATCGGAGTATATTCTTGTTCTCCCGTTTGTTCGTTGACAGACTTGATCCCGAATCCACCCAAACCGGAAGCTTGTGTCAGATTGGATCCTAATACACTCTTCGCAGCGATGAACCAGTCTTTGTTGGTGTATTTCACATGAGCTTCGTATGAAAGAGTTGTGATGCGTTCGTCTACCTTGTATTTATCTGTATTTACTATAGACTCCGTACGTGGTTTCAATGATAACAACTCAATGCCTACGCCGGCCAGCAAACCGCCATTCTTATAATCAGCTCCGACATAAAATTCGGGAATACAGCTTTGCTTCAGATACTTATGTGTTTTCCCTTCCGGTCCTTGTGAAGTATATTGTGATTGCCACACTGCGGCTCCGGTAAGTTGGAAATTCTTGTTTGTATAGCGATAACGAATTTGTGGCGCACGGCTGAAGGGCTGAAACGGTGCTCCTACGGAGAGATTAAGAATCTGCGGAGACACATCTCCGAATAAGGGATGCCAGTTCTGTCCGAGTAATAAAGCTGATTTTCCCCAATCCAGATTCAAATAAGCATGACGAAGGCGAATGACCGAATAAGAAGTGCCTGTGCCGCGGAAGTCGACTTCTACTTTGGCAGATGTCTTGGCTGTTCCCAGTTTTGGACCGGCAACGTCTACTCCAAGGCGCGAATATAAAGTATAGAAGTTACTGTTGGGTGTTGAGTTCAAATCGTTCCCCTCCGGATCACGCACTTTGTCTTTTGGATACATATAAAACAATCCGTCTACGGTTTCTTCGTTAGCACGACTATTATAATAGAAGTCAGTACGAATCTGTCCATAGAATTTGAACTTGAAATCCTGCATTTGTGCGAAACTGCCTGATACGGTTATCAGACAAAGAAAGATTAGAATGTATTTTTTCATAATGTGCATGTTTGTAAACGGGCGCAAAATTACGTAAAATTACTGGTTATCAGTTCATCGTTGATTAAAAAAGGCAAGGATTGCCTGATTATATTTGTTGAGACTTGTGCTTTTATGAATTGCTTTCAGTAATTTTCTGTCTGCTTGCGGCATTAAATATTCCCAGAAAGTTTTCATTTTGTTCAGAAGTTGTTCGTCTCCTCCTTCCAACTGTTCTGCATATTGATTGTATACGCATTTGTGCATAGATTGCAATTTTTCTCTCATTTCATCGAACTCGAGTGCACGGTTTTGTCTATACTCCAAAGCTAATGCCGGGTTGGCAAGTAATCCCCGTCCTATCATCATTCCGGCTAGTCCGGGAAACTGTTCCTGAATGCGGTGAATATCTTCTACACTATTGATATCTCCATTATAGATGAGCGGATGCTTGCAGGCATTCTGAAAAGCCTCAAACGCTTTAAGGTCAACTTCTCCTTTGTATTGCTGTTTTCCCAAGCGGGGGTGCATAACCACTTGTCGCAAGGGTAGCTCATTGATAATCGGAGCCAGTTTCAGACATTCTTCCGGATCTTCCCAGCCCAACCTCATTTTGATGGAGAAACTTATTTGCGGATATTCTGTAATCAGGCTAAGTAACGCCTGAACTTCTTCGGGATAAGGAAGAATGCCGGAACCATTGTGGCGTTTAGCCAGCATGGGAAAAGGACATCCTATATTGATGTCGACTTCCTTATATCCCTTTTCAATGAATAGGGATAAGATTTTTTCTGCTTTCTCAAAAGAAGGGGCTATCAGTTGGGGAATCAGATGGGCTACCTGATTATTCCCGGGTTCGATTCCGCGGACATCTCTATGGCGGAATCCGCCTTTTTCGAGTCGTACAAATGGGGTATAATAAGTATCTATACCTCCGA
>OAUH01000708.1_pt1 | contig 17908 bp, 16 predicted proteins | sample 1495121 | NCBI WGS metagenome assembly OAUH01 (sample SAMEA2580006, study PRJEB22360) | human gut metagenome | reverse complement strand
GAATATCATGGTACATGACGAATACCATCAAAAGCAACAAGCAAACCATGCCAATCATATGAACATAGCCCTCTTTCTCCGGCGGCACCCGCTTGCCGCGGATCACTTCGATCACCAAAAAAACCAGACGTCCACCGTCTAGTGCCGGGATCGGAAGCAGATTCATCACACCCAGGTTTGCTGAGAGTAAAATCATCAGATTGAGCATATTGAGGAATACAAGCGCCGCTCCTCCGCTTTTGCTCTGATCGTAAGTGTCTTGAACGACATCCACGATTCCTACCGGTCCGGACATACTTTCCATGCCGATCTGCCCCGTGACAAGCATCTTTAAGCTTTCCAGAGTCGTACTGATCCAGTAACGGACCACGGAACCACCATAGCGGATCGTCTCCAGTACCCCGGCTTTAGTGTAAGCCCCTCCGCTGTAACCGTAACGGTACATCCCATACTTTTCATCCCACTGAGGCTTTAGGTGAACCGTCGTCTCCTTACCGTTCCGTTCATAAGTCAAATCGATCTCTTCCTTCTGGTGGAACTGGTTAAAGGTGGTAATATCCCGAAATAGGTGAATCTTCTTTCCATTAATCTGTGTAATCACGTCTCCTGCCTGCATACCGGCCTCGGCTGCCGGATAACCCGCTTCTATCGAAGATACTACCGGTCTGTCGACACCGATCCACGCCGTAATAATGATAGCGCCAATCAACGCCAGCACAAAATTAAAGACCGGTCCCGCCGCAATGACACTGATACGTCGCCACGGAGATTTTTCATTGAAATTCCCCACGGATTCACCGGCATCGCTTTCGTCCTCTCCCATGGCGCAGAACCCCCCAAGAGGAAGCACCCGAATCGAGTAGAGCGTTTCCTTTCTCTGAAATCCGAAAAGCTTCGGACCCATTCCGATCGAAAACTCCTGCACTTCAATCCCATTGAACTTTGCCAGTAAGAAGTGCCCCAGCTCATGGATAAAGACGATAAATCCGAATATGATAATTGCAAGAATAATTCCCAAATCCTGTTTTACCTCCTGCTGCGAATTCGTTCATAAGTTTCCTGTTCTGCCGTAAGGATCTGTTCCAAGGACGGGGACTTGATATTGTGATGTGCCCGCATACAGTCCTCGATGATCTCCACGATTTCCAGGTAAGTAATCTCTCTGTTTAAAAACATGGCTACCGCCAGTTCATTGGCCGCATTGAACACGGTCGGCAAGCTGCCTCCGGTTCTGCCTGCCTCATAGGCAAGAGAAAGTCCGTAAAAGGTGTCCATATCCGGCTTTTCAAAGTCCAGGTGAGTAAGACTCCAGAAATCTAAGCGATCTCCTAGCAAATAACGTCTCTGAGGATAATAAAGCGCATACTGGATCGGGAGCTTCATATCCGGTGTGCCAAGCTGGGCGATCACGGAACCATCTTCATATTCTACCATCGAATGGATGACAGACTGCGGCTGTACAACAACCTGAATATTGTCTATCTCTACATCGAACAGCCATTTTGCCTCAATGACTTCCAGTCCCTTATTGACCATGGTAGAAGAATCGATCGTAATCTTCCTTCCCATAGACCAGTTCGGATGCTTCAAAGCATCTTCCACTTTGACGTTTAACAGATCTTCTTCCCTTTTCCCACGGAACGGTCCTCCGGAAGCAGTCAGCAAAATCTTTTGAATCCGATTTCCCGCATTTCCCTGCAGAGACTGAAAAATAGCGCTGTGCTCACTGTCCACCGGAAGAATCCGTATCCCTTTTTCCCTGGCAAGGGGGATAATCAAATGTCCTGCTGTCACCAAGGTCTCTTTATTGGCAAGGGCAATATCTTTCCCCGCCTCGATGGCCGCAATGGTGGGGCGGATTCCTATCATGCCGACAACTGCCGTGACCACAATTTCTGCCTCCGGAACACAAGCAGTCTCAATCAGGCCGTCCATTCCTGTAACAATCCGGACTGCTACGTCTTTTAACCGCTCCCGAAACTCCCGTGCCTTCTCCTTCTCGTAGACACAGACAACCTGAGGATGAAATTCCCGCACCTGCTGCTCGAGAAGCTCTGTATTAGAACCTGCCGCAAGGGAAATGACCTTGATATCCCCATTCTCACGCACCACCTCGAGAGTCTGTGTCCCGATAGAACCTGTAGATCCTAAAATAGCTATTTTCTTCATATTATTTCTCCTGATCTGTATAAAGCCTATTTATATCATAAAAAATACACTCAGATAGTAGATGATCGGCGCCGTGAAAATCACGCTGTCAAACCGGTCCAAAATCCCGCCGTGTCCCGGAATCAGTTTTCCATAATCCTTGATTTCATGATTTCTCTTGATGGCGGACGCCGCCAGGTCTCCGACCATAGAGATCAGTCCTCCGGCTCCACAGATCACCGCATACACTACGGGACTTGCAGACGCATCCCCGAAATGGCTGACTGCCGCCGCATACACTGCTCCCAGAAGCGCTGCTCCCACAACGCCTCCGACAGCGCCCTCCACAGATTTCTTCGGACTCAGTTTCGGAGACATCTTATGCTTTCCAATCAACATACCCACACAGTAAGCACAGGTGTCGCATCCCCAGGAAGAAAGAAATACCAGCCACACCAGATAGACACCTTCTTCCGGAATCATTCGTGTCTGATAAACATAGGACAACATCAGCGCCACATAGAAAATCCCAAAAAAGACGAGCATCATTTCTTCCGCCACATATTTAGGATAGGAAAAGACATAGACTGCCATCAAGATGATCAAAATCGCAATCACCAAAAGCCCAAGCCCCTGTCTGTCAAAAAAAGCAAGTACTTCGCTCTCTCCTGATCCTTTCACCTGGAGACGGATCAGCACGTAACAGGCGGCGGCAGCAGCATATCCCACAATACCAGGAAGCGAGACGCGCAGATTCCGTACTTTATAAAGCTCGCTCATTCCGATCAGGCTGACCAGAAGAAGTAGAGCAAGCAATATATCATTCCCGGGAATAATCGTGGCAAGAGCAATCACCACAAGCAGAATCCCACTCAAAAGCCTTGTCTTAAACATCCGCCTCTTCCTCCTTTACCTTTCCGTATCTACGCTCTCTTTTATTATATTGCAGAATTGCCTTTTCTAATTCCTCTTTTGTAAAATCCGGCCACAGAACGTCCGTAAAATAAAATTCCGTGTACGCCATCTGCCAGAGAAGATAGTTGGACAGCCGAAGCTCTCCGCTTGTACGGATTAGAAGATCCGGATCCGGAATCCCATGAGTATCCAGATACGTCTCAAACAGTGTCTCATCAATCTCCTCAGGATTCACTGTTCCCTCTCGAACGTCTGACGCCATCCGTCTGATGGCACGCACCATCTCATCCCGGCTGCCGTAATTGATGGCGATCTGGAAATTCAGCCCATCATTTCCGGCAGAAGCCTCCTCAAGCTCCTCGATCCGCGTCCGGATATCATCATCCAGCCCGGTCTTATCTCCGATGACCCGAACCCGCATCCGGTTTTTCTCTGCGGTCTTCAGACAGGTCTTCATATAATTTCGCAGAAGCTTCATCAACGCATTGACCTCGTCCGACGGGCGGCTCCAGTTCTCCGTGGAGAATGCATAGACCGTCAAATATTTGATCCCCATCTTGTAGGCAATCTCACAGATCCTCTCCACGTTCTTGCTCCCCTGGGCATGTCCGTAATTGCGAGGCATATTTTTCTTTTTCGCCCATCTCCCGTTTCCGTCCAGAATAATGGCGACGTGCTGCGGTATCTTCATCCTTTCTCCTCCTTGACACATACATAAGAGCAAGAAGGAATTCCCTCCTTGCTCTGCTCTTGTTATCTTCTTATACGGTCATAACTTCTTTCGTCTTGGCTTCTACTGCACTGTCGACTTCTTTGATGTACTTATCCGTCATTTTCTGAAGTTCGTCTTCCATATCTTTGATCTCGTCCTCCGAGATTTCTGTGCCTTTTAACTTCTTACATGCGTCGTTACCATCTCTGCGGATATTGCGGATCGCAACCTTCGCCTGCTCACCTTTTTTCTTTACGTCTTTTGCAAGCTCTTTACGCCGGTCCTCTGTCAGCTCTGGAAATACAAGGCGTATCACCTGTCCGTCATTGGTCGGATTGATTCCGATATCCGACGTCTGGATCGCTTTGGTAATTTCCTTTAACATACTCTTCTCCCACGGCTGAATCTGAATCATCCGCGCCTCCGGTACGGATACATTCGCCACCTGCTGAATCGGAGTCGGTATCCCATAGTAATCCACCGTCAGCCTGTCCAGAATGTGAGGATTCGCTCTCCCGGCACGAATTGCCGCCAAGTCGCTGTCCAGACTCTTCATGGTCTTCTGCATCTTCTCTTCGTATACTTTTAATTGTTCATGCATAAATCGTTCCTCCTGTCCTCTCTCTTAAACAGTCACTTTCGTTCCTGTAAATTTCCCGCTCATAGTATTGACAATACTATTCTCCTCATTCAAACCGAACACCAGCATCGGCATCTTATGCTCCAGGCACATGATGGACGCTGTCAGATCGACTGCCATCAGCTTCTTGTCAATGATCTCCTGAATGGAAATCTCATCGTACTTCTTCGCCTCTGGATTTACTTTCGGGTCACTGTCATAGATGCCGTCAATCGCTTTGGCAAGCAGCATCGCATCTGCCTCAATCTCAATCGCTCTGAGTACAGCTCCGGTATCTGTGGAGAAATACGGATGTCCGGTTCCTCCCGCAAAGAAAATAACCTTGCCCGTCTCAAGCGCCTTCACTGCTGCGTCCTTGGAAAAAAGCGTTGTAAATGCACCGCAGGTAAATGGTGTGAACACTTCGGTATCCATCCCCGCATAACGAAAAATCTCAGAAACATAAATGCAGTTCATTACCGTGGCAAGCATACCGATCTGGTCTGCCTTCACCCGGTCAATCGTCTCACTTGTACGTCCTCTCCAGAAATTTCCGCCGCCTGTCACAATGGCAATCTGAATACCCTGATCCACCAGCTTTTTCACCTGGCCTGCCACTTCAAGGCAAGTCGCCTCGTCAAAGCCTGTCTTTTTATCGCCTGCAAGAGCCTCTCCGCTCAGTTTTAGCAATACTCTTTTCATGGTATGAACTCCTTCTCCCGAGCCGTTTCCCCCGGCCCGTATTCTATCTTTTATTATATCTGGATCACTACCTTGTGTCAATTTGCATTTTCCACCGGAATCCGGACACACTTTAACGGAACGCTCCGCCTTTTTATTTTTCCGACTATTCTTCTGTCAATGCAGCAAAGGAAGTATCCGCAAAAAACGTGTCCGCACTGTACAGATACAGAACCTCATTGATTTCTTCTGTATCCATCAACTCCTGAATATCACCATAATAATACCGAGGATCCACCACTACGATCTCCCTGTAGTACGGAGCCAGAAACGGGAGGAAACAGTTGGCGTAGGAATCCTTGAATACAAGCAGACGCTTGTTTTCTGTCGTTGGTGTCTTGATCTTTAACAAGCCATGGTTTCCGCCGAAAAAGACTTCGTACGCATTTTTTTGATCCAGCTTATCGGTATTATAAAAGCTGCCCGTCTTTTTCTGCTCATCCGTATATTCCACAATGGACGAAACCTGTTCCTGTGTCGTATTTTCATTCTTCTTCGGAAGAAATACATCTATTTTCTCTTTCATACCCGTTCGACAGCCGCTCTTTGCGGAAAGCGTCCCCTGGAACTGATCCGTCACCGGGATCTTTTCATATGTCAGAGCGGACGTGTCAAGCTCGGCAAGCTCGGCAAACTTCTGGAATGCAAGATATGCAGCGGACGTCGTCCAGTGGTGATCCGTCTTATAATATAGCTGCTGTTCCGTGTTTTTCCGAAACGTACTTTCTACGTCCACTGTCGTCAATCCTGCCCCTGTCAGTGTCTGGTATGCCTGATCGATATAGGAACCCTGATCCGCTGTCAGAGCCAAAGCCGGAAGCTTGTCCTTTAAAATCTCGGAAGCTGTCGGAACAATCATTACATAATGATGGATGTCCTTATAAGACTTCTGAAATTTCTCCATTGCTTTCAATGTCTGGTTCACTACCGACTGCTGCGGACGGTCAAATTTTTCAATCAGATAGCCGCTCTTTCCGATATAAACTCCGTTTTCTTCTACTTTCCCGAGAAGACGGTCAAATCCAGTCTTCAATTTGATCCAGGAATCCCGAAACACAAACTGATCGTTAAAGTATTCCTGATATTGCTGTGCATAACTTCCATTCCCCACGGCTTTTGCTGTCAGCTCCGGCTTCTGCGCCAGCTCTCTGTTCTCCGTCTCCGAAATCTTGTTCGTCCCGGAAAAGAGATTGACAAGGGAAAGAATAAGAACCAAAATGGCAAACATAAATCCCACAAAATATGCAGTTGGAAATGCTGGTTTCTTCATGTCTGACACCTCCCTTAAAACTGCATGTACAGGAACGGCTGGTAGGAATTAAATACGAGTCCTCCAATACTGAGTAAAAATAAAATAAGATATACAACAACCGTGGTGATTGCGGAAGACTCCACAAACCGCTCGGAAAACTTTTTCAAAACCGGTCTCGCTGAAAGAATACAGACTGCAAACAGGAGAAATCCTGTCTTTAAATAGTAGCCTGCTGTCAGGTCAATGAAAGAAGAGGCACCAAATCCAAGTAATGCTCCAAGGATTTTGCCCACTGCATCCAGGGATGAGTTCATAAAAATCAACCATCCGAACATTACAAGAAGCATGGTATATAGATTGGCCGCCCATCCCGGAAGTCTTGAAAGCAGGTTCTTCCATACATATTTCTCAAAAATCAGAATGACACCGTAATAAAGTCCCCAGAGCGGAAAATTAAACGTTCCACCGTGCCAGATTCCTGTCAGACACCAAACAATCAGAATATTTCTGAGATGTCCGGGAACAGATACGCGGTTCCCCCCAAGCGGAATATAAACATAATCCCGGAACCATGAACTCAACGACATGTGCCACCTTCTCCAGAACTCTGTCACACTTTTTGCAATATACGGATAATCAAAGTTCTCCTGAAAATCAAATCCAAGCATCTTGCCGACCCCGATTGCCATATCCGAGTAACCGGAAAAATCGAAGAAAATCTGCATCGTATAGGCAAACAGATAAATCCAAGCCGTCATCATAGACATCGGCGTCCCTGCATCCTGAATCTGAGAAATCATCATAGAGAGTTGATCTGCCAGGAGCACCTTCTTTGCCAGTCCCAGAATAAAACGCCTCGCTCCTTCTCCAAGTCTGGACATGTAGACATTGTGTGTATATAAATCTTCCCGAATATCCGCATACCGGACAATCGGCCCTGCGGACATACAGGCAAACAACGACGCATAAGCAAGAAACGCAATCGGATCCCTCTCCGGCTCACATTTCTTCTTGTAAACATCAATAATATAAGAAAGATTCTTAAAGGAATAGAACGAAAGACCGATCGGCAGCGACAAAGCGGACGTAGAAAATCCGGTTCCAAGCCACTCATTGACAGCCCCGCTTAAAAAACCATAGTACTTAAAGAATCCCAGAATAAACACGTCTATCACGACAACGAATACAAGGGATGGAACCGCGCTTTGGTTCCTCTTTCTCTTTCTTCCGATATCGATACCCATCATATAATGCAGTACCGCGCTAAACAGCATGAGCACCACATATACTGGCTCACCCCAGGCATAGAAAAAAATACTGGAAAGGGCAAGCACGACATTTTTCCATTTCCCAGGTACAACATAAAACAAAATCAAAACGACCGGAAGAAACGCAAATATAAAATTCAGACTGTTTAAAAGCATGTCATTTTCCCTCCACCAATTATTTTATCGCACTTTCAAAAGCGGCTTTCCAGTCGTCCGCCCTGTCTCCAGCCATATAGATCACATAGACTCCCTCCGTCTGTGCGTACGCCTTCTTCAACTGTGCGCTCTGCGTGACCCCATATCCTTCAAAACTCTCCAGTTGATTATCCAGGCGGGTATCCACAGCCTCCCCGAACTGCTCGGCATCATGGGCACTCTTGGCTTTCAGAACAAGGAGCTCATCCACTGCCATCGGTGACTCCGCTTTATAATAGAAATATCCATCACACTCCTTACCATCTATTCCAAAGTATCTCCGCAGATCCTTGTCTTTTCCCTCATCCATTCCATCCAGAAGCTTTGCACTTTCAAACTCCTTGTGCATTGCGCCAATGGATACGTCCTTTGCGTATCCCCTCATACAGAGAATTCCCAGATATACAAGAAGAAATGCGGCAAAGCAGACTTTGATAATCATCCCGTTCCAATCTCTTCTTTTCTTTTTCATAAGTTAAAGCCCCGCCTTTTCTACAATATAAGATAGCCACTGTTCATAGTAGGCCTTTTTCATATGGATTCCGTCCTGCTCATAAAGGCTACTGTCAGCCTCTACAATGAAACAACTGTCGATGTAAAGATATCCCTCATCTTCACACATCTTCTGAATTGCCTCATTATACTGCGGCTGCTTCTCGCGGCCGGCTTTTTCCTTTATGCTTGCTTCCGTCATCGGAAGAATGGAATTCACACAGATCATCGTATCCGGAAGCGCGTCCTTAATCTTCCGGATCTGAGACTTATATTTTTCAATAAATCCATCGATGTCGGAATTATACATCTGCAAATCATTGCAGCCAAACTCCATAATGACAGTAGACGGTTTCATAGAGATGACTTTTTCGATCAGCTCATCAATCCCGTTGACAGAAGCTCCACGCTTATAAACAACAGATCCCGCATCCAGTATCCCATACACATCCAGTGCCTCAGAGAAAGAATCTCCCACGACCAGAACACCTTCAAAGGCCTTCTTGAGCGTCGCACTGTCAAGCTCCACAACTCCATATTGATTTCGCTTAGATGCATCAATCTCCGTCTTTTGATTTGCTCCTTCCAGAGCCTCCCATTGCTTCTCTGTATCGGAGATATCTACTTGCTCCAGTTTTTCCAGTTGCTTACGATTCTTCTTATATTCGTCCGGGCGGCTTTTCTTTATCTGAACACAGACAATGATCCCGATTATAATGGCAATCACACAAAGAGCCACAATCAGGATCCGTCGTCTTAAAATTTTTTCTCTTGCACTTTTCATGTATTTATCCCCTTAGTATTGTCGTAAACTCTATTTGTATTATAAGAGGTTTCTCCCTCTTTCGCAACACAAGGATTGGAAATAACGCTCCAGCGCTTCCAGATTCTCATCCGAGTGTTCGATCTCCCTGGCGTAGCGCCAACTAGACTCCCAGACATCCGCTTTTTCTAATCTTCCCCCCTGTCGAAGCCATCTTGCCATACACAGGTCATAAATCATAGCAGTACTATAGATACCAAAGCTGACTTTCGTATCGATCCTACCGTCATAAACTGCTCCGCAAAAATAGGTATAGAAGAAAAACATCATCAAATTCTCCCCGTACTGTTCCCACTTCTTAAACAGAAAAGATTCCGCAATCTTCCGGTAGGATGCCTCTCCATCCTTATAGAGAATTTCAGCCACTTTAGAAAGCTCGTCTTCCCAGCTCTGATGCAGAAATTCCATCCGAAGAAGCTCGTCCAAAAACCTTGTCCTTTCTATGAATTCCAGACTGTCTCCTGAACAGGCGGCACTTTGAATCTCTGCAAGCCTCCCATCAACCGCAAACAGATTTCCCTCCTCCAGCGCCCTCTGGCATACCTGCCCCGCTATCAGACATCGTTCCATGCGGACAGAAACAGGCTCCTTCCGGTTCTGTACGGTCGCGAACAGCCAATCCCGGATCTCGTTTAATATCGAATACATCAGGAAGTCAAAGTTCTCATCCGGTTCCGGCTCCTTCTCTTTTGTCTCTTCGCTTAGGAAGATAAGCGGCTCCGTACATTCCAAAATAATCCTGGCCGCTTCCGGACAAGAAAGGGACAGGGAAAGCTCCCTCACATTCTCAAACTCCTCCGTATGTCTTGGATACTCCCGACAGGTTCGGCAAAGAAACTCCTCTCCCATCTCCTCGTAGAGATCACAGAGCTTCTCCTCATTCAGGAAGCTGCACCTCCTGTCAAACTGCAAGAACGCGCCCTCCTCCCAGTCAATGGATGTCAACATCCGGTTTCCAAATCCACCCTCGATGCTGCTGTACTTTTCAAGAGATTCCTCATCAATCAGAATCTGCCATCCAGCGCAGCAGGTGTCCGGGCATCGGTCTGCAATACAGTGAAATTGATCGTAAAAATGTGGCTTGATATAAAGCATACGTTCCCCTCTTTTTACTTTATTCGACATTTATTTATCTTACCGGATTTCTGACCCATTGTAAAGCTTTGACAGGAAAAACCGGGTGCAACTTTTGTCACACCCGGTAACTTCAAATCGTTCTCTATGCCTGCGGTCCTGCACTGACAAGTGCTTTTCCCGCTTCGTTTCCTTCGTATTTCTGGAAATTTTGGATAAATCTCTGTGCAAGATCCTTTGCCTTTGTCTCCCATTCTGAAACATCTGCATAGGTATCTCTCGGATCCAAAATATTGGTATCTACACCCGGAAGCTCTGTCGGTACTTCAATATTAAAGTACGGAATCTTCTTTGTCGGTGCGTTCAGAATATCACCGTTTAAAATTGCGTCAATGATACCACGTGTATCTTTAATGGAGATACGCTTTCCTGTGCCGTTCCATCCGGTATTGACAAGGTATGCCTTCGCTCCGCTCTGCTCCATTCTCTTAACAAGCTCTTCCGCATATTTTGTCGGATGCAGCTCCAGGAATGCCTGTCCGAAACATGCGGAAAAGGTCGGCGTCGGCTCCGTGATACCACGCTCTGTACCCGCAAGCTTTGCCGTAAATCCGGAAAGGAAGTAATACTGTGTCTGTTCCGGAGTCAGAATGGAAACCGGAGGAAGTACACCAAACGCATCTGCTGACAGGAAGATTACTTCCTTTGCTGCCGGCGCTGCGGAGACCGGACGTACAATCTTCTCAATGTGATCGATCGGATAAGAAACACGAGTATTTTCTGTCACACTCTTATCCGCAAAATCAATCTTACCCTCTGCATCAAGAGTAACATTCTCAAGAAGCGCATTTCTCTTGATCGCATTGTAAATATCCGGCTCGGATTCCTTGTCCAGATTGATGACCTTCGCATAGCATCCACCTTCAAAATTGAAGATTCCATTATCATCCCATCCATGCTCGTCGTCACCGATCAAAAGACGCTTAGGATCGGTAGAAAGAGTTGTCTTTCCTGTTCCGGAAAGTCCGAAGAAAATCGCTGTATTTTCACCATTCATATCTGTATTTGCAGAACAATGCATGGAGGCAATTCCCTTAAGCGGCAGATAGTAATTCATCATGGAAAACATCCCTTTTTTCATCTCTCCGCCGTACCATGTGTTGACAATAACCTGCTCACGGCTTGTGATATTAAACATAACGGCCGTCTCAGAATTCAGCCCAAGCTCTTTATAATTTTCCACTTTCGCCTTGGACGCATTATATACGATGAAATCTGGCTCGAACTCTTCAAGCTCCTCTTTCGTAGGCTGGATAAACATATTGGTAACGAAATGTGCCTGCCATGCAACTTCCATAATGAAGCGGATCGCCATACGGGTATCCTTGTTTGCTCCGCAGAATGCGTCCACAACGTAAAGCTTCTTTCCAGAAAGCTCATCCAGGGCAATCTTCTTTACTGTCTCCCACGCTTCCTGTGTAGCAGGATGATTATCATTTTTATATTCGTCAGAGGTCCACCATACTGTATCTTTGGAATTCTCATCAACTACAATGAACTTGTCTTTCGGGGAACGCCCGGTGTACTCACCAGTCATAACATTGACTGCGCCAAGCTCGCTCACCTGTCCTTTTTCAAACCCTTCCAGACCCGGTTTTGTCTCCTCTTCGAATAGCAATTCATAAGAAGGATTATGCACAATCTCTGTGGTTCCAGTAATGCCGTACTTGCTTAAATTCATTTCTGCCATCTTACATCAAACCTCTTTTCTTTCATTTTTTGCGGGAAATCGGGAAATCTTATCCAACGACTCCCTTTTACCATTATACATGATAAGTCAATGAAATCAACTAAAAATTTTTCTATTTTAACGCAGGAAAGCGCGTTTTATCGATATGCACAGATTTTGCCCGAAAAATGATTTGATATTTAGTCATTTTTTTAACAATCCATGCCATCCTCCTAAAATTCTCTGCTCACACACTTTCTTCTGAAATCATCTTATAGGTGATTTTCCTGGCAGATCCATGCAAGCAACGCTTCGCAGCCTTCTCTTACGTCCCGGTATGTAGTATCAAAATCACCTGTATACCACGGATCCGCAATATCCTCGCCCTTACGCTCCGTGAAATCCAGGAGCCGGAATACCTTTCTCTCCGGATCGCTGTTTCCGATAATCCGTCCAATATTACGAATATTCCAGGAATCCATTCCAATGATATAGTCAAATGCATCGTAATCTTCTCTTCTCATCTGACGTGCCCGATGATCCCCACACGGGATCCCGACTTCCTTTAATTTATGGCGAGTGCCGTGGTGAACCGGATTGCCAATCTCCTCCCGGCTGGTAGCGGCAGAATCAATGTAAAATGAATCAGTTAAGTTTATTTTATGAACCATGTCCTGAAAAACGTACTGGGACATAGTACTACGACAAATATTGCCGTGGCAGATGAATAGTATTTTAATCATATCTCAAAAACTCCTTATATTTGCTGTATTTCCTTGATTTATCGGCTTTTCCTGTCGTCTATTGGTATCCTCTGTTCTTGGCATATCGTAGTCTAATTTGGCATATCTTTTACCTCAAAAGTAGTAAATTAAGAGAGATTATGCCATTTTACTACTCGACTTTTGTCATCCGTTCCAACTCCTCTTTCGCATCATCGTAACCGATGTGCGTATAGGTATTCATTGTCACTCCAATATCAGAATGTCCCATAAGGTATTGGAGCATTTTCGGATTCATACCGCTTTTTGCCATGTTAGAACAAAATGTATGCCTACATACATGAGGTGTAACTTTAGGCATCTGCACTTTGTAGATACTGTTGTACTTCTTGCAAATATGTTGAAAGTATTTCTCCCAATGCAGAGCTACCATCGGCATATCATTTTTATCCAGATACAGGAATCCACATTTACCATCTATCATAGGCTCAGTTTTCACTTTCTTCCTGTTTTCGATAATTCGCTGAAAACAAGCATATACCTCGTCTGACATAGGAATTTCTCTTGTACCGCTTGTGGTCTTTGTGTTCTCAATCACATACTCCATATTCCTTTTTCTCTGTAATTGATGGTTGACATTGATTTTTCTATTCTGCATATCAATGTCATTCAGCGTTAATCCTACAAATTCAGAAATCCGAAGCCCTGTTTTAAATAAAATATAGATTCCATCATAGTATCTGCAAAAATGCTTGTCCTGTGCTACAAATTCAAGGAAAGCTCGCTCCTGTTTTCTTGTAATAGCTTCTCTTGTCACACTGTCATTCACGACAACGGTGGCAAGCTGAAACTCAAACGGATTCTTGCGTATCAAATCATCGTCAACTGCCATCTGGAATGCAGGTCTTATAACACCCCTTATAGAATGAATAGAACTGTAACCTCTCCCATCTCGCTGCATTTTGATAAGCCAGCATTTTGCGTCCGACAGTTTCACCTTGTCGATTCGCTTCTTACCAAACGCTTCTTTTTTTATAATATTAACTACAAATTTATAGTTGGCTTCTGTATTGTGCCGCACGCCTGTTTTCTGTAAGAAATACTTTTTCACCAGTTCCAGAACGGTCATTTCTCCACCACGGGGAACTATCTCATCATCAATATCTTTCAATATCAGTTTTTCTTTCTCTCTTAATGAAATATCATCCCTTTTTCCCTGCGGTGTCTTATCCGTCTTTTCCAGTTTCCAACTGTACACAAACTGCTGTTTTCCTGTGGCATCCATGTATTTGAACGCATACCGCCCGTCTTGACGCTGGCTCTCTCCGTTGCGGAGAATACGATTTTTGCTGTCCCTTCTTTTTCCGCTCATATCCATGCTCCTTTCGTACAAAAAGAGCCCCGTCACGATATATTGCAGTATATCATAGACGAAGCTCTTTTGCCATCTTAAAAATGAAGCAGCATTTAGAATAAAGTATTCCCTCTGTCCCTCCAGAAAGCTGCCTGCATATCGGATTTATCCAAAAATATTCAAATAGCGGTTAAACTCTCCAAAAAAGTTTCAAACTGTTTCCGCTTGATTAAAAATTTCACTCCATTCTGAATAATAAATCCTGTATCTATATTGTCTGTAACAATCTTCCTCAATTTCTTCTCTCCAATATTGAAATAGACAGATGCCTCATCAATCGTAAGACAGAATTTATCTTTTATTTCAATCTGCGCCTGTTCTGCCATTGCACTTCCTCCATAAATTTAAGATGGATTACTATAGGCAATCTTAATACTAATGGCAAGAGCCTTATCAACCCTTGCCATTGCATTGTCAGGTATTTTACCTATATAATTCCTAAGTCGCTGTTTATCAATTGTTCGTATCTGTTCAAGTAGAATAACAGAATCCCTGTCAAGTCCTTCAACATTTTTTACTTCAGTATGTGTTGGTAATTTTGCTTTTGTCTGTGTTTTCCCCGTAATTGCCGCCACAATAACCGTAGGGCTGTGTTTATTGCCTATGTCGTTTGAAATGATAAGTACGGGTCGTTTACCTCCTTGCTCCGAACCGATAACGGGATTTAAGTCTGCGTAGTAAATATCGCCACGCTTAATCGTTTTTTCCATTGTGTTTGACCTCCTATCTGAATTTAGGCAGGAGTGTTCCACCTATGTAGGCAGCCAAACACAAGGAAGTATTTAGGTCGGGAGAGCATAAAACAAAACTCTGTTTCCATAAGTCGCCTTGTGTTTGGCTTTATGATAGAAGCATCTCTATTTGTCCTCCACACCCCGAAGATGCAATGCGTTGTATCACGCAGGGAAGTCACCAAACGGTCAGCAGCGAACTGACGCCACGGGAGTTTCACCCCAACTGTCGATCTGACAGAGCCGCCCTCATTGCCTGCGGTGGGCTGGATACCACTCGGACTGTGACTGGACGGGAGTATCATTATCCTCTTTGTGGGTTACGGCGAAATCGGGAGCTGCCCGATATTTTGAGTCGGTAACGAATGGCTCACCACCTTTCCTATCGCTCGCTGCTTTTTAACAGGTCTTGGCGTACCGCTGCACACGCTTATGCTCATCACAATCACAAAGGGAACGTATTTGGCGAATGATTATTCATTTGTCAAGGAACAATCCCGTTTTCGCCACACAAAGGAAAACAGGTGAAAGGGGAGTGATGCCCCTTCACCTGTTTGCTCACTAAAAAAGAATTCGTGTAGTGTAAAATTTAAAAAGTCCCAAAATCTTTTTTCAACTTCTCAATAGCAATATCAACACTAAATTTGACTGCTCTTTTCGTACAGCCCTCTATGGCTGCAATTTGCTCATAGGTCATTTCACCGAAAAAGTACAGTAACAATCTACGCCGTTGTACTTCGGGCAGTTTTTCGATTACTCTATGTAACAACTCGTATTCCATATTTCTTGATACTTCTTCCTCAATACTTTCTGGCTTGCAGAACGCACGTTCATTCAATGACGCTTCTGTCAGCTCCGAATGTTCAATATGCCTACTTAGCTTGTTGAAATATGATATATCCTCAAGCTCAAAGCGATTAAACAACTCATACAGTACTTCATCAATCTCAATGCTCTGCAATGCACCTCGACTGTCCTTAAACGAGAGGTAATAACGCCCGTCTAAAATAATCAATGTATATGGATTGTACTTGTCCTTTTTACGATTTTGATGCTTTTCATCCATTGTCTGTTCCTCCTATCAATCTGAAATTTGAAAAATCCAGATTGATAGGGCGGCGAACGGCAACCAACGCCAGAAGCTGACTTATTCTGCATTCCAGTAAAAAAGGCACAAAAAAATCCGCAAAGATTTTGTAATCTAAGCGGATATAAGAATATTCAATTCTATAATATAGAAATATAACCTCTATTTTTCGGCTATACGAGTACCGTAAGCACGCAAGGATTTTTTTTAACGAGATGTCCTTGCAGATTGCTGAAGTATTATATGTAATTGCCGCTTCTGATAAGCAGCAGTGCCGTCATTTCAGACCAACACATAAAAACCCTCCAAACCTTAAACGGGTTTAGAGGGCCAAATTTTCATCTGAGCGTAACAAAACAGCCCACCCAAAACACCGTTTTTTTATTAGGTGGGCTATCTTACCTACAGATTCTCTTTCAAAATACGAATTTTAATCTATATTTTCTTTTCTACATTTATAACCTTTTGAACCCAATCACGATAAAACGCTTCTTCATGTGATACTAATATTACTGTACCTTCAAATTCTAAAAGTGCAGTTCTTAACGCCTCCTTCGCCAGTGTATCAAGATGATTTGTCGGCTCATCCATAATTAGGAAGTTACATGGTTTCATCATAAGCAAACATATTTTAACTTTTGCCTGTTCACCACCACTTAAAGTACTAATTTCCTGCATAGCATGTTTGCTTGAAATACCACAACCTGCAAGGCGCTTTCTTACATCTTTTATAACAAGTGATGGATAAGCATCAGAAACAATTTGTATCGGTGTTTTCGTAGTATCTGACCATGTTAAATCTTGTTCAAAATACCCTATCTTTACTTGCTCCGAAAAATGAAAATTACCTCCTAACGATGGAATTTGATTTACAAGAGTTTTAAACATTGTAGACTTCCCTATACCATTAAATCCCGTAATAACAACTTTTTCTCCACCTTTTACGGAAAAATTGATATCAGACAAGACAGGATAATGATAACCAACATCCAGATGTTTCACCCTTAAATGCTCCGTTGTAGTTAGGGGAGCGGCAGAAAATTTGAAATGTGGCTTGATTTCTTTTTGTTCCATCGCTTCCATCTTGTCCATTCGGTCAAGTTGCTTCTGTCTGCCACGAGCCATTTTTGATTTTCTCCCTGCAATATTTTTGCGAATAAACTCCTCTGTCTTTTTTATTGTTTTCTGTTGTGCCACATACTGTCTAATGTAATCTTCTCGAAGTAACGCTTTTTTTCTTCTAAACTCATAATATGTTCCAAAATATTTTGTAATTTTCTGATTATCAATGTCACAAATCCTTGTGGATATTTTTTCTAAAAACTCATAATCATGTGAAACTACCATAAAGGCATTTTGCAAACTTGAGAGATACTCTGCAAGCCATACAACATGTTCCTTATCTAAGAAGTTTGTTGGTTCATCCAGAAGCAAAATGTCTGGTTTTTCTAATAATAATTTTGCTAATATGACCTTTGCTCTCTGCCCGCCACTCATCTGCTCTATAGGTCTATCCAGTCCAATTGCCATTAAGCCCAATCCTGTCGTCACTTGTTCTATCTTTGTATCAATCAAATAAAATTCATTACGTTCTAACTCCTCCTGATACCTTGCAGCCATATCTAATTTTGACATATTCCCATCTACAGACTGACAATACAACTGATTCATCCTATTTTCCATCTCATATAATTCAGAAAATGCTGATTGCAGAAATACCCTCATAGTTGTACTTTTTTCAATTTGAGCATATTGGTCGAGATATCCTATTTTTGTGTTTGGTTGCCATACTATCCTGCCAGAATCAGGGATAAGTTGCTCTGTACAAAATTTTATAAATGTACTTTTTCCTGCTCCATTTTGACCGACAATCCCTATATGTTCCCCTTTATTTAATGAAAAATCTGCATTTTTAAACAGATAATTATCACCAAAAGAATGTGTTAATCCTGTAACTTCTAATAAACTCATAAATAAAACCTCTCT
>OAUH01000697.1_pt1 | contig 18232 bp, 10 predicted proteins | sample 1495121 | NCBI WGS metagenome assembly OAUH01 (sample SAMEA2580006, study PRJEB22360) | human gut metagenome | reverse complement strand
TTTATTAAATATATTAAAGCCATAATGGAGCATTGTCAATATGACACACGTGTTCGATTCCGCAGAAACTGACGATACGTGAGGATCGGACGGTCAAGGGGCTATCCACGGGGCGTGAAAAACTGGGCAATATGGCCAATACATCCAGAATGACGTCGTACCAGCGGCGCGAGCAGCTTATCGAAATCGGTCGATCGCTGTTCGCGGCCAAGGGATTCGAAGCAGTGAGCGTGGAAGAGATCGCCTCGACCGCAAAAGTGTCGAAACCCATCGTCTACGAACATTTCGGAGGAAAGGAAGGCCTGTACGCCGTGGTGGTGGACCGCGAGATGCGCGCGCTCACCGACGTTCTCATCAACGCGCTGTCCGACCCGCAGGCGCATCCGCGCCAAATCGTGGAACGCACCGCGCTTGCGCTGCTCACCTACGTGGAGGAGAACGCCGAAGGCTTCCGCGTGCTCACGCGCGATTCGCCGAAAACCGACCCATCCAACTCGTTCAATTCGCTGCTTGGAGACATTGCCGTACGCGTCGAGGACATTCTCACCGACGCGTTCAAACGCCAGCATCTGCCGGCCAAAAGCGTGCCGTATTACGCGCAGATGCTCATCGGCATGACCGTGTACACCTGCCAATACTGGGCCGACCAGCGCAAGCTCAGCAAGGAGCAGCTCGCCGCGCACATCGTGAACCTGGCATGGTATGGGCTGAGCCGCATGGAAGCCAAGCCGGAACTGCGCTACGAAAGCGAAAAGGCCGCCCGCGAGGCGGAAAAGCAGGCCGCGCGGGAAGCGAAGGCGATCGCCAAGCAGGAGAAGCAGGGCAAGAAGGCCGCGAAATCGCAGGAGAAGGCGGTTGCTGCGGGAGATGACGCGACGGACGGGACGACCGTGACGGACGGATCGCAAGCGGCAGACGGATCGCAAGCAGTAGGCAAATCGCAAGCGGCAGACGAATCAAACGAATCAGACGAGACGAACGAATCGCAAAAACCGCAAAGCCCGCACGAATCGCAAAAACAATCAACAATTGACGAAAACTGACATACCGTCACCCGAAATGACCCTAGGGGAAATTTCAGGTGCAGATTGCGTATTTCAGGGTGCCGTTTGTGCGCAAAACCGCGCCCCGGAACCGCACATGGTGCTACGTTAGTTTCGTTATGCTTTTGGCCGGAGCGGTCGGCCAGCCGCACGGCCCGACACGAGCCCGATCCGAGGAAGAATATGCAGGAGAAGAAGACGCTCACCTTCGTGGTGCCCGCGTACAACATGACGGAATACCTGGAACGGTGCGTCGAATCGTTGATCGCGTCGAAGCGCAACGACGACATCGAAGTGCTGATCGTGGATGACGGCTCGTCCGACGGCACGCTGGAGATGGCGAAGACGTTCGAGGCGCGCAATCCGGGAATCGTGCGCGCGATCCATCAGGAGAACAAGGGCCACGGCGGCGCGGTCAACACCGGCATCGCGGCGGCGAGCGGCATGTACGTGAAGGTCGTGGACGCGGACGATTGGGTCGGCCCGGAATCGCTCGAACAGGTCATGGCCGTGCTGCGCGGCGAGGTCGGCAAGGACGAGCCGCTCGACATGCTCGTCACCAACTATGTGTATGACAAGGTGGGCAAGCGCAACAAGCACGTCGTGAACTTCCGTCACGCCATGGAGCCCGGCAGGCGGCTCACTTGGGACGATCTGGGACATTTCGGCCTGACCGAATACATTCTCATGCACGCGCTGATCTACCGTACGGCCGTGGTGCGCGAATCGAAGATGCAGCTGCCGGAGCACACGTTCTACGTGGACTTCATCTACGCGTACCAGCCGTTCCCGTGGGTCAAGTCGCTGCAATACGTGGATACGCCGTTCTACCACTATTTCATCGGCCGCGACGGGCAGAGCGTGCAGACGGACGTGATGATCCGACGTGTGGACCAGCTGCGGCTCGTCAACCAGTGCATGGTGCGCGCCACCCCCGAACGAGGTACGGTGCCAGACGGCCTGTACCGCTATATGATTCATTTTCTTGCGATTCAGAGTTCCGTCGCGAGCGTTTTCATGATTTTGTCGCGCGATCCGGAGAATTACGAGAAGAAGAAGGCCATGTGGGCGGATATCGAGGCGTATTCGCCGACGATTTACAAGGACGTGCGTAAGAAGGCGATGTCGCGCGCGCTGAACCTACATGGTTCGCTCGGCCGGTTTGTGATTCGAAAGGGATATTTCGTGGCGGAACATGTGGTCGGGTTCAACTGATTTCGCGCGGGTTTCGCGGGTTTCGCAGGTTTCGCGCGATAGAGGGTTTACGCGATATTGCGTGAGTATTGCGATTATTGCGATCGGCTAGGCGCTCCTGTGTCCGTTTCTGGTGATTCGGACACAGGAGCGCTTCATTTTGATGCCTGTGTGTCCGATTCGGGAGAAACGGACACGGAAAGCACCAGCGGGCTTAGTTCCAGCGATCCGACATGGCGAAACTGTTGTGCATGAGATTGCTGGACGTGTACAGCACGTCGCCGAGCAGCTTCGTATTGCGCGATCGCAGGTATTCCGCCATTTCGTCGTTAGCCGCCGCAAGACGGGCCGGAACAGATGTAGGACTAGCAAGCCCATCGGAACCGGAATCAACCGCAGCACCAGACATAGAACCAGAACCGCCAACCGCAGAACCGGCACCAGAACCAGCGCCACCAGCTCCAGTCGCCGACCCACCAATCGCAAGCGCATCATCCGTACGTTCCACCAGACGGTGGCCGAAGGAACGGACATCTTCCGAGAAGCCCTCGACCGCGTTGCTGGTCTCGTAGAAGTGCGCGTCGGCGAGCGTTGCAATCAGGCGGTTCGTCCAATACAGGCAGTCCGTGGAGACTTCCGGCGTGGTGTCGCGCAGGTAGGCGGGGGTGTCGTCGACGTTCGCATAGAACGGGGCGGACGTGGTGAACGCGCCGGAACCGTACGAAATCCACATGATCGAACGGCTTTCGACGGGCGCGTACGGGCGAATCTGCATGGCCACCATGTGTCCGGTGCGGTTGATGCCGATCGGACGGTAGCGATGGCGGCTTTCCTCAGTCCCCTGCGTGCCATACGGGTCGTACGGAGTGCCCTCGAAATGCGATCCCAGCAGGAAGTCGACGTCCTCGACGGTCACGGCGTGCTCCGGTTCAAGGCACCATGGAATATCATCCGATTCGGGCGTGCTGTCTGCCGCTTCGACGGGGTTAAGCTGGCGGTACATGTACCAGGCGCGAGGCGTGTTGTAGATATGGTCCTTCGCGGTGGCGGTGCCGAACACGACGCGCGGGTTGCAGTGGCCGTTGTTCATGCCGCCCTGCGTGCCGGCCGCGCGGCCGAGATGGTGGCGTTCGATGAATTCCGTCAGGTCGTCGCTGCACATGAATTCGCGCGCGTCGCTGAAGGCGTCGTCGAAATCGAAATAGTCGATGCCAAGCTGGTTGGGAATAATCGCGCATTTGTCGTCCGGCACGCGGCGGGCGATCCAATGGTGTCCACCGATGGTTTCGACGTACCAGATTTCGTCCACATCAGAAATGATGATGCCGTTCGATTCGTACGTCCCGTATGTTTCGAGCAGTTCAGCGAGGCGCTTCACACCTTCGCGCGCGGTGTTGACGTACGGCAGCACGAGGGTGATGATGTCTTCTTCGCCGATGCCGCCTGGGGTTTCCGGCTTACCATTGGCTTCGTCGGCTGGCTGCAATACGACCAGCGGGTCGGCACCGAGCACGCGTTCGTTGACGGCGATGGTTTCGGTGGCGCTCATGGCCACGTTGCGTTCGCTCACGCCCGCTTCCGCAAGGATTCCACGGTTGGGTAGCACGTTCGGCACGATGCTGTATCGGCACGGGTTATCGGGAAGATCGATTTCGACGTGGCTGAGCACGCTGCGATAGTGGCGCGGCTGCTCTTGCGGCGCGATAGCGACGAATTTCTTCGGATCGTAACGGCCGGAACCAGAGTCGTCATCTCGGGCGATGATGGTCGAACCGTCGTAACTTGCTTTTTTGCCTACAAGAATTGTGGTACATGACATGGTTTCGATTGTAGGCACACCAACACTCCGAAGGCCATTTCGACGCCCGTCCGACGCCCGTGGTGGCGATTGGTCCGAATATGCTGTATACTGTGTTGCTGTTGCCCCTCTAGCTCAACGGTTAGAGCAGCGTCCTTTTAAGTCGTGGGTTGTGGGTTCGAATCCCACGGGGGGCACAGGTTCGAAGTCCTGGAAGCCGATGGTTCTCAGGACTTTTTCATTTGTTTCGGGATGAGGTCTCAGCACTTCAATACGGAACGCACCATATCGCGCACCCTCTTTCGCTCACGAATCGCAATTTCGGTCGATTATTTCGCGACGTGCGCCGAAAAGTATGGAAAATAAGGCGATTTATACCCCCTACCGCACTATGCGGCACCACCTTTCGCTCACAATCGTAAGAAAACGAGCGAAATCGCAATATGTGTTCCGAAATGAATAGCGAACAGCCCGCGGGCGATTCGCGGACGGACCATACGCATGCAACCGGCGTGGCGCAATCGACGATAATGATAGACTCGAATATATCGAACATTTGTTCGCATAGATTCGGTATTACGGGAAATTCCCCACTATATACAGTGGGCGAACGCACGAAACGCCACTACGGGTAGTGTATACTGATGAACGGCCTGCTCAGCCGGGCAAAATCAAAAAACGTGGCCGACAAGATCTTCCGCACCAAAGGAAGCCGATTGCATAGGGAGGAAAAGTAATGACCGTGACCGTCTTCACCAATCCGAACAATCCTCAATGCGAGGCCACCGAACAAGAGCTTTCCAAACTGGGAGTGCGGTACGTGGCGGTCGATTTGACGCAGAATCCGTCCACATTCGAACAGATCAAGGACGCCGGCTTCAAGCAAATTCCGGTCGTCATCTCACCGAATTCCTCATGGAGCGGACATCGCCCCGACCTCATCCGCCAGCTGGCGCAAAGCATTGCGGCGTAGGCGCGGCAACAGCAGTCAAGCATCCAAACAGCCGGAAGGCACGAATCCCAAACGGCAATAATCCGGAAGAATCAAATCCCCCGCGGCAAAACCCGCAACAAAACCCCACTGCAATCGTCCGAAATCGTTCAAAATCAGCCACCCAAAGCAAAGCGGCCAGCCGGAACATCGCCCGACCAGCCGCTTAGCAAAACCCGCAAAACGCAAAAACCAGCCTACATACGACCGGCAGTGGACGGGTCGATCTTCATGGTCTGGAATCGGTGGGCCATGAAATCGTCATTGAAATACGTGGCGAAAAACTGCGAAACAGGAGAATTCTGCGCAACCCCAGCCATGCGGGAATACCAAGCGTCAAGCGCCATCAGCGTCATCACGCCATCGACGAAAATGAGTATGAAACAGACCAGCGTCAACGAATAGCGAATCTTCCACGGAATACGCTGGATCAATCGCAACAATCGCGGCAGAATCAACTTGACCCAAACCAAGCCGAGGACGCCCCAGAAGAACATGTATTTGCCGGATGTACGCCCGTCAATCGAAAGCCATTGCCCCGTGTAATCCCATGCGCGAATACCGAACGCGGCCTGCATGAACCAGCTGGTGAAATATTCGAACGCGCCACCGATCACCGCGCTTGAGCAGAAAATCAGCAACCAATTCGACTGCCACAAATGGTTGAGCAACACGGTGACGATCACCACGCCGAAGCCGTAAATCGGCGAGAACGGCCCCCACAGGAAGCCTGCGCGATCCTGGTATTCGCCGAACAGCACGAAATGGTAGATGGTCTCGATCACCAAACCGAACACACAACCGATGGCGAACAACCAGAACAAATTGAAGAAATCCAGCGAAATATAGCCCTTGCCGGTCAAATCGCGGCCAGCCATACCCTGGGAAGCGGCGTCTTCGTATGCGCTACGGGCATCCATACGTCGCAACGCGAACTGGAGACGACGCTCCTCACGCAGCGACGGATCGGCAGTGACATGCAGGGCTATGAGCACGACAAGCTGGATAGCCGGGCCGATCAAATTCACACCAAGTCCCTGCAATGCCAGCGACAGCAAGCCTTCGGCAAGGGTGAGCGGAATCATCAGATACGTCCATTGCGCGATATGCCGACGCTTGTTCATAATGAGCATCACGCCGAACACCGCCAGACACGCGGTGGCGACCAGCAGCACGGCCGCGTGAACCACCGACAGAATCGCGGTGAGGCTGAGCGCATCGAACGCCACTTTGCCGGAAAACACCGCGCGAATCGAGTACAGGCACGCCAACACAATGAACGGCAGCGTCACCACGCCTTCAATAAGCATGACGATGCCGTAAATGCGAACGATTAACGGCAGACGACGGTCAGCGGGATTGCCGACTTCGCCAGTGCCCTGCTTTCCGCCTTCTTCGATAGCCGCGATTTCGGTTTCGGCGGCAATCGCCTTGATTTCTCCATCCGTCTTGCCCGCGGCGGAATCCTCGGATCGTGATTCAGATTGTGCGGTTTCGCTCATATGCCGCTCCTTCCTTCAGCCCACGCTACCAAACGTAGGCAATATCCGCCGCAAGAAAAGCGGTTCAGGTGCGATTATTGGCGGACGCGAGCAAAAGAGGGGGACGTCAGCTGGCTGCAATCGCCATTCGCACACCACCTTTCGCTCACGTCCGCAAGAAATGGCGATGCATAGCGCATCGTGAGCGAATGGGGGTATAAATACGGACGGAAAATAGCGATTTATTACCACCTTTCGCTCACGGACATACAGAAATGGCGATTTGTCACGGACGTGAGCGGAAGGGGCTACGTCAGCCGGCGATGGTTTTGCCGAGGCTTTGCCGCAGTACTCGACCCGATTTCCGTCATCCATGAAACGCGATGGCGATTGTCCAAGAGCACGGTATACGATACGAACCGCGTAGCGCTACGGAACACGTATCGCCATATAAGGGAATTGATTCGCCAAACCGGAGAGACAATGCACAACGTACTGCAGATCCTGCGCCGTGACTTCAAACGATTGGTCACCGTACCCGCCGCGTGGGTGATTATGATCGGCCTGATTCTCATTCCCCCGCTATACGCATGGTTCAACATCTACGGGTTCTGGAATCCCTATGGCAACACGGACAGCATCAAAGTGGCCGTGGCCAACATGGACGAAGGCACAGACAACGCGCTGCTTGGCAAAGTCAATCTCGGCGATCAAATCGAAGGCACGCTGAAGAGCAACGACCAGCTCGGCTGGGAGTTCATGGGCAAAGCCAATGCGATGGAAGCGGTGGAGTCGGGCGACTGCTACGCCGCAATCGTCATCCCTTCCGACTTCAGCGAAGATCTGGCCAACGTCGTCACCAACAGCAAGCATCGCCCCACGCTCGAATATTACGTGAACGAGAAGGCGAGTCCGATTTCGCCGAAAATCACCGACCAAGGCGCGACCGTGGTCGACCGCACCGTCAACAACACCTTCGTCTCCACCGTCAGCGACGTGCTCGTCAAAGCCGTCAACTCGGCCAACGGCACCATCAGCGGCAACACCAACGCCATCGCCAACGAAACCATCGGCGAACTCGACAACACCAAGCGGAACGTAGGCACGATCCGCTCCGCAATCGCGGATCTCGACACCCAGTTAGCCAATGTGCCACAGCAGACAAAAGCAGCACGCAATGCCCTGAACGACGTGCAGCTGGCCGCGGCGAGCGCAGGCAGAGGACTAGCAGGCGCATCCACCGCCATCGGCACAGCGCAAACCCAGCTCAACACGCTTTCGTCCAACGCCAACAGCGCGCTGGAAACCGGATCCGGACTTGTTTCCCAAGCGACGGCGCAATCCACAGCCAGCATCAACCAGATCTCGTCGGCGGTATCCGCGGCAAGTGGATCGGCACAGCAGGCGGTGACCGGCATGCAAAACATCACCGACAGCAATGCGAAACTGCTCGAGAAGCTCAAATCCGCCAGCGACAACGCGCAATACCAGCAAATCATCAGCAAACTGGAGAATACCAACAACACGGCAGCCGGAACACTCGCCGACCTCAAAACCCTGAGCGAGAACACACAGGCCACAGCCGGCAGCGTATCCAAACTGTCCACCGATTTCAACATAGGCACGCAGAACTCGCTCAAAAGCGCAGGCATGGCGCGCAACGCCATCAATTCAGGCGCACTGCCGCGACTGAATTCCGCGCTGGGCTCGCTGGCTGGGACGGCCGGAACACTTGCCGGCACCGTGACCAGCCAGGACAGCGTGGTCAGGCAAACCAACATCGTGCTCGACCAACTCGACCAAGTGGCGTCAGACGCCCGCATCGGCCTTGAGCAAACCGACCAGCAGCTGGCGAAGATGGAGACGAAGCTCACCACCGTCAGCACCGACCTGAAGGCGCTGGGCACTGCGGATCTGCTCGCATCGTTGACCGGCAGCGGTTCGCTTGACGCGGATAAGATCGCCTCGTTCATGGAGTCCCCGACCGTAATCGACACGAAGAACGTGTATCCCGTCAACTCCTACGGCTCCGGCATGGCTCCGCTGATGACCAATCTGGCACTGTGGGTGGGCGCGTTCGCCTTTGTGGTGATCTACAAAGTGGAGGTGGACGACGAGGGGCTTGAGGGTCTCGATCCGACCGCAACCGAAAAGTATCTGGCCCGATACCTGTTGCTCGGCACGATGGGCGTCATTCAAGGCGCGATCTGCACCGTTGGCGATCTGATACTCGGCGTGCAGACGGCTTGCGCGCCACTGTTCATACTGACCGGCATGATCACATCGCTGGTATATCTGAGCATCACGTACGCGCTGTCCACCACGTTCATGCACATCGGCAAGGGCCTGTGCGTGGCGTTGGTGATCGTGCAGATTCCAGGCGCTTCCGGCCTGTATCCGATCGAGATGATGCCGAAGTTCTTCCGCATGGTCTATCCGTTCGTGCCATTCAGCTATTCGATAGACGCATTCCGCGAGACCATCGCCGGCTTCTACGACGGCCATTGGACCAAGGCGATCGGCACGCTGCTGCTGTTTGCCGGCATGGCGTTCGTCATCGGCCTGGTGGTCCGTCCTCTGTTGGTCAACCTCAACCGACTCTTCGCCCGCGAAATCAAGGAAAGCGACATGATTATCGGCGAGGAAGTGGAGCTTCCGGAACGCGGATACAACATGTCCCAAGCCATTCAGGTGCTGGCCGACAAAGGCGGCTACCGCGAGGTGATCGAGGAACGCGCAAGTCGGTTCGCGGAACTGTACCCGAAACTCAAGCGCGGAGCTCTGGTGATCGGATTCGTAGTTCCGGTAACTCTGGCGGCGGTGTTCTCGTTCACCAACGGAGAGAAAGTGGTGGTACTGGCCACGTGGGTCGTCTGGATTCTGCTCATCATGGGCTTCCTCATGGTCATCGAATACATGCGCGATAATCTGAACCGTCAAGTGGAGCTCGGCCATTTGAGCGATGAATCGATCCAATCCATGCTGGTGGAGCGCCAAGCGGCACGCATCCGTCGCAAAAAGCGGGCGCAACAGGAACGGCGGAACAGACTGCTGCGCAAAACGCGGAGACGCACCAGCGGCAAACGCACGACATCCGATAATCGCAATACCAGCGTCATCAAAGAAACGACGGAAAACGTGACGGGCGTCAACCACAATGAAGATGACGGAATCGCCATACTGGTGCAGAAAATGCAGACGACCGGTCCAAGCGCCGCCGCGAACGATGCCGCCACGGACACCGCCGAGACCGCCGAGACCGCCGAGACAACCGAGACAACCGAAAACAACGAAAACAACGAGGAAAGGAGCAACGCATGAAAACCATCTGGAAACTGTTCGTCGGCGACATCCGGCGAATCACCAGCAACGTCGTCTCCATCATCATCGTCATCGGACTCGTTGTGATCCCCGGCATCTTCACATGGTTCAACGTGGCCGCCAGCTGGGACCCGTTCGCCAATACCGGCAATCTGAAATTCGCCGTAGCCAATGAGGACGACGGATACCGGTCCGACCTCATTCCAGTGAAGATCAACATCGGCGACCAAGTGGTTAACACGCTGCGTTCCAACGATCAGCTCGACTGGACCTTCACCACCAAAAAAGAAGCCATCAACGGCACCAAATCCGGCAAATATTACGCAGCTGTGGTGATTCCAAAGAACTTCAGCACCCGTATGATGACGTTCTTCGCATCCGATGGCAACCACGCCGAAATCGCCTACTACAACAATGAAAAGAAGAACGCCTTGGCTCCGAAGATCACAGGCCAAGGCGCCGATACGGTCAGCGCGCAGGTCAACGAGACGTTCTCCGAAACACTGACCAGCACCGCGCTGAGTGTGGCATCGCAGCTCGCCAACCAACTCGACAAGCCAGCCGCGCAGGAACAACTCACGCAGTTCAACGGCAATATCAGCGACTTCGCGGAAACGCTCACCGACGCTTCCGGAACGCTCCGCACGTTCAGCACGCTGACCCAAAGCGCACGGCATCTGCTTGAGTCCTCCGACGGTCTGATCGCCAATGTCAGCGGCAATGCGAAAAGCGTAGGAACAACACTCAAGCAAGCCGGCAGCGGCGTGGAGGATCTGACGGGCGCGTTGAAGACCGGCACCACCGCGCTGGGCACGGCTCTGACTGATTCCGCCAACAGCTTCACAGCCATGGAAGCAGATGTGGACAGCCTATTCGGCAATGCGGGCACGCAGGCCGGCAACACCGCCAACGCATTACGCAACCAGGCCACGAACATCAGCAAGCAGGCGCAAAGCTACCAGCAGATCTATGATTCGCTCGACGCGCTCAGCGCAAACGAAAAGCTGCCGGAAGCGGTGAGGAACGCCATCGACCATCTCAAAACCAACGTCGGCACCACCATCACACAGCTCAACGACCTAGCATCGGCGCTGAATGGCAGCGCCGACAACATCGACGCCAAAGTAAGCGATACCACGGCCGAACGTGCGGAGATCAAGAAACTGGCGCAGCAGGCGGCAACGTCCGTCAGTGGCATCAAAACCGACTATGAGAGCCAACTGAAACCGCAACTTGACGATATCGCCACGTCCATTACCAGCACCACCACCGCGCTCAATGCCACAGCGGCCGATCTGAAAGGCGCGCTGGGCAATCTGAACGGCACCACCAAGACCGCGGATAAGAATCTGACCGCCATCAGCAGCGTGTTGGATTCCACCGCCGATAGTCTGGCCGGCGCGGGCAAAAAACTGGGCGCATTCACAGGAACATTGACCGATGCGCTGAACAGCGGCGATATGAGCGCCGTCAAAGATGTGCTCAGCGATAATACCGACTCGTTGGCCGCCGCGCTTGCAGCCCCTGTAAAAGTGAAACGCAACGCGGTGTTCCCAGTCAAGAATTTCGGTTCGCAGATGGCACCGTTCTACACGATCCTGCCACTGTGGGTCGGTTCGCTGCTCATGGCAGTGACGCTCAAGACCACCGTCTCGCGTAAGGTGCGCAAGGAACTCGGCGACCCGAAACCGCATCAGCTGTTTCTCGGACATTACGGTGTGTTCGGCGTGATCGGACTATTGCAGAGCACGTTCTCCTTGGGAGGCAGTCTGCTGTTCCTCCATGTCCAGGCGGTGCATCCGCTGCTGTTCATGCTGTCCGGCTGGGTGAGCAGCCTAGTGTTCTCGTTCTTCACCTACACGCTCGTGGCCAGCTTCGGCAACGTCGGCAAAGCCATCGGCGTGCTGTTTCTCGTCATGCAGATCTCCGGAGCGAACGGCGCATATCCGCTGGCCGTGCTGCCGAAAATCATCAGCGGCATCAGCCCGTTCCTGCCTGCGACGCATTCAATCACAGCAATGCGCGCGGCGATCGGCGGAATCTACAGTAACGATTACTGGTTTGCGATTGGCGCGCTACTGCTGTTCATTCCGCCGCTGCTGCTGATAGGCCTGTTACTGCGCATTCCACTGGTCAAGTTCAACCATTGGTACGTAAGCAAGCTGGAAAGCACGAAAGTGATCGCGGCATGATGGGCGGAACCACGCAAGAGGGCACGCGAAAGACGGTGCAAAAAACCACGCAGGAAGACGTCGGCACAGTACGTGGCCGACGTGAGCGATTACGGGAGCAAACCGACCGCAAAATCATGAAAGCCACATTGGGGATAGTGATTTCCGATGGTATCGGAGCGGTGACCATCGAAGAGGTCGCACGACGTTCAGGGGTAGCAAAGACCACAATCTACCGACGCTACCGAAACGCCGACGATTTATTGCAACGCATCCAACCGGAAGTTGCCGGACTACCGAATTTCAACGATTTGAAGCCGTCGCGGAGCGGACTGGTCACCATGCTGCGACGCATCCAGGACTGCTTCGACAGCGAACTCGGATTGAAAGCCGTGGGCGTGGTGCTGTCTTCCGACAACGCCACGCTGAAGGCGATCGCAGCACAAGTTCTAGCGCCGGCCGAAGAACGGTTCGTGGGGTTCATGGAACGTGGCATCGCCGACGGAGTGTTTCAAAACCGTTTGGACTACACGTTCCTGTTCAGCACGGTGCTGGGTTCCATGCTGGCTTGCAAAGCGTTGGCGGGACAGGAAGCCGGAGGGGAACGGCAATCCGGCAAGGAACGCAAGTCTGATTCCTGGGCCGAGAACATGGCCACGTTGCTCTGGCCGAACGTATGCGCCGAATCCGCACGGTAACCACAGGAAAACCGTCCGCACCGACGCAAGACGGACATGCCGTGTCGGTTTCAGAAGGAATGGGCTATTGGATTGACGCTTCCTGACGCGCCACTTCCAACGCCTTGTTGAAGGCTTCGGAGGTCCAGCTGGCGCCGGCGAGCTTGTCTACTTTAAGGTCCTTCAACGGCTTGCCGACCACCGCGTCCGGCACGGCTTTGGCGAAGTCGTTCTGATGCTTTTTGGAGATGGACGTGAACGGATGGCCGACGATCTTCACGGCCGTCACGTTCTGGTCTTTGACGGTCAGTTGCACGTCGATGGTGTCCTCGCCGACCGGGCCGTACTGGCCATTGACCGAATAATCGCCATCCGCGTAGTTGCCGGTGTCCTGCTTGCTGGACGTCGTGGAATTCGCGTCATCGGCATGGTTTTTGGTGGTGGCGTCGCCGCCGGCCGTATTGTCAGCCGCCTTGCCGTCGGTTTTCGACTTATTTTCCTGCGATTGCACGCTTTCGCCGGAATTGCCGGCGTATTCGTCGTCCATCGGCGTGGCTTTCGGCTCGCCGCATGCCGACAACAGCGCGATACTCGCCGCGGACAGTGCGATGACTTTGATCGCGTTCGATTGTGCGGCGCTCATGCGCGCTCCCCTTCCGTACCGTCCGCGTCCGTATCTCCGGTTTTTGCGGCCTTCGTAGGGTCGGCGAACGAAATCGCAATACCCCCGTTCTGTGCGCCTTCCTCGGCGGAACCGGTGTGCGCAGGCTTGCCACCGGCCGCCTCGTACGCACGTTTCGCCTCCTCGTCATTCCACTGTTCGCCGACGAGCACACCATGGTTGAGCATGATTTCGCGTTGCGCGCAGGAGGCGACGAGCGCATCGTGCGTCACGACGATGATCGTAGTGCCCTGCTCGTGCAGCTGACGGAACAGGTCGAGCACGATCTTCTCATTCTTCTCGTCGAGGTTGCCGGTCGGCTCGTCGGCGAGAATCAGCTTCGGGCAGTTGATGAGCGCGCGGGCGATGCACACGCGCTGCTGCTCACCGCCGGACAGCTGGCCGGGCAGGTGATGCGCACGCTCCTTCAATCCCACTCGTTCCAGCGCTTCCATCGCCTGCTTCTCGTCGACCACGGAATGGTAGTATTGCGCCACCATCACGTTCTCCACCGCCGTCAGATGAGGCACGAGGTAAAACTTTTGGAACACTAGTCCTATCATGTTCTTGCGCACGTCGGCGAGCTGGCGGGCGTTCAAATCCTCCAATCGCCGGCCTTCAAGCATGACGGAACCCTTCGACGGCGTATCCATGCAGCCGATCATGTTCATCAGCGTGGTTTTGCCGGAACCGGACGAGCCGACAATCGCCAGCCATTGCCCTTGCGGAACGGTCAGACTCAGGTCGTCGACGGCGTGCAGATCGCCGTAAATCTTGGAAATGTGGTCGAGTTCCAGCAGCATATGTTCGTTGTCCATGATTATTCCTCCCTCAAAACGATGGCGGGGTCGATACGGGTGGCGCGGCGGACCGGCGGAATGGAGGCGATGACGGCGATCGCCACGGAAAGCAACAGCGATCCAACGCAAAGCAGCCAGTTGAGGCCGAGCGCACGGCCGAAAACGGTGGAGCACAGCACACGCGCCAGCACATAGCCGATAGCAGTGCCGAGCAGACCGCCGATCAAGCCGTAGATGCCGGATTCCACGTAGAATTCGACGCCGATGGCGCGTGAATCGGCGCCGAGGGCCTTGCGCAGGCCGATTTCGTTGCGACGCTGGCTCACAATGGAGCTGATGGTGGTGCCCACGCCGACGAGCGTCAGCACGAGCACGACGAGCGAGACAATCCAGAACAGGGTCTGCAGCATGGCGATGATGCGGGTGTCGGACGAGGTGATTCTGGTGACGGTCTGCGCTTTGACGGCGCTGTTCGGGTTTTTGTCGGCACTGCGATTGATGTTGTTGACGATGTCGTTGAGCTCGTCGCCCATGGCGTTCACGGAGTATTCGACCACGTCGGCGCCGCGCTTGGAACCGGCGAGTTTGGCCACGTCCGCGGTGGTGGCGTAGATGATGGAATCCTCGTTGCCGCCGGTATCGACGATGCCAGCGATACGGAATTCGGTGCCGTTGTTATCCATGATGTCGGACGAGACGCGGCCGTTTTCCGTGGCTTGCGTGGTCTGTTCGCCTTGCGTAGTTTGTGTACTCTGCGTGCCTTGCGCGGACGATTCTGCCGTTTCAGTTGATTCGTCCGAATCGGATTTTGCGGACGCGGAAGAAGACGCTGAAGCAGACGCGTCGGCGGCGCGGTAACCGATGGTGACACGGCTGCCGACTTTCACGCCGAGCGCGTCGGCGACGTCGCGGCCGACCATCACGTTGTCCGAGCCGGGCCAATCGCCCGTCACGTTCCAATGGCGATTGAGCGCGCGGACGGCTTTCACGTCCACGCCGGCGATGGTGTACGGCGCGGAATTGATGCGCACGCTCTCATACCGGTACGCAGCTGATTTCACGCTGTGTCCGGCGCCGATGAGCGCCGTCACGTTGCGTACGGTTGCAGTATCGATGCCTTGCGATTTGCCCGTTGCGGACGCGGGCGTGACGATCAGGTTCGCGCCGTACGCGCGCATTTCCTCGTTCATCTGCTGCGGCACCGCGACGCACACGGATGCAAGGCAGAACAGCGTGGCCGCGCCGACGAGCGACGCGATCACGGCCATCATCGCACGGGAGCGACGGCGGAACACCGCGCCCCACAGCATGGTGAAGAACATCTTGCGATTCGTCATCGCACACCCCCTACGAAAGCCAAGCACAACTCACCTACCATGCAGCACCTCCGCCGGACGCAAGCCCAGAATCGCCCGAATCGACGAAAGCGAGGCCACGAGCACAGTGACCGCCAGCAACACGAAAACCAACACGAACACCATCGGACGCATGGTGATGCCCGAGCCGAACACCACGTGCCCCACGATCTGTGCAACGCCCGAGCCAAGCAGCGCGCCGGCAATCGCACCAACCAGCGAAATCACCGCCGTTTCGGCGAGCATAAGGCGCGAAACCGCGCCGTCCGTGGCGCCGATCGCCTTCAACAGCGCCAATTCCGAACCGCGTTCGCCAATCGACGCGGCCATCAGGTTTGCCACGGCGATCGCGGCGGCAACCAGCGACAGCACGGTCATCAGCACCATCACCGCCTGCGTCTTGTTCAGCACATCGCCCTGCAGCGCGGCCACCTGGCGCACCTGCTTGGCCACCGCGCCCGGCAGCACCTCTTCGATCTGGTACGCGATCGACGACGGATACGCGGTGCAATACCACGTCTCCCACTCGTCCTGCGTGAGCGCGTTCGGATTCTTCGACGCCTTGCGCGCGAGGTCGTTGTCGGGCGTGGTGAGCGCCTTGACTTCAATCTTGTCGATGGAATTCGGCAGATTCGCAAGCGTTTGCGCGGCGATGGACGGCATATAAATGGCGCTGTTGTCGGAATCGCCCGAATCGAAGATGCCGACGATTTTCACTTTCACGCGATTGCGTTCGGTGGAGGATTTGCCGGTTTTCCCGGTACCTCCGTTCGTATTGTCGTCCGCACCGACGGCGATCGTCTTGTCGAGCGTAACGCTGTCACCGACATTCACGCCCAGTTTCGCGGCGAGCGCGCTGCCGACCATCGCCTGCTCGCTGTCGTCTTTCGGCCAGGTTCCGTTGATTTTCCACCATGAGCGCATGCCGTTCATGCCGGCCACGGTGGACTCGCCGGAGTCCATGTGCAGGGTTTTCGCGAACCACGTGCCCACGATCGGCACGTTGGTCGCCTTGCATTTCGCCGCGGAAGCAGCCGCACCTGACGCACCAGCCGTTCCAGCAGAGCCAGCCGAACCAGCCCCCGAACCGACACACCCCGCATCCGCGTGGATGTTCAATTCCGGCGCGAAATTGGTGATGTTGAACGCCCAGAAGATGGTCTTGATCTTCTGCGCGTCCGACTCCTTCAGAAACGCGGTCGGGTCGGCGCTGTCCGCCGCAGCCGAGCCGTCGGAAGTGGAACCCCCGTCCGAACCGGACGAACTACCCGAAGCCGAGCCAGCAGAATCGCCGGTATTGTACAAATCGCTCACCACAGCATCGGACTTCGGCTGCACGACGATATTCGAACCGTACGTGCTCAGCTCCGCGTTGAGCTTGTCGCCCACGTCGAACACCACGCCGAGCATGGCCACGCTGACGGTGGCGGACAGGCACACGGTGACGGCGATGAGCAGACGGCGTTTGAACTGCCGGCTGAACGAGCGAGAGATCATTTTCAGGAAGAACATGGCACCCCCTTACCTTTCTCGGCGCTCACTGGAAATGGCTCGACAGCGCGTCGAGCGTGGACGTTTGGATGACGATTTTGCCCGGCTTGACCTGGTAGTCGAACGGTATCGGGTTGCAGCCGCCTTTGAAGCCGATGGTGGCGAGGTTGATGGCCACATCGCACTTCTTGCAGATGATTTTGCCGTCCTTCTCGTAGTAGCCGGCGTCGCCGCAGTTGTCGCACGCGTCGAGGCCGACGCCGTACGCGCCGCCGTTCTTCTTGATGATGATGAATCGCATGGAGGTGCCGTCCTTCGCGCGGTATTCGAAGCGGTGCAGGTGGCCGTCGGAAATCTGGCTGAATTTGATGGTGGCCACGCCGTCGGCGAGCGAGTAGTCTTCCGGCGGCGACAGCGTGACGACTTTCTGCGTTTGCGCGACGCCGTACGTCAGGGCCACGGTGACGCAGATCATGGCGACCAGGCTGAACGCGCCGGCCGCTTTCGCGCGGCGGCGGAACGCGATATGCGTGCGTGCGATCGCCTCGTTGGCGCCGGTCGGCTTGACTTTGAAGCCCATGACGATGCTGGCGATTGCCGGAATGGCGAAGACGAGCGCCATTGCGATGGTCAGGCTGCGCTGATGGTTGATGCCCCACACGAGCGCGAGGAAGGCGGCGGTCGGGAAGCTGACGATGCGTTTGGATTGGAGGATCTGCGCAAGGTCGGTGAAATGCTGTGCGAACAACAGCGCGACCAACAGCAGCACCGCCGTCGTGAACGACCAGCGGACGGCGGTGGAACGCATCGTGCGGAAGATAAGCGCGGCGATGATTGCGACGGCCGCGCCCAAAGCGAAGCCGAGCGCGCGCAACAGCATGTCGGAAGTGAAGATGGGATCGCCCGGCTCGACGAAGATCGTCAGTCGCAGAATCACGTCGGGCAGCGCACGAAAGGTGGTGGCCGCGATCGCAAGCGCCGCAACGAGATTCGCGATGTCGAGCAGCGCGCGGTGGTTGTGCCAGTCGGCGGTGATGCGGCGGGCGAACAGGACGATGACGAACACGGCCACGTCGAGGATCACGCAGCACCACAGGGTCGGATAGTTGACGAACGTGCGTTGCGTGATGACGGCGGTGGCGCGCAGCGCGGCGAATACGACTGCGCCGGCGAATCCAACAACGAAACCGGCCAGCCGCCAGTACGCGCTCAGAGGCTTGTCACGCCCCTCACCGACGGTGAGCATGAC
>OAUH01000684.1_pt1 | contig 18484 bp, 13 predicted proteins | sample 1495121 | NCBI WGS metagenome assembly OAUH01 (sample SAMEA2580006, study PRJEB22360) | human gut metagenome | reverse complement strand
GGACACGATATGAGGAACATCATCCGCATCGGCGCCGGCACGGACGGCCGGAACCGGTTCGTCGCGATCGCGTTGGGCGTCGCCCTGGCGGTCGGGCCGGCCGTCGCGCTGCCCGCGGCGGCGCTGGCCGCGCCGGCCACGGACGCCGCGGCCGCGAGCACGACGGCCGGCGCGACCATCACACTGCAAGGCGCAGACGGAGCAAGCCTGGCCGGCCACACGTTCGACGTGTACCGGATCGGCACGTACACGGACCAGATCCTGAACGGCACGCGGATCAGCAGTCTCGGCGTGCGCGGCGACACGGCATCCAACGCGTGGGCGGCCGACGCGATCGGCATCGCCAACGCGTACGATCCAAGCACGGCCGACGACATCGGCAAGGTGTACGGCTATGATGACGCGGGCAACATCGCCAACATCAAGATGGACTCCCAGACCAGGCAGTTGCGCAACATCAGCAAGGCCCTGGCCCAGTCCTCGAGGCGGCCGGCCGCCATCCAGGGCGGCGCGAACCTGACGACCACCCAGTCCACGCTGACGATCAACGTGCCCTCCGAGGGCCTCTACTACATCACGGACAGCGCGGGCAACCCGATTATGGTCGGCACGAAATCCGGCAACGCGAACATCATGAAGAACGACGCGAAGGACCCGCAGTGGCGGACCCTGGGCGTCGCGGTCGTCAAGGCGAAAAGCGTGAGGGTCGACAAGAAGGTCCAGGTGCAGCGCAACGGCACCACGGTAGGCAAGGACGGCACCGCCTCCGATCCGGTCGGCGTGACCGTCGGCGACACCGTCACCAACACGGTCGAGGTGACCGTGCCGAACAAGCAGGCCGCCTCCGCGGTCAAGTTCAAGCTCATCGACCAGCCGAAGGGCCAGACGTACGTGCAGGGCTCGCTGAGCGTCCGGCTGAAGAACGCGCCGCGGACCGACATCACGGCCGACGCGGTCATCTACGACGGGACCACGCAGAACAACGCGAAGAGCATCCCCGGCGACCCGACCCTGAAGACCGCGGACAACAAGCCCGCCGACCCGGATCTCGCCATCCCCGCAGGCGGCTGGGGCATCGACGGCAGGAAACTTCTCGACAAATACTCCAACAGGACGATCGTCATCACCTACCGCATGACCGTCGACAAGGCCAGCGTCACCGATCCGCCGACCAACACCATCCACACGTACGGCACATTCACCGACGGCATCCACTTCACGACCATCACCGACCAGGACAAGGCCGACATCAAGGCCTACGACTTCACCCTGCGGAAGGTGGACGCGGGCAACGTGAACACGCTGCTCGACGGCGCCCGGTTCCAGATCCAGCGCAACGGCAAGTGGATGAATCTCGACTGGAACACCGGCAAATGGTCGGATGCGGCCGACCAGGGTTCCGCCACCGTGTTCGTGACCGGCGACACGAACCATGACGGGACGGCCGACAACAGGGACGACGCGAGCCAGAGGGGCCTCATCCGGTTCAAGGGCCTCGGCTACGGCACGTACACGGTCACCGAAACCCGGGAGCCGGCCGGCTATGCCTCCTATGCGAAGCCGAGCTTCACCGTCACCATCGACGATGCAGGCACCGCCATCAGGTTCGCCGGCAAGGATCAGCCGGGCCTGACCACCGGTATCGACAACAACACGGTCCAAGTCAAGAACATCACCAACCTGACCCAATTGCCGCAGACCGGTGGAGCCTTGGCCTTCGCCTTCTGGCTGGCGGTCTCCTGCCCATTGTGGGGCAGTGGAATCGTCCTCGCCGAACGCAGCCTGAAGAACCGTCGCAAGGCAGTCAATCTGGCCGGCAACGGTCTCGCCTGATCCAAGAGAGACCATGACGCGGGACGTGCGTCGGAAAACGAAAACCCGTCGAACGTCCCGCTCAATACCTTTTTTCCAAAACCATGCCGAACATGAGATTCAGGGGAAGAGAAAACACAATGCACAGCATATTGAAACGTTCCGCCGCACTGATCGCATCCGCGGCCACGCTTCTCGGCGGAGGCATGCTCATGGCGGGCACCGCGCAGGCGGACGGGATCGGCCTGCCGGTCATGACCATCCATCCGGCCGCGAGCACATCGTATCCGAAGGAGCTGGTCAACGGCGATTTCCAGACGTTCGGCAACCGGATCGTCGACAAACGTTCCGGCGGCTGGCAGTACCTCTCGTTCGTCGACGGCAACGGCATGGCCATGGAAGGCTCGAGCGAGCAACCATGGGCGAAGGTGGACGGCTGGGATGCCGTGAAATTCGGCTGGAAATCCAATGATTCCGTCAGCGGGCACAGAGGGATCGTGGAAGTCCAACGCTTTAGGACGGCCGTCAAAGGCAGCACGGGCAACGTGTGGGGCGAGATCGCGGCCGCCACGCAGGGCAAATACCTCTACCAGGACATCGACACGGCGAACACATCCGACGCCATGTACACGGTCCGTCTGAAGCACGCCAGCCGCAACAAGGACGCCAGGGACAGCATGCAGGTGCTCGTCGGCGCGCCCGGCCGGGAGAAGCCGGTCACGATGCGCCGCACCATCGCCAATGCGGGCGACAAGGCCGGCGAGGAATCCACCACGATCACGTCCACGGGAACCGGCCAGGACGACCAGTGGGACACGTACGAGGGCACGGTCCTCGTCCCCAGGGGACAGGATGTCACACGGTTCACGTTCAAAAGCGTGGCCGATTCGAACAGTGCCGGCCGTCCCGACAGCGCGGAAGGCAACCTGATCGACGATGTCGTGTTCACCAAGGCCTACCAGCTCACGTACGACGCGAACGGAGGCGTGAAAACCCGGACCAGCCAGATCGACTACACGACAGGCGGTGAAACCCGGGGCAAGGTGAAGACCGTGCGGGATTCGCCCGCACCGCCCGCAGGCCAAGAGAAGATCGTCAACGGCGACTTCGAATACTCGGGGACCGGGGCGGGCCTGTCCGACTCCCCGTTTAACTACGTGAGCCTGAGCCAGAAATCCTACTATTACAAGGATTCCAGGAACGTCAACCACCGTGTCGCCCTGCCCGCCGGATTCGACGCGAAACGGTTCGCATGGAAAAGCGACCAGACCGGCAAGGATCTAGGCAACCCGCCCTACGAACAGGCCGGCGACGTGCAGGTGTGGAACAGGTACGACGGCTCCAACCATTACGCCGAACTCACGGCCGCCCAGGCCGGATCGGCCATCTACCAGGACATCGACACCGAATCCGACAGCGACGTGCAGTACATCGTCAGCCTCAGGCACGCGAGCCTGAACGCCAGCCACCTGGACAGCATGCAGGTGCTCATCGGCGCTCCCGGCCACGAGACCCCGGTAACCATGACCCGCGTGACCGCCAACGGGTACGGCGACAAGGTTGGCGAATCCTCCGACACGATCGCCACCAGGGTGTCCAACCCGAAACCCGCGGACAGGGAGGACTCCGACCATACAGGCCAATGGGAGACGTACACGGGAACCGTGACCGTGCCCGCTGGGCGGCCGGTCACCCGGTTCACGTTCCGCAACGTGTCGTCGAAGAGCGCATGGAACGGCAACCTCATCGACGACATCGCGTTCACGAAAGCCCGCAGGCTCGACTATGACGCGAACGGGGGAACCAAAGCGCAGGCCAGCCAGATCGGCTACAGGACCGACGCGACCCAAGGCGCGGTGGAGACCGTCGCATCCAAGACCCTTCCCACCGAACTGGTGAACGGTTCGTTCGATTATCTGCTGGATGGCGGTTGGGATACTATCAGCCCGGTAGGTCGTGGCGGATACGCTGATGACCGTGGTTGGGGCAGGTTCACAAGTGTGGACCCCGCTAGCGGCGAATACATCCAGAACGCCGGACAGAATCCGGCAACATTCGATTCCACCGGCAAGTGGGTGAAGTGGCCCGGTTTCGATGCTGCGAAGTTCGGCTGGGCTTCGGACCAAAAGGGCGGACAGCCGCAAGGCGGAGTCGGGTTGACCGACCGGCCCAATGCGGTCGAATTGCAGCAGGATTCCGTGACAGGCAACACGTATGCGGAGATCGTCGGCTCGGAGAGGGGCAAGGCGATCCTACAGAAGATCGACACGCAGCATGATTCGGACACCGTATACACGGTGCGTTTCGACCATGCGAGCCTGTCCAAGGAGCACGCGGACTCGATGCAGGTTTTGGTCAACGGCAAGCCCGTGACCATGACCCGCGTCACCAGCAACAAGGCGGGTGACGAACAGGGTTGGACCGGTACGAGCATCACCACGCACGCGACCAACACCAACCGTTTCCAGCATGACGGCCAGTGGGCGACCTACGAGGGCAAGGTCACGATCCCGGCGAACACGCCTGTCAGCACGTTCACTTTCAAAGCCCTGAACGCCGTGGACCCGACCAAGGGCAACCTGATCGACAATCTGACGTTCAAGATCGCATACAGGCTCAGCTACGACGCGAACGGCGGAACCAAGAAACAGGCCAGCCGGATCAGCTCGAAGACCTTCGGCAAGGCGAAGACCGCGAGGACGGAGGCCATCGCCTCCCGCGCTTCGGGTGACGAGCTGGCCGTGAACGGCGGGTTCGACGTACCGAAATGGAGCATTGCGAAGGAGGGGCAGGGCCTGCCCTGGATCTACGTGTATGCGGATAAGGGCGTGGTCAGCTCCTACTACCAGTACGCGAACGGCCAGAACGGCACCAAGATGCCGGGCCTGACCACATCATCGTTCGCATGGCGGGACGTGGACGCCATCGGTGGACATCAGGCCATGGAACTGCACCGGGAGAAGGACGGGAACACGGCCGCCGACGTACACGCAGGCCGTACGGTCGCCCAGACGGTCGCCACTACACCGGGAGCCGCCTACACGTTCAGTATCCGCCACTCCGGCCGGTCCAAAGGCAACGCGGGCGGAATCACACTGCTCGTCGGCCCCGACAAGGACCATCTCACCCCGGTCAAACTGACCCGCACCACGGTCTCCAAGACCGGAGCGAAATACGGGGACAAGACCGGCGACGTAGGAACCGTCGCCTACACGCACTCCGATTCCGCGGACGCCACGGAAGGCTCCCACGATCCGTGGGACCATTCCGACGACTGGGAATCCTACGAGGGCACGGTCATCATCCCCGCCGGACAATCCCGCACGATGATTGCCTACAGGGGCGTCGCCAAGGACGGGAAACTGACGGCATCCGCCAATGACAGCATCATCGACGACCTGAGCTTCCGCCTCGCCTACAAGCTCTCCTATGATGCCAACGGCGGGACCAAGAAGAGCACGTCGCAGATCGGCTCCAAGACCGATGGCACCGTGAAGGCCATCGCCAACACTTCCGACAGTCTGCCGGCCGAACTGGTCAACGGCTCGTTCGACTATCCGGCCGGCCTGATCGCCGGCGCCTCCACCAAATACCCGTGGGACGACTGGACCGTCGTCGACCCGATCAACGGCAGATACGCGCGGCACATCGGCGTCGATAAGGACCTCTGGGCTCCAATCACGGGATGGGACGCCTCCAAATTCGCATGGAAGTCAACCCAGACCAAGGGAACCAACTGGCAGCAGATCGCACAGGGAGTCGAACTACAGAAGGACTCCAAGACCGGCAACCAGTACGCGGAACTCGTCGCGGGACAGGCGGGCACCGCCCTCTACCAGGACATCGCCACCATCCCGGGCGTGTCCTACCGCTGGGAGTTGAAACACGCCAGCCTCGACAGGACCCACCTCGACGGGATGAGCGTCATGATTGGCGAACCCGGCAAGGAATCCGCCCAAGACGCGACGCGAACCACCGTCAACGGCAACGGCGACCAGCCGGGCGACGTCGGCAAGGTCATCTCCACGAAGGTGCGCAACAAAGCCGAACTGGGCGGCAGCTCGAACCATTCCAGCCGTAACCATGACGGGCAGTGGGAGACCTACACCGGCACGTACATCGCCACCGGGACGGTCACCCGCTTCACCTTCAAATCGGTAAGCTCCAGCAACAACGTCAACGGCAACATCCTCGACGATCTGAGCTTCACCAAGGCCTACAGGCTCGGCTACGACGCGAACGGCGGGGCCAAGACGAACGCCAGCAAGATCAGCGCATCCTCGAACGGCACGGTCCGACTCGCCGCGACCAGGACGTCCGTCCCATCCCATGCCCTGGAGGACACGGACGTGCCCGCCGACTACCGGAGCTTCACGTTCGACACCACCAGAACCAGACTGGCCGACGCCCGGTTCGACGGGAACTGGACCACCACCCGGGACGAGGCCGGCGGCAGCATCCACTGGCCGACCAGACTCGGCGCATCCGCCACCCTGCCGAATACGGGCACGTGGACGGATCCGGACGGTGTCGAACACCGGATCAACGCGACCATTGCGCTGAAACAGTGGAATGGCGGCAACATCGGACAGTTGAACAGGTTCGACGGGAACGGGAAGATCGTCGGCGACGGCCTGTTCTGGATCAACGTCGTCTACGACAACACCAAGGTGCCCGCCAGCGTGCGCAAGGCTCTGGGCGGCATCGACACGTCGAAACGCGTCGGCTGCCAGTGGACCGTCAGCTTCACGTACGAGGACGGCACGCCCGTGCCCTCCACGTTCAAAGGCGTCACCGGATTCAACGACCTGGACGGATTCGACGCGCGGCCGGACCTGAAATTCGAGGGCGTGCAGCTGCTCTCCGGATTCGACGGAGCCTACCGGACGCGGGACGCGGAACTCGCATCCTACGGGACCAACGGGTACGCGGGCATCAAGCACGATGCGGGCGACGAGTCGAACCTGAACGGCGCGCAGCAGGTCAGACACCGTCTGGCCGCCACTTGGACCGGCCCCACGTTCACCTACTCGTACGACCTTGAGAACCCGACGGAACGCACGGACGGCGTGCGCATGACGTTCGGCATGCCGGTCACCCGCACCCAGGTCCTCACCTACAAGGCGAACGGCGGAACCGGCCAGGTGCCCTCGCGCACCGAGGCCGGCAAAACCGAAACCGCCGCCTCCAGGATGAACGGCACGGTCAGGCTTGCGGCCGACAGGGACACCGAACCGGAGTCCGGAACCACCACCGACGATCGCAAGGTGCTGACCGACACGATCGCCAGACAGGATGATGGGACCAGTCAGCGGACGATCACCCGATCCGACGGCAGCGTGCAGGTGCAGACCATCGCCGACACGGGCGCCGTATCCGGCTGCCAGGTGTACTATCCGGCCGGCGCCAAGATCACCCTGGCGACCGCGAAAGCCGACTCCGACTGCTGGGATTCCAGCCAGATCAGCAAGACCAACCGCACGTTCTACGGGTGGAGCGCGAACACGGACGCCAACGACAAGGACGTGCCCGTCGCCGACACCATGGACCGCGCCACCCTGGATGCGAACGCGGAAACCCAGATCACCATGCCGGCCAGGGCGAAGACCGTATACGCGTTGTGGGCCATCAACCCGACGCTCACGTATAACGTGAACGCGCCGGCCACCACGAAGGCCCCGGACGCTCCGGCCAGCATGACCGTGCCCTATAACACGGCGGCCGACGACAAGTCAGGCTGGACCGTGGGCGACACCGGCAAGATTACCGGCTACTCGTTCGACGGCTGGTACACCAGTCCGACGGGCGGCGACAAGTACGACTGGTCCACGAAACTCACCAATGATGTGACCATGTACGCGCATTGGACCGCGAACGGCTACACGGTGAAGTACGACGCGGGCGGCGGCAAGGGCACCATGGGCGACCAGAAGTTCACGTTCGACGTGCCTCAGAATCTGAGCCCGAACGCTTTCACGCGCGACGGGTACACGTTCACGGGTTGGAAGCGTGCCGACACCGGCGACTCCTACACGGATGGGCAGCAGGTCTCCAACCTGACCAGCACGCCTAACGGCATCGTCACCATGATCGCCCAATGGACGCCGAACCCAGCCTCCATCAACTACGATCCGAACCCGCCTACCGGCAGAACCCCGGGCGGGCAGGGCACCGCTAACTGGACCGGCCACACCGGCGACACTCAGGCCATCGGAGCGAACGGCTGGACGGTGGATGGCTACACGTTCATCGGCTGGAACACCAGCGCCGACGGCAAAGGCACGGCGTACGCGCCCGGCACCACGTGGACCGCGAACGGCACGCTCACCCTGTACGCGCAGTGGACGCCCGGCCAGGCCAGCCTCACCTACGACGGCAACGGCGCGACCGGCGGCAAGACCGACCCGCAGACTGGCAAGACCGACGAGAAGATCAACGTGCGCGACAACGGATTCACCCGCGACGGCTACACGTTCGTCACGTGGAACACTCAGGCCGACTGCAAGGGCAATGCAGTGAAACCTAACAGCGAGTGGACGTTGCGTGGTTCCAGCACCCTATATGCCTGCTGGGCCGGTAACGCACAAACCCTCACCTATCACGGCAACGGCGCAACCGGAGGCAACACGGCGGCACAATCCGGCAAGACCGGTGACGAACTGACCACAAACGCCAATGGTTTCACCCGCGACGGATACACGTTCGTTCGTTGGGACACCGCCAAGGACGGTTCCGGCACCGCATACGGCGAAGGCAAGAACGGCGTCAGCCAGTACGTGATGAAGCCAGCAGGCAACGACCTGTACGCCATCTGGAAGGCAAACCCGGCAACCATCCAGTACCGCAACGACTGGCCGAACACCACAGGCAGCACACCCGACACCACCGGCAACACCGGCGACACGGTGACCATCAGCCAGAACAGCTTCGACCGTCCAGGCTACACGTTCACCGGCTGGAGCACCAGCAAACGCGGCGACCCAAGCCTGCAACCGGGCGACAAACACACGCTTGAACCGAGAACCACCACCGTGTGGGCCCAATGGAAGGCCGACCCCGCACACCTGGTGTACAACAGCAACATCGGCAGCATTGGCTCGGAAACCAGGACGGTGGACGGTGTCGTTGACCAGACCGTGAAGACGATCGACAATCCGTTCGACCGTCCCGGCTACACGTTCTCCGGCTGGAACACGCAGGCCGACGGCAAGGGCAAGGCATACGATCCGGGCGCGGACTACACGCTGACCGCGAACGACAAGTCCACGCCGAAGAACACCTCCGTGCTCTACGCGCAGTGGAAAATCAACGGTGCCAGCCTGAAGTTCAACCCGAACGGCGGCATCGGCCATGTCGATGACGTGACCGGCGACGCCTTCTCCACCGTCACCATCCCCGGTGACGCGAAGGAGCCGAAGATCACCCGACCCGGCTACCGGTTCGTCGGATGGAGCACGGAGAAGAACCCGCCCGCAGGGAGCACTTTCCTGCAGCCGGGCGAAGGCAAGGTCACACTGCCCGCCGAAGGCAGCACCACCGTGTACGCCCAGTGGGAGCCGAGCCTGACCACCCTGCCGTTCACGGGCGGACAGGCCCAGGTGCCGACCATCTGGCTGTACGCCGGATTCGCGCTCATGCTGATCGCGCTCGGCGTGATGATGCCGATGCTACGCATGCGCATGGCCGCAACCAAGCGCACCGGTAAGCACATGCCGATCACCGGCGGAAAGCACGCGAAGTGACGGCAGCGGCCGAAACCGACGTGTGGGAGAGCGTCGCGGATGCGGTCCGCGACAAGCGGGCGCGCGACAATCGCGCCCGCCGGCTCGTCCGCCATTCCCGGATCTACGCGGTCGCCGCAGTCATCTGCCTGATCGCGGGCATGGTGCTTGTCGCCATGCCCCGCATCCAGCAGACGCTCGGCGACCGCGCCGTTGACGAGCAGGCGCGATCCGTCAGCCAGACGGCCGCGCTGTTTCCGGAATCCTCCCGTCAAAGCGTCATCCAATCTGCCATCGCATATAATCAGCGTCTTTATGAAGGCGGTCAGCCACAGATAGGCGAACCTGTGTTCGATGGGAAGACCGAGGGCAATTTCGAGGGCGATGCCGAATACCGGCGTCAACTGTCCGTGAATGGGTTGGATGCCATGGGTGAGATTCTGATTCCGAAGATCAGCGTCGACATGCCCATCCTCCACGGAGCTGGTCAAGATGTGCTCGAACATGCGGCCGGCCATCTGGCGGGCACCAGTCTGCCTATCGGTGGCAAGAATACGCGCGCCGTAATCACCGGTCATTCGAATCTGAAAGGCGCGACCCTGTTCACCCGGCTCGGTGAACTCGAAGACGGCGACCCGTTCTATATCAAGGTCATGGGTAACACGCTCGCCTATCGAGTCACCAGCAAACGCATCGTCTCTCCTACCGACACGAAATCGTTGCGTGTCCATAAGGGGAAGGACGAGGTCACGCTCCTCACCTGTACGGGGCAGGGCAATACGCTGCGACTGCTTGTCACGGGGGAGCGCAACAGCATGCCCGATCAGGCCCCCTTGCCCGGAGATGCCACGGGGGACGTAAAAAAGGCGGCTTTTGTTTCGGGCGTCACCGTGACGGGGATATTGGCTGTCGGATTTTCGCTTTGTCGCAGTCGGCGTGCCGTGGGTCATCATATAGGTTTGCCACAGACACATGATAGTGACAATTTGCGTTAGTAAAAAAAGGTGTTACTATATGTTTGTGAAACAAAAACACGTAATCTCCCGACATCGGGGTAAACCCGAAAAGGAAGACACATACACGAGAAAGAAGAAACTCCCCATGACACACGGCATCACCAAGATCACAGTGGCAACCACCGCCGTGATGGCAACCCTTGCCGCTCCGGCAGTCGCAATGGCCGACGAAACCACAACCACCGGCGACCAAACCAATCAGGCAATCACACAGGCCCAAGACAGCATCCAGCAGGCACAGCAGAGCACCACCGAAGCCAACCAGGCCATCGCACAGGCATCCCCGACCGGCGTGACCGAAGCACAGGCCAAGGCCGACGCCGCCGCAGCCGCACTGGACACCGCCAAGCAGAACCTCGACGCCGCCGCCGCCCAGCAGCAGACAGCCGCAAACAACCAGCAGCAGGCGCAGGCGAACTACGACGACGCCAACAAGGCCCAGCAGCAGGCCGCACAGGATGCGACCGGCACGGCCGACAAGATCGCCGCCGCCCAGCAGGCCGCGAACGACGCGTCCAACGCCATCAATGACGCCAGCAAGGCCATGCGGCAGGCCTCCGATGACCAGTCGAAGGCAGAAGCCGACAAGCGGACCGCACAGACCGCGAAGGATGAGGCCTCCGCCGAATCCGCCTCCCATCAGAAGGACGCCGACAAGGCCCAGACCGATATTGATGCGGCCGACAAGCAGGCCACGGACGCGCAGAAGAAGGCCGATGACGCAGATACCGCCATCAGTGATGCGCAGAAGAAGGCCGGCCGGGCCGACGCGGACGCAAAGAAGGCCGCGGCCGACAAGGCCGCCGCCGAGAAGGAGCTGGCCGCGGCCAAGCAGCAGCAGGCCACGGCGACCGGCGACAAGACGAAGGCCGACGAGGCGGTGAACGTCGCGCAAGCCAAGCTGGATGCGGCCAGGCAGGCCGAGGCCAAGGCGCTTGAAGCCAAGCAGAAGGCCGATGCCAAGGTCGAGCAATTGTCCAAGGATGATGGAGGTCTTTCCGACCTGGCCGCGAAGCTCAAAGCGGCGAAGAAGGCCGCAGCCGACGCCGCCACCGCCCAGCAGAAGGCGGAACAGGCGCAGAAGGATGCCGACAAGGCGGTGTCCGACTCCTCTTCCAACGCCGAGGCGAAGCAGCAGGCCGCCGCCGATGCCAAGAGCGAGGCCGACGCCAAGAAGGAAGCGGCAGACGAGGCTCAGGACAAGCTGTCTCAGGGCGCAGTGGCCTACTTCGGCGACAAGGGTGCCTCTCAGGCAGTCAAGGTTCTCACCGATCCGACCGTCACCGAGTATCTTGACGCCATTCATAATGGTGCCAAGGGTGATGCGACCACGTTGGACAACATGATCGAGGCCCTGAAGTTCATCCAGGAAGCCAATCAGCTTCGCGCGAAGGAAGGCCTGCAGCCCCTCAAGGTCAGTGACACCCTGATGGCACAGGCCATGGCGGATGCGGATTATGCCAACAACAACGTGAACCATCCACTTCAATTCCCCGCCAGCGAAAACCTCGCCTGGGGTTACACTGATCCCTTTAAGGGCTGGTACGACACGGAGAAGTCCATGTATGAGAAGGACATGTCCGACGGTGTCCTGGATTGCAAGGCCTCGGACGGCAAGCCCGTCAAACCCTGCGCTTATGGCCATTACACCACGCTGGTCAACCCCGATTTGACCCTCACCGGTTTCGGCGTCAGCCAGAACGGCAACATCACGGGTATCGGCGGGAACACCCATAGTCAGCTGTTCACCGAAAACGCTAACGGAATCGGCTCCGACGCGGGCCGCATCATGGACGTTGACGCATACCTGACTGATTTGACTGCCTACCGTGATTCCCTGACCGGAGCCGACGCCGCATACCAGACCGCATTGTCCAAGAGCAAGCAGGCCGCACAGGACGCTTCCGATGCGGCCAAGGCGCTGGCCGCCGCCCAGCAGGCCGCGCGGAAGGCCGCTGAGGAAGCCCAGCAGGCCGCGCAGAAGGCCAGGGATTTGCAGGCCGCCGCCGACGAGGCGCAGAAAGCGTATGACGAGGCCGTGAAGGCGAACGAGGACAAGGCCAAGGCGTTGGAGGAAGCCAGGAAGGATCAAGCCGATAAGAACGCGGCTTATTCCGCCGCCCAGCAGGCCACCAAGGAAGCCCGGTCCGGAGCCGACGCCGCCACCGACGCCCAGACCGCAGCCCAGACGGCAGTGGACAAGGCGAACACGGCAGTCGCCGCCGCACAGGCGAAGATCGATACCGCCGACAAGCTGACCCAGACCGCCGCCAAGAACAAGACGGATGCGGAAGCCGCGATCAAGCAGGCGAACACGGACAAGACGAAGGCCGCAGCCGACCTGGCCGCCGCCAAGGCAGCCAAGGCCGAGGCCGAGAAGGCCAAGCAGGCCGCGCTCGACGCCAAGACCGTTTCCGACGCGAAGGTTGAAGCCGCCGCCAAGCAGGTCAAGGCCGCCGACGAGGCCATCGCCGACGCCAAGGCCGCATACGCGAAGGCGAAGGACGACCTCAACGCGGCCACCGGCAAGCTCAACGACGCCCAGAACACCATCAAGCGTCTGCAGAACGCCGAGGAGAACCTCAAGAAGGCGAACGCGAAGCTGACGGAAGCGCAGTCCAAGCTGGACGAGGCGAACAAGGCCAAGGATGAGGCCGACAAGGCATACGAGAAAGCCAAGGCCGACTATGATGCCAAGCTCGCCGACAAGCAGGCGTCCGACAAGGAGCTCGCCGCCGCCAAGCAGGCCGAAGCCGAAGCCCGGAAGAAGGCCGAGGAGGAAGCCAAGAAGCAGCAGGAAGCCCAGAAGAAGGCCGACCAAGCCAAGAAGGATGCCGAAGCCAAGAAGCAGAAGGCCGAACAGGCCAAGAAGCAGAAGGCCGAACAGGCCAAGAAGCAGGCTGCAGGTGTGACGAACAATGGTCTGGCCTCCACCGGATCGGACACCACCGCAATCGCCACGCTGGCGGCGATCATGACCATCGCCGGCGCCGGCTGCGTGCTCGTGAAGGTGCGCTCCGCCAAGCATGCCGATGGATGGCATGCAGTCGAGGACTGATTCTCACCGCACCAAACGTGTTTTGCCCGCCTTCGACCCGAAACAGGGGAGAGGCGGGCAAAACCGTATTCCCACATACCGAAGCAAAACGGTAGCTTCTTTTGTTACTATCAGAAAAAAGTCAGTGAATTGCGTGAAAGGGTCTGGCTATGAACGATGTGGGCCATGCGCCACTCCCAGGCGACGTGCTGCTACACCAATACCTGCAACCAAACAACATCACCATGTACCGTCTGGCGAAAGCCATGAACCTGCCACAAACCACCATCAGTGGAATAATACGCGGGAAAAGACGCATCACCACAAGCCTCGCATACCATCTCGCCTACGTGTTGGGCACGTCACCGGAATACTGGCTGGAATTGCAAATGCACTACGATATTGAAAACTACGACAAATTCAACGAAAGCGGACTGACGGTCCTCATTGATAATACGGTCGGCGACACTGTCCAATCAGAACGATGACGAGCAGAAGAATCCGCTAACGCCAGTTTCGTCCATGCCCACTTTGATGGCCTCGATTCCGCCAATTCGTTTTCCGCTGCCGCGCATTGTACTGCTGAGGATATTCTGTGCCGGCGCTTGTCCTTGTATTTTCTCCCTCGGAGTGGCTGAATAGGGCTTGTTTCCATTGGTTTGCGTTCATGGAATTCTTTATCCGGCCTTCTCATCCCCAATGCGGGAACAGGTGGCGGAAGAGCCTCTCGCCGGCCTCCTGCTCGTCGAGCACGCCCATCGTGTATTCGTCGACGATGAACCGGGTCCTCGCCATCCGTTCCGCCGTCTCGTCCGACATGGTTTCCGTTTTCGCATCGCCTTCCTCGATGCGCGTGGGGACGCGGACGAGTTCCAGATCGGATATCCCCTCGGGCATGGTCCCGTCCGGCAGACATACGACGACCTCCTCTCCCCCGCCATCGAGCTCGGTCAGTTTGCAGATGCCGGTGCCGTCCACCGATTCCAGGTATTCGCCCAGTTCGGGGATCCCGTCGCGTGTGAATCTGCACATGCGCAGCCCCTGCCCATCCATTGATCCCCCAATCATGCCGGATGCCCGGCATATCCCGTCATCATGCTACTTCCTTTCGTCCGTTCATGAATCAGACACGCCATCATCGCCATCCGGAGACGACGGCCCGTTGCCCGGCTGTCGGCCGAAGATGGATTCCCCGTCGCCCAACGCTCCCAGGGATCGCAGCTCGCCGTCGAACCGGTCGCGTTCGGCTTGTTCGCGCAGTTCCCGCTCCCAGATCTCGTAGTCGTCGGCGTGCAGCCCCTCGTCGGGCCCGACCTTCCAGTCGAAGCGTCGCAGCCGGCTGATGCCGGGCATGACGGTGCCGTCCGGACGTGTCAACGGATGGTTGACGACGACCTTGCTGCAGGTAGACCACTCGTCGGTGACGGCGAACCCGGATCCGTCGCCCAGCGTCTCGTATTCGCCCACGAGCCTCCTGCCTTGCTCGTACCATTCGCACATGTGCAGCGTGAACGACCCGTCCTCATGCTCCTCGTACATGACCGTCTCCTCTTCCGCAATCCTAGAGCTCGATGTCCTGGGCGAGCGTGGTGGCCGCGTCGTTTTTGTGTTCGATCCACCATGCCGCGTCGTTCATCCGCAGCACCTGCCTGCGCAGTTCGGCGAACGCGTCACGGTCCTCGATGCGCGCGTGGCGGGCGAGCACGTCGACCTGGCTGAGGGTGCGGCGTCGTATCGGCTCCGCCCGGTCGCACTGGGATTTCGAGCCCCACAGTTCGCAGAACCCGTCAAGCCTGTTGCGCTGCCGGGACGCGATGCCGATGCAGGCGGGGCATGACACCCGTTCCGCGTTCCTCACCCGCTGTTCGACGACCACGTACGGGCCGTCCACGTTGATCCGCTCCTGGTGCCCGCATGCGTGCGTGACGAATCTCCAAGCCATGACCTACCGCCTTCCCGAAAACAAGAACCGAACCAGCATTCGAACAAATGTTCTATTAAGGCGGGGACATGCACCCGTTTGACGCCCGGCGGGAACGCTACGACCGACGCGGGGCGCGCCGCGACTCCGGCCCGTATTCCGACGATGTCATGGTACAATTTATTGTACAAACAGGAGGTGCGTGATGACACAGGCCGTGGCCTACAGCAATTTCAGGGCGAATCTCAAGACCTATATGCGCAGGGTCAACGAGGACGCCGACACCCTTCTCGTGACCAACGCGGACCCGGAGGACAACGTGGTCGTGATGAGCGCCGACGACTACGATTCGCTCATGGAGACGCTGCGCGTCTACCAGAACCCGTATCTGAGCGATAAGGTGATGCGCGGCATGGCGCAGGTACGGCAGGACCAGACGATGGCCCATGACCTTGTCGAAGCGGGCGCGTGATGCTGCTCTGCTGGACCGATGACGCCTGGGCCGACTACCTGTACTGGCAGGCTCAGGACCGCAGGACCCTCAAGCGCGTCAACACGCTCATCCGGGATATGCAGCGTACCCCGTTCGAGGGCATCGGCAAGCCCGAACCCCTCAAATGGGGCCTGTCCGGCGCATGGTCGCGGCGCATCGACTCAGCCAACCGTATCATCTATACCGTCGCCGACGACAGGCTCTGCATCCTCTCCGCGAAGGACCACTACTGAATGACATGGGACGGAACGGCCTGTACCACCTTATCGACGTTTTCGGTCGACTCGGCTTTCTCTGACAGGATTCGCTGGCAGTTCCTGAGCCGGTTCCAATAGCGCTTTCGCCAGGCTGCGAACAGTCCCGCCACCAATGACAGCACAAACGTGCATAGCCATAACACGACGCCATTTACACCCTTCATATCTTTCAATGGGCCGAACCCAAATACGGCCACAGCAGTGGGGACGATTCCTCCTAAATCAAGCACCGCATTCGTTGCTTTGGCTTTGGTGTCGTTTTTCCTGATGAATTCGGGAAGATATCGTTTGACGCGGGGATCCCAGTCCTTGATGTTGTCGAATGTGATCGATTCGGTTATTTCGTTCTTCAGAAACAAGGTCGAGGAAATCACGTACCGCCATTCCAGCAGGGATGCGGAGTCGGCAAGACCGGAACCGATTTTTCCATCGGGCCAGCAATATGCGAGGGACAACGCGAACAGCCAGAACATGACCACGCACATCAGCCTGATAAATGTATGGATAGGCCCTTCTACGTAGTAAAGGAGACCGGATAGCCCCATCCCGATCAACAAGGGTATTGGGACAATCTTCAGACGAAACTTTGACGGCATGACATCTCTTACGATGATGGCACAGGCCACATACCAGCAGTAGACGAAGCCCACGGAAAGCAGCCACAGCGACGTTCCCGCCCCTGAAAAGGCCATTCCCTTTCCGCCGTAGTTGACGCAGGCCATTGCCACCCCCGCATCCCAGGACGCCAGCATGGACATGAGAAAGATGCCCTTTTCGAATTTCGTTGACCTATCACGGCCGAGCATGGGACCGAATACCGCCCATGAAAAGGTCGCCCATGCTGCCGACATGGCTCCAGCGACTATGACGCTTTCTTCATTCTGATCTTTCCAGAAAAAATGCGTTCCTATGTAGAAACCCACCAGAGCCACGGCCAGGTCCAGCAGCAGCAATGCCAATCCCGGAATATTCTTCTTCATGCTCTTGCCTGTGCTGTTTTCGGCTTCATCCGGATTCGACGTATATGAATTCATGATCGGCTTCCCTTCCTTCCACCTGCCGTCTCAACCACCGTATATCCGTGATGATCCGTTTTCACGTGTTTTGTTGAATTTATTAGGACATCGCGGCGGCGCTTGTGCCGGCCACGAACGCGAGCACGACGAATGTGGTGAAGATGGGGTCCCAGAAGACGGTCACGAGGATGACGATCAGCACGATGTTCAGTATCACGCCGACGAGGTTTCCCGGCTTGTCCATGTCTTTTCTGAACAGATGGACTCCCATGCAGACCAGCAGGATTATGAACGCGAATCCGGTCAGCAGGAAAAACCAGTACCAGGGTTTTCCGGCGGTGGCGAAGGCCCGTTCGATCAGAGATCCGTTCATGACATCATATTGGGAACGCAGCCAGTGCTTGTAGAATGCCAGCGCGATGATGTAGGCCAGGGATGCGAGGACGGTGGCTTTCTCTCCTACGGGGATTTGTCTGATCACGTTCCTGATTCTAGTGAACGATCAGTCCCGCCGCGAAGACGATCACACCCCAGATGAACGTGAGTCGTGCGGGGTCCGCCTTGTCGCCGTGGCCGACCCATTCGAGCGCCGTCTTCATGCCGGCGAGCATCGTGTGGGCGAGCATGAGGCAGAACAGGAACACGGAGACCGCGAGCAGCGGGGTCACCGTTTTCTCGACCGCCATATTCACCAAGCCCGCCCCCAGAAGGACGAACGAGGCGACGGTGCAGGCCACGGCCGCCGCATCCGCGCGGCTTCTTTTCCCGTGTCCGATCAGCGGGTATACGCATAGGCAGCAGATGGCCAGCAGGACGAGCGGTGCCAGGGTCAGCGCGGTTTGCGCGTCCGCGTCGGAGACCATTCTCAGGTAGTCCGTTTTCCTCAGGCGCGGCAGTACTTGGTAGGAGATGAATCCCAGCACGGCCGTCGCCATGGCGGCGGCCATCCCGACGCGCAGCAGCACTCCCTTGCATATTGCCGCGGCATCGGTGCCATGTTCCTGCTCCATGCCCTTGCTCCTTCCGTTCGTTGTTTCCGTATCGGTTTTCCTCGGATCCGGTTCCCGGATCGTTTTTCTTGTTCCGTTTTCTGACGATAACCGGGTTTCCCGGCTCGGGCACGTTCCTGTTCATGCCCGAGTCCTCGTGGCTGCCACCGTGGCCGCCGGCCGTTTTCCGGGGGGGCCCCCGGGGGGGGCCGCCCCAGAACG
>OAUH01000675.1_pt1 | contig 18570 bp, 13 predicted proteins | sample 1495121 | NCBI WGS metagenome assembly OAUH01 (sample SAMEA2580006, study PRJEB22360) | human gut metagenome | reverse complement strand
GAGCGCCGTAGTGACGCTCGTTGAGACGCCAGTCACGCTGAACCGGAATCCACAGACGATCTGCGGCATCCAGAGCGATGTTGGCGGTGTTGATGGCGCGACGCAGCAGGGAGGTGAACACGATGTCCGGAAGGACGTTCTTCTCCTTGAGCAGCTCGCCGCCACGCTTGGCTTCGGCTTCACCCTGCTCGGTCAGCGGTACGTCGACCCAGCCGGTGAACTGGTTAGTTTTATTCCATGCGCTCTGTCCATGACGGAGCAGTACTAGTTTATAAGTCATACGGTTCAGTCTACAGCCGCGTGCGCCCAAACACGAGTATTCGTCTTATTATTTCGCTCTCAGAGCGTCACGGAAACCGCCAGCACCACCGCAAACAGCAAGGTCTGGAAGCTGGCGGCGGGCAGAGCCGGGCGGAATTGACGTTTATTCACGCTGGAGACCATGCGCACAGGTATTCCGACGCCCGAGATCAACAGCACTGCGCCCCACGGCCACCATAGGGTCGCGCACATGAGCAGGGCTATGGCCCACGCGGCCACGCAGCACACAATCAGCAGCGTACGCGCGCCGGATTCACCCAGCCGTACGGCCAGCGTGCACTTACCATGCTCACGATCCTCGTCGATGTCACGGATATTGTTCACCATCATGATCAGGCAGGAGAACAGGCCAGCCGCCACAGCACCCAATAGTCCGCCGACGTCCACCGTGCCGCACAGCGCGTATTCGGTGCCCAATACCGCAGCCAAGCCGAAGAACAGGAACACGCCGACTTCTCCCAGCCCGACGTATCCATACGGATGCTTGCCACCGGTGTAGAACCAGCCGGCCAGCAAGGAGGCCACACCCACGGCAAACAGCCACCAAGCTTGGGAAATCACGATAGCGGCAATGCCGCATATGCAGGCGATGGCGGCGCAAATCATCGCCGCGAACAGTACATGCTTGGCCGGTACCAGTCCGGATGCGGTCAGTCGCTGGGGTTTGCCTGATTTCGATTCGTCCGTGTCACGCCCGGCGTCAGTGCCGCGGATGCCATCGGAATAGTCGTTCGCATAGTTGACGGCGATTTGCAGGAACAGCGCGACTAGCAGGCACAGGATGGTCACCGGCCAGAATCGGTCCATCAGCAGGGTCTGCTGTTCACGGGCCGTGGCGCAGGAGGCCGGTTCGGGATATATTGCGATGCAGGTGCCCGACTGCTCGATATGCGCGTATGCCATCGTCGCCCCAACCATCACCGACGCGATGGAAGTGGCCAAGGTCTTGGGACGCGCGCCCCGAACCCACAAGCCGATGGACATAAGCAATCCCTTTCATATATAACTCGGCTCCCCTCTCTGAGGGGAGCCAGAGTATGCCTAATCAGCCAACGAGCGGCTTGACCAGCGGGAAGGTGATGGTCTCGCGAATCGTGGCACCGGTCAAGGCGATAAGCAGTCGATCAATACCCATACCCATACCGCCGGCCGGAGGCATGCCCACGCCGAGAGCCTCGAGGAAGTCCTCATCGATGTCGCAAGCCTCTTCGTCGCCAGCGAGCGCGTCCTTGGCCTGAGCCACGAAACGTTCACGCTGCACGATCGGGTCGTTGAGCTCGGAGTAGCCGGTAGCCAGCTCGAAGCCGCGCACGTAGAGATCCCACTTCTCCACCACGCCGGGCTTGGTGCGGTGGCCCTTGACCAGCGGGGAGGTTTCGACCGGGAAGTCACGCACGAAGGTGGGCTCGTAAAGCTTGTCCTCGTAGAAGTGCTCCCACAGGTGTTCGACGAGCTTGCCGTGGTTCTCCACGTCGTCGCGCTCTACGCCGAGCTTGTCGGCGATGGCGCCCAGGTGCTCAACGGAGGTGCCAGGGGCGTCCGGGCCGCCGTTCGGCACAATCTCCTCGCCCAACGATTCGGACAGGGAGTCGTACATGCTGATGGTCTTCCATTCGCCGCCGAAGTCGTATTCGGTGCCGTCGAGCAGGGTGACCTTGTGCGAGCCGTAGACGTCCATGGCGGTCTTCTGCACGAGCTCCTTGACCAGCTGGCCGATGGAATCATAGGTGCCATAGGCCTGGTAGGCCTCGACCATGGTGAATTCGGGGGCGTGCGTGGCGTCGACGCCCTCATTGCGGAAGTCACGGTTGATTTCGAACACGCGATCGATGCCGCCGACCAGGCAGCGCTTGAGGAACAGTTCCGGGGCGATGCGAAGGTACAGGTCAAGGTCGAAGGCGTTCATGTGCGTGGTGAACGGGCGGGCGGCCGCGCCACCGTGCAGGGTCTGCAGCATCGGGGTTTCGACCTCGAGGAAGTCGTGGTCGTCAAAGGTGCGGCGCAGGGAGGCCACGGCCTTGGAGCGGTTGCGCACCATGTTGCGGATGTTCTCGTCCGCGATCATGCCGATGTACGGCTTGCGGGTGCGGGTGTCTTCGTTCAGGTCCTTGTGCAGGGCCGGCAGCGGCTGCAGGGCCTTAGAGGCGATAGCCCACTCAGTGGCGAATACGGACAGCTCGCCGGTCTTGGAGGCGATGACGCGGCCCTTGAGGTACAAGTGATCGCCAAGGTCGACGAGCTGCTTGAACTGCTTGAGCGAATCGGCGCCAATCTCCTTCTTGGAGATCATGCCCTGAATCTTGGTGCCGTCACCGGCGGACAGCTGCACGAAGCACAGGCCGCCCGCGTTGCGCAGGAACAGCACGCGGCCAGCAATGCCGACCATGTCTTCGGTCTCTTCGCCAGCCTCGAGCTTGCCGTCATACTTGGCGCGGACCGCCTCGATGGTGTCGGTGACGTCCAAGTGCACCGGGTAGGGGGCGATGCCGGCCTCAAGCATCATCGCGCGCTTGGCCACGCGCATCTGCACCTGCTCGGGGTGGGCCAGCGGGCCGAACTCCTTGTTGGAGGGGTCCACGGCTTCGTCCAGCGTGGCACCGGACTTGATCTTCTCGCGGATGGTGGCGTCCTGCTTGAGCAGCATTTCCGCACGTTCGACGGTGCTCATCTGCGGGACGGCCGGGGTTTCATTCTCAGTGTTTTCGGTATTTTCGACAACTTCAGCCATGATTCATCAGTGTACGCAAGGCCGGCGATTATGAGCCCGGCAGACCGCACGGCCATCTGAACACCCGCTCACATGACGCAAAACCGGCCCTGCACAAGGCTTGAGAGACCTGTACACATGGCGAATCCACCATCACGCAACACTCGCGACATGCCGATTTGCATTGTCCACCACCACAATGTAATATCTACATCTGTTGCCAAACGGGCTGTAGCGCAGCTTGGTAGCGCGCTTCGTTCGGGACGAAGAGGCCGCGGGTTCAAATCCCGCCAGCCCGACAACTGGACCGGATTGTTGAGAAATCAGCAATCCGGTTTTTCGTTTCCTGTCCCAACAATCAAACCAAGCGATCGAACAGCGGTAAACAACCCGCCGCACACAGCGACAAACCACATCACGGCAAGCCCCCGTATTTGTTGGCGGACCACCGTAATATATCGCTCGAATCAATCGATTGCCGCACTGTTTTTGTAAGTAATACTGAAGTAATTAGAGGAACCATGAAGAAGAGTCTGCTTGCACTGGCTTCGGGCGCGTTCATTCTCGGTGCCGCCGAGTTCGTGATGATGGGCATTCTGCCGCAGGCCGCGGCCGCCACCGGCGTGGACATCCCCACCGCAGGCCATTACATTTCCGCGTATGCGATCGGCGTGTGCTTCGGCACACTGATTCTGGTATTCGGCCGCAAGGTGCCGCCGAAGGACCTCATCATATTGTTTATGGTGATTGCCTTGGTGGGCAATCTGGCTTCCGCATTCTCCGTCAATGCCGCCATGCTGGTCGTCGCACGATTCGTCGCCGGCCTGCCGCACGGCGCATTCTTCGGCACAGCCACACTCATCGCCAAGACTCTGGCGGAGGAAGGCAAGGAGGCGCAGGCCGTATCCGTGATGGTCACCGGACAGACCGTGGCCAATATGCTCGGCGTACCGGCGGGCACCTTGATGGCCGAGTTCCTTTCCTGGCGTCTTGCCTTCGGCATTTTGGCCGCTTGGGCGGCAATGACGATTGTGCTGGCGTCGGCGTGGATTCCGTACGTTGCACCGATCAAGGACGCAGGCATCGCCGGTCAGTTCAAGTTCCTCACCCGCCGTGGCCCGTGGGTGATTTTGGCCGCCGTGTTCACCGGCAATGCCGGTGTGTTCTGCTGGTGGAGCTACGTCTCCCCTTGGCTGCAGAAAACCGGCGGATGGTCGTCTTCCCTGGTGCCGATGCTGATGATGCTTGCCGGCTTTGGTATGGTCATCGGCGGTCTGCTTGGAGGTCGTCTGACCGACCATTGGAGGCATGCCGGCGCGGCCGCAATAGGTCAGTCCATCTCCTGCCTCGGCTTGTTGCTGGTGCTTATCACTCCGGGTAATCAGCCGATGACCGCTGTACTGACGTTCTGGATCGCCATCGGATTGTTCTTTACTTCCGCTCCACAGCAATTGCTGATGACCGAAGCCGGCCAGGGCGGCGGCGAGCTGATCGCCGGCGCGGCTGTACAGGTGGCGTTTAACTTCGGCAATGCCATCGGCTCGATTGTCGGCGGCGCGATGCTCACCACCTTCTCGATGAACTATCGCTATACCGGCCTGGGCGGTATGCCGCTGGCTCTGCTTGCCGTAGGGCTGCTGGCCTTCTACTCGTGGCGCTGCGAAACCGATACCGACGCCATTCACCGCTTGCGCGAAACCAAGGTGGACTGAGACCAAGCTCACAGCAAACTCCCTGACGTGTTTGTTCACAGTATTAATAGACTGAAATCAGACACGATTCAGGGAGGTCTGGCGGTATGGATGAGGAAGCACTGCTCAAACAATTCGCCGCGCAATTCGCGCATGGTCCAGACGATGCCGACGACACCGATGCGGCGGCCGCAGCACAAGGTGCCGATTCCACGGCGAACCAGGTTGCGGACGATGCCGATCAATCGCCCGCAACCTTTGATACCCAACAATTCCTGAACGGACTGGACGCGATTTTCGATCGCCACACGGCCGCCACCGAAGCCGGCCCGTACTTGGAACAGGCGATGGTGGACGCGGAAAACGCCGGCGACGAGGCCGGACTGCTCACCGTGCTCAACGAAACGATGGGCTTCTATCGCTCGCAAGGTCGGCACAAGGAGAATCAGTGGATTGTGCAGCGAGCGCTGGAACTGGCCGCTCGTATGGGCTTGACCACCGGCACATCCGAGGCGTGGGCCACCACGCTAATCAATTGCGCCACCTCGATGCGCGCGGCCAAACAATACGATCAGGCCGAGGATTTGTATCATCAGGCGCAGAGTGTCTGCCGGCATTCGCTGGCGCCCACCGACCGTAGGCTCGCAGCACTGCACAACAATCTGTCGATGCTCTACAGCGAGACGAATCGGCCCGACAAGGCGGAACTGGAGTTGCGTGAAGCGCTGCGCATTATCGAAGCCTCGAGCGTGAACCCGGACGCGGATATCGACGTGTCCAGCTCGCACACGAATCTGGCGTTGACCCTGCTGACCGAACACAAGTTGGAGGACGCGCATTGGCATGCAGCCAAGGCGCTGGAAATCTATCGCACCGGCCATCTGGAACATTCCGCGCATTATGCCTCCGCACTGGCGGGCTTCGCGCAGGTGTGCTTTGCCGAGAGACGGTATGCGGATGCGGTTACTGGATACCGGCATGCGCTGGCCGTGATCGAGGAATGTTACGGCAAGGACACCGATTACTGGCGTATCACCGCCGACAATCTGCGGCAGGCCGAGGAAGCGGCGGCGCAGGCCGGGGTGACGGTTGACAATGCAGGTGTTGCCGGCGATGCAGGCGCGCTGCCCCAGTCCGGCTCGCGGCTGCCGAACAGCCCGGCACAGGGCAAGACCGGTGCGAACGCGGCATCTTCCCCATCCACCGTTTCGGTGTCGACCGGTTCTGCGGGCGCGGCCGAGGCCGTTTCCGCATGCCCGGTGTCCGGACTGAAGCTGGCCCGCGCGTTCTGGACGCAGATGGGCAAGCCGATGATTGCGGCGAAGTATCCGCAGTATGCCGGGCGTATCGCCGCCGGTCTGGTGGGTCATGGCTCGGAATGCTACGGATTCGATGATGCGTATTCGCAGGACCACGATTTCGGCCCGCGCTTCTGCCTGTGGCTTACGGATGAGGATTACGCGGCGATCGGCGAGCAACTTGAGGTCGATTACGAGGCACTGCCGCGCAAGTTCAGCGTGGATGCGCAAGGCCGCGTGACGTTCGAGGCGCATGCCAGGTCCGATGCTTCCGGAGCATTCCCCGCCGCAGGTGCAGGCTCCACCGTCATACCCGATGCGGCAAACGCACCCACCCCCGGCACCGCTACGCACGATACCGCCACTGCCGAGTCAGGCGCGGCGTCCTCTGATGTGGCGGAAGCGATGACGACTCCGATTGATGCACCGCTCTCCCCCGTCACGCCGCGCGCACAGGGCGCGAATCGCCGTGACGGCGTGTTCCGCATCGGTGACTTCTTTGAGTCGATCACCGGGTATCACACTGCGCCGGCGCAGACCGCGCCGCATGAGTGGCTAATGCTTCAGGAATCGACCTTGGCCGCCGCCACCAATGGCGAGGTGTTCGCCGATCCCACCGGTCTGTTTTCCAAGACGCGCCAAGGGTTCAAGAACATGCCCGACGATGTGCGGCTCGCGCTGATCTCCAAGCGACTCGACATGATCGCCCAGGCCGGTCAATATAATCTGCCGCGTTCGTTGAAGCGCGGCGACGGCGCGGCCGCATGGCTGTCCATCCACGAGTTCGTGCAGGCCACCGCCTCGTTGGTGTTCCTGGTTAACGTGCCGATGGTGGTGGGCTATATGCCGTATTACAAGTGGCAGTTCGCAGCATTGCGCAAGCTGTCTGGCTCGATGTTCGCGCTGTTGCCGAACGTGGGCGAACAGTTGGAAACCGTGATGCGATTGAGTTCGGCAGCCTGCTATGGCGGGGCCGGATTTGGCGAAGGCGGCAAGGGCGCGGCTCCAGCAATCGAGAAAATCAACGATATTGTGGAGCAGATTGCGGTGGATATCGTCAAGGAACTCAAACGCGAACACCTGACCACGTCCGGCGAGACCTTCCTCGAATGGCAGCGCCCGTATGTCGAGGACCACATCGCCTCTGATGATCCGGTGCTTAAAAGTTTGTAGATTCAAGCTCCCTCTGCCACGGCTTCGCCGTGCCACCTCCCTCATCAGAGGGAGGTATCAGTGAAAGGAACGTCGATGACCAACGAACTGACTGATGATGAACTGCGCGAGGCTATTGTGCGTCATGAATGGGATCAGTTCCAGCGCACCAACAATGAGGGTGGACGCGCGGCATGCCAAGGCAACTGGCCGGTGTTCCACCAGATGCGGTTGGCCCAGTTCCTCACATGGGAGCGGCCATTACTCACCAGCTATGCCGCTGATCTTGACGCGGCCGACCACGTGGGCCGCAACCTCGTAACCGAAAAATACGGCCGCATGATGGCCTCCACCGCACCGGAAAATTTCACGAAGAACATAGAGCCGTATATTCCGCGTCTCTCTGAAGAGCGCGCGGCCCGTCAGGAACAGGTCATCGCCCAGCAGGTCGCCTGGGCCAAGGATTTCCGCGAGCGCTACCCCAAGCTCGGCGAGGCGATGCGCGCACTCACCACCACCGAAGACACACCATCTGCCACCTCATTCGAAACCTATCTGCGCGGCGAGCTTGGTACGTATTCCGACCAGACCTTCGAACGTTACGAAGCGATGATTGGCGAGCGCGCCGCAGCCAGCCCGCAACGCAATATCACTGAGGAAACCTTGTTGCACACAGTCCAGCTCGGCGGTTTCGACACCTTAGAGGAGGCCGAAGCCTCCCAAGCGTAATACTCAGCCATTCACTGTGTATCGGACACCCCGACTGATGTACGTCGGCCGGCCATACCCAGGCCAACGCAATCTGCCGATCGCCCCACACCCAGACCACCAACGCAGCCTGCCCGCCAGGCCCCATTTACCAGCGCACATCGGCAGAATTACAGCGAGAATAGGCCCCAAAATGCCAGTGTCATCAGTGTGGCGAGAGTGCCGAGCGCTACCATCACGCATATGACGCGCCGCACACCGACGATATCGGCGCGGCAATACCAGACACGTTCCATTTCCCAAGCAAACAGCACCACCAACAGCATGGTCGCTATTCGCAGCACCACCCATCCGACGGCAAACAGCCGCGGTTGAGGCATAACCAATACAGCCGATACGCCTACGGCGCTCATATAGCCGTACAACAGCCCAGTAATCACCATCACCGCTGTGCCGATACCGGCAGATAAGCCGGCAATGCCGTGCAACATGCGCCGCTGGGCGGCCCCCAGCTCACTCGGCGTCGCATGCACGGCCCGCACAGTCGCCACACTACGTCGCCCGGCCAGCAACGTCTGTAGCCAAGAAAACACAGTCAAGCCAATACCTAATATCGCCGCCATCACGATCAGCACGGGCCCTGCCACCATCAGACCGGCCAGCACGCCAAGCGAGCCGACGATACCGGATCTGGTACGTTGCGACGCGGCGAAGCGCTGGTGAGGTGTTGCACCGGCGACTTGAGGCGTTGCCCATCCATCGGCTTTGGTTCCGGCAGTCACACCGTTCACCCAATTTTCCAGCGCTTGCGTATAGCCTTCGGCCAATGGCAGGTTCGGGGTGAATAAGCCCTCACCAGCCCGCATCTGATGGTTGCCGGCAAAATAGCGTACGGTGACGTTCTCGTTGCCGGACTTGTTGGCCGTAGCGATGATCCGCTGCGCCCCCTGTTCGATGGGCATGGCCGTATCGTAGGTGCCGTAGTTCACCAGCACCGGCATGGTGAGGGATTTCAGATACCGGTCGGCATCAAAGTCGGCATAGGCTAGATCAAATGGCGCGTAGTCCAGCGACATCAATTTGGCCATGTCTTTGACCACGGGCTTGGGCGCGCCGGCCTCATGCGTATAGGCGCTGACAGCCATGGCCATTTGCTCACGTCCATTGAACACCGGTGCGGATGTAAGTACGGCAAAGGCAATGTCTTGCCGTTTCGAGGTTAGAATCGTGGCGATCCAGGTGCCTTCGGATTCGGCGTAGATGCCGGTTTTGGCGGGGTCCACGCCGATTCTGCCACGCAACACGTCGAGCGAACGCCCGTATTCGCGAGCAAAACGCGGGTAGTCGCGATGCAGCACGGTGTAGTTGTCGTTGCGCTTGGCCGGCACCAAGGTCACGATACCGGCAGAGGCCATGGCGTTGGCGATATCGCCGAAATCCTCGGCACCACTGGTACCGGACCCGTGAATGAACAGACAAGCCGGGCGTGGCCCGGGAGCGCCGACCGGTTCACGTAGTACGGCGGGTAGCGTGACGCCGTCGCCGGTCTTGATGGATAGTCGGGTTTCACGCGTACGATATCGCCCCTCGTGGGGAATGTTCGCATGGGCAGGGGTGATGGTGGTGTCGGCAGAAGCGATAACGATGTGCTTGGTGTAGGGCCGTGTGTTCCATTGCGGCATCATCGCCCAGCCAAGTGTGGCGAATACCAGCGTCATCGCCATCGCGGTGACGATGACGTTCGCTACCCGCCGCACCGAAATCCGCTTCATAGTTACTATGCCTCCCCCCATCAGCATAGAACGGTCGGCTCTTATCGGTCGGCTCCCGTCATAATGTGCTTCTACTGGGACCGTAATGCAATGGTTTGTAACGCTATTTTCTCTTCTTGACGGCACCGACTATGGCCCATACAACGGCCACTATTACCAGAATCAGTCCCACTACGGCGCAAATAATAGCCGTCAGCAATTGCGGATTCGGCGAGAACAACGAAATCATCCGATCCGGAGATATGTACCCGAAAACCAGCGCGATCACGCCGATAATCACGCCTAATAGTCCGAATACCACAGTAGGCGCGCTGGTGCTCTGTTTCTGGATGTTCTTGGCACTCTTGACATCCTTAGCATTCTGGACGTTCTTGGCGCTCCCCCCAGGCTGGCATGGTTTGCCGGCGGTCTGAGACTGCCCATAGGGAGGTCGTGCTGAAGATGCTGCGTACATCGGCACATCATCGGCAGATGGAATCGGCCCACCATCTCCCTCCACGGCATCGGCAACTGTTTCCAGGGCAATCCGATCTGTGGTTGGTTCGATGGGCGATGGAGAGGCAGCTGTTGCCTGCGTATCCACATCCGAGACCGACGCATCCGCATGATTGTCGGGGACGGGCAGCACAGCCGTTTCGTCATCATCCGCTGCGGATGGCAGCACCGTGGTATCGGTTCGGTCATCGACGGTCACCATGGTTGTGGTCGCGGTGGTCGCGTCGGTTTCGGAAGGTATGGCCGTGGTCGGTGTCGCATCCTCGATGGAGGCGAATTCCTTGGTTTCATCAGTCATGATTCCATCTCCTAGTTGCAACGGCTTGATCATTCCGATTGTTCGGTTGTGTTCTTGCTTGTACTGTTGCCGTCGTATATATCGGCAAGCGGCTGGAACGTAGAGCCTTCCCAATCGGAGGCGTACACCACGTTGACACGTGCTTCCACCACATAGGGAATATTGATTTTTAATTCTGGGCCGTTGTCCGGCATGGCGGATTCCTTATACAACCATTCGTGATCAGGCCCATTGGTGGCACTTTCAGCTTCGAAGAAAACAAAGCTTGGACCCATGTAGTTGTTGTATACCATCTCGTATTTGCCGCCAACGTCACTCGAAGTGGAGTAGTAGGAGTCGGCGGTGCCGAAGGCGTAAGTGCAGGAATCCGGCAGAACGATATGCACTTGCGCCTGTGTTGCGGCTATGGTGATGGTACCGACCGGGCAATTACTGATGGAAGTTTTGCCATCCAGCATCTTCACCGTGTGCGGTCCATGTGTCTTGTCCCAATCGGACCAATCAATGATTGCCTGATCGGTGTTGTAGTTTTCACCGCTGAACGCCACACCTTGCTGCAATGTTTCAAACGTGGCATCGCTGGCATCGGCAACGAAGATGCCATCCTTTTGCACATCGTTCATGCCGTCGCTGTTTCTCGCACTGACAGATTGGCTCAGTGAAACAACAGTATTGATGCCGCTGGCGCCAAGATCACGGTAGTACACGCCATACGTGCCTGAAATGATGGTCATGCAGAGCGCGCATCCACCGGCAACCAGTCCGAGAGGAATCAGACCACCGGTACGCCGTCCTCTGAATCCGAGAATGATGACCACCAGCCCCATCACTATGCATACTGCGGCAATCCAGATGGTGCCCAGACGCATAATGCCGATAATGCCCATGTCGTTTACCCAAATCAGTCCCATCAGACCGGCAAAGGAGAGGAAGGTAAGGCCCAGTATGCTCAAGACCACGATTGGGCCCGCCGGCTTGCGGCGCTTGGACTCGGTGGGGGCATAGGCCGTCGCATTCATACGGTCGGGGGCAAACGGCCCGTTGGGCACTGTGCCGGGCATCGCGCTGGGCACTGTGCCCGGCATCACGCTGGGCATCGACTGATAGACAGGCTGTGAAACAGGTTGTGAAACACTAGGTGCGGTCCGTGAAACAGGTTGTGAAACAGGTTGTGAAAAAGGTTGCGGAGCTGAATACAAAGGAGATTGAGGGACTGGTTGCGCGGCTGGATATGAGGCAGGCTGTGGAGCTGGATATGACACAGGCTGTGAAACCGGTCGCGGCGCAGATGCCCCGAATCCGTACCCTTCCTGCTGGCGAATGCCGCTTTTGGCCAACAACCATAGCGCTAAGGCGGCGAGCGCAATACAACCCCACCCCGCACCTGGAATCACGATTGCCACGGCGAGGAACAGGAAGCATCCCAGACAATTCCAGTCCCATTGGCCAGCAATGAGGTCCTCAGCCAAGATGTGTCCATCGCGTACATCCGGCATCAGAAACCAGCCGAATGCGTACAGAGCTGCGCCAAAACCGAAGAACAATGTACATACAATCACCAACGCACGTACTAATGTGGGGCTCCAGCCAAGCCGTAAAGCGATGCCGCTGCATACGCCGCCGATCCACCGGTCGTCGCCGCGAACCAGTCCACTGGATCGCACCCAAGTGAAGAAGCGTCGCGATGTCTTGTTTTTTTGCGGACCAGGCTGCGGCTGTGGCTGATATGGATTCGCGTTTGGATTGCTCATGATTCCATTACACCGCCCGACCACTGCCACAACGCTCGGGGAACACCCTGATTGTTCCCTGAACACCGGGTAAAACCCCGGCCGTAACGCCCTGAGCGCGGCACAATAGGAGTATGACGTCATCTCCCGAACCATTGCTGCCCGCGCGCATGCCGTTGATGCGCCCCCGGCAGGGCCGTTGGCTCACCGGCGTGTGCAAGGGCATCGCCCTGCACTTGGGCATCGGCGTGGCATGGGTTCGGATTGCGTTCATCGCACTGACCGTCCTCTACGGCGCAGGCATCATCGCTTATGTATTCCTGTGGGTGTTCATGCCTGCCGGAGACCCGGTGGCGGCTGCGGCTCGCACAGTGCCCGTTAATCAGGCGCCGCTTGCGCGAGGCAATCAGCCACTTGCCGCTCATGACGACGAATCGGCTGCCGCACCGGAATCATTGTCCGAGGCCATCCAACGTGCTCCGAAACCGGCCGTCGTGGCATTGGCCGGTTTCGCGTTGATGGCCACCGGACTGCTGCTCACCAGCACCGGTGCGGATGTCCAGATTGTGCTTCCGCTGCTGGTAGGGTTGGGCGGCATCGCACTGGCATGGATGAATCTTAGTCCGCGAGGCACGCAGCTGTTGTCTATGTTGGGCGGCATCGCACTGATTTTCATGGGATGGGCATTGTATGTGCATAATGTCAGCATTCCTGGGTGGGGCACCTCTCCTCGACGCATTGTTGCCAGCGGATTCATGATGATCGTCGGTATCGTGGTGGCGGTGATGCCGTGGGCGAACGCGATGCTGCAACGACTCACCCACGAGCAGGCATTGAAGGAGCGCGAAGAGGAGCGCGCGGACATGACCGCCCATCTGCATGATGGCGTGCTGCAAACGTTGGCGCTGATTCAGCTGCACTCCGAGGAACCGACCACCGTATTCGCCCTGGCGCGTAGCCAAGAGCGCGAGCTGCGCGAATGGCTGTATCAGGAACGTTCCACATCGGATCGTTCGGTGGGAACCGGATTGAAGCAGATCGCCGCCGAAGTGGAGGACGAGCACGGCAAGCCGATTGAGGTGGTCACCGTGGGCGACGCGCGGCCGAGCGCCCAGACCGATGCGCTGCTGGACGCCACCCGTCAGGCGTTGGTCAATGCGGTCACGCATGGCGGCGAGCCGGTGTCTTTGTATTGCGAGGCCAGCGACACGATGGTTGAAGTGTTCGTGCGCGACCATGGCGAAGGCTTCGATATGGACGCCATTCCGCCCGACCGGCTGGGCATCCGCGAATCGATTATCGGCCGCGTCAAACGGCGCGGCGGTACAGTGGAGATAGTGTCCAGGGCCGGCTGGGGCACCGAGGTCAGAATGCATATGCCGATCGCGCTGAAAGCGGCGCAGGGAGAACATCGATGAGCGAGAACAAGACAGCCAAGATTCGTGTGGCCATGGTCGATGACCATGAGATGTTCCGTGCGGGCGTAATCGCCACGTTGCGCGATTCCTTCGATATCGTCGGCCAAGCGGCGGACGTGCCCGGTTCGGTGGCGATGATCGCACAGACCAAGCCGCAGGTGGTGTTGCTGGATGTGCATGTGCCCGGCGGCGAGGGTGGCGGCGGTGCCGAGATCCTCGCCAAATCGCGGCCCTACTCCCCCACTACCGTGTTTCTGGCATTGTCGGTTTCGGATGCGCCGCAGGATGTGGGGTCGGTGATTCGCGCCGGCGCCCAGGGCTATGTAACCAAGACGATTACCGGCGCTGATTTGATTTCATCCATCAAGCAGGTGCATGAGGGCTATGCCGTGTTCTCGCCAAAACTGGCCGGTTTTGTACTTTCGACCTTCCAGGGTGTGCCGGCGGCGGGGTCTGATGGCGGCGCTGATGGTGCGGCACGGGCTCATGATGAGGAGCTGGACCGGCTGTCCGCCCGCGAGCAGGAGGTCATGCGGCTGATCGCGCGTGGTTACACATATAAAGAGGTGGCGGCCGAACTGTTCATTTCGATCAAGACGGTCGAAACGCACGTGAGCTCGGTGCTGCGAAAGCTTCAGCTTTCGAATCGCACCGAGCTCACCCGCTGGGCCGCCGATAGGCGCATCGTGTGATGAACGACAGATGAGCTCCCTCATCAGAGGGAGCTCATCTGCTCATATCACTCCGCGTCGCGGAAACCGTTGGGGTTCTTGGTCTGCCAGTTGAGGGAGGAGGCGGCCATGTCGTCGATGGTCAGCTCGGCCTTCCAGCCAAGCTCCTTCTCCGCCTTGGAAGCGTCGGCGTAGCAGGCGGCGATGTCACCGGGGCGACGCGGCTTGATCGCGTACGGAATCGGATGACCGGCAGCCTTCTCGTAAGCCTTGATAACCTCAAGCACGGAGTAGCCGTGGCCAGTACCCAGGTTGTAGACGAACACGCCTTCCTTGTCGATGTGGTCAATGACGGCCACGTGGCCCTTGGCCAGGTCGACCACGTGGATGTAGTCACGCACACCAGTGCCGTCGGGCGTGTCGTAGTCGTCGCCGTAGACCTGGACTTCCTTGAGCTCGCCGACCGCGACCTTGGCCACGTACGGGGTGAGGTTCGCCGGAATACCCTTCGGGTCTTCGCCCAGCAGGCCGGACTCGTGCGCGCCGACCGGGTTGAAGTAGCGCAGCAGCACGATGGTCCAGGACGGATCGGCCACATGCACGTCGCGCAGAATCTGCTCCTGGAACAGCTTGGAGGTGCCGTACGGGTTGGTGGTGCCGCCGGTCGGCGTCTCCTCGGTGATCGGCAGTTCCTTCGGCGTGCCGTACACGGTGGCGGAGGATGAGAAGATGATCTTCTTGACGTTGTGCTTCTTCATCACCTTGAGCAGCACAAGCGTGGAGTACAGGTTGTTGTCGTAGTATTCTATCGGCTTGGCCACGGACTCGCCCACGGCCTTGAGACCGGCGAAGTGGATGACCCAGTCGATGTTGTTTTCAGCGAAGACGCGTTCCATGAGCGCCTCATCGCGCACGTCGCCGTCATAACGCTTGACCGGCTTGCCGGTGATTTGCTCGACGCGCTCAAGCGCCACGGGCGACGAGTTGCCGTAGTTATCTATGGAAATAACGTCGTAGCCCTTGTTGAGCAGTTCGATGTCGGTGTGGGTGGCGATGAATCCAGCACCGCCCGTAACCAGAACAGTAGTCATATTCCCTCCTTTGGAAGGACTTGCCTTCGGTTTTTCCTTCAGTATTGAGCTTACTTCACTTGACCTGTTTCACCTAGCGGCAAAACCAAGGCTTTCGAGGAATGTTTGCGTGGTGGCTTTCTGCTTGAAGACGGCCGTGTTGCCGAGGATGCGGTAGCAGACGCTGCCGAGCTCGTCGTGTACGGCTTGGCGGATGGCCTCGCGGTCGTGGTTTCCGGCCAACGTTTCAGCGAGTTCGCCCCATTCGAGACTGAATTCGCTGACTTCATCGGGCAAATCGCGGCCTTCGGCGAGCGCCTCTTCGACAATGCCGAGCTGGTCGACGAGCCGTCCGGGCAGAATGAACAAGCCTTGGGCCTCGATCAGTCCGATCGGCTCCTGCTTGACCGGCCAGTATTCGGGGTGTGCATGGAAAATACCTTCCGGGTACTCGTCGCTGATCGCATTGTTGCGGAAGATGAGACTCATCTCATAGCCGCGTTCGGTGATGATCGCGCTGGGCGAGAGGGCGGATTGGCGGTTGCCATCCGCGTCATGGCTGGCGATGCCGTTCGCCGCGTCGTCATAACCGACCCATGCCTCGCGGATGATGTCGGATACGTCGATGATGCTCTGGCGACTCTTCGACACCACGCGCACGGCGGTGCCGGGCCAGTCAAGGATTTCAACCACGGCGTCCGGATAGTCGGCAAGTGTGAAGGCGGCCCAAGTGGCGGCCTTGTGCATCGGCAGCAGTTCGCCGCCGCCCTGGTAATGGTCATGGGCGAGCACCGAGCCGCCGATGCGAGGCAGCGCGGCGTTGCATCCGAGGAAGTATCCGGGGAAACGGTCCACGAAGTCGAGCAGATGGCCGAAGGTGTCGCGGTCCACATGCATCGGCGTGTGGTCGGTGTTCACGCAGATGCCGTGCTGGTCGAAGTAGCCGTAGGGCGAGAACTGCCAGAACCATGACTCGCCGCCGAGCGTGACCGGCAAGGTGCGCAGCGTGCGCTTGTCACGTCCGGCGAAGCCCTCGTTCTCATGGCAGATCGTGCACTTCGGGTAGCCGCCGGCCACGGCGTTGCCGGCCGCCGCCTTCTTCATGTTCTTGAATTCGGGTTTGGCGAGGTTGATGGTCACCGTCAGCCCGTGCGAGTCGAAGCGCGGGTTCCGGTCGAGCTGGGCACGCTTGACATAATTGTTGGCCACACAGTAGTCGTAGAACCATTGCATGGCGGCCATGCCGCCATCCCGGTGCTCGACGAGCAGGAATCGGTCGTCGAGATCAGCGGGGTTGGCGGAGAGGATGCCCATGATGGTGTCGGCGTAGGCCGGGCCTTCCTCCGGCTTGAAAAGGCCGGCGGTTGTGGCGGCGGCGCGGAAGGCGGCGAGCAGGGGGTCGGGGGTCTTTTCGCCATAGGGGGCCTGGCTTCGGCTGCCAACAATGTCTTGGACTACGTCTGACACTGACGCCGCCGACGTTGTGGTTTTGGGTCCGGGGTAGGAATCTAGGCGGAAGAGGGCGAAGATTTGGTTGCGGGTCCAGTCTGCGTTGCGTGGGTCAAGGTCAAGATGGGCCAAGGCATAATCGATCAGGGCGTCGATGCTGGCGTATACCTCGGTCAGCTGATCGTTCATTGCTCTGCCTCCATCATGCTGGTTCGGGTATGGTTCGGCTGACGGCTCACCTGGCAGCCTCCATGATGTCGGCTACGATGGCGCGGGTTTCGCTGGCCTTCTGCTCCATCTCCTGCACGAGTTTGATCTGGGTGCGGGTGCGCACCAGATTATGCTCGGGGTACTTGGTGGCAAAGTAGATATCGCCTTCCAAGTAGTCGGCGAGAAAGCGCATGCCGCATTCCATGGTGAGCAGGTTGCCGCTGAACGGCAGCAGTTCGGCCTCGCGCGCGGTGATGCTGCCGCGTAGTTCGCCCACGAAGCCTTCCGTGTAGGCGCGGAACAGCTCGGTGCTGAAATGCACCTTGCTGAGGTCCTTTTCGTCTTCCAGAGCAGTGGACGCACCAAAGCGTATGGAATCGCCGAAGTCGAACAGCATGGAGCCGGGCATGATGGTGTCGAGATCGATGATCGCACGCGCCTTGCCGGTGGTGGCGTCCATGAGGATGTTGTTGAGCTTGGTGTCATTGTGGGTCACGCGCAGCGGAATCGAACCGTCCCTGAGCCCATCCATCACGACGGCATACTGGTCGGCGTGACTCAGATAGAAGTCGATTTCCGGCTGGCATGCGGCGGCGCGGCCGAGCTTGTCCGCGGCGAGGGCGGCCTTGAAGTCCTCGAAACGATGCGGGGTGTCGTGGAAGTGGGCGATGGTTTCGGTCAGCTGGCTGGCGTCGAATTCGGACAGGAAGTTCTGGAAGTCGCCGAATGCGCTGCCGGCTTCGCGGAACACGTCCGGGTTCGGCACGAGGTTGTAGGACACGGTGTGTTCGATGAACTTGTAGACGCGCCATGCGCCGCCATCGATCTCGGCCCAGGTGGCGCCTGAGGTGGTGGGCACAATGTCCAGCGTCTCTTTGCCCTGAGCCTTGAGAGTGGAGGTGACCAGTTCGACATTGCGCATCAGATTCACCGTATCGGGGAAGATGCTGGTGTTCATCTGCTGGAGGATGTAGCGGGGGCCGTCCGTGGTCACCAGATAGGTGGTGTTGATGTGGCCGTCTCCGTAAGGTTCGATACCGGTCACGGCACCTTCCAGCGCAAAATGCGAGGCGATGCCGAATAAAACTTCATTGCTTTCAGTCATGATGGGTCCGTTCTCCAAAACGTGGGATCAGGCTTCACGCCAGGCGATACCGCTGTCAGGCAGGTCGAAGTCCTCGGTGGTGCCGTCGGCCAAAGTCACCGTGGTCCTCTGCGGCTGATCGGTGTTGTTGATTACGCAATACAGCCCTTGCTCGGGGAAGTGTGCCACTTCGCATTCCGGATTGGACGAGCTCCAGGCCGCATACTTGTCTTCGTTGTGGGAAGCGTAGAACAGCACGCGTTCCAGCAGTCGGGCGTTGGCCGCCGAATAGGGCAGGCCGGAGATGTACACGCCGCGGCCCTTGCCATAATCGTTGGTCGCGAGCTGTACCTGGCCGCCGTCCGCGCGCAGCAGGGTCACGTTTTCATTGACCGGATACGTGTTGAGCACGGGTTCGCCGAAATCGATGCCGCCCAACGGCTTGATGGACTGGCCGCCGCCGCAGCCCCCCCCCGGGGGGGGGGGCGCCTGGGTG
>OAUH01000655.1_pt1 | contig 19063 bp, 10 predicted proteins | sample 1495121 | NCBI WGS metagenome assembly OAUH01 (sample SAMEA2580006, study PRJEB22360) | human gut metagenome | reverse complement strand
AAAATGAAGGCTTTTAATTAATTGATTAATAAATCGCAATATATGATGAAACAATATATATTTTCTGCATTATGCTTAGTCTCAGGTGCGTTTTGTTTGTCGTCTTGTAATGATGATAAAGAAGCTAGACCTTATACTCCGGATTACGAGATTGTGCCTGAATATACAAACGCAGATACATGGAAAGCTTATGAGGCATTTAATGAACATCTGTTAGATCAGAATAAGTTTATATATAAAAGTAGCACTGCTGACAAGGCAGCTGTAGACCGTTGGAATGGTGCTGCCGCAATTTGGTGTCAGCCGACTTACTGGGATATGGCAATGAATGCTTATAAGCGTGCAAAGGCTGAGGGTGATACTCAGAAAGAACAAAAATTTAAACAGCTTTGTGATGATCTGTTTGCCGGCAATAAAGCTCATTATGCGAATTTTGATTTTGATGATAATAACGAGAATACCGGCTGGTTTATTTATGATGACATTATGTGGTGGACAGTTACATTGGCACGTGCCTATGAGCTATTCGGAGTTGAGGAATATCTGAGCCTTTCTGAAGAAAGCTTTGGCCGTGTATGGTATGGCTCAGAGAAGGTAGGTGATACCGGTTCTTATGCAGACCCTGAAAAAGGGCTGGGAGGTGGTATGTTCTGGCAATGGCAACCTATCAAGAATCCGAATCCTAACGAAGCTGACCACGGTAAGATGGCCTGTATCAACTTTCCGACTGTGGTGGCAGCTCTGACATTATACAACAACGTACCGACCGGAAGGACAGAATCGACAGACTCCCATCCGAGCTATCAAACGAAGGAACAGTATTTGGCTAAAGGTAAAGAAATTTATGCTTGGGCAGTGGAGAACCTCGTTGATGTTACTACCGGACAGGTAGCGGACAGCAGACATGGTAATGGTAATCCTGCCTGGAAAGATCATGTATACAATCAGGCTTCATATATTGGCGCTTCGGTGCTGCTTTATAAAGCGACTGGTGAAAAACAGTATCTGGATAATGCAGTAATGGCTGCGGATTATACGATGAATACGATTTCGGGAACATTCGACCTCTTGCCTTTTGAGACAGGTGCTGAGCAAGGTATTTATACTGCGGTCTTTGCACAATATATCGCAATGCTGGTATATGATTGTGATCAGACGCAATATATACCTTTTGTGAAACGCAACATTAATTACGGCTGGGCTAACAGAGACAAAACGCGTGATATATGCGGAGGCGACTATACCAAGCTACAGGTAGAAGGTGATGCTGTTGAAAGTTATTCGGCCTCGGGTATCCCTGCTCTGATGTTATTGTTTCCAACCGATAAATAAGTATAACCTATAAATGAAAAGAATAATGAATACAAAATATTCTATTAAGAAAGTATGGTACTATCTGCTTTGTATGATAATGACTCTTCAGCTAATAGCTTGTACGGAAGAGACTCACGAGTCATATACTGCAGCACCGGAGGTCGAAGATATCTATATTGACCAGCTGGAAGAACTGATTAATAAGATGAAGGATTTGCAGAAGAACTCGGAATATGGAGAAAAGAAAGGGCAATATCCTACAGAGAGTCGTGCCATCCTGACAGATGCTATCGATGATGCCAATCGTTCAGTTCTGTTGATCAAATATCAGAATCCTGTTCCGTCGGAGCAGGAAAAGCAGCGTTACGTTGCCAGTGCAAAATCTGCAATTGATAAGTTTAAGGGTACTATTCGTACGGAAGATGCTGAAACAACACCTGCAGAACTGTTTGTTGATGGTAAAGGCGGCAATTCATATATTGATTTCGGACGTAGTGAAGAATATGTTAAGTTTGGAGAACAAGGTCATCAATCATTTACCGTAGAGTTGTGGGTAAAGGTTACGGAGCGCGGCAGATGGGATAATTGCCTGTTCCTGTGCTCATACATGTCAGACAGTAGCTGGCGTAATGGCTGGATGATGTACTGGCGTAAAGATGATAATGGTGTTTACCGTACTACTTGGGGTGGATTGAATACGACCAATGGTGACAGGGATCTTTGGGAACCGAAATTCCAGATTTCTGATGATTTGAATAAATGGCAGCATTTTGTAGCAGTATATAGTGATGAAGGTTTGGACGGCAATTCTACATTACGTGCAAAATTATACTTAAATGGTGAGTTGAAGAAAGAAGAAACAGTTTCTCCTACAACGAGAGTTTATCAGTCAGGACATTATTCAGATTACTCAAAACCGATGACTGCATTTGGTCGTTACATGAGAGTGAGCGATGATTTGTATGAAGAAGGATTCTCCGGATATATGAAGAAAATCCGTATCTGGAAAACGGCAAAAGGGGCAGATTATGTAAAGCAGTCTTATGAAGGAACAGCAGAAGTAACCGGAAAAGAAACGGATTTGGCAGCCGGATGGGACTTTACATCTAAACCATCGGGAACAGATAACGAGATTATTGACTTGACTGGTCGTCATACAGCGAAAATTATAGGTACCTATAAGTGGGAACGTATTCTAGAATAATAAAGAGAGAAATAATGAAAGACATGAAACAATTAATTAATAAATGGGGAGAGAGTATGCTCTTTTCCCTTCTGATGGCGCTTTGCCTCACATGGACTTTTACAGCTTGTTCGGATGATAAAGATAATGAATATATATCTGATACGCAACTTAGCATATTAGAGGACAATCGGACTTCTTTATCATATTTGTTGAAAAATTCTACCTTTGGAACAGCGCCGGGAACTTTTCCGGAAGCCAGCAAGGAGATACTGAATAATGCAATAGCGGAACTGGACCAGTTGATTACCAAGGTAAAGGGCGGTGAGATGTTTGATGAGGCGACCTTTGAGGCTACAATAGCTAAGGTAAATCAGGCAATAGATGAGTTCAAAAACTCTAAATACTATAACCTTTCTCCGGAAGCCCAGAAGTTCATTAGTGATCTGATGGCAAAAGCAGATGAGTTAAGAGAAATGATAGCTAATGAAGCATTGTGGGGAAATCATCAGGGACAATATCCGGTAGAAGGTAAGGCTACACTGGAAAGTGCAGCGGAAGATTTGGAGAGTTTGGCAGACAGAATCAAAACCAGTGCCATCACAGATATGACGCAGGAGATATATGATGATGCCATTGCGGCTGCTGATAAGAAACTGCAAGAAGTGGAAAATTCCGCATGGCCGGAAGATAATCTTGTCTGGAATTTATTTGTGGATGGTAATAAGGGTGGTTACATCGACTTTGGATATAGCGAGGATTTTGTGAAATTTGGTGATGATAATAATCAGAATTTTACGATTGAGCTTTGGATAAATATCAAAGAATTCTGTTCTAAGTCAGGGGAAGACAATAGTACCTTCCTTGCTGCATTTGTTAATTCTCCCCGAAGCGGCTGGCGTGTTCAGTATCGTAAAGTGAATGGTGGCAATGAACACTGGCTGAGAGGTTCTATGGCACATTGGCAGAATGAAGGTCCAAAAGATCCGGAATGGTGGGAGCCGAGAGCCATCGTAAACAATCCCAAAGATAAATGGACACACTTTGCTTTTGCTGTAGCGGATAATGGTGTTCCGGGATTTGATCCACCTCAGGAACATACTAAATCCTGTGTATTTGTGAATGGTTCGCAATCCGGCGAGGTGATTCGTGTAGGTGAGGCTTGGAGAACTTATATTAACAATGGTTGTATTGAAGAGAAAATGCCTATGACTGCCTTCTGCCGTTTGAATACAGATAAAACGACTCGTGAAGAATACTTCTCCGGTTATATCAAATATATGCGTATATGGAAAGGTATCAGAAGTCGCGATGATCTTCGCTTATCTGCTATGGGGCAGGTTGACGTAGATCCGAATGATCCGAATCTGGTTGCAGCCTGGGACTTTGAAGTCTTGGGAGCACAACCTACCGGAACGACAATCACTGATATTACAGGTCGTCATGTCGCTACTCTGAAAGGTCCGGAAGGAACATATCAATGGGTGGAAAGTACAACTATCGCACAGTGATTAATACAGATTTTTCAATAGTGTATTAGATTATATCGGTGCTTCCCCTTGCTTTGCATAGTGCAAGGCAAGGGGATTTTTTAAGTCATTATCTGCGTTTGCAAATAACAAAAGGGTGTTTTGGTCTGTATTTGTTCTTTATTGAATAGAGATTTTCGTTCTTTTTCGTCTATTTCTGCAATCTTTGTAACAGGAAAAATATTAAAACTTATCAACTATCATGAAAAGCAAAATTCTTTTGGCGGTAGCTTTACTGCTGGCGATATCAACTACTACTGTATGGGCGGCTGATAGCTCAGAAAAAACGAACCAGAAGACAGGGTCTTACACCAATGAAGATGTATGGGCGGCATACGAAGGATTTAATAATACGCTGCTCGACCCGGATAAATATATCTATAAGACAACTTCATCCTATGAACAGGCGGTAGACCGTGGTCATGGCGCAGCGGCTATCTGGTGCCAGCCTATTTACTGGGATATGTCAATGAACGCCTATAAACTGGCGAAAGCTCAGAAAGATAAAAAGAAAAGAGCCTATTACAAAGAGCTCTGCGAAAAGATATTCGCTGGAAATAAAGCCCAATATTGTCACTTTGATTTCGATAATAATAATGAAAATACCGGATGGTTTATCTATGATGATATCATGTGGTGGACGATCTCTTTGGCACGTGCATACGAACTGTTTGGTGTGGATGAATATCTGAAACTGTCTGAAGAGAGCTTCAGCCGTGTATGGTACGGTTCTAAAAAAGTAGGCGATACAGGATCATATGACAAAGAGAACGGAGGGATGTTCTGGCAATGGCAGCGAATATCTAAGGGGGGAATGTTCTGGAAAGGGCAGCCGATCCATAATCCCAAGCCGAACAGACCGGGGGACGGAAAGATGGCTTGTATCAATTTCCCTACCGTGGTAGCAGCACTTACACTGTACAATAATGTTCCGAAGAAGAGAAAAGAATCAACCGAAGAATCACCCAAGTATCAGACAAGAGAACAGTATTTGGCTAAAGGTAAAGAAATTTATGAATGGGGAGTAGAAAACCTGTTGGACAAGAAGACGGGACGGATAGCTGATAGTCGTCATGGCAATGGTAATCCAGCCTGGAAAGCGCATGTATATAATCAAGCTACCTTTATCGGTGCTTCCGTATTGCTTTACAAGGCGACTAAAGAAAAAAGCTACCTGGATAATGCAATCCTTGCAGCAGACTATACAGTCAATGAAATGTCTGCGAAGCATAACCTGCTGCCCTTTGAAAGAGGAATCGAGCAAGGTATCTATACGGCTATTTTTGCAGAATACATAGCTATGCTGGTATACGACTGCGGACAAACACAATATATCCCGTTCCTGAAACGTAATATTGAATCCGGTTGGGCAAACAGGGATAAGACACGTAATGTATGTGGCGGAGAATATGAGAAAGCATTACCGGCCGGTGCTGAGATAGACAGCTACTCGGCTTCCGGTATACCGGCATTGATGCTTCTGTTTCCGGCAGAAAAATAATCTGAAGAGAAACGGGGCAACGACCAGATATAAAAATGAAAATACACCTGAATATCATGAACAATAAACATTTACTGATTGCTCTCGGCTTGCTTCTTGCCTGCAATCATGCTACTTATGCGCAAAAAGGAAAAAGCAAAGAAGCAAAGACCACGTTTCAGACTTCTGAACCCTGGAAACCCGAAACAGACGTACGTGCTGATGCCACGATGGTATATGGTACACTGGATAAGCCCGGAGTAACTTTTGAACAACGCATTCAGTCATGGAGAGACAAAGGTTATCTGACGGAATTTATGACCGGAGTTGCCTGGGGAGACTACAAGGACTACTTTCTGGGGAAATGGGATGGAGTAGACGGGCATCTGAAAGAAGGACAGCGCGACCGTAATGGAAATGAAATAGCTCATGGTCATCTGATCCCTTATATCGTACCTACCGAAAGTTTTATCCGCTATATGCAGGAAACACAGATCAAACGGGTGATTGACGCCGGGATAACATCCATATATCTGGAAGAACCGGAGTTCTGGATGCGTGGCGGATATAGCGAAGCTTTTAAATCCGAATGGCAGAAATATTATAATTTCCCCTGGAGAGCTCAGCACGAATCTCCCGAAAACACATACCTTTCCAACAAACTGAAATATCATCTGTACTATAATGCGCTGGATAAGATATTCACTTATGCCAAAGAATACGGAAAATCGAAAGGACTGGATATCAAATGTTATGTGCCGACGCATTCTTTGATTAATTATACTTCCTGGCAGATTGTAAGTCCGGAAGCCAGCCTGGCTTCATTGGATTGTGTAGACGGCTACATTGCCCAGGTATGGACAGGGACTGCCCGCGAACCGAATTTCTATAACGGCGTGCAGAAAGAACGTGTATTCGAGAATGCGTTTCTGGAATACGGGTGTATGAAGTCGATGACTGCACCGCTGAACCGGAAAATGTATTTCCTGACAGACCCGATCGAAGACCGTGCGAAAGACTGGCTGGACTATAAAATCAACTATCAGGCCACTTTTGCAGCACAGTTGATGTATCCTATGGTAGATACCTACGAAGTAATGCCCTGGCCGGACCGTATCTATCAGGGACTGTACCGGATAGCGGGAACGGATCAGAAAGAACGCATTCCCCGCTCTTATTCCACCCAGATGCAGACAATGGTTAATACACTGAATGATATCCGTACTTCCGATAAAAAGATTACAGGTACACAGGGCATCGGTGTACTGATGGCAAACTCACTGATGTTTCAACGTTTTCCGAATCATAACGGTTACGATGATCCGCAATTTTCCAGTTTCTACGGACAAACTTTGCCTCTGTTGAAGCGTGGTATTCCGGTAGAGCTGGTACACATGGAAAATACCCCTTTCAAAGAAACTTTCAAAGGACTCCACATACTTGTCATGTCTTATTCAAACATGAAACCGATGAAACCGGAATATCACAACTATTTGGCTGATTGGGTGAAGAAGGGCGGAATACTTATCTATTGTGGAGAAGATATCGACCCTTATCAAACGGTACTGGAATGGTGGAATACAGATGGAAATGAATATAAAGCGCCTTCGGAACACCTGTTCGAGAAGATGAATCTATCTCGTAATCCGGGTGAAGGAACTTACCGCTATGGTAAAGGAACGGTGATTGTGATGCGTGAAGACCCCAAACATTTTGTTTTGAAAGCCGGAAACGATCAGAAATATTTTGAAACGATCGCATCCGCTTATCAGAAAAAGATTGGCAAAGAGATAGAAACCAAGAACAGCTTCATTGTAGAACGTGGTCCATATACCATTGCTGCTGTCATGGACGAAAGCGTTTCCAAAGAGCCACTGACGTTATCCGGATTATATACCGCCCTGTCTGAAAAACCCCTGCCGGTACTGACTTCCAAACAAATCCAACCGGGTGAACAGGGGTATCTTTATGATCTGAATAAAGTATCCGGTAAAATAAAAGCCAAAGTGCTCTGCGGAGCTTCTCGTATCTATGATGAGAAAGTCAGCAAACAAAGTTACTCTTTTGTAGCCAAAAGCCCGATAAATACAACCAATGTATCAAGAGTCCTCTTGCCTCGTAAACCAGAGAAAATACGTGTGAATGGAAAAGAGGAACAACCGGAATGGGATGAATCATCAAAAACTCTTCTGTTGAGTTTCGAGAACGATCCTTCCGGTGTGAATGTGTCAATAGAATGGTAAATAGATTAAATAAAACAGGTAATTAAATTATGAAACAACAACTGATGACGCTGTTGCTGGGAGCAGCCTCTGTATTTTGTAGCTGTGAGACCCAGCTGGAACAGCATGTGAAGAGCGAGTTGCGTGCTCCGGCTTATCCGCTGGTGAGCATAGACCCGTATACCAGTGCATGGTCTTTCACGGACAACTTATACGACGGTTCGGTCAAACATTGGAGCGGTAAAGATTTCCCTTTAATCGGTGTAGCTAAAGTCGACGGACAGACTTACCGCTTTATGGGAACGGAGGAACTGGAATTGAGACCTCTGGTGAAAACTTCGGAACAAGGTAACTGGACAGGAAAATATACAATTCAGCAACCTGCCGACGGATGGCAAAATGTCGGCTTCAATGATGCTGCCTGGAAAGAAGGTGAAGGTGCCTTCGGAACCATGGAGAACGAACATGTAGCCAAGACCCAGTGGGGTGAAGAATTTATCTGGGTACGCCGTGTTGCTGATATTCAGGAAGACCTGACAGGTAAGAATGTATATCTGGAATATTCTCATGATGATGATGTGATTATCTATATCAACGGAATAAAGGTTGTAGACACAGGAAACGCTTGTAAGAAGCACGTACAGGTGAAGTTATCGGAAGAAGTGGTAGCGTCCCTGAAAAAGGGAGAAAACCTGATTGCCGCTTATTGTCACAACCGTGGAGCGAATGGCTTGCTGGATTTTGGTTTGCTGGTAGAATTGGATAATAACCGTTACTTCAATCAGACTGCACAGCAGTCTTCTGCCGATGTTCAACCTATGCAGACTTATTATAACTTCACTTGTGGTCCGGTAGACTTGAATTTGACATTTACCGCGCCCCTGTTTATGGACAATCTGGACTTGATGGCACGCCCTGTCAACTATATTTCTTATGAAGTCATTTCTAACGACGGACAGGCGCACCAAGTTGAACTCTATTTTGAAGCTGCTCCTCAATGGGCACTCGATCTGCCTCATCAGGAATCCGTAGCCGACAGCTTTACTGACGGTGATCTGTTGTTCCTGCGCACCGGAAGCCGTAATCAGGACATCCTGAAAAAGAAAGGTGACGATGTGCGTATTGACTGGGGACACTTCTACCTGGCTGCTGAAAAAGAGAACAGCACTTATGCTATCGGTGACGGAAAGAAACTTCGCCAAAGCTTTACAGAGAACAAACTGGAAGCTCCTACCACCAATGGTTATGACAAACTAGCTTTAGTACGCTCACTGGGTGAAACAAAGAAAGCGAACGGACACCTGCTGATCGGTTACGATGATATTTACTCTATCCAGTACTTTGGTGAAAACCTCCGTCCTTACTGGAATCGTACAGGCAGTGAAACAATCGTATCACAATTCCAGAAAGCAGAACAGGAATATAAGACTCAAATGAAAAATTGTGCAGCTTTCGATAAGAAACTGATGGCGGAGGCTGAAGCGGCCGGCGGACGCAAGTATGCCGAACTTTGCGCTCTGGCTTATCGTCAGGCATTAGCTGCCCATAAACTGGTACAAGCTCCGAATGGTGACCTGGTATTCCTTTCCAAAGAGAATTTCAGTAATGGTTCCATCGGAACAGTCGATCTGACTTATCCGGGAGCTCCGTTGCTTCTGCTTTACAATCCGGAACTGGTCAAAGCTACCATGAACCATATCTTCTATTATAGTGAAAGCGGAAAATGGACCAAACCGTTTGCTGCTCACGACGTAGGTACATATCCGCTGGCTAACGGCCAGACTTACGGAGGCGATATGCCGATCGAAGAATCCGGCAATATGGTAGTCCTTGCTGCAGCGATTGCTGCTGTAGAAGGAAATGCCGACTACGCACAAAAGCATTGGGAAACTCTGACAACCTGGACGGATTATCTGGTTGAGTACGGTCTTGATCCGGAGAACCAACTTTGTACGGATGACTTTGCCGGACACTTTGCGCACAATGCCAATCTTTCTATCAAGGCTATCATGGGTATTGCTTCTTACGGCTACATGGCAGATATGCTGGGCAAAAAAGACATTGCTGAAAAGTACACGAAGAAGGCGAAAGAAATGGCTGCCGAATGGGTGAAGATGGCGGATGACGGCGACCACTACCGTCTGACATTCGACAAGCCGGGAACCTGGAGCCAGAAGTATAATCTGGTATGGGACAAATTGCTGAAACTGCAGATTTTCCCGGAAAAAGTTGCTGAGACAGAAATTGCTTATTATCTTACGAAGCAAAATAAATACGGCCTTCCGCTGGATAACCGTGAAACTTATACCAAGACTGACTGGATCATGTGGACAGCTACCATGGCACAGGACAAAGCTACTTTCGAGAAGTTTATTGAACCGGTATATCTTTTTATGGATGAAACGACTACCCGCGTTCCGATGTCCGACTGGGTATTTACGGACAATCCGATTCAGAGAGGTTTCCAGGCGCGTTCCGTAGTTGGCGGCTATTTTATAAAGATGCTTGAAGAAAAACTAACTAAATAAAACAAGAACACCATGAAAAAACTCGCTCTATTAGCTTTTACTTTATTTAGTGCGTGGAATATGGATGCTAAAACGATTACCGGACCAGTGGACTATGTCAGTCCGCTGGTAGGTACTCAGTCCAAGCACGCCTTATCTACCGGAAACACTTATCCCGCTATCGCCCTTCCCTGGGGAATGAACTTTTGGGTTCCCCAGACCGGAAAAATGGGGGATGGCTGGGCATATACCTATGATGCCGATAAAATCAGAGGTTTTAAACAAACCCACCAGCCCAGCCCCTGGATCAATGATTACGGTCAGTTTTCCATCATGCCGATTACCGGTAAAGCCGTTTTCGATCAGGATCAGCGTGCCAGCTGGTTCTCGCATAAAGCAGAAACGGCTACTCCTTACTATTACAAAGTATACCTTGCCGACCATGATGTAGTAACCGAGATTGCTCCGACAGAAAGAGCGGCAGCATTCCGCTTCACTTTCCCTGAGAACGATCACTCTTATGTGGTTGTAGATGCTTTCGACAACGGTTCGTTTGTGAAAGTCATCCCTTCGGAAAACAAGATTATCGGTTATACGACCAAGAACAGCGGCGGTGTTCCCGCAAACTTCAAGAATTACTTCGTACTGGAGTTTGACAAGCCTTTTACTTATACGGCAGCTGTTGCCAATGGTAACATCGATACCAATAAACTGGAAGCCAACGATAAGCATGCCGGCGCATTGATCGGTTTCAAAACCCGTAAAGGCGAACAGGTAAATGTACGTGTAGCTTCTTCTTTCATCAGCCCCGAACAGGCGGAACTGAACTTGAAAGAGTTGGGCAAAGATAACATAGACCAGATTGCGGCAAAAGGCCGTAAGGTATGGAACGACGTTTTGGGACGTATCGAAGTGGAAGATGATGATATCGACCATTTGCGTACTTTCTATTCCTGCTTGTATCGTTCGGTACTTTTCCCCAGAAGTTTCTACGAAATAGACGCGAAAGGAGATATCGTTCACTACAGTCCTTATAATGGTGAAATACTTCCCGGCTATATGTTTACCGATACCGGTTTTTGGGATACTTTCCGTTGTCTTTTCCCTTTCCTGAACCTGATGTATCCGTCTATGAACATGAAGATGCAGGAAGGATTGGTAAATACCTACAAAGAAAGCGGCTTCCTGCCGGAATGGGCAAGCCCGGGACACAGAGGCTGTATGGTTGGCAACAACTCGGCTTCGGTAGTTGCAGATGCTTACCTGAAAGGTCTGAAAGGATATGATATCGAAACCCTTTGGGAAGCTGTAAAGCACGGAGCTAATGCGGTACATCCGCAGGTTTCTTCTACCGGACGTCTGGGCTATGACTACTACAATAAGCTCGGTTATGTTCCTTACAACGTAGGCATCAATGAAAATGCAGCCCGCACACTGGAGTATGCTTATAATGACTGGTGTATCTATCAGCTGGGTAAGGCCTTGAACAAGCCTAAAAAGGAAATTGAGATCTTTGCAAAGAGAGCCATGAACTATAAGAATCTGTATGATCCCGAACATAAACTGATGCGCGGCAAGAATGAGGATGGCAAATTCCAGTCTCCGTTCAACCCGTTGAAGTGGGGAGACGCTTTCACCGAAGGAAACAGCTGGCATTATACCTGGTCCGTATTCCATGATCCTCAGGGATTGATCGACCTGATGGGCGGAAAAGACGGCTTCAACCAGATGATGGACTCTGTATTTATCCTGCCTCCTGTCTTTGACGACAGTTATTATGGCGGTGTCATCCACGAAATCCGTGAGATGCAGATTATGAATATGGGTAACTATGCACACGGTAACCAGCCTATCCAGCATATGCTGTATATGTACAACTACTCCGGTCAGCCGTGGAAAGCGCAGCACTGGATTCGTGAAGTGATGGATAAGCTTTATACTCCTGCTCCCGACGGTTATTGTGGTGATGAGGACAACGGCCAGACTTCTGCGTGGTATGTGTTCTCTGCTATGGGCTTCTATCCGGTATGTCCGGGTACGGATGAGTATATTCTCGGTACTCCTTACTTCAAACAGATGAAGCTGCATCTTGAAAATGGAAAGACAGTAACCATCTCCGCTCCAAATAACGGAGACGACAAACGTTATATCTCTTCCATGACCTTGAACGGCAAAGACCATACAAAGAACTACGTGACTCACGAGGACCTTATGAACGGTGCTTCCATCACTTTCAAGATGGATTCCAAACCCAATGAGCAGCGTGGTACCAAAGAAACCGATTTCCCTTATTCTTTCTCCAACGAATTTAAAAAGAAAAAGTAATTTATGAAGAAGCAAGTAAAATATATCAGTGCGGGTATGCTGGCAGGCATGCTCCTTTGTGGCGGGGCGAAGCAGGCGGGACATAAGCTGATCGGGCTGCGCACCCGGTCAGATGCAGGCTGCAAATACGATGTCCGGAATGCATGTATGTGTGACGGACGCTATTCAGAAAGACAATCGTCCGGAAGTTTCCAAACGTCTTTTCCGTTCGAATGCGGTAGAAAAGGAAATCATCCGTGTGCAGAAACTTCTGAAAAACGAGAAACTGGCATGGATGTTCGCAAACTGTTTCCCCAATACCATCGACACTACCGTACACTTCCGCAAAGGCGCGGATGGCAAACCGGACACATTCGTTTATACGGGCGACATTCACGCAATGTGGCTTCGTGACTCGGGTGCGCAGGTATGGCCGTATGTGCAGTTGGCAAACTCCGATCCCGAACTGAAAGAGATGCTGGCAGGTGTTATCCTCCGCCAGTTCAAATGTATCAATATCGATCCGTATGCAAACGCATTTAATGACGGTGCCGTTGAAGACAATCACTGGATGAGTGACCTGACCGATATGAAGCCGGAACTGCACGAGCGTAAATGGGAAATCGATTCACTTTGCTACCCGCTGCGTCTGGCTTATCACTACTGGAAAACAACCGGAGATGCCAGCATTTTCTCAGAAGAATGGATTCAGGCTATCACCAATGTGCTGAAAACATTCAAGGAACAACAGCGCAAAGACGGAGTTGGCCCGTATAAATTCCAGCGTAAGACAGAACGTGCATTGGATACATTGAATAATGACGGACTCGGAGCACCAGTGAAACCGGTTGGTCTGATCGTCTCCTGCTTCCGTCCTTCGGATGATGCGACGACTCTTCAATATCTGGTACCTTCCAATTTCTTTGCTGTATCTTCATTGCGCAAAGCAGCCGAAATACTTGATAAGGTAAATAAGAAGACTGCTTTGGCTAAGGAATGCAAAGACCTGGCAAAGGAAGTAGAGACAGCATTGAAGAAATATGCGGTATACAACCACCCGAAATATGGTAAAATCTATGCTTTTGAGGTAGACGGCTTCGGAAATCACTTCCTGATGGATGATGCCAATGTACCGAGCCTGCTTGCCATGCCTTATCTGGGTGATGTAGATGTAAACGATCCTATCTATCAGAATACCCGTAAATTCGTGTGGAGCGAAGACAATCCTTACTTCTTCAAAGGCAAGGCAGGCGAAGGTATCGGCGGACCGCATATCGGTTATGATATGGTGTGGCCGATGAGTATCATGATGAAAGCCTTCACCAGCAAGGATGATGCGGAAATCAAAACCTGTATCAAAATGCTGATGGATACCGATGCCGGAACAGGCTTTATGCATGAATCTTTCCACAAAGACGATCCGAAGAACTTCACCCGTGCCTGGTTTGCCTGGCAGAATACGCTTTTCGGAGAACTGATTCTTAAGTTGGTTAACGAAGGCAAAGTAGATTTATTGAATAGTATCAATTAATAGAATACCATGAAAAAGTTATGTGTATGGGCAGTTGCCGCCCTTTTAATGGCAGCTTGTACACCGAAAGCCGAGAAAACAACGGATTCCGGTTTATTGCAAAGTAACTTCCAGATGGAAGTGGATGGAAAGAAAACAGATTTGTATACCTTGCGCAACAAGAACAACATGGAAGTTTGTGTAACGAACTTCGGTGGTCGTATCGTTTCAGTGATGGTACCCGACAAGGACGGACAGATGCGTGATGTAGTGCTCGGCTTCGATTCGATTCAGGATTATGTCAGCAAGCCTTCGGACTTCGGAGCAAGCATCGGCCGTTATGCTAACCGTATCAACCAAGGTCGATTTACTTTGGACGGTACTGAGTATCAGTTGCCTCAGAATAATTACGGTCACTGCCTGCATGGCGGTCCGCAAGGATTCCAGTACCGTGTGTTTGATGCCGTTCAGCCGAATCCGCAAGAACTGGAATTGACTTACACGGCAGAAGATGGCGAAGAAGGTTTCCCGGGAAATATCACTTGTAAAGTGTTGATGAAGCTGACAGACGATAATGCGATCGATATCCGTTACGAAGCGGAAACCGACAAGCCGACCATTGTGAATATGACTAACCACTCTTACTTCAATCTTGACGGAGACGCAGCCCGTAATGAGGCGCATCTGCTGACAATTGATGCTGACTATTATACTCCGGTAGACAGTACCTTCATGACTACAGGCGAGATCGCTCCGGTTGAAGGAACTCCGATGGACTTCCGCACTCCGACTCCGGTAGGCGCACGTATCAATGACTACGATTTCGTACAGTTGAAGAATGGTAACGGTTACGATCATAACTGGGTATTGAATACTAAGGGCGACATTACCCGTAAGTGTGCTACTCTCGAATCACCGCTGACTGGTATCGTACTCGATGTATATACTAACGAACCGGGTATTCAAGTATATGCAGGAAACTTCCTGGATGGTTCGTTGACCGGAAAGAAAGGTATCACTTACAACCAGCGTGCTTCCGTATGTCTCGAAACTCAGAAGTATCCGGATACTCCGAACAAACCGGAATGGCCTTCGGCAGTACTTCGTCCGGGCGAGAAATATATGAGCCAGTGTATCTTTAAGTTCTCTGTAGACAAGAATTAAAGATAAGTTATATCATTAGTTAACCCAGGGGTGACTAAGAAGTCGGTGCTATCTCCAATCTCCTCCTTCCCGAAGGAGGAGATTTGAGATACTACCAACTTTTTAATCAGTCCAGATACTATTTTAGAAGCATGAAAAACAACCGAAGCAGATGGTATGCCCTTCTTTTAGTCGTGTTATCTATCATGACACCGTCAGTTGCACAAAATACAAAGTATGTCAACTTGTTTATCGGTACTTCCGGTGATAACGGACAGGTAGCTCCGGGCGCTGCCGCTCCTTTCGGAATGGTTTGTGTGTGTCCGGATAATGATCCGCGTAGCCATGCCGGTTATGATTATGCAGTGACGAAAGTCTCCGGTATCTCTGTCAACCGCCTCTCCGGAGTGGGATGTAGTGGCGGAGGAGGAAACCTGCGCATTCGTCCGGTAGCTCCTTCACAGGAATTGCATATTAAAAAGTCCCGCGAGAAAGCAACTCCCGGATATTACTCGACAGCTTTTACCAATGGTATCAAAACTGAATTGACAGCGACCAACGCTATGGCGGTGGAACGCTATAAATTTTCCCGAAGCCTTTCCGCTGCCCTTTGGATAGACTTCGCCTCTACGTTTGAAGACGTAGCTACCTGCCATTATAAACGTATATCGGAAACTTGCATCGAAGGCTATGTACAGGCAAAGAACGTCTGCGGACATGGACGCTACAAACTCTATTTCTCCTTAAATACCAGCCATCCTTTCCAGTTGGAAGAACAGAAAGAGACGACTGCCTGCCTTACCTTTGGCAAAAAGGTACGTTCGGTGGAAGTCCGTATCGGACTGTCTGCGTTAAGTTCCGAACTGGCGAGCTGGGAATGTGCCCGTTGGGAAAAGATGGACTTCGAAGATGTGAAATCCCGGACCGCTGATCAGTGGGAAAAACAATTGTCAGCTATCGACGTCAAAGGAGGCAAGAAAGATGACAGGGTCATTTTCTATACTTCCCTGTATCGTACTTACCTGAGTCCGGCGGATGTCAGTTCTCCGGACGGAGCTTATCTGGGTACGGATGGAAAAGTGTATATCTCAGAAGACTTCCGATATTACAGTAACTGGTCGTTATGGGATACCTTCCGCACTAAATTTCCTTTGTTGGTACTGACCGAACCTGCGAAGATGCGGGATATGGCGACTTCCCTGATTCATCTGTATGCAACGGGAAAGAAAGACTGGTCCACCGGATTCGAGTCTACCCCGACAGTACGTACGGAACATGCCGTAATTCTTTTGTTGGACGCTTACCGGAAAGGAATTACCAACCTTGATTTCCGTAAAGGATACGCTGGTATGAAGCAGGAAATGGAGCGGCTGCCCATGCGTTCGCCCGACCAGAAGATGGAATCGGCATATGACTTGTGGGCAATGGCAAAGATTGCGGAAATCATCGGTGAAAAGGCGGATTCCGAACAATACCGGCAACGTTCGGTCTCTCTTTTTGAAGAAACATGGAAAAAGGAATTTATGAATGTGACTCCCGCTTTTGAAGTGATGAAGAACAACGGACTCTATCAGGGAACCCGTTGGCAATACCGATGGGCAGCTCCACAATACATTGATAAAATGATAGAATGGGTAGGGCAGGACTCTCTTCGTTTGCAACTTACCTATTTCTTCGACCATCACCTTTATAATCAAGGAAACGAACCGGATATCCATGTTCCTTACCTGTTCAACCGACTTGGGGCACCGGAGAAAACCCAGCAGATAGTGCGCAGTCTGATGACCGAACCGATGATCCATAAATATGGAGGCAACTCGGAATTTAAGACTCCTTATCTGGGTAAAGCATTCAAGAATGCCCCCGAAGGGTATAGTCCCGAAATGGACGAAGACGACGGTACGATGAGTGCCTGGTACGTGTTTGGGGCAATGGGTTTCTATCCTCTGCTTGTGGGAGATGAATACTATGATCTGACCTCTCCGCTTTTCGACAGGGTACTGTTGCGGTTGACGAATGGAAACGTACTTACTATTCAGACAGAAGGACGGAAAAAGAAAGACGCACCGATCAAAAGTATCCATTTCAACGGGAAAAAGATTGCTGACTACCGTATATCTCACAATGAACTGATAAAAGGCGGAGAATTGATTTATAATTATAAATAAACCGAATTAAAACAAGGCTGACTAAAAAGTCGGTAGTATCTCCAAAAAAATATTCAAAATGAAACAGAAACGATCTTTTAAAATAGGTGTTGCGGGTACGCTGCTGACTGTCGGGCTACTGACAGCAGCTTTTACTACACGCACTGCCAGTGAGTCTGTAAGGGTGATGGACCGCCCCGACACAGAATCGACGAATGTGAATTATGTGAGCTATCGGGCCCCGCTCCGTCCGTTGAACTTTATTAAGCTGCCTGTCGGCAGCATCCAGCCGGAAGGCTGGGTAAAGAAGTACCTCGAACTGCAACGCGACGGGCTGACCGGACATCTGGGAGAAATCAGTGCCTGGCTGGAGAAAGATAATAACGCCTGGCTGACAACCGGTGGTGATCATGGCTGGGAAGAAGTACCTTACTGGCTGAAAGGTTATGGCAACCTTGCCTATATCCTGAATGACCCGAAAATGATTGCAGAAACAAAAACATGGATTGAAGGTGTATTTGCCAGTTGCCAGCCCGATGGATACTTCGGTCCTGTCAACGAACGGAACGGCAAGCGTGAATTGTGGGCACAGATGATTATGCTCTGGTGTCTGCAATCTTATTATGAGTATTCTCAAGATCAGCGTGTCATTGACCTGATGACGAATTACTTCAAGTGGCAGATGACTGTTCCCGATGACCAGCTTCTGGAAGATTATTGGGAGAAAAGCCGTGGCGGTGATAACATCATCAGTATCTACTGGCTTTACAACCATACTGGGGATGCTTTCCTACTCGAATTAGCCGAGAAGATTCACCGTAACACAGCCGACTGGACGAAATCCACCTCCTTACCTAACTGGCACAATGTAAATATCGCCCAATGTTTCCGTGAACCTGCCACTTATTATATGCAGACCGGAGATTCAGCGATGCTGAAAGCCTCTTATAATGTCCATCATCTGATTCGGCGTACTTTTGGTCAGGTTCCCGGAGGTATGTTCGGTGCGGACGAAAATGCCCGTCTGGGATATATCGATCCTCGACAGGGAGTGGAAACCTGCGGTTTGGTAGAACAAATGGCTTCCGATGAAATCATGCTTTGCATGACAGGAGATCCCATGTGGGCGGAACACTGTGAGGAAGTAGCGTTCAACTCTTATCCGGCTGCCGTGATGCCCGATTTCAAGGCATTGCGTTATATCACTTGTCCGAACCATGCCATCAGTGATTCGAAGAATCATCATCCGGGCATTGACAATCGTGGCCCGTTCCTTTCGATGAATCCTTTCAGCAGTCGTTGCTGCCAACACAACCATGCACAAGGCTGGCCTTACTTCACCGAACATCTGGTATTGGCAACTCCCGACAACGGAGTGGCAATAGCTATTTATGCAGCTTGCAAAGCTACAGTGAAAGTGGGTGACGGCAAGGAAATCACTCTTCACGAAGAGACAAATTATCCTTTTGAAGAAGCTATTGCCTTTACTGTTTCTACCGGTGAAAAGGTCGCTTTTCCGTTCTATCTCCGTATTCCTTCATGGACTCAAAAGGCGGAAGTGCGGGTGAATGGCAAGAAGGTAAGTGCAGCTCCTGTAGCGGGAAAATATCTTTGCATCAATCGTGAGTGGGCGAATGGTGATCGTGTGGAATTGACTCTTCCGATGTCTTTGTCTATGCGTACCTGGCAGGTTAATAAAAACAGCGTAAGCGTAGATTACGGAC
>OAUH01000650.1_pt1 | contig 19210 bp, 12 predicted proteins | sample 1495121 | NCBI WGS metagenome assembly OAUH01 (sample SAMEA2580006, study PRJEB22360) | human gut metagenome | reverse complement strand
GCTGCACCGCGCTGATCGTCTGCGGCCTGGCCATCAACGACACCGTCGCAGACCTCGGCATCAAGCAATACCGCGACATCTACCAGTACGACCTGATGGTGGTTTCCGACGATTCGGACGCGTCGGCGATGCGCACGAAAGTCGCGTCAGACGGGCGCGTCACGTCATCGCTTGACGTGCGCATAGAGTCGGGCGATTTGACGGTTGCGGGCAGTGGCGACGGTGACAGCGGCAAGGCCGGCAGCAGCGGCAAGGGGAGGACCCAGCCGGGGGCAGCCGATGAGCAGCAGCGGCAGCGAAAGCATCCAGCTGGTCGCGGTGCCGAAAAAGCATCTGTCCGATTTGGGCGAAATGGTCACGTTGCAGCCGGTCTCGTCCGGCATACTGGGCACGTCCGGCGTCGGCAAAACCGGTTCGCTGAAGCTCGATGACGATGGCGTGATCGTCGCGCAGTCGGCGGCAAGCGCGCTGGGCGTCAAGGCCGGTTCCAAGGTGCGACTGACCAACGGCGACGGCGTGCAGGCCACGGCGAAGGTGAGCGCGGTGAATCGCAACCTCATCGGCTCGGATGTGTATGTAAGCGAAACCTACTACGCCAAGCTTTTCGACTCGAAAGACGCGAAGAACACCAAGAATTCCAAGAGTTCCGAGGATTCCGAGGCTCTGACGTGGAACGCCATGCTCGCCAAGCTTTCCGGCTCCGACACTTCGCAAACCGACTATGCGGAATCGCTCGAAGAGGACAGTTCGGTGATGAAGGCCGTAAGCTGCGCGCACATGGCCGACAGCTTCAAATTCGACCTCATGGGCGCGGTGGTGGCGCTGATCGTGGCGCTCGCTGGCGGTCTGGCGCTTGTGGTGCTGTTCACGCTCGCCAATACGAACGTGTCGGAACGCGTGCGCGAGATGGCCACGCTCAAGGTGCTTGGCTTCTTCGACCGCGAAGTGCACCATTACGTGAACCGCGAGATGATGATCCTCACCGTCATGGGTGTGATACTGGGCCTGCCGCTCGGCCGGCTCGTCGGCGGCATGCTGACGATGGCGCTCAACATGCCCTCGTTGTATTTCGAGGTGGAGGTCAAGCCGCTGAGCTACGTGATCGCGGCCGTGGCGACCATGGCCTTCGCGCTGCTCGTGCAGCTGTTCGTCAACCCCGTCCTCGACCGCATCGACCCCATCAGCTCCCTCAAGTCCGTGGAGTAGCGCCCCTCCGAAGCCCTCTCAGTTCTTCGGGTAGCGGTAGTTGTGGGGGAGTTGGGTGGTGAGCTGCGGGTCCAGGCCGAGTTCCTTGAGTTGGCGGTCGATTTCGAGGCGCGCACGTTCCACAAGTTCGGCGCGACGGCTGTCCAAACCGTTCAGCCCCTCCTGCTTTTCCAGCGATTCCAACGTCTCCGCCAAACGCTTGAGCCGGTCCTGATGGTGCAGCAGCGCACGCACCTGCGCATGTTCGCGTACGATCGTCCGCCAATCGGATGGCGTGTGCGCAATCTCCCGAACCGCGGTGACCGGATGCACGTCGGCCACCTGATATGTGATCGAGCCAAGCAGCGGCATCAGGAACACTGTAATCGCGCCGGCTGCGACCAGTGTTGACGCGGTGTCGCTTTGCATGGTGCCGACCTTCACCGCCAGCGACGTGACGGCGACGATGATCGGCAGCGCGGTCGTGCAATACAGGGCTACGGTGACGCGATGATGCGATGACAGCGGATTCTTGCGTTTGTCGAGCGATAGCGCAACATATACGGGCACCGCGCGAATCAGCATGAGCATGACGATGAACGCGACGAGCAGTGCGGGCCGGCTTGCCACGGCGCGCACGTTGATCGCGGCGCCTGACACCACAAAAAACACAGGAATGAGGAAGCCGTAGCCGACACCCTCCAACTTCATTTCCAGCGACTTGCTGCCGTCGGGGATGATGTAACGCAGGATGAAGCCCGCGGCGAACGCGCCGAGCACCGCGTCAAGTTCGAACAGCGCGGAAATGGTGACAAGGAAGATGAGCAGGAATGTGGTCAGTCGCATGAGCGTTTGCGATGACGTGTTTGCATTTTCCGTAAGGAAACGGTACAGGCGATGGCCGGTTCTCAGTGCTTTCGTAGGTAGCATCGCGCACAGTAGGCAGATGGCAAGGAACGCGCCGAGCACGAGCATGGTTTGCCAGCCGGTTCGGGTGGATAGCAGGATGGCCATGGCAAGGATTGGGCCGAGTTCGCCCCATGTTCCGTACGAGATGATGGCGTCGCCGATGGGGGTGCCTTCGAGGTTGCGTTCCTTGAGAATCGGCATGAGCGTGCCGAGCGCGGTGGTGGTGAGTGCGATTACCGTGGCCACACCGTTGATGCCTTGCTTGGTGAAGAACGGAAGGAATGTCACAACCAGCCAGGCGAGGCCTAGCGTGATTCCCCATGTAAGCAGTCCGACTTTGCCTTGATGTCCGGCGAGTCGTTTCGGGTCGATTTCGTAGCCGGCGAGCAGGAACAGGAACGCCATGCCGAGCTCGTTCAAGAGTTTCACGGCGTCGTTTACTTCGATCACGCCTAGTCCGTACGGGCCGAGCGCGGTTCCGGCGGCGAGCAGCAGCACGGTTTGCGGAATGAACTTGCCTGGGATCAGCTGCGCCACGATCGGGCTGACGGCCGCCACCGCCATGATGATGGTTAATGAAACGAGCTCTTGCGTCATGTTTCCAGCCTAGTGAGTCTGCGTGACGGTGCTCGGATACGCGGTGACCCCCATGACGCGCTGGGGGTGAGGTTAAGTTTTTGTTAATCTTAGGGGGGGTCTATGAGCTTTTATTATCCGTGGAAAATGGCGGGACTGTTTTGTTTGAAGGTTGGCCCCCTCTTTTCGTTGAAGGGGATGGGTCTTTCGTTCGAGGGTTTTAACGAGGGTGTTAATGGAAAGAGCCCGATATGATGCTGAATCGAGCTGTTTAGGCGATTTAGGGGGTGTAAAAAAAATGATTGATGGCAAATTCACAGCAAAGGAGCGTGCGTATCTGGCCAGCCTGCCAGCGGTCAAAAGCGTGAGCCCATCCCATATCCGGTATACCGATCGCTTTAAGGTCGAGGTCATGTGCCGGTACAACGCGGGCGAATCGCCGTCGGCCATCTTTCGGGAGGCGGGTCTCGACCCCAAGCTGATCGGCTACAAGCGCGTGGAACGGTGCATCGCGCGCTGGAAGCAGCAGGAGGAGCGGAACAAGCGCAGGAACGAACATACGAACCATTACATGCAGGATTGTGATGACGAGCTGGAAGCCATCGAACTGCGCGGAGACGATGTGGATCAGTCCGTGGTGGATCTTTATGGCGCTGGCGCGGCAGGGACGTCGGGAAGCGACGTCGCGACGAGAAACGTTGGCGCGTCGGGAAGCAACGTCGTGCAATCGCAAGGCTCGGACAAGTTGCAGGAATCGCGCGCATCGCAGGATATGCTGTCGAAACTTGCACAGGCACAGCTGACCATCAACAAATGCGACATGCTGATAGCCAAGCAGGCGTTGCGTATCGACGAGCTGGAACGCGTGCTGCGGAAGTTCATCCAGTGATGCGTGCGAAACGTATGAAAAACATGGAACGTACGGAAGGCGCAGAACCGTCTTTCAACGAGATAATCGACGTTTCCGACGATATGCGCAGACGGCGTGGCCGCCGCAGGAAAACCGTCGCCATGCGTGTCTCCGCTGCGCTGTTGATCGTCATTTCCATTTGCATCGGCGGTTTTCCGGCGATGCTGCAATACCGGTCGGCACACGAACTGTCGAACACGTCGGACCGGTCCGCGCGTACGGTTGCGGGCTGGCCGTATCCGCAAGCGGACGACGCAATCGCAGCGGCCAAGGAATACAACGAACGGCTTGCCACATCGGGGCAGCCGATCCTCGGCGAAGCGAAAGACCCGTTCTCCCAGGTGCAGGGCAGTTCGCGGTCCAGCGAATCCGGTTCCAACGAATCAGACAGCGCCAGCGCCAAAGATACGGAATATCAAAGCCTGCTGGATTCCGGCAGCGGGGTGATGGGCACCATCCGTATTCCGAAAATCTCCGTGAAACTGCCGATCTACCATGGCACGTCGCAGTCGGCACTCGCGTCCGGTGCGGGGCATTTGTATGGCAGTAGTCTGCCGGTGGGCGGCAAGAACACGCATGCCGTAATCACCGGGCATCGCGGGCTTGTGGACGCGATGATGTTCACCCGATTGGATGAGATGCGCGTCGGCGACTACTTCTACATCGAAGTGATGGGCCGCACGCTCGGCTACCGGGTGGACCGTATTTCCGTAATCGAGCCGAACGATACGTCGAAGCTGAAAATCGTTCCCGGCGAAGACCGGGTGACGTTGATGACGTGCACGCCGTACGGCGTTAATACGCATCGACTGTTGGTTTCTGCGGTGCGCTCGCCGATTCCCGACGTGGTGCCGGCGGAGCATGATGCGGCGAAGGATGCGCGAACGATTGCGACCACGGCCGCGGTGGTCACGTTGCTGCTCGGTCTGCTGCTGGCATGGTTGCGCGGGCGACCGTGGCATATCCGTAGGCATGCGGCTTGGTGGCCGAAGCGTGGCTAACGACCGCTGTTTGCCGATGCCCCCTGCCGGCTTTTTTATTCGGGTATCACCCATATTGTGAAACGTTGCGATTGCAACGGTTGACGGTGGTATGGTACCTCGACTTTCCCGCACTTAGGGTGTGCATCTCCCGACGTCTTTTCTCCTATGTTCGAGGTTGGAGCGCTGGAAGTGTATCCGTACTGGACATGGCATGTGCCGGTGCGCGATGCGCGGACGGTGTTAGAGACGGAAACCGCGTTGAAGCGCGGTATTAAGGGGACAATGCATATGAGGCATGTACATGAATCTGAGGCAAAGCCAAAGGGGAACTTTGCCAAGCGAATCGTAGCTGCGGTAGCCGCGGTCGCCATGCTTGGTGGCATGGGCTACGCCACCACTTCTGCCGCGCTGGCCGATGACGTCAATGCCACTGTTGAGCAGCAGAATGGTATCAGCATTGGTCTGCATGATTACAATCGCAGCTCCATCAACAATAATCATGCGTTGCATTTTATGAGCGGAAGAAACGAAACCGGCTATAACCGCTATGTTCAAGATGGCAAAGGTGCGTACGCGGGCATTGTGAAGCCTCTGCTGACTAACGATTATCCGACCATGGCGGATGGCAACGAATCGCTGAATTATCTCTTCGGCGGTGCGTCTGATAAGGCTGTGACTAATTACACGCCGGACGGTGGTTTGCTGACTTCGGATGGTCAAGGGAATTACAGTTTCGATGCGGCGTCGAAATATGCGAAATATAACCACAATAGCAATCGATTCGAATTGACCAATCAGACCCAGAGCGGGAATCGTGACCCGTTATTCACGCCGTTTGGCAATGACAGCGACGACAATAGGTATTCGTTCGGCATGAACCTTAGGGCCGATTTCTATATGCCTAAAGATGGCAAAGTCAACAATCAGAACATGGTGTTCGACTTTACCGGTGACGACGATGTGTGGGTGTTCATCGATGATGTGCTGGTGCTTGATTTGGGTGGTATCCATCAGGCGTTGGGTGGCAGCATCGATTTCGCCGCCGACAAGATCAAGTACGACAAGGTTCAGAGTCATGGAGACACTCCTGCCGCAACAATCACCGAGGCATTTAGAAAAGCGGGAAAGAAGTGGGATTCCAAGGCGTATACGACACATCATCTGAGCTTCTTCTATCTGGAACGCGGCGACGGCGGATCCAACTGCAAGATCAGTTTCAATCTGCCGGTGAAGCCGTCCAAGGCCATCGACATTGAAAAGCAGACATTGGGCACTATTCCAGCCGGTCAACAGTTCCAATTCCAGCTGTTCGCCAATGGCTCGCAAACGCCATATGAAGGCAAATACAGCGTTTACAATGCGTCCACCAATCAGGTTGTCAGCTCTGGTTTGAACACCGGTTCGAACGGTGTGATCACTTTGGCCAAAGGCCAATTTGCTCGTGTGCAATCCAATGATTTCTCTGATGACACAACCTATTCGGTGCGTGAGCTGAATTCCGGCAAATACACTGTTTCCGCGAATGGTGAGGCGTTGTCGCAGCACAACGATGGAAATGGTGGTTCCTATGCGGAAACCCATTCTTTCAAGGTGAGCGATACCAGCCATGTGACTGTTATCAATTCCAATGTGAAGCCACAAAACAATAAGACCATCGAAAAGGTCGATGGTGGTGATGGCGACCAGTACGAGTTGCATTTGAATGCTTCGGGTGATAGCGCTTCTTCCGAAACCACTATCGCCACTCCGGCCGACATTGTGCTGGTTATGGATAAGTCCGGCAGTATGCAGGATAAAAACGACAATCGTGATACTAACGCGAAGAACGCGGCAAATAAGCTTGCTGAGAAATTACTGACCGAGGCGAATCTCAACTTACCGGAATCTCAACAAGTCCAAATGGCGGTTGTGACATTCAGCGACACGGTCTCGACTAAGCAAGACTTCACCACATCTGTCAGCAAGATTAAAACAGCTGTGTCCAGCAGACCTGATGGTGGAACCAACTGGGAGGCTGCGCTTAAGCAGGCGAATGATCTGCAAGGACGCACGGGTGTGAAGAAGCACATCATTTTCTTGTCCGACGGCAATCCGACGTTCCGTATATCCAATTATCCGATTGGGTGCAGCAAAAAAGGGTGCAATCCTGATGATGATTGGCGTACTACACCTCAGGGTGTGCATGGTGCAGGTACCGAGGGTAGTGATAATTACTACGGTTACAACTATGCTGCCGCTCTGGCCGAGGCCAACAGGCGGGAGAGTAATGTTTCGCTTTATGTGGTGAAGGCTTCGACTGACGCCAATAGAATGTCCGATTTCGCCCGTGAAGCCAAGGCAGTGAACGGTAAGGAATTCGATGGCACGAATGCTGAGAATCTGACGCAAGCATTCGGCCAGATCTATTCCAGCATCACCTCATCCGCGAAGATCAAGGTCTCCTCCATCACTGACACCTTGTCCCAGTGGGTCGACCCGGTCGATTTCGCTGGCGTGGCCGACGGTGCCGATATCACACAGTATGTGACGGTGAAAAACGGCAATAAGGTGCTGACGAACGAATATACGGCTACGTACGGTGTCGATCAATCTGGCAATCGCACGGTGACGGTGACGTTTAACGGCACAGACGGTATCGTTGCTGAGAAAGCCGACAGCATCGACGTATCCTTCAAGGTCAAGCCAAGCGATGCCGCCTATGCCACTTATGCCGGCAACCAGCAATACCCGAATGCGGGAGAGCCGAATACTGGCACCGCATCTGCGGGCCAGCAGGGATTCTATTCCAATGTGGACGCGCGATTGAACTATTGCGTGCTTACCGAGGTTAATAGAACTACGTCATGCGCACCGACTGAAGTCGAGTATCCGCATCCTGTGGTGCAGGTGAAGCTCGGCAAGATCAAGATCGTCAAGCAATGGTCGGATGGTGCGAGCAAGCATGATGACGGTTCCGTTACGGTGCAGTTGCAGCGTAAGAAGAGCGGCGATTCCAATGCTCAGCTGGAGAACGTCGGTGGTGGCGTAATCACGCTGAATAAGGGCAATGGTTGGCAGACGACTGTCGACAACCTGGTTCCTGGATACACGTATTCCGTGGCGGAAATCTCTGGTAATGACCGATATGGCGTCTCCTATACGGGAAACAATGTCGACTTGACCAAGCAGATGGTGTGGTCTTCCAATGCCGATGCGGGCACGTTGAACGCGACCATCACTAACACGTTGAAGACGGTTGCCCTGGAGAACGCGATTTCGGTGAAGAAGGACCTGGCCGGACGCGAGTGGAAGACCTCCGACACGTTCGATTTCACTCTGGCGGCGAAGGGCAATGCGCCGTTGCCGGATAAGTGCGAAGCCGATCAACCTTGCACGGTGAAGGTGAACTCCGATTCGGGCAGCCATACCGCGTCCTTCGGCAACATCACTTACAACGCTGGCGATGCCTCTTACACGTATTACGTGACGGAGGTCAAGGGCTCTATCGCTTCATTGCATTATTCGCAGGCGAAGTATGAGGTTGTCGTGACTGTCGCGAAGGACTCCAACGGAGAGTGGAAGGCTTCCGTGAAGTCCGTGACCAAGGTGCTGGATGACAACGGTGCAGCAGTTCCCGAATCGCAAAGTGCTGCTACTGAACCTGTCACCTTCACCAACCGATATGTCGCGGTGTCGGCGCTGCCGTTGACGGGTGATGCGACGGGACGCCAGTGGCTGCTGGTCGGTGGCGTGATCGGCGGACTCGCGGTGCTGCTTATCGGCGCTGCCGAAATTTGGAATAACAAGAAGCGACTCGTCTGAGTTGCTGTGTGAGGCCGGAATGCCTACCAGCTTGAGGGCATTCCGGTCGGCAAATCAAAATTTGCGGATCGCGGGAGCAAGTTGGGTTCCCGCCTCCCGCGATTGCAAAAACAAGTAATCAAACAATAAGGAAGAGAGGATTCTCATGAAGATGAGGAAACTTTTCGCCGGCATCGCCGCCGCGGCGACGCTGCTGGGTGGCATGGCCCTGGGCGCAACCAGCGCACAGGCCGATGACGCTATGGTAACGGACAACGCAACGTTCACGTTCACCGCGGAAACCGAAGAGCAGTTGACCCACGCTAATCTGGCCGCATACAAGATTGGCGATTACGTCCAGTACGGTTCTGACCAGAGCGTTGCCTACGGTGTGGTGACGAACTTCGCCAATAAGGCTGCCGTTGACTCCGCGTTGAAAGCTGCCGGTGTGGATACTGCGGATCCTAAGGTGGACCATCTGGCCGCAGCCCTGAATGCCGGCACTCTGGATATTTCTGCGACTCGTCCATGGGACAAGACTGCGAATGGTAATGCAAGCACTACCCGTGCATTTGCTAATGCTCTGGAGAGCGAAGGCAAGCTGGCTTCCGGTCAGAAGGTGACGCTGGGTGCTGCGACTACCGTACAGGGAGGGTATTCTGCCTCTGTGAACCTGCCTGCTGGTATCTATGTGTTCATTGATTCCGCGGCTGCCACTGAGTCTGTGACCAAGGCCATCCCGATGATTGTTGCTTCCGGCACGGTCAACACCGGAAAGAAGGCCTTGACTGATCCGATTCAGGGCGCCAACACCGTGAACATGAAGAACACCAACAACCCCGGAAAGACCAAGGAGGTCAATAAGACTTCTGCTGCCATCGGCGACACCCTGACCTACACCCTTACCGGTAATATCGCGAACCCGGCTCCAACCGAGTTCAAGTTCACCGATAAGCCGGGCAAGGGTCTGACCATCAAGGCTGGTACTTTCAATTTCTATGTGGATGGTGCGCAGATTTCTGCTGAAACTGCTGCATCTGACTTCACTGTTCCGACTGCTGATGTGATCGGTGGCGACGACGCATCTTTCGATGTCACGGTGAATAATCCGTCCAAGTATGCAGGCAAGACCATCAAGGTCACCTTCCATGCGGTGATTAATGATGATGCCGATGCCGAGGATGGCGTTGTCAACAAGCTTGACAACTACGGCACTAACGTTGAAGCCCCTACCAAGTTCACTGGTTTCAATTTCACCAAGGTGGATCCTGATGGCAAAGGCATTAAGGACGTTACCTTCCAGGTGAAGGACGGTGACACCACGCTGTACTTTGTGAAGCAGGGGGACGGTTCCTACAAGAAGGCTGCTTCTGCTAACACTCAGGGCGCAACTACTGATGTCACGACTGGTACTAACGGCCAGTTGTCCTTCACCGGTCTTGATAAGACCAAGACCTACACCGTCACGGAAACTAAGCGTGCCAGCGATGCCTATCTCGACATCATGCCGAGCTTCACTGTGTCTTTCAACGAGGAGAACGGTTCAGCTGTTCTGGCTAAGACCGCCACTTCCGATCCGTGGGGCTTGGTCAACACCACCGCCAAGACCGTGAAGAACATCAAGTCCATCACCCAGCTGCCGCTCACCGGCGCTGCGGGAACCATGCTGTTCACCGTTGTGGCTCTGCTCGTGGCTGGCGCTGGCGTGACCATCGCCATCAAGTCTCGTCAGAACGCCGAGGCCTGATCGCCCATCTCTGACGGTATTCGATAAGAACACCAATCCAGAGTGATTTAAGGTCGACCCATTATGGGTCGGCCTTTTTGTATTGCTCTGTATTTCATGTGGGATTGCTTGGATTGCGCCATATTACGTTGCTTTGGACGTGCCACCCGATGTGGGTGGGCATTGCATTTTTCGAGGGTATAAGGAGTTTCGGTGGGATGTGTTGCAACAAACGGAATCTGGAAACGTGAACCGTTATGGGGGCTGTTAGTCAGGGGAGTGAAGTGGGGGTATTGCACGGAAGGAGAGCCATAGAATCGCAGGCACATCCGCAAAAGAAAGCAACGAAGCATCAATGGGAGGTATTGCGATGCGCAGTGGGGGAGCATTCAGTGACGAGGAGATTCAGCTGTTGCGTGGATTGCCGGCTGTTTCCAATGTGACTCGTGATCGTATCACCTATTCCGACACATTCAGACAGGTGTGCACCATCCGATATCTTGCGGGGGAATCGCCAACCAAAATCTTTCGTGAAGCGGGTTTACCGCCGGAACTTGTCGGATACAAGCGTATCGAACGTAGCGTGGCGCGCTGGAAGGAAGCTGCCATCAAATCCGTGAACGGCAGCAACACCATGACCGATGGTGAGATCATAGCGCAGCTTGCGGCGCGGTATAAGCGTGCGTTGGCGACGAGGCGGAGTCTTGAAGACATCGCCAATACGGCCACTGAGCCGAAGCCTGCCGCAACGGCTGCGTCGAATGACGTTCATCCGTTGTCTCTCGGACTGTTCGACGGTGATACGGCCGGCATTATTATCAGGCAGCAGGCTCGTCGTATCGACGAGCTCGAGCGCGATGTGGTGAGGTTGCGCAACAAGCTGGACAAGGAAGTCGGGCCCAATCCTGCCTCCGCTGAGGCCTGACTTATGCTATCTAGCTTATAGATGGCGGGTGGTTCGCCCCATTTGCCAGTTCGGGGGTATAAATCATACCCCCGAACCGCCTATTCTCGTCTAGCACCCGCCATCTATAAGCGAAATACCTTTCCGCAAAGCCCCAAATCCGCCATCTATAAGCCAGATAGACCCATCAGTTTGACCATGGATAGACTCGGTTAGAGATGCTCTTGGCAAAAATGCCAATTTCGGCCTCCTGCAAAGGGTTTTGATGGGTCTAACCCATGATTTACATAAAACCTAACCCACGATTTGCGTAAGTCCTAACCCATGATTTGCGTAAAACGTGGTTCGCTCAGAGCTGTGGCCGGAGACCGTCCAAGTTCGACCGACATTATCGGAATCGTCAGGGAAGAAGGCACGCGGGCGGAGTGCAATATAATGTTCCCTATGGCTGGCAGTTCAAGGGGGCAAGACTGATGGCAGTTTTTCCGCATGGGAGCGCGCGCGGCGGGTCGAGAAGCGACGGTCCGCAGCAAATTAAGGACTTACGCGCCGACGATTTTTATGGCGATTCGCACGATGGCAACGACGGCTCGCGCGGTTCGCACGACACCACGCGCAACACCCGCACCTACACCCTCCCGACTTTCGCGGAGGCGACCGATGTGTCCGAAGAGATTCGCGAGCGTCGCGCGGATCGCAACAAGTCCATTGCCATGCGCGTGCTTGCGGCGGTGCTGATTTTCTCCGCAATCGGCATTGGTCTTTTCCCGAAAGTGCTGCAATACCAGTCCGCGCAAAAGCTGGCGAGCACGTCCGCCCGTTCCGAGCAGAGCGTCGCGGGCTGGCCGTATCCGCAGGCCGACGAGGCATTCGCCGCGGCTAGGGCGTACAACAAGCGTCTCGCCAAGTCGGGGCAGCCGGTGATTGGCGAGGCTGAGGATCCGCTCGCCGAGTTGTACAACAACAATCAGTCCGACTCCAGCGACGGTTCCGGTTCCAGCTCGACGGGCGCAGGCGCCACTGGCGATGGTAACAAGGATTCCGCTAGCTCCAAAGACGCGGAATACCAGCGTTTGCTGGATACTGGCGATGGCGTGATGGGTTCCATCCGCATTCCAAAGATTTCTGTGGATTTGCCGATCTACCATGGCACGTCGGAGCAGACGCTTGCGTCCGGTGCGGGGCATTTGTATGGCAGTAGTCTGCCGGTGGGTGGCAAGGATACGCATGCGGTGATTACCGGACATCGGGGTTTGGTTGAAGCCTCAATGTTTACGCGTTTGGATGAGATGCGGGTTGGTGATTACTTCTATATCGATGTGATGGGCCATACTCTTGGCTATATGGTGGATCGTATTACCGAAATCGAACCTAACGACACATCGCAATTGAAGATTACCTCTGGCGAGGATCGGGTCACGTTGATGACATGCACTCCGTACGGTGTGAATACGCATCGTCTGTTGGTTTCGGCATTACGTTCCGCCATTCCCGAAGAGATTCCCGCGGAGGATGATGCGGCAAAAGATGTGCGTGTGATTGCGGGCGTGGTGTCAGCTGCCACGTTGCTGGTCGGTTTGTTGTTGGTTTGGCTGCTCCGCTGTCCGTGGTATGTCCGTAGGCATGCCGCTTGGTGGCCAAAGCGCAACTAGGGGTTGATGGCGTTAATGTTGCACTTGACAGATGCTTTTTTGTCGGGGAAAATTCTGAAAGAGGCATGACAACGTTTGCTTATAGTTTTTGCATCGCGATTTACGGGGGCAAGAATACTCTAGAATCGCGATGATATGTGCGATTTCAAGGAAAGTATATCCCCTTGATTACCTCGTTGGGAGGGTATGTATCCCTCTGTTTTTCTCCTTAAGGTTTAGGCAACGAAGCGATTGTCGGACGGTATGTGAAGCGAAGACGCATCAAATATACCGGTCGAAGGAGGAAGGTATTTCCCCGATCGCTTAACGGTACAAGGGGGTTGACGTATGAGACACGTCTTTGAGCGAAACAGGGCGAGGGGCACAGGTCTGTTCACGCGTCGTGTCATTGCGGCCGTCGCGACGGTCGCAATGCTCGCCGGCGTGGGGTGCGTCACTGCTTCGTCAGCGGCGGCGGAAGATGCCACGGGAGCCTTGGAACAACAAATCGAGCAGCCGGTATTGCAAGAATCTGGGCAAGAGGATTCACAGCCGGTGGAACAAAATTTGATGGTGGGAGAAGAGCAGCCGTCAGAGCAAGAGCAGCCGTCAGATCAAGAGGCTTACCAGCAAGTCGAACAAGAAACGGAACAAGAAACGAAAGAAGAGACTGAGCAGTGGGTTGAGCAGGAGGTTGAACAACAATCTGAACAACAATCTGATGAGCAGCCAGTTACGTTGTCCGCTCAACCGATTGCGCGAGCAAATCGGGCGCAGTCGGTTGCGCAGAACGAGACCGGTTCCCAGTTGGGCGCTCCGGAGAAGCATAAGCGCATCAAGAAGAACGATAATGGCAGTTACACCGTGAACGTGGATGTGAAGGGCGCTTCCAGCACCACCACGGTCACCACCACCCAGCCGATCGACTTCACGCTGGTGCTGGATGTGTCCGGTTCGATGGACGATCCGATGAGTAAGACGGATCGGACCAAGCGGTTAGACGCACTGAAAGAAGCGGTTAAAGCATTTCTTGATGAAGCTGCGAATACTAATACGGAGGCCGGTTCCGAACTGGTTCACGTTGGACTGGTGAAGTTCGCCGGCAACGAAAAGGACAAAATCGGGGATGACACGTACCGAAGTGGTGGGTACACCTACAACTACTCCCAAATCGTTAGCGATCTGACTGCGGATATGAACGGTCTGAAGAACAAAGTCAGCAAACTCAAAGCCGCTGGCGCCACCCGAGCCGACAATGGATTCAATCTTGCGGCCAAGATGATGGGCAGTGCTCGAACCGATGCGAAGAAGGTCGTTATCTTTTTCACGGATGGTTCGCCTACATCGTCTAGTGGCTTCGAGGGTAAAGTGGCAAATAAGGCCGTCGAAGCTGCCAAGGAATTGAAAGATGGTGGCGCCACGGTGTATTCCATCGGTGTTTTTTCCGGTGCTGATCCCTCCTCGATCCAAGGTAACGAGAACCAGTTCATGCACGCGGTGTCCAGCAATTTCCCAAAGGCAACGAAATACAACCAGCGCGGTGAAGGGAATATCAAAGCCGGCTATTATAAAAGCGCGACGAACGCTTCGGAGCTGAATGCCATCTTCGACGAGATTGAGAAGAGCGAGACCACCACATCCGCATACACCAAGGTGACCATGGAGGACACGCTCTCCGGCTATGTCGAGCTTGCGGATAGCAACTACAAGGTCGTTGCCAAGGATGCTTCCGGCAAGGTGGTCTCCTTGACTAAGAATGTCGATTACACCTTGACGTATGACGCGAGCACGAAGAAATTCACGGTCGCATTCCTGAAGCCTCTGGTCAACAACGTGACATACACGCTGGAATACAACGTGAAACCCACGCAGAAAGCGTATGACGAGTATGCCGCCAACCTGAACGCCGGTAAGGATGGATATGACGGCGTAAAGGGTGACGCGAACACCGATCTGCCGGGAAACGCCACGTCCTCGAACCAGCCGGGTTTCCATGCGAACGATTCCGCGTGCCTGGCGTACTCGGCCGATGGCGTGGATCATGCATGCGGCGGCAATCCGTATCCGCATCCGGTGATCCAGGTGGTTTCCTCGACGCTGCATATCGAAAAGCAGTGGAGTGGAGACGGTGACAAGCCGGAAAGCATCACGGTGGATATCAAGCAAGGTGGCAATAGCTACAAGACAGTCACGTTGAAGTCGGATGCGAATGGAAACTGGTCCACGGATGTGATCATTCCGGCCGGTGCCGCGAAAACGTACACGGTGACGGAAACCGAACCGGAGAACCATCAGTGGAAGGCCTCCTACCAGCACAAAGTCGGCAATGGTGCTCTCGCTGACGGCAATGCGGTGACGGTACCGGAATCCACGGCATCGCAGAACGCCACAGTAGTCATCACCAACACGTTGAAGCAGACCATGCTGACGCATGCGATTGGCGTGCAGAAGGAGCTGAAGGGCCGCGATTGGAAGGATTCCGACGAGTTCATCTTCAAGCTGAAGGCGGACTCCAATCCAGGCGCGCCGATGCCAGCTTCCTGCAAGAACCAGTCAGCGTGCACGGTGACGGTGAAACGCGATTCGTCTGACGATCACGTTGCTTACTTCGGCGACATTACGTACGACGCAGGTGAAGCCGAGTACACATATCTTGTGACGGAGAACGCTGGCAATGCTTCCGCAATGTATTACTCGCAGGCGGAATACCGGGTGGTCGTGTCCGTGATGAAAGACGAAACGTCCGGTGAATGGAAAGCCGTTGTCAAATCCGTGACCCAGCTGAAAACCGATTATGGTGCCGCTGGTTCGAATTGGGACAAGACCCAGCCAATGCTGTTCACCAACAAATACATTTCGGCATCGTCGCTGCCATTGACGGGCCGCATGGGCGCGGAACGATGGTGGCAGATTGCGGCCGGCGGAGTCGGCGTGCTGGCATTGCTCGCCGTCGCTGTGGGCGATCGGTGGAGACGCAAGAAGCGGCTCGGCTGAACAACACAAGATTTGCGGATCGCGGGGGCGCGTTGGGTTCCCGCTTCCCGCGATTGCAGAAAACAGTAACCAACAATCAAGGAAGAGGAGATTCTCATGAAGATGGGAAAGCTTTTCGCCGGCATCGCCGCCGCGGCGACGTTGCTGAGCGGCATGGCCATCGGCGTCGCCGCCGCACAGGCTGATGATGCTCCATTGCTGCAAGTTAACCACGCACAGGAAGGCCATACGTACACGCCATACAAGTTTGCCACGTTTGAGAATCCTGGCAATGGCTCGGTCGAAGTGAAAACGGTTGACGCATGGAAGGGAGCTGTGACCACCGCTGCTGACGTGGCTGATGAAGGCAATAGTGGTATTCCGGCAGAGTATAAGGATAATCCAGCCGCCTATGTGGCGACGTTCACTGCGTATCAGCTCCGTGTCTTTGCCAAGACCTTGGCTGGAATTACTCCGCCGGCAGGACCTGATGGTACTGGCCTGACCGTAACTACGGAGAAGGCAAATAAGAGCCAGGCGGTCAATGTGGACGGAGAAGGCTGGTATCTGGTGAAGAATACGTTCACCAAGGCTGGCGAAACGACTGTGACGTCGGGAACGCCGGCTGTGGTGGCCACCACCGTCAAAGGACTGTCCAATCTGAAGATTGTGGCCGATGCGACGACCGGTCAGGGCAACATCACGACTGAAGGCCAGTTCAACGCGAAGAACGCGAATCCGACCGACGAGCCGCTCAAGTTCGCCCAGATGAATAACGTGGATGTGAACGGTAAGAGCGTAAAGGTGGGTGACACCGTGGACTTCACTGTGGCCGCGGACGTTCCTCATGCTGCGGCTGGCTGGGATGCGTACCCCTTTACCATTACCGATACCGCGTCCAAAGGTTTGCGGATTGCGGCAACGAGTGACTTCAAGGTCCAGTTCAAAGACCAGACTACTGTGAATCCCGATCTGTACATGATAACGCAGGAAGGCAATGCTCAATCCGGCACCACCACGACCATCGATTTTGCCGATGCCACAACGCTGGCCGGTAAGACGATCGTCGTGTCGTACCAGGGCACCGTCACCAAGGATGCGTTGAATGGCTTGAGCGGCAGTGTGGACAACAAGGCCACAATCACCACCAAGGATGGTACCAGCGGTGAAGGCAAGACTGTCCTTAAGACCTACGGTTTCCAGTTCACGAAGATTGGCAAGGAAGGGAATGAGGCCAAGCCTCTAGCCGGCGCCGAGTTCGTTGTCAAGAATGCGGAGGGCAAGTTCCTTAAGCAGGCTGAGGACGGTGCGTGGTCGTTTGTTTCCAATCAGAATGATGCCAAGAAGTTCACTACTGAGAATGATGGTTTGGTGAAGGTCGCGGGTCTTGCGGCAGGAACCTACACGGTTGTGGAGACTCAGGCTCCGACCGGCTACGCCCAGAACTTTAAGGTCACTTTCAATGTGAAGATCACAGATGAAGGTCTCATCACCTTCGAGCCGGATGCCCTTCGTCAGGTCCAACCGGTCAATAACACCACTGCGAATGCCACCGCTACCGTGCTGAACGTCAAGTCTGTCACTCAGCTGCCGCTGACCGGTGCCGCGGGAACCGTGTTGTTCACCGTCGTGGCGCTGCTGGTGGGTGGCGCTGGCGTGGCTGTGGCGGTCAAGAGTCGTCGCCGCACGTACTGAGCGCATGCGTTCGGTGTGAGTGAGTTGTGAATTGACTCACTCACAATAAAAGTCAATGCGGGCGGTTGTGGGTATTCCATAATCGCCCGCATTGACGTGTGGCCGATCGGTTGAAGCAATATACGGTTAGCAATATTTGAAAAGCTGCTTGTGAGAAGTCGGATATACACTTGCTTCATCACGGGGTATAGCAAAGGGGGTAAAACGATGCGCGGTGGAGGATCATTCAGCATGGACGAGCTCCAAATGTTGCGGGATCTGCCGGCGGTGGCTAACGTGTCGAAAGACCGCATCACGTACTCCAACGCCTTCAAACAGGTGTGTGTCATACGGTATCTTGCGGGGGAATCGCCGACCAAAATCTTCCGCGAGGCGGGATTGCCGCCGGAACTGATTGGGTATAAACGTATAGAACGAAGTGTGGCGCGTTGGAAGGCTGCCGTCCTCAAATCCGTGAGTGGTAGCAGTGACATGAGTAACGGCGAAATCATTACGGAGCTCGTCAACCTGTATGTTCATGCGGTGACGCGCAAGGAGAAACTCGACGGCATCGCAGGAATCGCCAATTCCGATAAGGCGAACATTGGAAATGCTCCGCATCCGCTGGACAGGGCGAACGTGTCGGGGGGGGGGGGTATACCCGCTGACGTCCCCGCCCCATCCGATGCGGCTGCCATCGCCGTGCCGCCTACACCTCTCAGCGCGAGCAGCGGCCTTGACAGCGAGACGGCGCTTGTCATCATCAAACAACAGGCTCGGCGTATCGACGAGCTGGAACGCGAAAACGAATCGCTCCGTGGCAAGCTGAAAACCTTGGCAAGCTGACTCCACCCGTCGCAAAGCGTTTTTTGGAAAAGATGCGAATCTGCCACATATAGCGCATTTCGCGGTACGAACAACGGCAGAGATTGTGCGGCTCCCGCGGTAGGGTGTGAACATTATGACTTTTGGGAATACGAAAACCGGAAAAACTGGTATAAGCACGTCCGAAGCGACGGAAACCGCGCAAATCAAATCCATCGAAAGCCTCGACAAAGACAACGACATGGAACGCGGCCTGAAAAATCGCCACGTCCAGTTCATCGCCATCGGCGGAACCATCGGCACCGGTCTGTTCCTCGGCTCCGGCAAATCGATCGCGCTGACCGGACCGAGCATCATCCTCGTGTACATCGGCGTCGGCCTGATCATGTTCCTGCTCATGCGCGCCATCGGCGAAATGATGTACAGCGACCCCAGCCAGCACACGTTCATCAACTTCATCACCCGCTACCTCGGCCGCGCGTGGGGCAAGTTCGCCGGCTGGACGTACTGGATTGTGCTCATCCTGACCGGCATGACCGAAATCACGGCCGTCAGCACCTATTTCGTCACATTCTTCGGCACGTTCGGCATCGACCTCAACGCGTGGAAATGGCTTATCGAACTGTGCTTCCTCGTGGCGCTCACCGGCATCAATCTCATTGCCGTGAAAGTGTTCGGCGAGGCGGAATTCTGGTTCTCCATGATCAAAATCACGCTGATTGTGGGTCTGATTGTCACCGCCGTGGTGATGCTGTTCCTCGGTTTCAGCTACCCGGCCACGCATATCGAAGGCGTGGACGGCACGGTTTCCGGTGCCACTGTGAGCCTTACGAACATTACCGACGGCTTCCAGCTTGCGCCGAACGGCTGGATGAACTTCTTCATGAGCTTCCAGATGGTGTTCTTCGCCTACCAGCTCATCGAATTCGTGGGTGTGACCGTGTCCGAAACCCAGAACCCACGCAAAGTGCTGCCGAAGGCCGTCAACGAGCTGATCATGCGCATCCTCATCTTCTACGTGGGCGCTCTCGTGGCCATCATGGCCATCGTGCCGTGGCGCAACTTCCATCAGAACGCGGACGGCTCGTTCGGCTCCCCGTTCATCATGGTGTTCAAATACGCTGGCTGGAGATG
>OAUH01000635.1_pt1 | contig 19562 bp, 11 predicted proteins | sample 1495121 | NCBI WGS metagenome assembly OAUH01 (sample SAMEA2580006, study PRJEB22360) | human gut metagenome | reverse complement strand
CAGCCACGACTTCTACCTGTCGATGATGCTCGACGTTCCCGTGCCGCGCGTGCCCATGCTGCGCGCACGTCTGCAAGACTCCCGCCGAGGGGGTGCCGCATGAGCGTGAACGCGGTCGATTGGGCGCTCAGGTTCGCGCCCGTGGACGCCAGGCACAACGGTGCCGCTCGCGTGCTGATGTGTCTGGCGAACGTGGCCGACGACGAGGGGCGCAACGCGCATCCGACGCACAGGAAGCTGGCCGCGTGGTGCAAGTGCAGCGTGAGCACGGTCAAACGCCACCTGTCATGGCTGGAAGCGAACGGGCTGATCCGTCGCGGCGACCAACGCCAGGCCGGGCATTTCAGCGAGTGGCACCGGCCCGTCGTGTGGGATCTGTGCCTGGGGAACCGTCTGGAGCTCGACCCCGACTTCTTCGACTCGAACGACATCGACTCGACCCGAGGCGGACGGCCTTCCACGGAAAACAGGGCGAGGGGAAACCCCGGCTCACATGTGGACCGTGGTTATGTCGACGGGGACACGGGGAAACCCCAGCTCACGGGTGAATCACGGTTCACAGCTGTGACCCCACCCCCAGCTCATCTGGTGAGCTACAGTACGTCCCTAGTACGTAATAACCCCTCTGCCCCTACGGGGCATCTCCCCGCAAGCGGAGAGACCTCCCCGGACGATGACGGAATCCGCGAGGACGGTTCATGGGCCGACGCCGCCGGAGCCGAACCCCCAAGCACCGAATCCGCCGAGGCCGGTTCCGACGCGGAAATGGTGTGCCGCACGATGGCGGACGGGCTGCGAGCCTTGCCGCCGATGCCGGTGCCCGAACCGTTGGCCCGGCCCGGCAAACGCGAGCTCGACGCCGCCCGACGGCTGATCGCCCGCCACGGCATGCCACTGGTGCTGGCCGTGGCCGAATGGGCGTCGCTGCCGCCTTCCAAGACCGACAAGGGCGACGCTTCCGGCAAACCGTATGACGGTTTCTGGCGTCGCACGCTCACCGGCCCCCGCTCCCTCGCACGGCACTGGGACCAGGTATGCCTCCAGATGGCCGACGACCCCCACGGGCGTCGCCTGCTCGCCGAACACGGCGTCATCGCCGACAAGGGCGAAACGGCGCAGCCGCCGAGCGCGGAATCCACGCCGAAGGTGCCGAACTACGGCATCCCCGACAACCTGGACCGGCGCGTGTGGAAACTGCTCGACCCTTACGACTTCGATGCGGGCAACGACGGGTTCGAGGCACCGCGCACCCTGCGCCGGCTGTTGAAGCGCGTCCCCGCGAACGACGCAGAAGGCGAACGCAATGCCGTGCTGGAGGCATTGCGGGCGGGCCGCGCCTTCCTGGACGCGGAATCCAGGGAGAAGGACGACGGCTTCGGGCGGCGGAAGCCGTCCGAGACCGGGCCGGCGTCCGTCCGTTTCGGCTTCATCGGCGGCCGTGGGCCGAAGGAGGTGCCGGCATGTTCCTGAAGGGAGAATGCGCGGATTTCCCCGACTCGTGGTCGGACCGCATGTGGGGGCCCGACGACCTTCCCAACCGGCGAACCCAATACGAGCTGCGCCGCGCGGCGGTGCGGATCTGCGAGGCCTGCCCGGTCAGGGCCGAATGCCTCGCGTTCGGCATCATGGTCCGGGACCAGTACGGCATCTACGGCGGACTGCCGTTGAGGGCCCGACGCCAGGTGCTGAAGACCGCGCAGGAGGCCGGATTCCGGTTCGACCCCGACGACCCGACCGCCGAACGGCGGCTCGCCCGGTACATCCGCGAGAACCCCGAGATCGTGGCGGCGGCACGCGAACGCGAATGCAAACGCCGCAAGACCGAGCAGCGCAACGCACGCCAGCAACGATGGCGCGCCACCACACGCTCGACCGGCAAGGCGAAGGCCCCGGCCGCCGCCACACACACCCCGCCCTTGCAGGACACCCTCTTCTGAAGACAATCCGATACAGATAACCGGTCCGGCCCCATAAGGACGAACCATTCCGGAAACCCGTATACGCGGCAAACCGTGGAACCGTGCACCCGTGGACACGGGAAGCCGGAAACCCGAATGAAAGGAACAATCCCAATGACCACGAACACGAAAACGGTGGCCTTCGTCAACCTCAAGGGCGGGGTCGGCAAGACCACCAGCGCCATCGGCACCGCCGAAGCACTCGCCCGACTGGGCCATACCGTGACGGTGCGCGACGCCGACCCGTCCGGCGCGGCGACCCTGTGGGCGCACAAGGCCCTATCGGCCGGCCGCCCACTGCCCTTCGGGGTGGAGGTCGTCAACCGGTTCACCGTCGCCGCGCCCGCCGAGGAGGAATGGGTGCTGATCGACACGCCTCCCTTGCAGACCGATCTGGTGGAGGCGGCGGTGGACGCGGCCGACCTCGTGCTGCTCGTCACCACCACCGGCCCCATCGACCTGGAACGCATGCTGGAGACCATCCGGCAGATCAACAAGCCCTCCTCGGTGCTGCTGACCCAGACCCGCTACGGCACGCGCAGCCTCAGGCACGCCGAGGAGTTCCTGGCCGAGAACGGACTGGCCCGATGCCAAGAGACCATCCCGTACAAGGAGGCCATGCGTCTCGCATCGGACGAGGGCCGGTTCCCGTCCGCCTCGGGCTACGGGCTTATCGCCAAGGAACTCAGCGACGCATTCAACGCCTGACACCCGCAGAACCGGAAACCCGCAATCCCGTGTCCACGTAAACCCGTGGATACGGGGACACGGAAAGGAACAACATCATGGAGATCAACAAGCCGATGACCACGAGGAACATGCTGGCATCGACGCTCACGGACTACAAGAAACCGGTCAAGCTGCCCAAGATCACGGTGGAGCTCGACCCCGAGCTCAAGAAACGGTTCAAGGCCGAGGCCGTGCGACGCGGCACCACCATCCGCGACATGCTCACGGCATGGATCGAACATGACTGCCCTCCCCTCGACGCGGCGGACGCAAGGGCCGAGGCGAAGCAAGACGGAAGAAGGAGTGGATGATGACGGATGACATCGAGGAGCGGGCCGTGCTGGCCCGTCGCGGGATCATGGATCATTCGGATTGCGAGGACTGCGTGGAGGACTGGACGTTCCTGATGCGTCAGGGACGGCGGGAGTTCCCGTTGGGATTGCGCACGGTGCTCGCGTGCCTCGCGTTCGCCGAACGCGAGGGCGCGGTGCCCGAGCTGCCGGCGGATTGGTGGGTTAATATCAACAGGAGGTATCGATGACGACGATGCGCGGCGAGGGGAGCTGGCTATGGATGTGTTCAAGGCATGGCCGGGAAGGGCGGAAAGCATCGTGATCAGCCAGGAGTCATACATGGGGTGCACCGGCGGCGTGGCCCCGTGGCGTCGTGACGGCGACACGGGGCCGTCCTACTACGCGGTGTGCCCGCTGTGCGACAATCCCATCCAGATCGTCGGCCTGTTCCGCCGGCAGGAGGAAAGCCGTGCGCGCCGGCCCTACGGGCGGCACCACCGGGGCGACGTGCCGGGCCTGTGCCGCTACGACGAGGACGCCTATCTGCACTGCCCGTATGCGGATCCGAACCATCGGACGGACACCCGAGCGAGACGTCATCCGAAGGATCCGACAGGTCGGGCCCTGTATGGTCTCATGCGCGGCGAGTTCGACCGGGTGACGCTGGCGTGGGAACGGTTCTCCGGCATCCATCTGGGGCCGGGGGCCGCCCGTGACATGCTTCGCAGATGGCGGGACGACCAGGGATGGCGCTATTACGACGCGACCTACGGCAATCTGCCGCAGATGCTGTTCTTCGCGGCCGGCGGACAGAACCTGGTCAAACGCTACATCGTGCCGGGCAGCCCGTTGCACGAACGGCTGAAAGGCGTGCCGCGGGTGAGGCTCGCGCCGACGCGCTCCCGGTACGTGCAGGTGGACAAGGCCGGGCCGGGGTTCCTTACTCTGGATTTCCTGCTGTACGCCCGGCGCATCGAATGGGACGGACAGCACATGAACGAGACGTTCAGGCTACGCGGCCTGCTGGGCCGCGATGACGGGCAACAGGCCTTCGATGACCTGACCCTCGACGTCGATCAGGACTGGCTCTCCCACACAGCGGACGCCCAACCCGGCCGTGACGGGCGGCTGCTCGACATCGCGCGGGAGACGCTGCGATGAGAGACGAAATTGAGACGACAATCAAAACAAGGAGAACGACAATGAACCCCGAGAACGAGATCGACAAGACGGAAGCCCTCGAACCCGTCGAAACCGCTGCCGCAAACGTTGCGGAGGCCCGTGGCGGCGTGGACGGAAGGAAGCGGCCGAAGTGGCTGCTGCCCCTGATCGCCGTCGTCTGCGCGGTCGTGCTGGTCGTGGCGGGAGTCGTCGGCTGGAACATGTACCGTGGCGCGAAGCTCGCGGAAGCGAAGGAGGCGTGCGCCACCGCCGCCGACGGCGTGCGCAGCCAGGCCAACGAGTATAACGCGCTGCTCAACGGGGATGCGGCCGATGCCGCCGCCGTCAAGGCCGAACAGGTCAAGGACGCGAAGACCGTCGAATCATTGGGCAAGGAGCTCAAGGCCTCGGCACCCGAATACGAGGGCTGCGTGGCCGAGGACGCGAAGGGCTTGGATGCCGCCACCGTGAAGCTGGGCGAACAGGCCGACTGGTACAAGACCCACGAACAGAGCCTGTCGAAGGCGGTGAGGGCCGTCACCGAATCCAAGGCCGCGAAGACCCTGGAGACCGCGAAAACGAATCTGACGGCGAAGCTGGACGAGGCAGCGAAGCTGCTCACGGATTCGGACGGCAAGGTGCAGGACAACACGACACGCGAGACCCTGACCAATGCGATCGACGCGGCGACCAGGCTCAAGGACGCGAACGACGCCACGAAAATCGATAAGGCGCGTAAAACGCTGGAGGATGCCATCAACGGCGTGAACGCGAGCGTCCAGGCCAAGACGGACGCGGATGCGCAAGCCGCCGCCGCAGCGGCCGCTGCGGCTCAGGTGCAAGCCCAATCCACCTACAGCGGCGGCTCGTCGTACTCCGGCAACACGTACAGGCGCACAGGCGGCTCCACATCCGGCTCCAACACCTACCGTGGCACCACATCGGGCGGATCCGGTTCGAACTCCGGTTCCGGTTCGACCGGTGGCTCCACCACAAGACCAAACCTCAACGGCGCATACGGCTGTACTGAGGACTGCTATGTTCCGCCGAACAATCTTATTCAGCACTGATTGATGATTGGCTGATTGATGATTGGCTGATTGATGATTGGCTGATTGATGATTGGCTGATTGTGGCCCGCACCGGGAAACCGATGCGGGCCACAATCATTATTGCCTTTGATTAATGTTCGTTGGGGAACAGGTGATGGAACAGCTCTGCCCCGGCCTCGTGCTCGTCCAGTATCCCGGTTTTGTATTCCTCGATGATGAAATCGGTCCTTGCCATTCTCTCGGCGACTTCCGCCGGCGTCAGTGGCCCGGATTCCGGCCCATGCATGGTTGTCGGCACTTTCAGAAGCTCCAAGTCTGAAATATTTTCGGGCATCGTTCCGTCCGGCAGGGATACGACGACTTCCTCGCTGTCCCCGTTCATATCGGCCAACACGCATATTCCGGTGCCATCGGCCAGCTCCCGGTATTCCCCTATATCAGGTTCCCCGTCACGGACGAACCTGCACATTCGAGACTCCATCTTGCATCCCCTTCTCCCCCTGTTGTTCCCCTCAGATCGTAGTACGGATATCTTCGGTTCTCTCCCGTATTCCCATGAAGCTGTATTCCCGTGCATCCGTACGGCCTCGGAATCTTCTATTTCCTCTGCTCCTAACGTTTTTTGTTTTTTGTAGACGTTGCGCTCCGTGGTTCGGCGTGTCGTCTGTGAGGCTTGTTGGTGGTTGCCGGATCATCCGGTGGCTACCTCCCGTTATTCCTGCGGTCGGAAGCCCCGCCACCCCTTGAAAAAAGAGGCGGCGGGGCCATGACCGGAACGATTGAGGGAGGGGATGAACAGACAAGGTTAACGGAGGTTCATTTACATGAACTTTGGCAGGAAGATGATGAAGGCCGGTGTCGCGGCGGTGGCTGCGATCGCCACGCTTGGTGCCGGCGGCGTCGTCGCATCGACCGCGTTCGCGGGCGGTGGCGGCGGCAACCAGCCCGGCACGGGCGGCGACCTGGCCGCGGTGCAGTTCTGGCAATACAAGGACGATGCTTCGGGCGCATGGGGTCCGGCCACGAGTCTTGATTCGGTGCGCGCCGCCATGAACAATGCCGGCGTGACGTTGGAGGGCGATGGCGTCACGAAGGCGCAGGCCGCATTGGACCAGGCCCGTACGGAATGCGAGACCGGTTTCCAGCGGCGTCACCCCGGCGAGGGCAACGGCGACTGCCGAGTGGTCGCGGTCGGCGCGGTGCCAGCCGTCATCGGCGGCAACTACATCTACAACGGGTCCGGCCAGGCTTCGCCGACCGGGACCGGCGGCTGGTACGACAACTGGAACAAATACGTCGCACCGAACACCTATAAGTATGCAGGCACTCAGAATTACCACACATCCGATGGCTTCTCAGATGATCCGTCGAACAGCGTCGATGCGATTATGCGTCGTAATGTGGAGGCTTCCTCGAAGCCGTCGATCGTGGTGATCGTGCTGGACAAGTACCAGCCCGCGCCGCCCTCATATCACCTGAGCATCAGCACGCAGGCTGCGGAGATGTCGGGCCAGGCGGGCGACACCAAGGACGCTTCGGACACGATCACCCTGTCCAGCGACGGGTCGAAGACCGAGAACGTGAACGGCACCGCGACCCTGCACTGGCGTGGCATCGACGGCACCGAGAAGACGGTGGCGAAGCGGTTCACCGCATCCAACAAGGGCGGCGCCACCGTGAGCGCGTCCTTCAAGGACATGGACGCCTCGTGGGAGTCGTGGCCTGCGGGCAAGCGCTGGTGGGACGTTGACGTGGCGAAGCAGGGCGGCATGGCCGAGGCGGTCTCCCACAAGGGAGAGAACGACGGCAAGGAGTCCGGCGAGAAGACCACCACCCCGCCCGAGAAATGGCTGACCAACGAGGCCGGCGACACGGTGCGGGACGGCAACGACTCCATCGCCTCCGGCTCGCTGTACACGGCGCACATCAAGGCGCATTCCAACGCCTCCGGCAAGTTCTGGATCTACGACACGATCGACACCAGGGACGTGGTGATCGGCGGCACCGAGCAGGACGACGTGAGCAAGGTGACCGTGACCGACGCGAACGGCAACATCGTGCCGGCGGACATTTCCATCGACGATTCCATCGATGGCAAGCGCGTGGTCAAGGCGCACGCCACCGCCCCGCATTCCGGCCTCTACACGCTGAACGTGCCCCAGTCGGCCAAGCCCACCGGCGGCGACTACGAGATCAACGACGGTTCCGTGGCGTGCTGGAACGGCGACAACGGCACCGGCAGCCTGGCCGACTGCCAGACCGGCAACAGCGACAGCGTGGGCAAGGTCACGCCGACCCCGGACAAGGTGTGGGTGCTGGACGAGTCCGGCGCTCTGGTCGCCGAGGACAAGCAATGGACCAACCAGCAGGGCGTCGATCAGAAGACGTTCCTCGTGGGCGACCAGGTGGGCGTGGTCGTCAACGGCAGCATCCCCGCGCACCTGCTCAACCCGCTGGCATCCTATTCCATCACCGATGATCTGACCGGTTCGAACCAGTGGATCGACTGGAAGTCCGGCAAGGTGTTCGTCGACGGCAAGGACGAGACCGCGAACTTCACCATCGCGATCGACCGGAAGGCCGGGACCGCGACCGCCACCGCGAAGTCCGCCTACATCGCGAAGACGATGTTCAGGAACAGCGCGAGCAAGGTCAGGTTCTACCTGACGGGCACCATCAAAAAGGGTGCCACCGAGGGCAAGAAGATCCAGCTGACCAACAAGGCGTACGAGAAGTGGAACAACGAGACCCGACCGACCAACGAGCCGCCGGTGTTCGTGTGGACACCCAACCCCAACAAGGCGTGGGCCATGAAGGTCGGCGGCAAGTGGCAGCTGACCGTCGATCCGACCAAGAGCGACAAGGTGGGCGGCGACGACAAGTACTACCGTCTCGGCGACGAGGTGGCGGCGGTCATCTCCGGCACCCTGCCCACAGGATTGGGCCGCGTGCCCGAGATCGCGTGGACCGACGACTTCGCCAACGTCGATAGCATCCTCGACCTGAAGGACACCTCCAACATCAAGGTCTACGAGCAGGACACCACCGACGAGGCCAACGCCAGCGTCAACGACCTGAACAAGACCGGCAAGGACGTGACCGACCAGTTCGACATCACCGCCGAGGGCACCAAGGTCACGGTCAGCGCGAAGGACTCCTACGAGGCCGCGCAGAAGGACCTGAAGACCGCGAAGCAGATCAGCGTCGTGATCCCCTTCGACGTGAACTTCGACACCGTGAAGCTGCTCGAATCCTACGGCAAGGCGGAGGGCGACGAGCTCAACACGTGCGCGGACCCGAAGGGCGACGACCTCGACAACAAGGGCGGCCAGACGGTCGGCGGCAGCACGGTGGACACCAACACGCCGAAGATCTGCGTGACCGTGCCCCCGATCCACAAGCAGGTCATCGCCGAATCCTCCCAGGGCGGCGACCAGTCCAGCATCGACACCAAGACCGTGTTCCCCGGCCAGACCGTGGAATACACCGTGCGCGTGGACCCGCAGATCCCCGCGGACCAGGCATATTCGGTGACCGCCATCAAGCTGAGCGACACCTATTCCGAGTACACCACCGCGAACAAGCAAACCCTGGAGATCACCGACCTGGGAACCGGCGGCATCATCCCGAAGAGCGCCTACAAGGTGCAGTGGGACGAAGCCAACCACTCGTTCGAGGCCACGTTCACCAAGGACTGGGTTGCCGCCAACTGGAAGGCCGGCTCCAACCCGCGCGTGCTGCTGCGCTTCGAGGCCAAGGTGAACGAGGACGCGCCCACCGACAAGACCGTCGACAACAAGGCCGCGCTGACCGTCAACAACGGCGTCACCCCGTCCAACAAGGTCGAGAACGAGCCGCCGGTCATCAAGCCCTCCAAGCAGGACACGCAGAAGGACCCGACCATCAACATCGACGGCAAGACCGCGCTGCTGGGCGACAAGGTGTACTACCGCGTCAACATCGACGCCTCCAGGCTCACCGACACCGCCTACAAGGTATGGCGACTGGGCATGACGGACGACTACGACCAGGAGTACCTGACCCTCGACGCGAAGCACGTGGAGATCCTTGACGAGACCGGCAGGGACCGCACCGGCGAGTTCAACATCCAGGACAAGGACGGCGTGCTCTACGCCTTCGCCAAAACCGTGGACACCCAGATCCCCGCGACCGGCGAGACCGTGCCCGGCGACCCGCAACCCGACGACCTGAAGGCGTACAGCGAGAAAACCGACAAGGATTACGACCCGCTGAAGGACCCGAGCATCGACCAGTCGCTGCTGGGCCACACCTACCAGGTGGTCATGCCGATGACCGTCACCAAGGTCAAGGACGGCCACACGGTGGAGAACACCGCCACGCAGGTCACGAACGACAAGCGCGACAAGACCAACACCGTCACCAACCCGCTGAAGGAGATCAACCCGACCAAGGACGTGACCGTGAAGGTCGGCGGCGACAGCATCGACGGCAAGAGCGTGTATCTGAACCACACGTTCCTCTACCGCCTGGATTCCAGCATCCTGCCCCCGGACCGCGCCTACCAGACCGTCACGGACTGGGGCGGCACGGACCAGCTGAACACCGAGTACGACCAGTACCTGGGCAACTGGGCCGTCTACGCCAGCCGCGACCTGTACAGGGACGGCCAGGTGCTCGCGGCCAGGGGCGAGAAGATCGCGGGCAGCGGCTTCGACTCCTCGAAGTTCGGCGGCAACCTGTTCACCGTGGACGCCGACGACAACGGCAAGGTCACGGTCAACGCGACCCAGACCTACCTCGACCTGGTAAGCGCCGACAACGAGCACGAGGCCGGCTGGGTGCTCTACCTCCAGTGCAAGCGCATCGCCGTGGCCGACGAGGTGCCCAACACGTGGACCGAGACCATCAACGGCCAGCCGCGCGAATCCAACAAGGTCGTCACCAAGACCCCGGACATGACCCCGAGCATCCACCTGGAGAAGGTCGATACCCCGACCCTCAAGCAGGACGGCCAGGAGCAGGCGGACCGCGACGACCCGAAGCAGGCGCTGAAGATGGACGCCGACAACATCGGCATCACGTTCATCATCACCAACACCTCCAAGACCGACCCGGCCACCGGCGACGGCGCATGGTACAAGGCAAGCGACCTGAACCTCGCCGACTCCACCATCGTCGGCGACGCGCACGTGGACATGGATTCGCTCACCTATCCCGCCGACTGGGACACCCTGGTGCTCAAGCCGGGCGAATCGGTCAGCGTGACCGGCACGCTCAAGGGCGTCAAGGAAGGCGATACCCACACGGACCGCGCCATCGTCACCGGCACCCCGCTCGTGGAATGCGCGCCGTCCAACGGCGACCCGTTCAACGACAAGACCGACGGCGGCGAAGACACCGATCCGGAATACTCCACCGGCGACGTGACCGAGATCGACGGCAAGCAGCTGTGCGCCGACACCCAGACCACCAGCAACACCGACGACTGGAACGGATACCGTGCCAAGCCGTTGGCCTCCACCGGCACGGCCGTGCTCGGCCTTGCCGGCGGCGCTCTGGCGGTGCTGCTCGCGGGCGGCTCCCTGCTCGTGTTCCGCAAGCGCCACTGCGCACAGGGTTCCGGCCGCCACACGGCCGTGAACGCGGGCAAGTGACCCCGTGGCGCTCCGGCCTCGTCGTCCGATGACGGCCGGAACGCCCTCCATTGACTTCACATGCCGGAAAGGGGCATAAAGCTTTCCGAATCCCGTGCCCCGGACGGCGTGTGAACCCCCAGGCCCTTCGCCAGCCTCTCCCCCGGCGAAGGGCCTTTTCCATGCCCGGAACCCGTGAACCCGTGGAACCGTGGAGCCGCAGACCCGTGGAACCGTGCTCCCGATGGGGCCTGTAGACGGTGCGCCCCGCAGCGGCCCGCGACCCGGCGCATCATCGACTCTGACATTGTTCGCACCATCATCATTCCTCTGGAGGTTGCACATGGCTGACAGGCAAACCCCGTTGACCGAATGTCCGGTCGACACGTCGGCCCCATTCGGCGACGGCACCTCGGACGACGAGTCCGGCTCCAAGCCCGAGAGCAAGTCCGATGACGTCGTGACCATCGACGGCAAGGACTACTGCGCGGACACCAAGGTGGAGTCCGCCACCGACGACTGGAACGGATACCGTGCCAAGTCGTTGGCCTCCACCGGCACGGCCGTGCTCGGCCTTGCCGGCGGCGCCCTGGCGGTGCTGCTCGCCGGCGGCTCCCTGCTCGTGTTCCGCAAGCGCCACTGCGCACAGGGTTCCGGCCGCCACACGGCCGTGAACGCGGGCAAGTGACCCCGTGGCGTTCCGGCCTCGTCGTCCGATGACGGCCGGAACGCCCTCCATTGACTTCACATAAAACCGGGGACGGGTCCCGGGAACTCTCCTGCAAACCGTACTTGGGACCCATCCCCCACACACTATTGGAACAGCCGTATTCATTCACGGCACATTCCCGAAAGGAACCGAAAGACGATGAAACCCGGTCTGAGAAAGGTCGCCGCGCTCATACTCGCGTCCGCGACGCTGTTCGGCTCAGGCGCGTCGGCCGTGTCCGCCGCGTATGCGGACGATACGACCATGGGCACGTCCACGCGAATCCAAGCCGAACCCGACGTGAAGACGACCACGGGCGGCGACGAGGCCGCGACGAAACCCGACACCGGTTCCGGCGACGAGGCCGGAACCGGGGCGGACGAACAATCCGGCACCGGTGCGCCCGCGCAATCCGCTCCGCAGGCGGATGCGGGTCAGGCCGCGCCGGACGTGACCGTCCACGACATGCTCGACACGGACAGCGCCACCGTGAGCAGGCTCAGGCTCATCGACCGCATCACCGGCACCGCGCCGTTCGACGCGGACAACGCGCGCGGCGACGACAAGGACGAGAACAACGACATCGTCCGCTCGTACGACACCGTGACCTACGACTACGAGTACACGCTCACCCCCGACTCGACCATGGACTACTATCGGCGCACGCGCGTCGGCTTCCGGTTCGAACTGCCCTACCCGAAGGACAAGGTCACGTTCGACGCGGAGAAGATGGGCTGGGTGGACCATACGCCCGGCTACGAGCCGAAACTCACCACGGAAACCATCGACGGGACCGTCACGCAGGTGTACACCTGCTACCGTCTGTTGGAGCCGACCAGCCAGTCGCCGACCGTGAACCCCGGCACCGGTTCCATCGGCCTGTCGGTCGCCGTCAAGGGCGCGCCCCACGGCTACCGGTTCCATCCGACCGTCAAGGCGTGGCCCGCATGGGACGCCTCGAACCCGACGAACACGGGCACGCACAAACGGGCCGAGGACACGCCGAAGGATGTGACCGTCAGCGCGAAACTCAACCTGAACGTGCGCATGGTCAACTACGGCAACGTGGACAGGGGCGTGTTCGACTTCTCCTCGGGTGCGGCGAACGCGCCCAACAAGGACGAGGGCAAGGTGACCGGCTTGGGTTCGGGCATCGCATTGGTCACGGAGATGCGTTGGCCCGACCGGACGAAGGGTTTGAAGGGTTTGGAGGCTCCGTCCGGCAGGATCACCTATAGGCTTCGCCTGTCCAACCAGTATTCGGATGATACGAAGACCGGGACGAAGCATCCGATGGAACGCCGTTGGCAGCCGTTGCTCTACGATTACGGGCATATCGACAACGAAGATTCGAAGTATGGGCGGACGTTCGCAGATATTGACCTACGGTATCAGGCTCCGGGCGTCGCCGACCATGCCGACGGGAACGACCGTGTGGCGCGTGGCAACACGACAATCACGACCACGACCGGCGGGCAGGGCACGGACGTGACCGTCTCGTTCGACGGCTACGACACGTCCGTCTTCCCCATCCACAATAAATTCAACGGCACACATAATAAATGCAGCACGGATTACATGACGTCGGACTGCTCCACCATGCAGGTCGGAGCCATCCACACGGACGTATTGCAGTTCATCACGCCCACCAGCCGTGACGGCCGGACCGTCGCGCAATATTACGGGAACGTGGACCAGACGGCCAACATCACCATGGACGACATGGGATTGACGGCCACCGGCGTCAGCGGAGACCGTCTCGCCACGGCGGAAGACAATTCGAATCAGGCCTCCACCGGTGACGACCATGCGGGTTCGGCCGTGACCGTCCGCACGCCGGGCACGTACAGTACGCGCATCCGATACACGTACTGGAGCAACAGCATTTCATGGAACGATGCGGGCACGAGCGGCGACTGGACGCAACCCGACTACGGCAACGGGTCCGACAGTCTCATACAGGGGTCGAAACTACGCCTCCAAATAGGCCACAACATCATCATCAACTCCGAAGGCGACGCCGAAGTGATGGGCATGGGTTTGGTCAAATTCGACCCGAACAGCATCGAACCGGTGGACGACCATCCCGACACGCAGCCGACCATCCCCATGAACGTTTTCACGTGGGGCATGAGGGCAGCCAAACGGAGGAACGCAATCCCCTACTGGTACGCCGTCAAAAAGGACGGCACCAACTGGAAGGACTACAGGGAGCAGCGCGACACGAAAATCAGCGGCCTCGACTACTATCCGACCCTCAACGAGGCGAAACGGCATGGCACGATAGTCGGCATGCTGTTCGAAGACCACAACACGGTGGACCCGACCGGCACGAGCTTCAACCGAACATTCACGCCCATCGTCGCCCTGCCCGCCCGCATCCTCGACACCGCGAGAATCGGCACGGTCGCACCCATCGTCGCCGACACCGCCTACTGGACGCGCAAGACCCTCGCCCGGACCGCGAACCTGAACGTGGACGCGCCGGACACGCAATGGCAGCAATGGTCCGACAGTCTCGCCACCCGCCTGCCCGAATACGCGAACAGCGTGAAACCCGACCTGACCTACAGCGGCGACACGTACCGTCCCGCCACGTTCGACGACAACGGCGTCTATCAGGGCGGCGACACCGCCGACACCCTGAAAGGCGACAGCCTGTACATAGCCGGCGAAACACCGCACATCGCCAAACAGGTCGCGCAAACCAACGAAGCCGGCAACGTTAAAACCGTCTACGATTTGGACAAGGAACAGCGTGCGGTGGACTGGAAGCTCACCGCCACCGCCGACACGTCCACGACCACGGACGGCGGACAGTACACGACCGACTACATCATCACCGACACGCTGCCCAAGGGCCTGACCTACGTGGACGGTTCCATGACGGTCGGCGGCCAATACTCGCAGCATACGCCCGACAAGGGCACGGTCACCGGCGGCACCCCCGTCACGCCGACGATCGTCGTGAACAAGGACGGCACCACCACCATGACCATCAGGGTGAACGGGGCGCGCGCCGACTCCGGCACGCAGACCGTCATCCACTATTCCACCACCATCGGGGACGCGTCCGACCCCGACCATGACGTGAGGAACAACGATTCGTTCACGAACCATGCGACCATCCAGTCGAAACGCAACATGGCTCCCCCATTGGCTCCAAAGGCGCAGATAGCCGACATGACGGTTCGCGTGTCCCGCACGCGCGCGACCGCGCTGGCGACCCGCGCCGACCCGCTGCTGAACGACATCAACCGCCCGTTGGGATTCAGGAACATGCTGGGCAACTTCTCCAAGGATGAGAAAACCGACCCGTATGCGGTGGACGTCATGCCCTACAAGGGCTTGAACCAGTCCAACTATCACGGCGACTACACTCTGGCCGGACTCACCGTCAAGGCGGGTGCGGGCGCAAGCATGAACGGCGTCAAAGTCTACTTCACGACCGACCAGAAGTGGCGCAACGTGGACGCGACGAAGATAACCCGCGAACAGGTCCAACAATGGACCGAAGCCACGGTGAATGCGACCACAGGCAAGGTGACCATCCCCGACGGCTACAGCAAGCCGGTGGCATGGGCGTTCACCTCGCCAAGCCTGCCCGCCAACGCCCGCTACGATTTCAGCCTGAGCATCAGGCCTACAGGCAACAAGGCGGCTGACGCGTATGTGAACCGTTGGGCGGACGGCGACAACAAGGTGGACGCGGTCACGCAGGTCGTGGAACGCAAGGTCAACGGCGTCGCATGGTTCGACACCAATCATGACGGCATCCGACAGGATTCGGACAGGCTTCTCGCGGACGTGAACGTCACGCTGGTGGACGCGAACGGCAGGACAGTCACCAGTGTGGACGGCAAACCCTGCACCGCCACAACCGACAGGAACGGCCACTACGAAATCGGTTCCATTCCGGCAGGTTCCGGGTTCAAGCTCAGGTTCACGCCGAAAACCGGCACCGCTTGGCACGGGCAGAACGTCACCGTCAAGAACGCGAAGGACGCCAGCGAGGCGACCGACTCCGACAGCGACCGGGAGGACGATTCGCACGGCAACATGGTCGCCGGCGTCATCACGCTGAAACCGTTCCCCGCGTTGGATAAGATGACGTCCGCCGTGTACGAGGATCCGAACGAGGACCACGGCATGAGCGGCACGCTCATGCCCGCCACGCCCGCCACGTTCAAAGCGGTCAAGGTGCTGGACGGGCGTCCGAACGGCGCTTGGACCGACAGGGACAGGTACGTCGCGGACATCACCGCGTTGGACGGCGCGCCCGCGAACGCGGTGCCCTCCACCATCACGTTCGCCGACAACAGGACGCAGACGCTCCAAATCAACTCCAACGCGTTCCCCACGGACGGCGTCTACCGGTATCAGGTCAAGGAACGCAAGGGAGACAATGCGGGAGTCACCTACGACAGCCGCACTTGGATTCTGACCGTCACCGTCCAGGACGATTTGACCACGTTCACCCGTCGCATCACCGCCAACACGACGTGCGACGGCGTCCAATCCGACGCCATCCAGTTCACGAACACGTACGCGCCGAAGGACACGAAGGCGCGCATCACGGCGAGCAAACTGTTCACGGACGCGGACAGGTCGGCCACGAAGATTACCGACTTCCAGTTCGATCTGTACGCGAACGACAAGGCGACCGGCACGCCCATCCAAACCGTGAACGCCACGGCGGACGGCAGGGTCGAGTTCGCCCCGCTCCTGTTCACCAAGGCGAGACTGAACGGCAGGGACAGGGCCGTGTTCCGCTATTCCGTGCGTGAACGCAATACGGGCGCTGCGGGAGTCCAATACGACGGACATCATGCGGCGTGGACGGTGACGGTCACGGACGACAACAGTGGCCAGTTGAAGGCGACCGTCACCAACCCGTCCGAAACCGAAGGACGGTTCGTCAACTCGTATTCCAGCCAGCCCGTCACGGTCACGCCGAAAGCCCGCAAGACGCTCGCCAATCCGTCCGGAACCCTCCGCCTGTTGAACGCCGACGAGTTCACGTTCGAGTTGCAGGATGCGAACGGGAAGACCCTCCAATCCAAGGCGAACAAGGCCAACGGCACGGTAACGTTCGACAAAATCACCTACGACACCGTAGGCGAACACGATTATCGAATCATCGAACAGTCAGGCAAACTGGCGGGCATCACCTACGACCAGACCGTGCATATGATGCACGTGACGGTCACCGATGACGGGTACGGACGGTTGAACGCCGCCGTCACCTACGACAACACGCCGGACGCGCCGGTGTTCCGCAACACGTACCAGCCGAAGGACGTGACCGTGGACCTGACCGCCCGCAAGACGTTCGACAACGCGGACGCCAGCCACGCGAAGCTCACCGACTTCCAATTCCAACTGTTCGACAACGAGCGGGCGGTAGGCGTGCCCGTGCAGACCGTCAACGCCGCCGAGGATGGTACCATCCGCTTCCAGCCGTTGACGTTCACCGCCAGCCAGCTGAAAGGCAACAAGTCCAAGACGTTCACCTATACGGTGCGTGAAATCCGCCAGTCGGCGGGCGGCGTCAACTACGATTCCCACATGGGATTGTGGCAGATCACCGTCACCGACGATTTGACCGGACGGTTGAAGGCCCAAACCAGAACGAACGCGGCCTATCCGACCACGTTCACGAACACGTATCAGGCGAAGCCGGTCAGCGTGCAATTCCGTTCGCACAAGACCCTCAACGACCCCGACCATACAGGCATCCAACTGCAAGCCGGACAATACGAGTTCACATGCGTCGAGGACAAGACAGGCGGTCAGGCCGGAACGGTGAAAACCAACGACCAGCGGGGCGACGTCCTGTTCGACGCCATCTCCTACAAGAAGACGGGAGTGTACGACTACACGCTCAGCGAAGTCCACGGCGACAAGGGCGGCGTCACCTATGATGCTACGAAACATCATGTGAAAGTCACCGTCACCGACAATGGCGAAGGACAATTGCTAGCCGACGTGAAGTATGATAACGGAACCAACATTCCGGAATTCACCAACACGTACCATGCCCAACCCGCCACGGACAATCCGACCGCAGTGAAGAAGATGACCGCGTCCAAGGGCAACAAGTACACGCTCAAGGGCGAAGACTTCGCCTTCACACTCCACCAACAGTCCGCGCCCGCCAACGTGTCGAACGCCGACCAGACGAAACGGAACGACCAGCAGGGCAACATCCGATTCGACCAACTGTCGTTCCCGCTCGTCGGCACCTACGTGTTCACCATGTCGGAGCAGGATACGACCGTTCCGGGCGTCACGAAGGATGGGACGGTTGCGACCATCTCCTACGTGGTCAAGGATGTTGACCATACGGGCAAGCTGACCGTCGTATCCAAGACCGTCACCCCGACCACCGGCTCTAACGGCAAGAACATCACGTTCACCAACCATTACAGTCCGAAGAACGTCGGATACTCTATCAGCGGCGTGAAAAACATCGTCAACACGGATACGGCAACCAGCCGCGTTCCGCAGGACGGTGAATTCAAGTTCCAGTTGAACGCGGTATCCGCACATGATTCGGACGGCAACGCCATCAGCGTGAACGACATGCCAATGCCAGCCGGAAGCCAAGGCGGAACGCAAACCGTGTCCAACAAGGGAAGCGGATTCGCATTCGGACAAATGGTCTACACCATGCCCGGCGCATACACGTACCACGTGAAGGAACTCGCCGGAACGGACAAGACCATCGGCTACTCCACTCAGGAATACGATGTGACCGTCACCGTCACCGACCAAGACGGCATGCTCTCGGCCTCCGCCGACCGTCAGGCCACGGACGTCCGATTCGACAACACGTACACGCCGACACCCGTTGACGTGACCGTGAAGGCGGACAAGCGTCTGACCGGACGTGATTTGAACGATGGCGAGTTCGCCGCCGAATTGAAGGATTCCGACGGCAACCTCCTCCAGACCAAACGGTTCGCCCGCGTTCCACGCGACGCGCAATCCGACAAGGCGACGGACGTCCGCGAAGGGGAAGGAACCCTCGAATTCGACAAGCTCACGTTCGACCGGGCCGGCGTGTACACGTACACCGTGACCGAACAGGACGGCAATCTGGGCGGCGTCACCTACGACAGGACCGTCCACACCGTCACCGTCACCGTCACCGAGGACGCGAAGACCCATCGGCTCGTCGCCGCCGTCTCCTACTCCGACGGCGAGGGCGGCGAGGAAGGCATCCTCTTCCGCAACACGTACCGTCCGGGGGACGTCGTGGTCGAACTCGCGGCCAGGAAGAGCTTGACCGGACGCGGGCTGAAGGCCGACGAATTCGAGTTCGAACTCGTGGACAAGGACGGCAAGGTCATCGACAGCGCGAGGAACGACAAGGACGGCGACATCCGGTTCAAGCCGCTCACCTACGGTCGTGACAACAACGGCATCGACGATTGCGGCGAACACCGGTACGTGATTCGGGAAAGGAACACCGGCGAGAAGAACGTCACCTACGACAGGACGGAACACCACGTGACCGTCACCGTGGGCGACGACCTGCAGGGCAATCTGACCGCCAAAGTCGAATACGATCCGACGGACGGTACGGCGAAGGATTCCGGCGCCATGCCCGCCACACCGACCGACAAGACCAAGGGGGATGCCGTCGGGGACGGTCCGTCCACGACCCCCGGCATGGTCACAACCACCGGAACCCGACCCGAGTTCACCAACTCGTACATCCCACCGGCGACCCCGGCCATCGTGAAGACGATTCGCCAACTCGCCAAGACCGGCGTATCCGCGCCCATCGTGGCGTTGGCCGCGTTCGCGCTCTTGGGAGTGGGATTGATGCTGTTCCGCCGTCGCGGAAACCAAACCGAGACCGCGCGGCACAGGAAGTAAGGCCACGGTAGGACAGTAGAAAGGCCGGGCGGGAGAGCGGATTCCCCGCCCGGCCTTTTCTTTTGCACCGGCTGCAAGGTGACGTCCTCCCTCTCGGCCGAAGCTGAACCGCACCCCGATTGTTGGACTGAAGAAATTCAGATTCGATGATCGGAGGT
>OAUH01000619.1_pt1 | contig 20043 bp, 15 predicted proteins | sample 1495121 | NCBI WGS metagenome assembly OAUH01 (sample SAMEA2580006, study PRJEB22360) | human gut metagenome | reverse complement strand
GATGCCGGTCTGACACCGCGGGTTCCACGAAAGCTGCCATCCGCTGGCGTCACGAACAGCGTCGCGCGGCAGCCGAGGAACAAGAAGCCTAAGCGATAGGCGGAGGGAAAACACGATGGCGCTGATCTCGCTTGAACATGTGAGCAAAGTCTATCCAAAGGGCACGCGTCCCGCATTGGATGACATCAATCTTGACATCGATCGAGGTGATTTCGTCTTTCTTGTGGGCGCGTCCGGTTCCGGCAAGACCACCTTGCTGAGCCTGCTGCTTCGCGAGGAGGAAGCCACGGATGGCGAGATCCGCGTCGCCGGCAACGATCTGCGACGCCTGTCCGCACGGCAGGTGCCGCATTATCGCCGGCAGATCGGCTTTATCTTCCAGGATTACAAGCTGCTCAACAACAAGACGGTATGGGAGAACGTCGCCTTCGCACTTGAAGTGATCGGCACAAGCCGTTCCACCATCAAATCGCTGGTGCCCAAAGTACTGCAGACGGTGGGGCTCACAGGCAAGGAAAACAACTACCCCCATGAGCTGTCCGGCGGCGAAGCGCAACGCGTCGCCATCGCAAGGGCGTATGTGAACCATCCTCAGATCCTGCTCGCCGACGAGCCTACGGGCAACCTCGACCCGACCACGTCGCTGGGCATCATGGAAGTGTTGGACGCCATCAACCGTACCGGCACCACCATCGTCATGGCCACGCACAACGAGGAAATCGTCAACTCCATGCGCAAACGTGTGGTCGAATTGCACACCGGCAAGATCGTGCGCGACGAGCAGCAGGGATCCTACGATTCCGCGCTGTATTTCCCGGACGCCGAAGTCGAGTCGAAATCGCACCAGGCATTGGGCACTTCCGATCCGAACGCGAAATACCGTCGACGGAACGCCATCGATTCAACGAACGCTCCTGACGACACCGTCGACGTGGAAGGCGCGACGCGCGCCGAAACCGTGGTGAACGCCGTGGATGTGGTCGCCGCTGCCGTCCATGACGGACAGGGGAACGACGGCATCGCCCGTCTTGCCAAATCCGTGCATTCCGGACGCACCGGCCGTTACGGCGAGGCCTTCGCGTCAGTGGAGACCACCTTGACCTGGGGCAAGGGACTGAGCCTCGAACAGATGGCCGACCAGGAACAGGCCGAGCAAACCGAACGGAACGAACAGGCCAAGACCTCCGCTGAAAATGATGCCTCCGAGACTGGTGCCGACGAAGCATCGGCGCTGTCCGCTCCGCCTGCACCGCCCGTTCCACCGACCCAAACCGAGCCTCCGACACCGCCCGAACCGCCCGTCCCGCCGGCACCGTCCGATGAAAACCCTGAGGACACCAAGGAGCACGACTGATGCGTTTTCGTTTCATCCTTTCCGAAACATGGAACAGCCTCAAGCGCAATGTTTCAATGATTATCTCCGTCATGCTGGTCACATTCATCTCCTTCCTGTTCATCGGCGTATCCGGCCTGATGCAGGCACAGATCACCGCCGCGAAGGGCGAATGGTACGACAAGGTCGAAGTGGTCGTATGGCTGTGCCCGGACGGTGCCAGCCAGGCGGCGTCCTGCTCGTCGGGCAAGGCGCCTTCCAATCAGGAGATCGTCGATCTGGAGAACGTGATCAACGAGGAAGCCGGCAACATCGTCTCCAAAATCACATATGTGAGCCGTGAGGACTTCTACAAGAACACCTTCCTCAAGCAGTATCCGAACGGCGAATACCAAGGACGCGTGCTCACCGCCGCCGACATGCAGGGGTCGCTGCGTCTGAAACTGAAGGACCCGACCAAATACCAAGTGGTATCCGAAGTGTTGAGCGGCCGCACCGGTGTCGAGGAAGTGCAGGATCAACGCAAGATCTTCGACCCGGTCTTCTCGGTGCTGAACCGTGCGACGGCGGTCACCGTGGCGCTCGCCGGCGTGATGATCCTGGTGGCCATCATGCTGACCGGCACGACGATTCGCATGAGTGCCGCCTCGCGTAAGAACGAGACCGAGATCATGCGACTGGTGGGAGCCTCGAACTGGACCATCCGCCTGCCGTTCGTGTTGGAAGGCGTGTTCGCGTCGCTGATTGGTTCGCTGCTCGCCTGCGGAACGTTGAGCGCCATGGTGAAGCTGTTCATCACGGATTGGCTGTCGAAGAGCGTGCAGTGGATGCCTCTGACTAACCAGAAGACGGTATGGCTGCTTGCACCGGCCCTTGTGGTGGGAGCCGTCGTGCTGTCGATCGTCGCGTCCAGCATCTCGCTGAGGAAGTACCTGAAGGCGTAAACCGGCGGAGTGCTGAACGAGATGTTCAGCATATTTGAAGTTTGCTGGATACAATGTCGAAATAGGTGGATTTCGGGAAGGGAATACATGTCTAGGAAAATGACGAGACAGGTGCGGCCCATCGTTGGACTGATGCTTGCTTCGGCTATGTTCTGCGCCGGCGGCGTCGCGGTCGTCGCCGCGCCGGCTCCGCAGGCGCATGCCGTGAGCATGTCGGAATACCAGGCGAAGGTGTCGAACCACGCCAAGCTGAAGTCGCAGCTTGTCGGCGTGAGCAGCGATCTCGCCGACACGATTCTGCAGTTGGCCGATTTGAACGACAACCAGATTCCTGCGGCGGTCGAGGCCGCGGAATCTGCCCAGCAGGCGGCAGAACAGGCGCAGAGCCTGGCGGAAGCGACCACGCAGCGGTTGCAAGCGGCCCAGCAGGACAAGGCGAACCTTGAGGAGCAGATCAAACAGACCGGCTCCGACTATGATGACGCCAAGGCCGCCGTCGCGCAGCTCGCCCGCGAAAGCTTCCACGGCTCCAGTACGTCGGATGTGCTGGATTTTGTCACCGATTCGACGACCGCCGACGATTTCGTCAACAAGATGCAGTCGCAGGCCGCGGTCACGCGAAGCGAATCCAACGCGGCAACCGACGCGGCGAACGAGCTGAACACGTCGATGAACCGCAAGGACCGTCTGGGCGCCATCGAACAGAAGATCACCCAGCTCAAGGAGCAGGCCGACCAGCAGGCGGCAAGCGCCCAGCAGGCGGCAAGCGAGGCCAGCGCCAAGCAGACCGCCCTGCAGAAGCTGCGTGACGAGGGCACGGCGAAACGTGAGAAGCTCGAATCGCAGAAGAGCCAGCTGACAACGCAGAGCGCCAAGGAAGCGGCGGACATCGTCGCCATGAAATCGCAGATCGATTCATGGAACAACCAGTACAACAATTCCAACAACGCCGCTGTCAACCCCAATAACAACCAGCAGCAGTCGCGTCCGAACAACAACACGAACTACAATCCCGCTCCCGCTCCCGCGCCTGCACCTGCGCCGGCTCCGACGCCCAATAACAACAATTCCGGCGGCGCCAGCGGCATGAACTATGCGGTGCCCGGCAATTGCCCGGCCGGTTCCGGATACTGCTACGGACACAACACCGGCAACACGGTCGGCGGTGCCGCGTATCCGTCCCGCCAGTGCACGCTGTGGGCATACCTGAGGCGTTCCCAGCTGAGCCTTCCGGTCGGCTCCTACATGGGCAACGGCGCCGATTGGGCCAATACCGCTCGTGGACTCGGATACCTGGTGAACAACACCCCGCATGTCGGCGCGGCGATGGTGTTCGCGCGCGGCCAAAGCGTAGGCGGACATTGGACCGCCGACTGGCAGTACGGCCACGTGGCCGTCGTGGAACGCGTGAACGCCGACGGTTCGGTCCTGATCTCCGAAGGCGGCACCGGCTTCGCGACGTTCCCGGCTTGGGAGACGATCTCCAACGCCGGAGCCTACCAGTACGTCCACTACTGACGGTTCCGTTCCAGACATGAAACCATGGCAAGCGCGCCGTCCGCATCGTCGGGCGACGCGCTTTCGTGATATGGTCGACGGAGTCGCGTTGCATACACTGATCGAAAGAACCGGGAAGGAGGTCCGACATGGCCAAGGAACAGGGAACCAAACCGATCGCGCAGAACAAGAAGGCGCGTCACGACTACGCCATCGAAGACAAGTATGAGGCCGGTCTCGTGTTGACCGGCACCGAAGTGAAGTCGCTTCGTGAAGGACGGGCGTCGCTGGCCGAATCGTTCATCACCATCGACCGTCGTGGGGAGATGTGGCTTGAGGGAGCCAACATTCCCGAATATCTCAACGGCACGTGGAACAACCACGCACCCAAACGCAAGCGCAAGCTGCTGCTGCATGCGGCGCAGATCGACAAGCTGGCCCGCCAAACCCAGGCCAAGGGATTCACCATCATTCCGCTGAGCCTGTATTTCAAAGACGGCCGCGTCAAGGTCGAGATCGCGCTCGCCCGAGGCAAGAAGGAATTCGACAAGCGCCAGTCGCTTCGCGAGGAGCAGGACAAGCGTGAGGCGCTGCGAGCCATGCGATACGCCAACAAGCAGGTGCGATAAATCGGAAAAATTCCGGTTTCACATAGTGAAAGAACGCCGATTCAGGAAAATTTTTGTAACACACCCTCTTTACGCTAGGATACGGTTCGGCTGAACAGGCCGATATGAATCCATAGGAGAGGGAACATGCAAGCAGGAAAAGCCCTGAAAACCGCCGCCGCGTTCATGTTGAGCGTGGCCATGCTCGCCACCGGCGCGGCATGCGGCACCAGCGACGACAGCGACGCCTCGGCGTCGAAATCCAGTTCGAAGTCCAGCGAACTGACCGGTTACGATGTTTCCGGCGTGAAGAAGGACGACGCGATCGCCAAAATGCTGCCGGATTATGTGACCAAGGACGGCAAGCTCACCATCGGCATGGATACGTCGTACGCGCCGGCCGAGTTCCTGGCCGCGGACGGCAAGACGCCGGTCGGCTTCGACGTGGACATCGCCAAGGCGCTGGCCGGAGTGTTCGGTCTTGAGGCCGATCCGGAAACCGCGAACTTCGATTCGATTATTCCGGCCGTCGGCGCCAAGTACGACATCGGCATCTCGTCGTTCACCGTCACCAAGGAACGCCTCGAGGCGGTCGACTTCGTCAGCCACTTCAACGCCGGCTCCGCATGGGCCGTGAAGAAGGGTAACCCGAACAAGGTCGACACGTCCGATCTGTGCGGCAAGAAGGTGGCCGTGCAGACCGCCACCATGCAGGAGACCGCCGCCAACAAGATGGCCAAGCAATGCAAGGCCGACGGCAAGGCGGAGATGGACGTCATCTCCAGCAAGCTGCAGACCGATGTGACCACCAACGTCGTCACCGGCAAGGCCGACGTGTTCTACGCCGATTCGCCGGTCGCCGGCTACGCGATCGCGCAGACCGACGGCGAACTCGAAACGCTTGGCAAGACCGAAGGCATCGCCCCGGAAGGCATCGTCGTCAAGAAGGGCGACCAGCAGATGGACGAGGCCCTGCAGAAGGCCCTGCAGAAGCTCATCGACGACGGCACCTACATGAAGATCCTCAAGTACTGGGGTGTTCAGGACGGTGCCATCAGCAAGCCGGAGATCAACACCCCCGGCACCAACGAGTGAATGTTTCGGAACTTTTGCGTCCGTTAATACGCTCGTAGCAATCCGCTCTTAGGTTATGCCATAGCCACGTTTGGCTGGTTGATTTGGCTGGGTTGAAGAGAGGACTTGCCATGATGAGGAATCTGAAAGGTTGGGCGGCGCTCGCGTTGAGCGCGGCGATGGTCGTCTCGATGGGAGCCTGCGGAACCTCCGACAAAACGGATTCCCAAGCTTCCGTCGATTCGAATTCGTCGTCGACCACCGGTTACGACGTGTCCGGCGTGAAGAAGGACGAGAAGATCGCCAAGATGCTGCCGTCCTCCGTCACCAAGGACGGCAAGCTGACCGTCGGCATGGATACGTCGTACGCGCCGGCCGAGTTCCTGGCCGCGGACGGCAAGACGCCGGTCGGCTTCGACGTGGACATCGTCAAGGCGTTGGCGAAAACGTTCGGCCTCGAGGCGGATCCGCAGACGTCGAATTTCGATTCGATCATTCCATCAATCGGTTCGAAGTACGATATCGGCGTCTCGTCGTTCACCATTACCCCGGAACGCATGAAGGCCGTCGACTTCGTCAGCATGTTCAAGGCCGGTTCCACGTGGGTGGTCAAGAAGGGCAACCCAGGCAAGATCGACACGTCCGACCTGTGCGGATTGAAGATCGCGGTGCAGACCGGCACCACACAGGAGGAGGAAGTCAACAAGGGCGCCGAACAGTGCAAGGCGGACAACAAGCTTGACATCCAGATCCTGTCCAACAAGCTGCAGACCGATGTGACCACCAACGTCGTCACCGGCAAGGCCGACGTGTTCTACGCCGATTCGCCGGTCGCGGGTTATGCGATCTCCCAGACCGACGGCCAGCTTGAGGCCCTCGGTGAGGACGTCGGCGTGACCAAGGAGGCCGTGGCCATCAAGAAGGGTGATTCCGACACGGCCAAGGCGGTGCAGGCGGCCATGCAGAAGCTGATGGATGACGGCACGTACATGAAGATCCTCAAGCATTGGGGCGTCGAATCCGGCGCCGTCGACAAGGCCGAGATCAACCCGACCGATTTGGGCTGATCGGCGCACTGACGCTGCGGGCGTAGGGGCATCGGACGTATATAGATCGATGCCCCTACGCTTTTTGCCGATTAACGTCGGCGTAGCATTGCGGTTTTATCGTGTGCCTTTGGAATACTGGACGTCTGATTGGCAAATGGACGATTACCGTTCAGTGGATGGGAAGAGAATAGAAGGAGAACCCACTATGTCGTTGAAATTCAAATCGTTTGCCGCTCTCGCGCTGAGCGCGGCCATGATGTTCTCCGTCGCCGCATGCGGCACCACGGATTCCGGTGACGCCAAAAGCGACTCGAAGGCGAAGAACACCACCGTTGGTTACGATGTGAGCACCATCAAGAAGGATGACGAGCTGGCCAAGCTGGCCGCCTCCGCGAAGACCGTCAAGGACGGCGAGCTGTCCGTCGGCATGGAACTGTCCTATGCTCCGGCCGAATTCTACGCCGAAGACGGCAAGACGCCGGTCGGCTACGATGTGGACATGTCCAAGGCCATCGCCCAGACGCTGGGCCTGAAGCCGAAGATCGTCTCCTCCATGTTCGACACCATCGTCCCGTCCATCGGCTCCAAGTACGATCTGGGCATCACCGCCATGACCATCACCGAAGAGCGTCTGCAGTCCGTCGACTTCGTGAGCTACTACCGCGCCGGCTCCACGTGGGCCGTGCAGAAGGGCAACCCGAAGAAGCTCGACACCTCCGACATGTGCGGCGCGAAGATCGCAGTGCAGACCGGCACCGTCCAGGAGGACGAGGCCAACAAGATCGCCAAGGGCTGCAAGGCCGACAAGAAGGCCGAAGTGATGTCCTACAAGCGTCAGGCCGAAGCCGCCACCGCAGTGGCCACCGGTAAGGCCGACGTGTTCTACGCCGATTCGCCGGTCGCCGGCTACGCGATCTCCCAGACCGACGGCCAGCTTGAGGCGCTCGGCGACGTTGAAGGCGTGGCCAAGCAGGGCATCGCCATCAAGAAGGGCGACCAGCAGCTCGACGAGGCCGTGCAGAAGGCCGTGCAGAAGCTGATGGATGACGGCACGTACATGAAGATCCTCAAGCATTGGGGCGTCGAGTCCGGCGCTCTCGACAAGGCTGAGATCAATCCGACCGACCTCAACTGATCTCATCAGATAGATAGAAAAAGGAAACAGCATCATGGCGAAGAAACAAGTCGACGGCGACGGCCTCGATATTCCCAATCGCATTAAAGCCTTGCCTGTCAAGCGTACGGGTCCGATCGTGGCGGCCATCATCGTCGCGCTCTTCGCCGCGATGCTGGTGCAGGCTTTGGTCACCAATCCGCGTTTCGAATGGAATGTGGTCTGGAAATACCTGTTCGACAAGAATGTGCGCGAAGGCATCAAATACACGTTGCTGCTGACGGTCATCTCCATGGTCATCGCCATCATTCTGGCAGTGATTCTGGCCGTGATGCGCAAGTCCATCAATCCGGTGCTGCGCGGCGTGAGCTGGTTCTACATCTGGTTCTTCCGTGGAACCCCTGTGTACACGCAGCTGGTCTTCTGGGGTCTGTTCGCGGTGCTGGTGCCGCGTATCGGCGTGGGCATCCCGTTCACCTCAATCGAATTCTGGAGCATTGACTCCCAGTCTGTCATCACCGCGTTCAACGCCGCATGGCTGGGCTTGGCCCTGAACGAAGCCGCCTACCTGGCCGAAATCGTGCGCGCCGGCCTCGAGGCCGTCGATCCGGGGCAGACGGAAGCCGCAAAGGCCCTCGGCATGAAGCGCACGCTCATCATGCGTCGCATCGTGCTGCCGCAGGCCATGCGCATCATCATTCCGCCTACCGGCAACGAGTTCATCGGCATGCTGAAGACCACGTCGCTGGTCAACGCCGTGCCGTTCACGCTGGAACTGCAGTTCGCCACCACCGCAATCGCAACCCGACTGTACAAGCCGATTCCGCTGCTGATCGTGGCCTGCATCTGGTATCTGGTCATCACCTCCATCCTGATGGTCATCCAGTCGCGACTCGAAAAGCACTTCGGCAAGGGCTTCGACGCCCGTCCCGCCGGAGCCCGCGGCAAGCGCACGCCGCTGCCGGGCAAGACCTTCGGCGAACCCAAGGATGACGTCGACAAGCAGAACGAAGCCACGTTCGCGGGAATGACCGCGTGAGGGGAATGACCATGAGCGAAATCACAACCAACGAAATCGTTCCCGCCGTCAAGGCGACCCAGGTGCACAAGGCCTTCGGCAACCTGCACGTGCTCAAAGGCATCGACATGACCGTCATGCCCGGCACCGTCACCGTGATTCTCGGACCGTCCGGTTCCGGCAAATCCACGTTCCTGCGTCTGATCAACCAGCTGGAAACCCTGACCGGCGGCGAAATCGACGTCGACGGCGAAATGATCGGCTACAAGTACGTCGACAAGGGCGGCGAACGTGTGCTGCAGACCCTGAACGACAAGGAAGTGGCCGAACAGCGTTCCAAACTCGGCATGGTGTTCCAGCGCTTCAACCTGTTCCCGCACATGACGGCTCTTGAAAACGTCATGGAGGCTCCGGTCCACGTCAAGCACATGGACAAGAAGGAAGCCCGCGAACTCGCCATTCAGGAGCTGAACCGCGTCGGCATGGGGGAGCGTCTCGACTACTATCCGGCACAGCTGTCCGGCGGCCAGCAGCAGCGCGTGGCCATCGCCCGCGCGCTTGCCATGAAGCCGGAGATCATGCTGTTCGACGAACCGACATCCGCGCTCGATCCGGAACTCGTCGGCGAAGTGCTCAACGTCATGCTCGACCTCGCCAAGGAAGGCATGACCATGGTGGTCGTCACCCATGAGATCGGCTTCGCGCGCGAGGTCGCCGACCAGATCGTCTTCATGGACGGTGGCGTGGTCGTCGAACAGGGCGGACCGGAGATCATCGACCATCCGAAGGAGTCGAGGTTTAAGGACTTCTTGCAGCACGTCCTGTAGCAAGTAAGGCTGTCGTACTGCCGTAAATTCCCAATCCACTGACGTCAAGCGTCCGCAGACGTCCGGTGGGTTGGGTTTTCTTTTTGCTGCCGACGATGGGCGCGTTGCGTGCGCCACTGGTTCGCACGATTTCCCTGGGGGAGTGGGATTTCGCATATATGGCAAAGATTTGTAAGGACGCGCGGCTTGGTTTCATGATTGACATCCTTACCCGATAGGCTAAGGAGCTATGTGTGGAATCGTAGGATATGCAGGAAATGTTCGGACCGCGTGCGGCAAACCCTTGGAGGTCTGCCTCCAGGGTCTTCAGCGATTGGAATACCGTGGATATGATTCGGCCGGCGTGGCGTTGACCGCGCCCGGCATGGACCATGTGGCGGTGCGTAAGAAGGCCGGCCGTCTCGCCAACCTGGTGCAGGACATCGAACGCGATCCGATGCCGGAAGCCACCGTGGGCATCGGCCACACCCGTTGGGCCACCAACGGCGTGCCGAACGACACCAACGCGCATCCGCACACCTCGCGTGACGGCAAAGTGGCCATCATCCACAACGGCATCATCGAAAACGCGTCCCAGCTGCGTCTCGACCTGCAGACGGAAGGCTACCATTTCGTTTCCGAAACCGATACGGAGGTCGCGGCGAAGCTGCTGGGCAAGATCAGCGACAAGATCATCGAAGAGACCGGCAAGCCTGACCTGTTCAAGGCCGTCCGCCGTCTCGCACGCATGCTGGAAGGCGCGTTCACCATCCTCGCCACCGATGTGCGCCAGCCGGACATCGTGGTCGGCGCCCGTCACGATTCGCCGCTGGTGGTCGGTCTTGGCGAAGGCGAGAACTTCCTCGGCTCCGACGTGGCCGCGTTCGTGGCCTACACCAAGCGCGCCATGGAAATCGACCAGGACCAGGCCGTGATGGTGTCCGCAGACAAGGTCGTCGTCTCCGACTTCATGGGCAACATCGTGCCCGATCCGAAGACCTACACCGTGGACTGGGATGCGTCCGCCGCCGAAAAGGGCGGTTGGGACTCCTTCATGGACAAGGAGATCCATGAGGATCCGGCCGCCGTGCAGCGCACTCTGCTGGGGCGTCTCGACGAGAACGGCAACATCAACCTCGATGAGGTGCGCATCGACGAGCATGATTTCAAAGCCATCGACAAGATCATCGTCATCGCCTGCGGCACGGCCGCGTACGCGGGCATGGTGGCCAAATACGCCATCGAGCATTGGGTGCGCATTCCGGTAGAAGTGGAACTCGCCCACGAATTCCGCTACCGTGACCCGATCCTCACCCCCCGAACGTTGGTGGTGGCCATTTCGCAGTCCGGCGAGACCATGGACACGCTGATGGCGTTGCGCCACGCGCGTGAACAGGGCTCCAAGGTATTGGCCATCTGCAACACGCAGGGCGCGTCCATCCCACGCGAATCCGACGCGGTGCTCTACACCCACGCCGGTCCGGAAGTGGCGGTCGCCTCCACCAAGGCGTTCGTGGCGCAGATCACCGCCGCATACGTGCTCGGCCTGTATCTGGCCCAAGTCAAGGGTGCCATGTATCGAGACGAAATCGCCCAGACTTTGGAATCTCTGAAGGACATGCCCCGCAAGATCCAGTGGATTCTCGACACCCAGACCAAGACCGTGCAGGAAGCCGCCGAACAGATGGTGGATGCGAAATCGTTCCTGTTCCTCGGCCGCCATGTGGGCTATCCGGTGGCCATGGAAGGCGCGTTGAAGCTCAAGGAAATCGCCTACACGTTCACCGAAGGCTTCGCCGCGGGCGAACTGAAACATGGTCCGATCGCTTTGGTGGACGAAGGCGAACCGGTCGTATTCATCGTGCCGCCGGCGCGCGGCCGCAACGTGCTGCACTCCAAAGTCATCTCCGGCATCGAAGAGGTCAAGGCCCGTGGCGCCTACATCATCGCCGTGGCCGAGGAACACGATCCGGACGTGGAACGTTACGCCGACGTGGTCTTCTGGCGTCCCGCATGCCCGACGCTGATGAGCCCGCTGGTGGACGTGGTGCCGCTGCAGCTGTTCGCCATGGACATGGCCAAGCTCAAGAACTACGACGTCGACAAGCCGCGCAATCTCGCCAAGTCCGTCACCGTTGAGTAACGAACGCAGGCACCGGTACGTGCTCGAGGAACCTCATATTCCCTTCGAATATGAGGTTCTGTACGAGGACGAGAACATCATCGTCATCGACAAGCCGCATTTCCTCGCCACCACGCCACGCGGCATGTGGTATCGCGAAACCGCGCTGGTCCGGTTGTGCGAGCGGTACGACGAGCCGAACATCACGCCGGCGCACCGTTTGGACCGACTGACCGCAGGCGTCGTCGTGTTCGTACGTAATCCGTCTGCGCGAGGCGCGTACCAGATGCTGTTCCAAAATCGCAAAACCGTCAAAACCTACGAATGCCTGGCACCGCTCGCCCCGACGCAGCGGCCGCGATATGGAACGGCGGTGCGCATCGACCGGCACCTGCCGTTTCCGCTGGTACGCAGGTCGCATATCAACAAGGATCGCGGACGATTGCAGGCGTACGAAAGCGCCGACGTGCCCAACGCGGAAACGCTGATCGAACGGGGAAGCGGCATCCGCTTCGTTGCCGGCAGACCGTACGTGAATTACACGCTGCATCCGAAAACCGGCAAGACGCACCAGTTGCGCGTGCATATGAATTCGCTCGGACTGGCGATATTGGGCGACGATTTCTACCCGGACATCGTGCAGCGCGCGTACGACGACTTTTCGCAACCCTTGGAATTGGTGGCGCGCGAACTGCGATTCGATGACCCGCTCAACGGCGAGCCACGTCGATTCGTATCGCACGTGCCGTTGGGCGCGGGCTTATAGAAACCCACGATTTTGGACATTCCCCTATCTCGCCCGACACGCCCGATTATCATGGCGTTCTGTTGACTTGCCGGAGCGTTTCCGGCATCACGAGAGTAAGAGAGAACCATGGGTAAAATCTCGAAAGCCGTCCGCGGCGTCGCCGACATCTACAACGGCGCATCGCTGATCGTCCGTATCATCGTCGGCCTGATCATCGGCACCGTGCTGGCATTGACCATGCCCCACGTGACCTGGATCGGCGAATTCGGCACCCTGTTCGTGGCCGCGTTGAAGGCCGCGGCACCGATTCTGGTGTTCGTACTGGTGGCCAGCGCCCTTGCGCAGGGCACGTCGAAACTCGACCGCCGTTTCGGCACCGTGCTGTTCCTGTACCTGTTCACCACGTTCCTGGCAGCGGTCGTGGCCGTGCTGACCTCCCGTCTATTCCCGCAGACCCTGTCCTTGGGCAAGGCCGCCAAAGCCGACGTGGTGCCGCAAGGCCTTTCCGAAGTCATCCAGACGCTGCTGACCAACATCGTGGCCAATCCGATCCAGGCCATCATCGATGGCAACTACATCTGCATCCTGATGTGGGCCTGCCTGTTCGGACTCGCCATGAAGTCCATCGCCAACGAAAGCTCCAAAGCGTTCATGGCCAACGTGGCCGACGCCGTGTCCCAGGTGATCCGCTGGGTCATCAACCTCGCCCCGTTCGGCATCATGGGCCTCGTGTTCACTAACGTGGCCGACAACGGCCTGTCCGCATTCACCAAGTACGGCAGCCTGCTGCTCCTGCTCGTCGGCACCATGCTGCTCATGGTGCTCGTGTTCGGCCCGCTCGTCATCTTCATCTTCCTGCGCCGCAACCCGTACCCGCTGGTCTACCGCTGCTTCAAGGAATCCGGCCTGACCGCGTTCTTCACCCGCTCCTCCGCTGCGAACATCCCCGTCAACATGCAGCTGTGCGAGAAGCTCGGGCTTGACAAGGACATGTACTCCGTGTCCATTCCGCTGGGCGCCACCATCAACATGAACGGCGCGGCCATCACCATCACCATCATGGCCATGGCTGCCGCCAACACGCTCGGCATCCAGATCTCCCTGCCGGCGGCCATCCTGCTGTCCGTGGTCTCCGCGCTCGGCGCATGCGGCGCGTCCGGCGTGGCAGGCGGCTCGCTGCTGCTCATCCCGATGGCCTGCTCGCTGTTCGGCATCAGCAACGACATCGCCATGCAGGTGGTGGGCGTCGGCTTCATCATCGGCGTCATCCAGGATTCCGTGGAAACCTGCCTGAACTCCGCGTCCGATGTGGAGTTCGCGGCCACCGCCGAATACCATGCCTGGCTCAAGCAGGGCCGTCAGCTGCCGGCCTTCATGTATTCCAAGAAGGAACGCGCCAAGCTCGGCATCGAAGCTTGATTGCGTACCGGCTTAGCCGCCGATGCGATATCGCAGGGAACCGCTTTGGAAGTTCGCTTCCGGAGCGGTTCTTCCGCATTCGGCGTATTTGGGTGGATATGGGGAGCCTTTCCAGGCTTGTGCGTGGCTTCCGCATGACCCGTATAATCTTATGGTGGTAATCGCAGGCGAAATACAAAACGGAGGTCCGTGGGCGTGGTGCTGAAATCGGCGAAACTGGTGAAGCGGCTCATCGCCATCTGCTGCGCGGGCGTCATGGCGGCCCGCGCCGCCGCCGCATGCGGGGCCAATACGGACACACGCACACAGATCACCGTATGGTCGTGGGAGCCGAGCATGAAACAGGTCATCGCCGGCTTCGAAAAAGACAATCCCGACATCCGCGTGGTTTGGAAGAACACCAGCGGTTACGACAAACTCAACAACGCCATCCAAGACGGTTACGGCATTCCCGACGTGGTGCAGCTGGAATATTACGCATTGCGCCAGTACGCGGTCAGCAGCCAGCTCGTGCCCATCACCGGCAGAACCGAAGGCTATGTCGATTTCTACACGCCCGGCACCTGGGCGTCGGTGCAGCTCAACGGACGGGTGTACGGGCTTCCCATGGACTCCGGCCCGATGGCCTTCTTCTATGACAACAGCGTGTTCGAACAGGTTGGCGTGGACGCGTCCAAGATCCGCACATGGGACGACTACTACGAGGCCGCCAAAAAACTCAAGAAAATCGGCGTGTACATCACCGCCGATTCCGGCGACGCCAGCTTCTACGACACGATGATCTGGCTCGCCGGCGGACGCCCGTTCTCCACGTCCAACGATGGCAAGAACGTGACCATCAGACTCACCGAAGATAAAGGCACCCGCGAATTCACCGAATTCTGGCAGAAGATGATCGATGAGGGTTTGGTGGCAACAAACCTCACGTCATGGTCGGATCGATGGAAATCGGCCGTGGGACAAGGCGAAGTCGCCTCGCTGTTCTCCGGCGCATGGCTGCCTTCGCTGCTCATGTCCGACATTCCCGGCGCGGCCGGCCTGTGGCGCGTGGCCCAGATGCCGACGCCCGACGGCAAGGCCACCACATCGGAAAACGGCGGTTCGGCCCTTGCCGTGCTGCAACGTTCCCGCAAACCCGAAGCCTCATACCGTTTCATCGAATACGCCTGCCACAATGCCAAAGGCATCACAACCCGCGTGGATGGCGGCGCGTTCCCAGCCGACAAAAACACCCTATCCGACTCGAAATTCCTCAGCAAGACCACGGTGACCGATGACCGTGGCATCGAAGTGCCCTATTTCGGCGGGCAGGAATACAACCGCGTGCTGTCCCAGGCCGCGGAGAACGTGTCGACCGGATACCAGTATCTGCCGTTCGAAGTGTATGCGCGCAGCGACTTCCGGTCCACGGTGGGCAAGGCCTACAAATGGTCGAGCCTGCTGCGCAAAGAGCAGAACAGGCTCAACATCATCGCCGCAGGCGGTCAGGTCTCCGACACCTCCAACATCGGCGATGCGTTGAAGAACACCGAATCGTCCGACCGCATCAAACTTAAGGGCGGCATAGCCCTATGGCAGAAGGACCTGAAAGAATACGGAGCCAACCAGGGCTTCACCATCCAATAGCGTCTGTGTAATTGGTTTAATCGATTGCGGCCTGCGGATAGCGCATTATCCGCAGGCCGTCGGTTTTCAGATTGCCGGGCTATGATCGCCGGTTCGCGTCGCTGGCTCTTGAATCAGCGGACGTTGCGGTCGTAGATGTGCCGCATGCCCTTGAAAATCAGGTCCGGATCGTAAATGTCGATCATGTTCGTGTCGTCGGCGAACACGCGGCTCAATCCGCCCGTCGCCACCACACGGAAATCCTCGTCGATCTCCTTATGGAACTGCGCGATCGTGCGTTCGATGCCGCCGAGGAAGTTGTAGTACAGGCCCGCCTGCATGGCCGGTTTCGTGGACTTCGCCAGAATCGACTTCGGACGGGTGATCTCCACTTCCGGCAGCTGCGCCGTCCCTTCCCACAGTGCGGCCGCGGCGGTGCGGATACCGGTGGTGATCAGTCCGGAAATCACCGACGCGTCCGCGGTGACGTAGTTGAACGTGGTGGCCGTGCCGAAATCAGCCACCAGAATCGGCCCGCCATACTCGTAATACGCGCCCGCGCAGTCGGCGATGCAGTCCGCGCCCATGTTCTGCGGATTGTCCATGCGGATGTTTAGTCCCGTTTTGATGCCCGGTCCCACGATCATCGGATCGATGTCGAGGAACTTCACGATGCTCGCACGGAACGAATGCATGACCTTCGGCACCACGGACGAAATGATCACATCATCGACATCCGCCGGCTTGTAGCCGCTCAAAGCCAGGAACTGCGTGATCATCAGCCCGTATTCGTCGGACGTGTGGTTCGCCTTCGTGGTGATGCGGTACGTGCCCGCGATGCGCCCATCGTCGATGAAACCGATCACGACGTTCGTGTTGCCGATATCCACAGCCATCAGAAGCATGTTGCGTTCTCCTTCGCGTTTTGCGGAAGTTCCGTTGAAATATTGCGGTTATTGCGATTGATACGGTTATTGCGATTCGAAAATGCTGCGGTTAGCGCCGTTCGCCGTCCGCACGCATGGCTGCGAGCTTGACAAGAATACGTTTCGCAAGTGCGTCCTTGCCCATCTTGCTCCACCGTTCGATGCTTGGCCTGTCGGCGGTTTCGCCCGGCGTCAGCACCGTCACCACGTTCGTGTCCGCTGCGAAACCGGCGCCGGGGGTGCGCAGATTGTTGGCCACCAGCATGTCGCAATGCTTGCCGTTAAGCTTCTTCGCCGCGTTGGCCTCAAGGTCGCGCGTTTCCATGGCGAATCCGCACAATGTCTGGTCCGGCCGCTTATGTTCGCCGGCCCAAGCCAGAATGTCCGGATTCGAGGTGAGTTCGAGTTCGATGCTGCTGCGCCCGTTCTTCTTGATCTTGTCCTGCGCCTGCTCGACCGGACGGAAATCGCCGACGGCCGCGGCCATGACGGTGATGTCCGTGTCCGCGAACCGGTTCGTCACCGCGTCGAACATATCCTGCGCGGTCGTGACATTGACCACATCCACGCCATACGGGGCGTCCAACGCCACCGGACCGGACACAAGCGTCACCTGCGCGCCCAGATCGCGTGCCTGTTCGGCCAGAGCGTACCCCATTTTGCCGGTGGAATGGTTGGTGAGGAACCGCACCGGATCAAGCGGCTCCTGCGTCGGGCCGGCGGTGACGAGCACGGCAAGTCCCTTAAGCGGCAGCTCGCCGTCCGGACGATTCGCAAGCAGCAGCGCTTTCACCGCCGTTTCGATGCGTGCCGGCTCCTCCATACGCCCTTTGCCGGCGTCGCCGCAGGCCAGCATGCCGCTTTCCGGCTCCACAATCGTCCAACCGAGCTCACGGCAGGTATTGAGATTGCGTTGCGTCACGGCGTTTTCATACATATGCACGTTCATGGCGGGGCACAGGATCTTCGGTCCCTTGTCGTACGCGAGTATGGTGCTGGTCAGCTGGTCATCGGCGATGCCGCCGGCGATTTTCGCGATGATATCGGCGCTCGCCGGAGCGACTGCCAGCAGATTCGCCCACTTCGCGTCGGCCACGTGGCTGATCTGCAGCGGACCGTCCGGTCCGGGCGTCACGTCGGCCGTAGCGCCGGGACGATGTCCGGCGGCGAACATGGACGTGCGTGTCGGCGTGTGGGTGAGGGAACTGAACGTCAGGGGAGTGACGAACTCCTGTGCGGCGGCGGTCATCACCACACGCACCTCATGCCCCTGCTTGCTCCAATCGGAGGCGAGATGGCAGGCCTTGAACGCGGCGATGCTGCCGGTGACCCCCAAAAGAATATGCGCCATGGATCAACCGTCCTTCTCGTTGTGACCTGCCGCGACTGCGTCAAGTATATAACCGGGCCGAAGCCTCCGCGCGCTTTGCGGGCGAATCCGAACGGGCCGCGGGTATGGCGGACGGTAGAATCAGGCCGTGGTGATCGACCTCACGCAGGCGGTCAACCGCAATCACAACACATAATCGAAAATACGAAGAGGAGAAATCCCATGTCGTCACCTACCGGTGCGCACGGCGAAGCCGACGCAACCAAACAGGAGAACGAACAGCAGCCGCAGTCCACGGCAAGCACCGACGCCACGTTGAACGCGCGTGCGAAATCGTCGAACGGCGCGAAATCGCAAGGCCCGAAGAAGTGGCTTATCGCGTTGATCGCCATCATCGCCGCCGTCGCGGTGATCGTCGCCATTGCAGTGACGCGCGGCAAAAACGATGACGCGAACACTTCCGGCGTAACTAAAGCCGACACCGTCACCATCGGGCTCAAACTCGCCCCGGTCAGCCTCGACATCCGCCACCAGTCCGGATCGGCCATCGAACAGGTGCTGATCGGCAACGTCTACGAAGCGCTGCTGTCGCGCGACTCCGACAACAAAGTGCAGCCGGGCCTCGCGAAATCCTGGGACATTTCCAAGGACGGCAAGACCTACACCTTCCATCTCAACCAGAACATGACCTTCTCCAACGGCGACAAGCTCGACGCTGACGACGTGGCCTGGTCCATCAACCAGCTCAAGGAGAAGCAGTACTACAACGCCAACCAGGTGGCCAGCCTCGACAAGGCCGAAGCGGTGGACGCCAACACGGTCAAGCTCACCCTTTCCACCCCCGACTCCAACCTGCTGTGGTATCTGACCGGACGTCCGGGCCTCGTGTTCGACAAAAACGCCAAATACAACGCGAAAACCGAAGCGGTCGGCTCCGGCCCGTATACCGTCGAATCCTTCGACTCGGCCAGCAAAATGGTGCTCAAAGCCAATGCGAAATATTGGGGAACCGCGCACAAGCCCGCCACCCAGAACGTGGTGATCCGCTTCCTCACCGACGACAACGCAGCCGTCAACGCGCTGAAAAGCGGTGACGTCGACGTGCTTTCCCCGGTGAACGCCACGCTCGCCAAATCATTGGATGCCAGCACATACACGGTGTCCGCGGCCGACGGCAGCGACAAGTTCGTCCTCGCCTTCAACTGCACGAACGCCAAACTCAAGGACAAGCGCGTCCGCCAGGCCATCCGCTACGCCATCAACCACAAGGAGATCATCGCCTCCCGAGGCAACGTCGACTACGCGCTCGGCGGTCCGGTCCCGTCCGTCGACCCCGGTTACGAGGACCTGACCGGCCTGTACCCGTACAACGTGGACAAGGCCAAGGAACTTATGAAGGAAGCCGGTTATACCACCGACAAGCCGTTGCGGCTCACCCTCACCTACGCCAACACGTACGGCACCGAACTGGGCGACCAGCTTAAAAGCCAGCTCGCCAAAATCGGCATCGATTTGAAGATCGACTATGTGGAATTCTCCACATGGCTGCAGAACGTGCACGCCAACGGCGACTACGAGCTGTCATTGGTGGACCACGCCGAAAGCCACGACTTCTACAAGTGGACCACGCCGGACTACTACTACCATTACGACGGCAAGCAGGCGCAGAAACTGTACGCCAAGGCTTTGGAAGCCACCGACGAGGCCGACAGCGCGAAATACCTGAAGCAGGCGGCGAAGGCCGTAAGCGAGGACGCGCCGGCGGACTGGCTGTTCGGCTACCGCGTGACGGTGGCCGTCGACAAGCACGTGCAGGGCTTCCCCAGCAAGCTCAGCCAGACGGTGCTGCCATTGTGGCGGATCTCCAAGAATAAGTAAGGGAACGGTATTTCCATGCGATTCGTGGGAAAGCGGCTGGCGCTGTTCGTAGCGGCTTTGGTGGGCCTGTCCGCGCTGGTGTTCGTGATGCTGCGCGTATTGCCGGGAGACGTCGCCGCGGTCATCGCCGGCACGAACGCCACCCCCGAACGCATTGCGTCGCTGCGCGCCGAATTCGGCTTGGACAAGCCGCTCGCCGCACAATATGGCGATTGGATGGCGGGCATGCTGCATGGCGACCTCGGCGTGTCCACAGTCGGCGGACGGCCGGTCGCGCGGCAGATCGCCATGCGCGCCGCCGTAACGTTCCCTCTGATTGTGCTGAGCCTGCTGATCGCGCTGGCGATCGGCCTGCCGCTTGGCTGCGCGGCCGTCCTGACACGCAATCCGCGGCTGCGCGGCCTGTTTCACGGCATTGCGATCGTGGGCGGCGCGGTGCCCGCATTGTGGGGCGGCCTACTGCTGATCCTGCTGTTCTCCCGTGGCACGGGACTGTTGGGATTGCTGCCCGCGCAAGGCTTCCCCGACACCGGCTGGGGCACGCCCGGGAGCGCCCTGTGCTCGAAGGTCAG
>OAUH01000616.1_pt1 | contig 20065 bp, 18 predicted proteins | sample 1495121 | NCBI WGS metagenome assembly OAUH01 (sample SAMEA2580006, study PRJEB22360) | human gut metagenome | reverse complement strand
GCTTATTTTCTCTATTATTTACATTTTTACCTATCTTTTTTTGTGCATTATATATAATAGTTTCTCTGTTTTTTATTAATTGCACATCTTTTTTGCAGTAAATTATTTTCTATTTTACCAGTTAATTTTCTCTTCCAATGTAACCTTTTTACACAATAAACGTTTGATTTTGAGCCGAACCACTCTTAGAAATAAAAAAAGGCAACATCCAGATACGTTTCTGAATGTTGCACGTTAGAACTTTTTATATTGTTTCCGCCTCGAGAAGCGTTTCGATCATACTCTCCACGGTAGCTTCCTGAGATGTGATGGTCCACATTCCAAAACTCCGGGCTTCCTCTTCGGTCTTTCGCCCAATACAGAGTGCCCGGACACGCTTCAGATTCATCCGTCCATCCATCATGTTCACAAATCCCCGCACCGTGGACGCGCTTGTAAATGTCACCGCGTCGATCTTTCCCTCTTCAAACTGTGCCAGAATTCTTTCCACCCATGCAGGTGTCACTCCAGCGAACGTCTCGTAGACAGGAATATCCAGACAGTCCGCCCCCTGTTCACGTATCGGTGGAAACAGCTCTTCTGATGCTTCCCTTGCCCGAAATGCCGCCACCAGATCCCCTCTCGTCACCTTTTTTGCCAGCGTATTCCCAAGCTCCCCTGCCTCGTAAACATCCGGTATCAGATCCGGCAGAATCCCTTTTCTCTCCAATGCTTTCCCGGTTCCTGTACCGATCACAGCAAATCTGGCCCTCCAGAGACTCCGCACATCGATCCGTTCTGTTTTCAGAAAGGAAAAAAATACGTCCACGCCGGCAGCACTTGTAAAGACAATCCACGCTGTTCCCGCCTCGGCCCGTTTACTGATCCGGGAGATTGCCTTACGAATCCGCTCCCGGTCTTCTTCCTTTTTCAGTTCCTTTGTCCGGATGGCCGGGAGACCGATGACCTGAGCTCCCAGACTACGAAGACTTTCGGCAAAACTCCTGTTTCGTTCTTCCGGGCGTGTCACCAGAATCTGCCTGCCTCCAAGGGGACGCTTTTTCATCCAGGAACATTCATCCCCCAGGGCACAGACCTGACCTACTACAATGATGGCCGGCGCTTTGATTTTCTCCTCCAGGACATGCTCCGGAAGATGGATCAGATCTGACCGTACGCTCTTCTGACAGGCGAGGGTTCCGTCCTGGATCACCGCCGCCGGCGTCTCCCCCGGCATCCCGGCCTCTCTTAGTTTCGTGCAGATCTCAGGAAGCGCCGTCACACCCATCAGAAAAATCAGGGTTCCTCCGAGCCTTACCAGCGCTTTATAATCGATTCGGGTTAAGCCTCCCTTTCTGGTATGTCCCGTGATGACATGAAAGGAGGACGTATAGTCCCGGTGGGTAACAGGAATTCCCGCATAGGCCGGAACTGCCACACCGGAAGTCACACCCGGCACAATCTCAAAGTCAATACCGGCATTTCTAAGCGTCTTAGCCTCCTCGCCGCCCCTGCCAAATACAAAGGGATCACCGCCTTTGAGCCGCAGCACATGATTACCCAGCTCGGCCTCCCGAACGAGAATCTGGTTAATCTCTTCCTGAGGAACAAGATGATGGTCCGACCGCTTCCCCACATAGATGGTCCTGGTATCCGGCGGAATCAGGCTTAAAATCTCCGCACTGATCAAGGCATCATAGACGATTACATCCGCCTGCCGCATCAGATGAGCTGTCCGTACCGTGAGAAGTCCCGCATCCCCCGGTCCGGCCCCGGCAATCCATACTTTCCCCTTTTTTTCCTTTTTCATCTGCTAAAATCTCCCTTTCAAGCTTTTCGCTAGCCGTTTTGCCAGCACTTCTCCCTGGTGTGCCTCTCCCGAGATCGTGCCCGCCGTAAACTGCCCCGACTCCTCGTGATAATAAAGCCCCCGGATCCGAACCTCTCTCCCGGCAATCTCAGCATACGCCGCCACCGGGGATGTGCATCCTCCATCCAGGTAACGGACAAATCCTCGCTCCGCTTTTGCCGCTATCCGGCTCTTATCATCATCCAACGCCTCAACCCCCGGAATCTTCTCCCCCTTTCGCCCCTGGACAGCCAGAATCCCCTGGCCTGCGGACGGGATCATCTCATCCACGGAAAAGATCCGGGAAACGCAGCCTTCCATGCCAAGTCTCTTCAGTCCTGCAAGTGCCAGTATCGTGGCGTCATAGTCTTCGTGCTCCAACTTAAACAGCCGGGTCTGGACATTGCCCCGAATATTTTTAAACACACAGCGAGGATACAGCTTTGCCGCCTGCAAGGACCTTCTTCTGCTGGAGGAGCCGATCACGCCTCCCTGCTTTAAGCTGACTTTTCCCGCTTTCAGGATCAGAGCGTCCCTCGGATCCTCCCGTTTTGTATATGCTACTACCGGAAGATCTCTTGGAATCTCCATGGGCATATCTTTCAGGCTGTGGACCGCCAGATCGATCGTCCCATCCAGAAGCGCCCGGTCCAGTTCCTTTACGAAGAGACCTTTTCCTCCGATTTTTTCCAGACTCTTATGGAGAATTCGATCTCCTGTTGTTTTCATTGTTATGATCTCCACCGTCAGTCCCGGAGCTTTCTTCTCCAGAATTTCTTTTACAATTTCCGCCTGTCTTACCGCAAGCGCGCTTTCCCTGCTGCCGATCTTTATGTGTGTCTTCATATGTTTATCCTTCTTTTATCGCTCGTTATCTATCTTGTATAATAATGCATTCAGGATCGCCGCCGCAACCGTACTTCCTCCTTTTCTCCCTTTTGCTACAATATACGGAACCTTTGCGGCCATAATCCGTTCTTTTGCCTCAACGACATTGACAAACCCGACCGGGACGCCGATCACAAGGGCCGGGTAAATTTCTCCCTTTTGCATGAGTGTTTCAATAGCTATCAGCGCCGTCGGTGCGTTCCCCACGGAAAAGATCACTTGTTTTCCAGTCTCCTTTGCCATACGAGCCGCCTTTTCCATACTTGCATATGCCCTTGTAAGCCCTTGTTCCTTTGCCGTTTTCGCCACGTCTGGATCTGCCATGTAGCAGTGTACTTCCACTCCCAGTTTTTCCAGGGACGTCCGGTGAATCCCAGACTTTGTCATATTAGTGTCCGTCACAATGACTGTATTTCCACCGTCTCGAAGCGCCTCAAGCGCACACTTCACCGCATCCGGTGAGAAGGTCATAGTATCTGCATATTCAAAATCCGCCGTTGTGTGGATCACCCGCTTGATGATGTCCTCCTGTCCTACGTCAAATCTTCTTCCCTTCAGCTCTTCCGTGATGATCTCAAAGCTCCTGCGCTCGATCTCTCCCGGCAGAACCTGTTCCAATTCCATACTCATCTTGTTATACTCCTTCTTCCAGAATCCGGTAGACCGCTCCTATATCGAGATTCTCCCGGATCACCTTTGCAAGCTTTGTGTACTGTTCCTCTTTGTAAGCTCTAAGATCCAGAGGCCTGCACTCCCCCTGACGATATCCTTTCCGTTCCAATAAACGGCGGGTGATCATTCCAGAGACATCACCCGAATCAAAGAATCCGTGAACATAAGTGCCGCACACCGAACCGTACGCACAACCTTCCAGACGGCAGCCTTCCTCCTGCAAGGTAGAAATCTTCGTAAATGCCTCTCCGCCCGTCAAAGTAGTCTCTCCCATATGGATTTCATACCCTTCCAGCGTACAGCCCTCAAGGTCCGCCCAGAATCCCTCTTTGCATGTGATCGTTCCCTCAGCCCTTGTCCTTCGCTTCTGGTAAACATCGTCCGTCCCGGAAGTAAGCCAAGCCCTTCCATTGTTCGGGGAATACCGTCTCCTGCCTCCGATCCCGCAGGATCAACGAGGATGTCTCCCAGCATCTGGTATCCCCCGCAGATACCGATGACCGGAACTCCACGACCTGCCGCTCTTTGGATCTTTGCCGCCAGACCGCTTTCTTTCAGCCATTTCAGGTCTTCCAGCGTATTTTTTGTCCCCGGCAGTACGATCAGATCCGGCTCTCCAAACTGGGAAAGACTCCGGACATAACGCACCGAGATGTCCTCGTAGCAGGAAAGGACGTTCAGATCGGTGAAATTGGAAATCCTCGGAAGATGGATGGCAGCAATGTCAACCCTTCCCTTCCCTTTTGTATTCTCAAGCCTCTCGCTTAAACTGTCCTCGTCATCCAGATCCAACGTTACATATGGGATCACACCCCGCACCTGTTTTCCGGTCCGTTCCTCCAATACGGAAAGTCCCGGCTTTAAGATCTCCACATCTCCCCGGAATTTATTGATGACAAATCCTTTGACCATCTCCCGCTCCTGTTCTTCCAGAAGCGCCAGGGTCCCGACAAGCTGTGCGAACACACCGCCCCGGTCAATGTCCCCCACCAGAAGAACCGGTGCCTTTACCATCTGCGCCAGTCCCATATTGACGATATCGTCCTGTTTCAGATTGATTTCCGCAGGACTTCCCGCTCCCTCGATCACCACAATATCGTGCCGGTCCGAGAGCGTCTCATAAGCTTTCAGAATATCCGGAATCAATGCTTTCTTATACCGGTAATACTCCCTGGCAGGCATCATGCCCCGGACTTTTCCATTCACAATCACCTGGGACCCCATATCGCTGGCAGGCTTTAACAGAATCGGATTCATCTCCACACACGGAGCAATCCCCGCTGCCTCTGCCTGCATGACCTGGGCGCGTCCCATTTCCAGACCATCCTCTGTAATAAAAGAATTCAGCGCCATGTTCTGAGATTTAAACGGTGCCACCCGGTACCCGTCTTCCTTGAAAATCCTGCAAAGACCTGCCGCCAGCACGCTCTTTCCGGCATTCGACATGGTTCCCTGTATCATAATCGGCTTTGCCATGTTCCCTCTCCTTTATATCGTTTCAGAATCCTGCGAAATGCCTCAAGCAGCCTCTCGTTGTCTTCTCTTCCTTTGACCGCGATGCGGTAATATCCTTTTCCAAGTCCTCGGTAATTACAGCAGTCCCTTATGAGAAATCCTTCCTGCTTCATCTCCTCGTACCAATCGATCTCACTGTAAAATAAAATGTAATTGGCATCAGCCGGATAGTAACGAATCCCCAGTCGGCCGAATTCTTCCATGAGGTATCTTCGCTCTTCCGCAATCAAAAGCCTTGTGGCCGCCGGAAGCAGGTCGTCTTTAAGCGCCGCCACTCCCGCCTCCTGTGCCGGGATGGACACCGGCCACGGCTGTCTTGCTTCTTTCATCCGATCTAACAATGCGGTATCCGAACAGACGCCATATCCGCTGCGGACTCCCGGAATGGAAAACATCTTTGTAAAGGCCCGCAGTAAAAAGAGCATCCGGTGATCTTTCACAAAAAACTCATGGTGAATCCAAGGGGCATCCTCTGTAAAATCGAAAAAGCACTCATCCAGTACAAGCCGGATCCCATTCTTCTCGCATCGTTCTATAATCTCCCGAAGCAATATCTCATCGATGCACTGTCCCGTCGGATTGTCCGGGGAACACAAAAACACCAGATCCAGATCCCCGGTCAGTTCCTCCAGATACCGGGACGTCAGTGTGAAATGATCCTCCTCCCGCTTTTTATGGAAACGAATCTTACAGCCGACTGTACGCAGCGCTTTCTCATATTCCGAAAAAGAGGGAGTACACAGAAGCGCCTGCTTTGGTTTTTCCGCAAGTACCAGCGTATAAATCAGATCCGCCGCCCCGTTTCCACAGACAATATAGTCAGGAGGAACCGACTCCCGTTTTGCCGCCGACTCCCGCAGTTTTCTGCAAAGAGGATCCGGATAGGCCGTCACTTTCAAAATGCTCTCCTGCAATGCCTTCATAACCTTTTCTCCCGGCCCCAGAGGATTGATATTTGCAGAAAAATCAAACAATCCGTCGTTTGTATAGATATCGCCGCCATGCTCCTGCATGTCGTTCACCTCGCTTTCTTTTTGCCTTACCATAGGAACAACAACCTCGCCAGCCCAAAGAAGAGCAGGCCAAGCCATGACGTTCCCATCAAAAGGTGGCACGCCCTTTGAATATCCTCCCGTTCTACACTTCGTATGGCGTCCCCAATGGACGGTTTCTCATACAGCTTCCCAAAATACCATGCATTTCCGGCAAGCCGTACCATCAGCGCTCCCGCACAGACAGCCTCGGTCTGAGCCGCATTCGGACTCTTGTGATTGTGTCGGTCCCGCCGGTAGATCCTCCAGGCATTTTGCAAACTATAATGCGCCCGGTCGCTCATTCCCAGAATTCCGGCCGCCCCCATCATCAGAATCGCGGAAATCCGTGCTGGTATCAGGTTGCACAGGTCGTCCATTCTGGCCGCCGTCCGCCCAAAGTCCAGATACCGGTCATTGCGGTATCCGATCATAGAGTCCATCGTGTTGACCGCCTTGTAGAAAAATCCCAGGCCCGCTCCCCCGATCATCAGATAAAAGAGAGGCGCAATCACGCCGTCCGACGTATTTTCCGCCACCGTCTCTCCGGCAGCTTTCCCCCCTCCCTCTTCCGTCAGATGTCCGGTATCTCTACCGACGATCATGGAGACGGCTCTCCTGCCGTCGTCCAGAGTACCGTAAGTAAGGGCTTCTTGTACTTTCAAGCTCTCTGCTTTTAAGGAACGGGCTGCCAGAAGCTGCCAGCACCAGAATGTCTCAAGCATCCAGGCGGAAACCGGATGGATGCGGGACGCCACAAACAAAAGCAGGCACGGAACAGTGGTGGAAATCCCCACCGTTAGAACCCAGAGCATCGTTCCTCTTCTTCTAAGCGTCCTGGCAGAACCGCCCTCCCGATACAGTTTTTTCTCGAGCCAGGAGATCAGATAGCCAATCATCCGGATCGGATGATAGATCCACGCCGGATCTCCTAAAAGCTGATCCAAAAGAAATCCTGCCGTACAGGCCGTTAAAATACACATAGCTGTTCTTCCACCTTACACTCTTTCTTCCCTGTTTTCCACAAGTCTTCCTCGATACGGACCCGATATCCACATCCGTTTCCACAATTCCACTCGTAATATTCTTGTTTCGGGATGCCGCATGAGGAGAGAATCGCCATCAGCGTCCCTCCATGAGCAATCATTGCCGCCCGTCGGATTTCTCCTGCCATCAGATCTTCCACCGCTCTTTGAAAGGCCTCCTTTGTCCGTGCGGTAAAAGAAGCCATGGATTCCCCGCCGGGAAACGGGAGGATGCCGCCGGAATCGATCCACGCCTGGTAGTCCTGATCCCCGGTCAGTTCCCTGTAATTCTTTCCCTCAAAGGCTCCGAAATCACACTCCCGGAATCCCTCGATAAGAACCGGATCCAATCTCGGGTAAAGAAGTCCTGCCGTTTCCCGGCACCGTAAGAGCGGACTTGTCAGAACAATCTCAACTTCCGGCACACCGGAAACACTGCTCACCGGAAGGATCGGCTCATCTGTTGTTCCAATATAGCGTTTTTCCAGGTTCCCGGCTGTCGCAAAATGCCGGAACATCAGTATCTCCATCTGTTTTTTCCCTTTCGTTTCATGTATCCTATTTGTTTCCGGTTCCCATCTAACATGCCGGGAACCAGTATGCCGCTGTCAGCACCGTAAGAGCCGCCAGCTCAAAGACCTGGAGAAAATAGCCTGCCAGATCCCCTGTAATTCCTCCGAATTCTCTGTAAGCTATCCACAGATACCAACCAAAAACGACCGCCAAAGTCAGGGTAAGCAACGCAAATATCAGCACACCCGATGTCAAACATAAGACACCCGCACACCCGACAAAATAGCATACGGTGGAAACGCATACTGGCCGTTCCCTGGCGGATTTGTGAAAAGCCGCCGCCAGTCCGTCCTTTTTTGCTCCTTTGCAAAGCGTCACCGAAAGACCGCTTAGTGTCCTGGAAAGGACAAAGGCGCAGGCCATCCCCGGAAGCACGGCCCGATCTGCCACAGACCAGACAGCTACGCTCCACAAAAGGTAGACGCCAAGACCGATCAAGGCAAACGCCCCGGTGTGCGGGTCTTTCAAGATGGCAAGCTTTTTCTCCGGCTCTTGGTAGGAACGTCTGGCATCCGTCGTATCCAGGAAGCCATCCATATGGATCCCCCCTGTCACAAGAAGAGGCAGAATCGTAAGGACGATAGCCACGAATATAGTCGGAAGTCTATTCCTGTCCCGCAAACCATACAGAACCATGCCCATCCCCCACAAAAGCGCGCCCTCTGCCACCCCCACCAGTGGGAAGAAGCAGAATGTGTACTGCATCGCCTCATTTGTCCAGCGCACTTTCGGGACCGGAATTTTAGAATACATGGAAAACGCGATCCCTATAGAATGAATCCATCTCATGTCGTAAACTCCTCATACTGTGCAATCTGAATATCGTCAAAAGAGCTCATCTCCTCATAGACGGCCATCGCCATATCAAGAAGCGGAAAGAGCGCGCAGGCGCCCGTTCCTTCCCCAAGGGCCATCTCAAGACGCAGCGGCGCTTCCATGCCAAGCTCCTTAAGAATCCTTGCGTGAGCGGGTTCCTTGGAGCAGTGAGAAGCAAATAGATAGTTCCGTACTGCCGGATGAATCCTCGCCGCCGCAAGAGCCGCCACCGAAGAAATAAAGCCGTCCAGTACTGCCGGGATCTGATATTTGGCGCATCCTAAGAACACGCCGGCAAGACCCGCCAGGTCAATGGCCCTTGAGGCCCCCCCCCCACACGGGACGGACCCGCCCGCCACTTATCAAGTCCTTCTCGGATCACGGCTTTTTTCCGGGTGAGTCCCTTGTCCGATAGTCCTGCTCCCCTCCCGGTCATTACTTCTACCGGTTCCCCGGTAAGCGAACAGGCTACGGCACTGCTGGTAGTCGTATTCCCAATCCCCATCTCTCCGGTAGCCAGGATTTCATATCCCTCTTGTTTTCGTTCCTTTACGATCTGCATCCCTGGATCGTCTCCTTTCTTGTCATGGCCGGCTCCCGCAGAAAATTGTTCGTGCCGCAGGAGATCTTATACGGAGTACGGGTCAGACCCTTCACATCCGTCCTGATTCCGATATCATAGGGCAGAACGTCCGCCCCTGCCGCTTTTGCCATCTTACAGACGCTCGTCTGCCCGGAAAGGAAATTCCCCGCTACGACGGCCGTCACCTCGTCTCCTGTCTGGGAAACTCCTTCTTTCACAATCCCATTGTCAGCACAGAGAATCACAATTCCTTTTTTGTCAATCAACGGGTGGATGGTCCCCTGGATCGCGGCGATCCTTGCAATGGTCTCTTCGAGTTTCCCCATCCCATGCAAAGGCTTGGCAAGCTGGTTCCACCTGGCAAGCGCTGCCTGTCTTACCTCCTCATCCGGCAAAGTGATGTCCTTGATTGCATCATTCCAGTTTTCTTTTTGCATATCACGTTTTTCTCCTTTCCAGACAAACTTTCACAAACCGCTTTGCAAAGTCCGGGCAGGAATCATAACTGATATGAGGAAACCCGGCAAACACCGCTTCCTTTTGCTCCACACAGTCCCAGTTTCGCTTTCCGTCGGGCTTCACCGCACGGCAACGGCTTCCATTCTCTGTACAGTCCCAGTAATGAAATTCATGTCCCCGGATCGTCTCCCCTTGTCTCAGATACACAAGATCCGATTTTGCTTCCAACGTCACATAGCCGAATCTTCCCAGGCTCTCTGTCCGGTAGCCTCTCCCCTCCAGAAATCCAGTCATAGGGTAGAAGTTTCCGTCCTCTGCTTCCAGCTCCTCTTTCAGATAGAGAAACCCGCCGCACTCGGCAAGACATCCCAGCCGCCAGACTCTTGAAAATATCCTGACGGATCCCTTTGTTTTTTGCCAACTCTTCTGCGTAGAGCTCCGGATATCCTCCTGACAGCAAGATCCCTTCCGTCCCGTCCGGAAGAGCCATGTCGTGAATCGGAGAAAAATACAGGATCTCACACCCAAGTTCCCGCAGAAGTTCCAGATTGTCTTTATAATAGAAGCAAAAGGCCTCGTCCTTTGCCGCCGCGATCCGTACTGGCGGGCGGACGGTTCCGGCAGACTTCCCTGTTTCCATAAGAAGGTCTTCTCTGTCTCCTGCATCTGTCCCCTCTTTTGCTATCCTATACAGCAAATCCAGATCCAGTGTCTGCTCTGCCTGATCTGCCAGAAGATCCAGCTTCTTTTCCAAAGATTCTACTTCCCCCGGAAGCAAAAGTCCCAGATGCCGCCCCGGAAGAGCGGCTTTTGGAAGAATCGGAAAATACCCTGCCAGCCGGACGTCATATCCTTCTTTTGCAAGCCATGCTTCTGCCTCCGGGGCAAGCTGCCCATATGTCCGCCCGGTCATCCCATTGAAGACCACCGCCCGGACCTGCCTGGTTCTCTCGTAATCCAGATACCCCTTCAAAAGGGGCAGTACCGAATGTCCCATTCCCCGGCAAGGAAGGACAAGGACGACGGGAAGATTAAGAGCCGCCGCAATCTCGCTGGTACTCCCTTCCGGATCCGAGCAACGCAGCCCGTCATAGTATCCCATGACGCCCTCTGCCACTACCAGATCTTTCCCTTCTCCATGCTTCTGAAACAGCCGCCGCTGTACCTTGGGTGTATGGAAAAAAAGATCCAGATTTTCTGACGGAATTCCCAGAATCCTCTCATGGAAGAGAGGGTCAATGTAATCCGGCCCGCATTTGCAGGCGGCAAGGGAAAGCCCTCTTTTCTGAAAGGCCCGCAGGAGCGCGCAGACTACGCTCGTCTTGCCGCAGCCGCTTGCGGTCCCGGCAATCAGAATCCGACCCGTTGTATTATTCATCGCTGTCCTCTCCTCCCCCTTGCAGCACGGCCATCCAGACCGGATTTTGCCCCATCATCATATGATAATCTCCCAACTTTCTGCTACACGCCGTCTGTATCTGTATCACATCCGTCTCCTTCCACCGCTCCTCTTGAAGAAGTCCTGCCATCTCCTGAACCGTCTCCAGGCTGACCGCTGTCACGACAATCCGCGCATTCGGAGATTTCGAAAGGCAGACGTCTATCATCTCCCGCAGTCTGCCGCCGCTTCCACCGATAAACACGTGGGTCGGAGCCGGAAGATCGTGAAGCGCCTCCGGTGCGTCACCCTCCACTACGGTCACATTGTCCGTTCTCCACCGTCTCTTATTTTCCTGAACGAGCCGGACGCCCCCCGGATTACGCTCGATCGCATAAACCCGTATTCCTCCGCCTTGCATGGCAGTCTCTACTGCCACACTGCCGGTTCCGGCCCCAATGTCATAGACGACAGAATCTTCCTGAAGCCGAAGTGCCGCAATGACCATGGCCCGGACGGAAGACTTCGTCATCGGCACGCTTCCACGAATCAATTCCCTGTCCTCCAGATGACGCCCCACCCTGGCGTCATATTCTGGATGATGTACCCATAAAACTGTCAGTCCTGAAAGCATCTCCGGTGTCATATCCCGAACCGCTCCGCTGTAAAACACCTCGTCCTCATAGGAAAGATTCCGTCCTGCCGCCGCTTTTAGATCATCGAGTCCATACCATGCCATCTTTTCCAAAAAAATTTCCGCTGTCATCATTCCTCCCAGCAGAATAAACGTGTGCTCATGTGTGGAGATCGCATGAATCACATTCTGGTCTGTCCCGTGAAGGCTTACAAAAGCGGCCCTCTCCCATGGAACCTGACAGCGTGCCGCCATAGCAATCACGGAAGCAATGCCAGGACAGATCCTCACCCTCCAGCCTGCCCGACAAAGCTCTTCTGTCATCTTTTCTGCTCCACTGTAACATCCCGGATCTCCGGAGAATAGAAGAGAAATCTTCCCGTCCGGTACTGTCTCCAAAATATGTAAGACCTCCTCCGGTCGGTATTTCTCATAGCGGAGTACATTCTCTTTCTGATACTTCTTCGTACTTTTCAGCATCCGCTTGGCCCCGATGAGAACAGTACTCTCCCCGATCAACTGCTTTGCCTCCTGAGTAAGACTGCGATCCCCATCTGTTCCGATTCCGATCAGATTAATCGTTCGTTCCATAGTGATATCCCCTCGGTGTCACCATCGCCTCCCCGATCCGTCTGGTCCGGGACGTGCCGATAAACACTGTTGTAAACATATCCGTTGTTGTGTCCTTTAACTGTGCAAGAGTCATCAGATGCTGTTCTTCTCCTTCCCTTGCGATCTGACGCACATAGCCGCATACCGTATCCGGGCTTCGATATTCCAGCATAATATCACATGCACGGCGCAGATAATCCGCACGCTTTCTGCTGGATGGATTGTAAATACAGACGGCAAAGTCTCCTTTTGCCGCATCCCGGAGACGCTCTTCAATCTGCTCCCATGGCGTCAACAGGTCGCTTAACGAAATCACCGCAAAATCGTGAATCAGCGGCGCGCCCAGCCGCGCGGCTCCCGCAGTAGCCGCAGTAATCCCCGGAATCACCGTGATCTTCACCCCGCCAAGCCCCATATGCTCATGCATTTCGTACATGAGTCCTGCCATCCCGTACACCCCTGCGTCACCGCTGCAGATCATAGCCGTCACTTGTCCGGCCTCGGCCTCCCGAAGGGCCATTTCACAGCGCTTTACCTCCCAAGTCATAGGCGTGGTAAGAAAACGCTTTCCGGGAAAATGCTCTTTCACAAGATCCACATAAACCGTGTAGCCTATAATCACATCGCACTCCTTTAATGCCTTCACGGCACGAATCGTCATCTCCTCATAGGCTCCCGGCCCGATCCCAATGACATAGACTTTCTGTTCCATCTTATTTCCCCTCTTTCCCGGATCCATTCCGAAACATCGTATCAAATTCCGGCGCATAAAGCCTCGACCGCTCATACCCGCTGTCTTTTCCTGTGTCCAGCACCCGTCCGACGACGATCAGCGCCGTCCGGGCGACTCCCTTCTCCCTGGCCGTCGCCGCCAGTGTGCCCACGGTACATCGGTAAACCGCCTCTTCCGGCCAGCTTGCCTTATAGACAATGGCCGCCGGGGTGTCCTCTTTGTAACCACCCGCAATCAGTTCCCCGGAAAGTTCCTCCAAAAGCCCGGTGCTTAAAAACAGTACCATCGTCGCCTGGTGGGCGGCAAAGCTTCGGATCGATTCTTTTTCCGGAACCTTTGTTCTGCCCTCCATACGGGTTATAATGACCGACTGGGATACTTCCGGCAAAGTGTACTCCAGATTCAATGCGGCAGCAGCACCGCAAAAAGAACTGACACCCGGACAGACGTCATAAGCGATTCCCATCCGATCCAGCGCATCCATCTGCTCCCGAATTGCTCCATAGATACTCGGGTCTCCGGTATGAAGCCGGACTGTCATCTCTCCCCGACGTTCTGCATCCCGGATCACTTCCAGCACCTCCTCCAGCGTCATATAGGCACTGTCATAAACCGCGCAATCCGTTCTGCATCCCTTCAAAAGCTCCGGATTTACAAGGGACCCGGCATAAATCACCACGTCCGCTTCTCTTAGAAGCCGATCTCCCCGAACCGTAATCAGGTCGCTTGCTCCCGGCCCTGCCCCTACAAAATGTACCATCAGGATCCCTCCTTTATCACAATCAAAGAATAATAACTGGAATGGTCCGGAACATCGTCTGGATTCTCATAGATCCGTTCCCCCTCCATTCCGCAGTTTTCCACCATCGCAAACCACTCCCCACTTTCCCGGAGCATATCCTTGATCACCGGCATCTTTTTTCCTGCCTTCATCAGGATCTTTGTCCCCGGAAGCGTCAGTCCCTCTTCGATTCCGTACGAGGCCGGCAAAATGTGAATCTCCTCCCGGTTCTCAGCAAGTCCCCGGTTCAAAGCCGCTGCCGCCGCACAGAAAGACGGTACCCCCGGAATGATCCTCGCCTCATATCCGTCCCGCAGCACCCGCCTGTGAATATACAGATAGGTGGAGTAAACGCTTGGATCGCCAATCGTCAGAAAGGCGATCTGCTTCCCTTGATTAAGATAGGCTTCCACCTGCTTCGCTCCTTCATCATGGATCTTCTTTAGCGCTTCTTTTTCTTTTCTCATCGGCATCGGAAGTCCAAGCACCGGTTTTTCCCGGATCTTCGGCACTTCTTCCCGCACAATCTGATACGCCTTGCACCGTTTCAGATGGATAGACTCTTCCTCCAAAAGACACGGCCTACGAAAGTCTTCCGCCGATACCGGTACCACAATCAAGTCGCTTGCCTGTATGATTCGCACTGCCTTTAATGTCAAAAGTCCGGATTCCCCCGGTCCAACGCCTGTCCCATATAAGATTCCGCTCATCGCCATCCTCCTTTTTCCTTTGTCTGTATCTCCCCAATCAGTTCTTCCACAGGTCCGGTCTGCCCCAGAAGGCCCCGCTCCCTTGAGAACATCACAAGCCCGGTCTCAATCTGTCCTCTTGTCCTCTGTCCCAGATTCCAGGTAATCCGCTCCATCATCCGCTCCAAAATGGACTCTCTCATTCCGATTCTCTCCAATATGCTAAGCATTTCATCCGTCGTGACACTCTCCCGAAACTCCGGCACGAGGGAAAGCAGGTCTAACGCTCCCTCCGGATCCCTCTTCCCTCTCTCCCAGGCAAGCTCCGCCAGCACGGAGAGAAAAATTTCCACTCTCCCATCCGCAATCCGTGAGTGGGTATTCCAGATCCCAGCCGCAAGCTTGACGAATTTTCCGATATGCCCTACTAAAAGCACCTTCTGAAAGCCCAGTACAACCGCCATATCAAGGGCATCACCCACATAATTGCTACATTTGACCGCATACTCCGGGCGGATGCCAAGTTTTTCTTCCAGGAACTCACTCCCGTAGTTCCCAGGCACGAGACAGAGCACCGTTGCCCCATCCTCTTTTCGCATGTTCATCTCCAGCTCAATCGTTCGTGTCAGCGCCTGTTCGCTCATCGGCTCCACCAGCCCCGTAGTGCCAAGAATCGAGAGCCCGTCCACGATCCCAAGTCTTGGATTCATTGTCTTTTTGGCAGTTTCTCTGCCCTCAGGTATGGAGATTGTCACCGTAAGCGTCCCAAAGAATCCCTGTTCCTCTGCCATCTCCTTCACCGCTTCTGCAATCATCATCCGCGGCGTCCGATTGATCGCGTATTCACCTACAGGCTGTTCCAGCCCCGGCTTTGTCACCCGGCCGACGCCCTCTCCTCCTTTCAGGCGAACCTGCACTTCCCGCAGCTTTGCATGGCTCTTAGTCTCTTTTCGCACTTCAGCGCAGACGAGAATCCCATGGGTAACATCCGGGTCATCTCCGGCGTCTTTACGAACCGCACAAAAAACCACGTCCTTTTCCCGCCTGATCTCTTCCACTTCAAGAAACAGCGTTACTTTCGCCGGTACCGTCAGCTTCACCTCCCGGATCTCCTCGCCGGAAAGCACCATCCAGGCCGCTGCCTTTGCCGCTGCCGCCGCGCATGTTCCTGTGGTGTATCCTTTTCTCAGCTTTTTTTGTCCCTTGATAACTGTATCTTCGCATTTCATCTGACCGACTCACCGGATCCTTCCTTTGCTTCTCTTGCATGACGGACAAACATCTGCCGGATCCCGGGAATTTCTCCGAGCCCCTTGATTACCGGACGTACCTCGTATCCACGGGCAGTCAGAATGGATTTCCAAGAGTCCTCGTCCTCTCCTGCCATATCGTTTCTGGCATGATCTCCTGCTACGACCATAAATGGCATGAGAAGTACACGCTTTGTCTGCTGCTCTTTCAACTTTTTGAGCACCTCATCCATCTCCGGAAATCCTTCCACTGTACCGACGATCACATTTTTATAGCCCTTTGCCCAGAAGGTGTAGTCAAGCGCCGGGTAAGCCGCATTGGTATGATGCTCCGTCCCATGCCCCATAAGTACAAGGGATTCCCCGTCGCCCGGTCTGACGTCTTCTATAATCAGTCCCGCCGCTTCCTCATAGTCCTTTGTCGCTTCCAAAAGCGGAGCCCCGATCCGCACCTGCGAGAACCGCTCTTGATATGGCGCAAGCTGACTTCTCATCTTTTCGTATTCCAGCCCGTGAATGATGTGGGTCGGCTGAACCAGCACCTCCCGGACGCCGTCCCGGTACATCTGCTCCATGGCCTCCTCCACCCGGAAAATCACAAGCTTATGGTCCAACTTTAATTTTTCGATGACCATGCCGCTTGTAAACGCCCGGTAGAGCGTCCGGTCCGGAAATGCTTCCGCAAGCTCCCTTTCGATGGCTCCGATTGTTTTTTCCAGTGTATCCAGGTGGCTTGTCCCAAAGCTCACCGTCAAAATCGCTTTTTTCATATTGTCCTCCCGAGCGGATCTGACTCTGACGAATGACATGAAAAACGGATATGAAAAAACAGGCAGCTTTCTTTCTGCCCACTCTTCCATATCCGTCTTTTATTTTTCCCTTTGATGGCTCCATGTTGTCTCGTACTTGTCATAATCCCGTAACCTTTCCGACACATTTAAAAGCAGGTATTCTGACTTAAGGATCTTTGCCTTTCTCCCCCTTCCCATGCATCCGCACAGTGGGCTTACCAGAGAACGCTCCCCTCATACAGCAACGGGTATTGTTCCGGATTCTCACCGGATTCCCTTTTACTCCTTTTCCAAGGTACTTTTAAATGATTGTTTGATTCCAGTCCATAATACCATCGCCCAAACATGCTGTCAACCGCCCGGTCAAGGGGACGGCCGACAGCAGTGTCTCCGTTTCCAGGACGGGAAAGAGGCAGTATCATCCTATGACGACATAGGCCCTGCTCTCCCCTGCCTTTTCTTTCTCCACGAGGATTTTCTTATCAATGCGGTCTTTCAACTCCGCCACATGAGAGATGATACCTACCAGTTTGTTGCCCTCGCTGATAGACGCAAGAGCCCGGACCGCCTTCTCAAGCGCCTCGTCATCCAGAGTTCCGAACCCCTCGTCCACAAACATCGCTTCCATACGGATGCCTCCGGACATGGCCTGAATCTCATCGGAAAGTCCGAGCGCCAGAGATAAAGATGCCTGGAAAGACTCCCCTCCCGACAGGGTATGGATGCTTCGTTTTGTCCCGTTATAGTGATCAATGACGTCCATCTCAAGCCCGCTCTGACTGCGGCGATTGTCTGCCGTCTGCCTGCGGACAAGCTCATACTGCCCGTCGGTCATAACGAGAAGTCTTCGATTCGCCCGGACAAGAATCCGGTCAAAGTACGCCATCTGCACATACGTCTCCAGCATGACCTTTTCCTTTCCACCGAGTGTCCCATTGACCGTATCGGAAAGAGAGCCCGCAATCCGGTATTGCCGCTCGGCTTCTTCCTGCTGCCGGATCGCCTCCCTCATGTTCCTATATGCCGTCTGATCCGCACTCAAGGCTGGGATCAGCCGCTCCTTTTTCATCATCAGATTCTGCTTCTGCTGCATGGATGCCTGTCTGTTCCTCGTAAGCTCCTCTTTTTCCAACCGCAGGCTTTCCTCTGACGCCTCCCTTTTCTTCTGCTGCCCCGTCCAGATCCGAATAGACGCTTCGCAGGCGGAAATGGCATTTTCCACACTCTGGCACGCTGCCTTTGCCTCCTCAAGCGCCGTCTCTTTCTCCTGCTTTTCTTTCTCCATCCTGACGATGACTTCTTTTGCTTCCCGGAAGGAGCCATAAGTAAGAGTCGCCTGGATCTCCCGGAGACGCTTTTCTTCCGCCTCAAGCCCTGCTCCAAGGGTAGCCGCCTGACGCTCCAGTCCAAGAATCCTCTGTGCACGCTCCTGAGCCTGGTCTTCCAGCTCTTTTCTTCGCTTCTCCAGTCTCTGCTTCTGCTCCTTTTTCACTTGGAGCTCGTTCTCACGGCGCAACAGTTCCTTTTGCTTTTCTTCTAAGAGACACCCTTCCTCTTTCATCCGATGGTAGGCTTCCCCCAAGGATTCCGGCTCCTCCCCCGGCCAGAGAATCGCTGCCTTTTCTTTCAGACTTGCGGCCGCCGCCTGGGCTCTTCCCTGGATCTCGCCCGCCCTCCGGCTCTTTACCTTCTCTTCTTCCTGCACCATGGCAAGCGCTTTCTCTTTCTCTTTCAACGCCTGTTCATCCGGGATCTCATCCGGCTTTTTTGCTTTCTCCGGGTGGTGCAGGGAACCACATACCGGACATGGCTTTCCTTCCTTTAGCGTCTCCGCCAGGATACCTGCCTGCCCGTCCAGAAAAGCCCGTTGCAAGGCCGTGTACTCCTCCTGCATGGCAAGACTTTTCTCACGGATCTTCCTATACTCTGCCTGGGCGTCTTTCTGCTGCTTTTCTGCTTCCTGATACTGTCTTAAGCTTTGTAAAAACGCACGCAGATTTTCATGCCGGTTTTCTGTCTCCTGCCGCTGCCTTAACAGCGATGCTCTTGCCTCTTCCTGATCCGGAATCGCAAGAATCTCCTCCCGGCACTGTTCCAGTTCCTTTCGTTCCTGCTCCTGTGCCTTTCTGGCCTCTTCCAGATAGGAAAGAAGCTTTTCCTCTTTCTGCTTATCCTGGCTCCACTTTGCCCGCCTGTTCTCCGCTTCCTGATAGCCGGCAAGCTGCATAGATTCTCTGGTGATCCGCTCCTGAAGCTTTTCATTACCCGCACACTGTTCCTTTGCTCTTTCCCGTCTTTCCACACACTTGCCCTGCTCCTGCTTTAATCTTTCGAGCTTCTCCTGCTGCGTTTTTTCCTCCTGCTTAGCGCCAAGCTCCTGCTCCGTCTCCCGCACCCGGTCACTATACTGCTGTACATCCTCTTCTGCCTTTTGGATCTGCGCGTCCAGCCTCTTCGTTTCTTCTTCCAGTGTTCCGATGAGATTGGAAAGCATTTCCAGCCACTCTCCCTTATCCGGGCGTTTCCGGCTTTCTTCCCATGCTGCCCAAAGTTCCTCTTCTCCCTTCGGAACGGTCACGCCGTCTGCATATTGCTGTATACTCTGTTCCAGCGTCTCATACGATTTTCGAAATCCTGCGGCTTTCTCCTTCATCTTTTCCTGAAATACCTGGTATGGAGCCGTATGAAACAGCATCCGGAAAATCCGACTTTTCTCCTCCGTCTGGGAAAAGAGCATCTTCTGAAATTCTCCCTGCGCCAGCATGGCAATCTGGGTGAACTGCTCCCTTTTTAGTCCCAGGATCTCTTCGCATGTTTCCGTCACATTCCGTGATCCTGTGACCACCTTACCATCCGGCAAAATGAGCTCAGCGTCCGCTTTCTGGGTGATCCACCCTTCACCCCGGCGCTTAGGTCTTTGATATTCCGGATTCCGGCGGACCCTGTAACTTAGATTCCCCACGGAGAAGGTAAGTTCCACATAGGTTTCCTCCCCGTCCTTCGCGTACTTACTCTGCATCATGTCCGCCTTCCGGTGGCAGCCGCTTGGCTCCCCGTAAAGCGCAAATGTAATCGCGTCAAAAATCGTCGTCTTCCCCGCGCCGGTGTCCCCGGATATCACATAGAGTCCCTGCTTTCCCAGCCTGGAAAACGGGATCTCCTGCCGGGTGGCATACGGCCCAAACGCGGACAAAATCAGCTTTTCCGGTCTCATCATTCACCCTCCCATACTTCTTCCATGATCTCTTTTGTCAGCTTCTTCTGCTCTTCGGAAAGCTCAGTTCCGTTTACAAGCAGGTAGAAATCTTCCACCACTTCTTCCGGCCGTTTCCTTTCCACCGCCTCAATCTCATCATACCGTGACTCGGTACGGATTCTCGCATTGTCATAACTTAACTTCATCAAGTTCGGATAAATCATTCTCAACTTTCCCAGAGCGTCCATTACGTCCTCCTCATCTGTGAGAATGATATGGAAATAGGAGTTTACATCCTGTGTCTCATAGAATGGACGGCTCGTAAGCTGTAAGTAGGTCCCCTTTAATTCCTTCATATCCCGCAATGGCCGGAGCTCCGCCGTGTGGATCTCCACGTCGCCTTTTTCCCGCATCTCTACGATAGTCACGGATTTCCGGTCATGGACCTCAGAGAAGGAATACTTCAGCGGCGTTCCGCAGTAGCGGATCGTCTCTCTCCCTACAGACTGCGGCCTGTGGAGATGCCCCAGCGCCACATAATCAAATCTCTCCAGAACGGAGACATCCACCTGGTCGAGTCCCCCGATGGAAATCTCCTCCGACTCGCACTG
>OAUH01000575.1_pt1 | contig 21406 bp, 20 predicted proteins | sample 1495121 | NCBI WGS metagenome assembly OAUH01 (sample SAMEA2580006, study PRJEB22360) | human gut metagenome | reverse complement strand
CCCTTTCTGGATAATATATGGTTGCAGGCGTGGCGGAGCCACAGAGCAGGTTACGTGGTTGCAATACATCCACAGGCCGTTGGTGTGGTACAGGTCGTAATCATGACTCTTTAGATATTGGGCAATCCTCTTTGAATACTCGTAGGGTGTGACCGCATCGTTGGGTAACGCCTTAATCCAGTCTTCTCCTTTTCCCATCAACTTGTCAGCTGAATTCTTTACTTCCAAAGTCAGCAAGTCGAGCGGAAAACCAATGTCGTGCATCGCCGAAATCAAATCATACGTACAGGTGGCTATGCCACCATACAAGGCCCCAAAACCAGCAATGGTTTGTAATACTTTCATTGTTATGATCTTTGAAATGGAAAATAAAGTTATTATGTCAAACCTTTTCCAATGAATTCATTATTTCACCCCATCTATTGGGATTGAACATTGATTTGGCATAGTTTGATTGGTTGGCATACCGGATAAGTCCAACGGAATCCATTCTAATGATTCCCTCAATTTGATTTTTCAATTCATCTTCATCAGATGAAACGAAAAAATATTTTAAGCCAGCCAATTGCTTGTATTTTATTGTCGAAATTATTATGCGGTTATGCAGAATCCCTTCAATTATTTTTGAGGGGAAATTGCATTGATTGCCTTTTTCTTTTGGATCTCTTGTGCTTAACAGAAATGAGACCTTATGGAGTAAATCCATATACCTATTGAAAGATAATTCACCATAGTAATGAATATTGGGATATTTGCTACATTCCAGTTTCATCTCCTCTTCTTTTTCAGAAAATCCTGTTATATATAATGTAGCATTTTTTATTTTGGAAAAAACTCTGATAATCAACGAAATCTGGGAAATGTCTTCGCATAATAGTCCCGAAAGTAAAAATTCGGCCTTCACACTTTCTATTATTGGGAATAGGGGGGCATTAAAAGGTACGACACCCGGCAGGCATTCTGTTTTTTTGCAAGTAAAAAGAGGTGAATCCGACAACTTAATTGTTGAGTTTGCATGATTTATTGCCCAAAGGAATAAAGCCTCAAGCGACAACTTTCTTTTCGGAATATAAATATCCAATATTATCACATTGCAATGTGCTGAAGGTTTGAACCATTTGCACAGGAAAAATAAAACAATGTTCAGAATACTTATGTTATAAAACCAGACATTACTATTGCGTTTGATTTTTCTAAAAATCAGAAAGCTCTCTTTTATGGGTGCGAGCTTTTGAAGGATTTTTCCTCTCTTTCTCCAATCAGAGTAAACAAGCTCTGGCATGTCAACATCATCTATAGCTCCTGAAACGTTAAGGGGCGCAATAGAAAAAACTTCATCAAAGACAGAACTGTGTATTAGCGCCCAGCTAAAGTTGGCGGCTGCATAAGAAATCTTATACTTTCCTGATAAATGATGGGGAAGTACGTTTGTAATGAAATATCTCATAATCTTTATTGAATGAATTTCTTTATTTTAGCGGCATATTTTACTGTAGCCTTTTCCGGCCTAATTTCTTCAGCTGCATATATGGCATTCTTTGCAATTTGCAAATACAATGCTTTGTCAGTCATCAGTCTTTCCATTGCATTTGCCAAGCCTATATAATCGCCACGGTTGAAGCTGAGTCCACAATTATACTCATCGACCATCTTAACTCCTCCCATGCCTCGATTGACAATTAATGGTGCGCCACACTGTAGGCAGTCGTTCAACCTCATTCCCCATGGCTCATAATTTCCGCAACCCACATAAACCGAACATGACTCATACAAATCTATCAATTTGGAAATATCTACAAAACCAAGGAACTCCACATTTGACAGTTGCCGTTTCTTCGCATAATCTTGCACTTTACCGAGGTATGGTCCAGACTGCGTGATATAGCACTTGGGCATGAAGCCTTTTTTTTTCAATATGTCTAATGCTTCCAGTAATATCCAAGGAGACCTGTGCCATTGGTGTAGTCCCGACAGAAGAATTGTAAAGTTATGCCAATTGTTTTCAGTTCGTTCCATTAGCTTGCTGCCGGGAATTCGAGGCGGGTAGTACCCACATGAAATTATCTGTTCTGGTTTCCATCCGAGGTTGAACAATCCCTTTTCATAATATCCGGAAGCGTTCAAGATAAAATCAGCATTGGATATAATATTTTTTAATTTTACAGGTAAAAAGCATCTTAAATAAAGCTCCTTGAAAAATCTTTTCGGATATTCGTCCATATTACACGGAGCTTCGGAAAACATTCCATACCGGGTCTTCTTTCTGATTAAAATATTCATTAAATGCTGATAGACAGGGCATGTTTGATATGCGCAAAATATATTGTAATCATCAATATGATTGGCCAATGTTTTTTCTGCTAAATCAATATCATTTCCTATATGCACAATTTTCAAATCCGAAAACTCAGAATTGCTAAATCCGGTAGCCGATCTCAAATCTAAGTTTTCAATCCATGTGTATATGAAGCAATTCCTTGAAAGAGCTTTAGCTAATTCAGAATAAAACTTAAGGGTTGAGCGACAATACGAATGCGCCCAAAAAACGAGATTATTCATTTCTATAAAAGATTGAGTAATAAGCTTGATATACGATTGTATAAGTCATCATAGGGTACAGTAATTGGGTGCTGTCATAAGGTCGTTGCAAGAAACCTAACAGCATCAACAATCCTATGCCATACAACTTTTTATCATACCTGCCTAAATGGAACAAGTATATCAGAGGCAAGTAAGTAATAATCGCCCCCACGATCCCGTCTGCAGCCCAATTGAAAAAAAAGTTAGCCCCGACAAAACCATATTTCGAAGCAACTTCGGGTGACACCAGATTTCTTGCTCCCATGCCTAATATGGGATAGTCACAGAAGATGCGCCAGCAGCGTTCCATCAAGACGCTTCTATTATCTCCCGAAATCGTACCTGTGGATTCGTCATACTGAAACCTGCCCCAAAAAGCACTGTCCATAGCTTCATTATAGGATGTTATGAACTTTAGCGTTATGAGAATCACAGCCGCAATCATTATCAGTTTCCAAGATTGCTTGCGGTAAAACACTAATAAATATATCGCCAACTGTATGAAATATGCCACAGACATGGTTGATAGCAAACCGACAATTAAAAGTATCTCTATTTTTGTGTTTTTTACAAACATCTTATTAATTATCAATGCATAGATTCCCCAAAACGCCAAGGCTCCCGGCTCATCATAAAATCCGGCATTACGGACAAGTCCCCCAAAGTAGGTATTTGTAGTGAATAATCCAAAGAAATACCCGGGTCGCATATCCATCTCAACAAATTTGAAAATAGGCTGCAATAATCCACCGAGTACTAATAAAATCCCTATTGTTCCGCTTATTGCTTGAACCACCAACCATACATCATACGTTTTGCAGAAATCCAATGAGCCACCCTCATCTTGCTGAATCCTTAGTATAGCAAAGGTAGTTAGCAGCAATATGATTCTTGTATAATATGAAGTATCCATATGGATTAATGAAAAGAAAATCCACCCAAATACCTGAATCAAGATCAGATCGTTTATTGGTTTGTCAAATTGGCCACATTTCCTTATTATGACATACGACATTGCCATGACAAACAGCAACACGTAGTTCACCGTATAATGGGGCAACCACCCCATTAGGTAGAATACGCACGGCCAGCCTGCGATGAAACTGAAGAAATACAGGAAATACCTAAAATTGAGATATGGCCTTATCTTTTCAAACATAGTTTAATGCTGCATTATATCGTTATAAATCTCCGCAAGCCGCAGGGCATTCTTTTCTCTATCGTGTCGCTTGCCGGCCACTTCCATTTCGGCAGCCGACAGTCCGATGTCACTTTCTTGCCCAAACAACCTCATCACCGTTTGTGCCAGCTGTTCATATTCTTCATAGCGATAGAAGTAGCCCGTCAGTCCGTCGGTGAGCAACGTGGGGATGCCGCCGCAGTAGCTTGCCACCACCGGCGTGCCAAGAATTTGCGCTTCGCACAACGAGTTGGGCGAGTTTTCAATGGCACTGGGCATGACATACACGTTAGCGTCAAGGAATTGTTGTTTCATCTGAGCTTCTGAAAGAGACCCAAGGAAATGCACATGCTCCTGCAATTGTAATCGCTTTACCAATCGACGAAGATATAGGTGGTAGCCTTGGAAACGAAGAATGTCTTTCAGATTATTACTCATAACACGGCTACCGCAGAAATTGACCACCGTGTCGGGATATTGCCGCAAGATAATAGGCAATGCCTTCAGCACCTGATGTGCACCTTTCAGTGGCGAACCGCTGTTGCTCACGAAAATCGTATGTTTTTTACACTGGGCATAATTCCAACGGGGAACTTCATAAAACGAATCTCGCAATGTTTCATTCATAAAGTGATAACGCAGTCGAGGATTAACGGTCATCACATGGTCACAATCCCACTGAGTACGCCCCACGATGTCAGTAATATACGTGAGGACATAATTCTCACATTCGGCTCGATGCTTGAAATTGCGTTTTGCATTGAGTAGAAATGTACCCCGATAGAAGTCAAGCGGAGTGATGTTTGTCCATTTGTTCCACAACGAAAGTCCACCATCGGCATAACGCATATAAGGCCCGGCAAGCCCCTGAATGTTTGCCACCATGCGCGTACCATTCTCATTGGCCACGCAAGCAGCTTTGGCCAGTGAATGTTCCGTGCCGTGGATATGCATCAAGTCTGGGGCAAAATCACGTATCGCCCTGCGGCAAGTCTCGATTTGTTTCTTCGACGTTCGGTCTATCCTTCCCGTAGGAATAAGGTAGTATGTAACACCGTCAATTTCATACCGTTCATAACTCCTGCCGTAAGAATAAACCATCACGCCAAGCCGTACTTCGGGCATCATCCTTAGCAATGCCTTGGCCGAGGAATACATCCATCCGCAATGTGCCGGAATAGTTTCACCCAAATGCTCGCACAGCGGAGGGAACTTGACTAATGATACCCACAACACTTTTATAGACTTTCTATCAATTTTACCCATTGTACAATTATTTTATCAGTTTCAAATCGCTTGCAACTCTCAATACCGTTCCGAGCTATTCGCTCACGCTCTTTGCGGTTGCGCATCAGTTCCTCCATGCAAACAGCGTATGCATCCAAATCGTTGTCGCGGATTATACAACCATCATAGCGGTCGGTGATAATCTCGTGCAATGCCGGGTAACTGTCAAAAGCTATCGGTACAACACCCGTCTGCATTGACTCGGTCAGTGTCAGTCCCCAGCCTTCCACCGCACTTGTCATCATGAAGATAGAAGCATTATGGTAATATGGTTCCGACGGTTGCCGTCCTTCAAAATGCACATTTCTTAGTTTTAATTTTCGAGCAAGGTTGTGGAGCATTTTTTCTTGAAGCCCCCAGCCGACTATATACAAATGCCAATCATCAAAGCCGCCGGTCTCTATCTTCTTCCATATCTTGAGTGCACGGTCAAGACGTTTCTCAAAATTGTTAAGCCTTGACACAATCAACACATTTTTTTTCTTATGGCATAAACATTCTGCTGTCTCAATTGTGTCAAATGTAAGTGGATTATGTATGGTCACACATTTCTCACTTACGTCATGTTTAAGGTAGCGGCCAAGTGTAGGCCAATCGTTGCTCGACAGCATCACGCATTTGTCACTGGCATCGTAGTTGACAGCATACATCTTCCCTGCCCCTTTAACAACCCTCTGCTTCCATAAAGGGTAAACTATCATTCTCACGCAATTCGACATCTTAGCAGAGACTCCACGCTGATGTAAGAAGTTATACCAAAGTCTTGAAAATGTTAATGTCTTTTCGTAAATAGCAGGAGTATTGTGAAAAACTGATATATATTTGAAACGACGCAAATTAAAGCCTAATACTAGTTTCGTGAACGATGTACTAAAAATAGCTTGTTGGTTAACCACCACATCCACCTTCTCTTGGGTAAGATAATTTTCCACTTGCTCTGGAGAAAGCTTGTGTACTTCGTCTTCGACATTGCCGGTATAATAGCATGATTCATCTATTGGGTAAAACAAGTAGATGCAGCGATAGCCGCGTTTCTTCAGCTCATTCATCAAGCAGTATGTGACCCGGTGAATGCCCCCCTTGGTGACAAGCAATTCACCCATGGAAACGAAACAAATGGTTTTCATTTTGCAAAAGTCTTTTCTATGATTTGTTTAGTTGCCGATATTTTTGCTTCGAGTATTTCATCCACTTTCTCATATACCACATCTGTATCGGATATAGAGTGGAGAAATGTCGAAGAATCAAACATTCTGTCTGCCAAGCCAAGACCACCTGTAAGGTTTTCCATACGGGAATTGAATCCAAAACTATTCCGTGAGCAAAAAAACGATCTGTGGAAAAGAATGGAAAAAACTGTTGCGTGGAAAGAATTGGTCACCACCATTTCGGCATTCTTTATCAAACCTAAAAACTCTTTCGGGCCAGCTTTGGCATAAATGGGCCACTTCCATGGCTTGTAGCGGAACGAATCTTTCAGTTCTATCACCTCATATCCCAGCTTGCGGTGCAAGTAATCAAGCATGGCATCGTAGTGAACGTCTCTATTTATAATCTGAAAACTCAGTATATATTTCTGTTGTTTTGATAACGGATAATTTGCCATCTTCTCCCACTGGCTGCGGGAAAGCAAAAATGTGGGATCGAGTACTACTTGTGAATCCAATCCTAATTGTGTATGCAACAAAGTTTTTCCAGTAACTTCGCGGATAAGAATTTTGTTAAACCTCTTGAGCAAAGGTTTGTAAACTTGGAGTATATCATCGGGAAGTTGTGACACACCGAAACTTGCGGCGTATGAAAATATCTTTTTATTATCCTTTACGAAATCAAGCAAGTAGGTCAGGTCGCCTTCGTTGTATTTTGGGTTCCATACTTGGTCACTTCCTGTAATAAAATAATCATACTTATCGTTGGCCTCTGCAATATTTGCCTTGTCATAATGCTTGGGCGAGTGAGGTATGATGTCCATGAACTCGTCAAAATGCCGTATTCTTTGCGGTTCAGCGATGCTCGAAGCAATATAGCATAATGTTGTTACAATAAAATCTTTCAGGCTTTTTGTGCCTATTTTGCGCAATTTCTCCTCCCCGATATTTCCGTAGTCAATGACTTCGGCCTCGAAGCCTATAGAAGTCAAATATGTGGCCAATGCATAGGCTTGCAGTTTAGCTCCGTAGCTATAAGCCCTGTGGTAGGTGAGTATCCCTATTTTCTCCATGTCTAAGTTTGTTAAAAAGTTCATTCCACTTATCGGCAATGTGTTGCAATGAAAATTCTTGCGCCCTCTCGATTGCCTTGCGCCGCATAGCAATCATCTTGCTCTGTGGCAACTTGGTAAATGCCAGAAATGTCTCAACATAAGCATCCACATCAAAAGGCTTTATAAGATACCCGGTTTGTCCGTCGTCAATGATATCTTTTGCCGATGCAAAACTGTTGAAAGCAAAAGGTATTGTTCCACGTATGGCTGCCTCCAAATTGGTTATGCTGAAACCTTCATATATCGATGTCATCAGGTGTGCCGACGATTCCATAAAGTAGCCTGACGTGTGTTGCTGAAAACCTATAAGCCTTATATTCTTGAGGCGGCGGGAACGTATTTCTTTTTCCATATACTGTCGTTTGTCACCATCTCCAACCACGAGAAGCTTCCAATTGCAATGCGGCTCAATTTTCGACCATATTTCTATTAAGTACTTAATCCCCTTTTGGTCTGTCAGCCGCCCGACATACAATGCCTGGTTTGGGCGGCTCTCGATAATGATCGGTTCTCTTGGCACTTCTATTGGATTAGGCATCGTAGATATTTGGGGACTTTCGATATGGAAAAAATCACGAAGTATCGGGCGGAAGCCATCTGAAAGGATTAAATACCTGTCGGCAACGTGCAGCATCTTTTTATGGTGCTCGGTGGTTGCCTTGTGGAGGTTGCGCATACGCCGTGGCAAACGCAGTTTCCGTATGATATTCATTGGATTGGCCCAGGATAGATTTTTCGTCACACTCTCAAGCCCGGTTTCGAGGCAATCGGGTGTGTTATGCTCGCACACTATTATTTTTATGCCCTGCGGCAAATGTTCCAGCAAAAAATCTTCGGGAACGTATGAGTCTTGATAGATAATAAAGTTTGGACTGAAATCATGAACCAAAGCATCAAATTCCTTCTTTAGCTCGTCGCCTTTCAAGTCGGAAGTTTGGTAATAAAACAGGTCGCCGTCGAGTAGCTGCGAGGAGTTATCTTGTCGGGATGTGGAAAAAACTGCGACCCTGTAGCCGAACCGTCCGATAAATTCCCCAGCAAGCATCCGTGTCACCGACTCGATGCCTCCAAACCCGGGGTATCGTTGCAAAACAAATAATATATTCATTTCTGTGTTACCAGTCACACCGCAAATGATTTCCCATATTCGTGGTAAGTACCTGCCCCGTTATGCAGCGAGAAGTGTCCGACGCAAGGAATACCGCAACTTCGGCTACCTCCTCAGGCAGGTATGCCCTTCTACTGCAATTGTTTTCGCAATATAGGTTATCCCTTTTATATCCAGTCATGTCGCTTGCTGTCACTCCAGGAGCCAGGGCATTGACTCGGATTCCTTTTGTAACCCACCGGCGAGCCATTCCTTGTGTCAGACTCACAATCGCAGCCTTTGTCAGCCCGTATGGCAATTCGTCGGGAAATAACCCTTTCTCTGAGGCCATGAATATGATTGAAGCATTGGACTTTTCAATCTGATTTTCATACTGCCGCAGAAATTCCTGAGCGAGAAAGTACGGTCCAGTCAAGTTAGTCATAATTTGGCTGGAAAACCCTTCTACTGTCACATTCATCATATTACCCTCATGAAGGCTTATCCCTGCATTGTTGACAAGGATGTCTATTTGCCCACCGAGTTCCTTCCTTGCAATGGAAAAAAAGCCCTTAAACGATTCAAGATGGGTTACATCCAGACACAAGTATTTACAACCTATTTCCTTTGCCACAATGGCAGTCTTAGTTTCATCTCGCCCTGTGATTAATACCTCCCCCCCCCTCGGCAGCAAATCGTTTGGCTATGTAATATCCCAGTCCGCGTGTACCGCCTGTGACGATTACTCGCTTACCTGCAAGTTTTCGAGAGGGGGCTGTAATTGATATATTTGCTACGGTGGTTTTTAACGGTTTGAAATACCACAGAATACGTTTAATCAGTGACATGTTATTTTTTGATTATTTTCTTAACTTGTGTAAGGATATCATTCCCTACCAGCTCTTTTACTGTTATTTTAATTTGCTCTTTGATTTGCTGTCCCTTAGGGGGTGGCACGATGTTCCTAAACCTATCGAGTGCCACGCTCTCGTCGGCACTGTTTGTAAAGACTTCCAGCATAATTGGCTTGTCAGATGTGGTTACAATCCATTTGGGATATACCTCCATGAAGTCTTCTTTGCTCGAAGCCGACAAATACTCAAAACCCAAGTTCTCGACAAAATCTTTCACCAGTTTCCTTGATTGCTTTCCGAAGTGTCCACCGGCAGCCATGTAAAGGTTAGCTTCCTCCCCCCAATAAGATGCGGGGTGGTCATAATTGCGAAACTCTGTCCCACACCCGTTGTTTATGAGGAGAATTCTCATGTTGTTGTCCATATGGCGGTTCCCCAACACATTCAGGTCGTAGAAGAAAGCCAAATCGCCGGTTACTATAAATGTGGTTTTGTCAGGACAGGCAATAGCTGCACCTAATGCCGTTGACAAGGGACCATCAATACCAAAACCACCCACGTTGCACGAAGTAGTTATAGAACTGTGTATGTCAAAGAAGTTCCACGCCCTCAAGCTATTGAGAATACTGAAATACAGTAGGCTACCTTCTGGCATTTTGTCATGGAGAGTATTGGCTATCCAAATGTTTGAGAACGGTATTTCAGGTATCCGGGAAAACATGGTTTTATATTCAAGGCTACATTCATTATATAATGTGTTTACACTGCTGCCTTTGGCAATGCCTTCCATGAACTGCTCTACCGACATTTCGAACACATACTCAAGATTTCTGAAACGGTCGCGCATCTCCCCGTCTTCGCTAATGCGCCAAGTGCGGGGACTCTTCAACTTTGAATAGGAATACACATCAGCGCTCACTTCGCCGATATGGATTATGAGATCTACATCGAATATGGATGAATTGTAATGGAATTGGCACCCAAGCAATGCCGAGTTGAAGGAATATTTGCCATTATAATTGCTCGTATGGTCAGCAAATACCACGGCGTTGTACTCACTGCAAAATTTATCAATAAGATCGGTCTCTTTTTGAGAAAAATGACGGTGCGAACCAATGACTATGGCTATCTTCCCATTCGGAATCGAGGGTATGCTTGCAACCGAAGTAATACGCTTGATGACCCTGCACGGAGGCAATTCCTCGCAAGCAAAATTACCACTGTGCATCGTTTCAAGATTTATATGGACTGGTCCGCCACCATGCCTGAAAAGTTCTGAAACGGCTTTGTTAATTTCCACATTGTTGTGCCATTCATCATCCGGACATTTTGTTTCTTTGATATTGGCACTGTAACGAACAATGTCGTTGGGAGTAACGCTTCTGTCTATCACCTGCGGATGAAGGTGCCCAATTAGATACTCTCCATGCGAGCCGGTTATGGCCAGTACGGGCAGTTTCCGATAGTATGCTTCGGTCAGTCCAGGCATATAATCCCTCGAAGCTGTGGCACCTGTGCACGATATCACCACAGCTTCACCCGACTCTTGCGACAATCCGCAGGCTATATAAGCTGCCGACCGCTCATCTACCGAGGAATACATTTCGAAACACGGGTCGCTTTGCGCACTGGCCACGAATGCCATGTTTGTCGTTCCCGGCGAAACCACAATTTTCTTTATCCCATAAGCTTTTAAAACCGACAATACCATTTGGGTGCTGCGGTCTGTCGTGTAATGCGTATTCATATATAATTATCTCATTTTCTCCCTCCTTCAAAGAGGAGAGCAGTTACATTATTCCTTTTGACTATCAAATGAAAGCAATAGCATGTGGCCACAGTAAGAATTATGGTAGCGAAATAGAATGTTATGGTAAGCAAGTCGCCCACATTCTGTTTCCCTACCATGAAAAGCAAAACAGATGATATATGACCGTTTATCAGGCTGTGCATAGCAAATATCACAAAACTTGAAGCTCCCAATCTCTTTAATGTTTCGCTGACTCGAACGTTACGCTCTGCCATGAGGTAAGCCAGTCTAAAGTAAAATGCCATTGATGTAAGAATCCATGTTATGTTGAGGATATCCCCCCAAATTCCATCGATGACATTCCCCATTACCAACAACCTGCATACGAAGAAAACAGCAGCAAGAACCACCACAATGTTCATGGGTATTTTCCCGAACGAGGTAGGCTTCTTGATCGACAGGTAACTGCCCAGACTGAACCACAACAAGGCTGTGCCTGAGAGTCCTGGGCACAAAGACTCATTGTCAATGAAAGATAGCCAAACCAACATTACGACTATGAACCAAATTCCGATTCGCTTTATTATCCAGTAAATGAAAGGGCTGAAAAGCATCACAACGAACAAGTCACGCAAAAACCACAATGGCCCGTCCCAAGGTCCTGCCCAGCTTCCCCATTCCATCCTCTGACTCCAAAATCCCAATAATTTTTCAGTCAACGTGGCATCAATAAAGCGACTTGGATAGGATAACGCTCCCAAGATGTTCCAAATGAAAAATGGCAATAACAGTATCTTGCATTTTCTCAGCATCTTGGCCTTATACTGCGCCCACGTAAACCCGTCATCCTGACGCAAGAAAAACAGATAGCCGCTTATAACAAAAAACATGGGCACCGCACAATCGGTCAGTACTATCGAACAAATATTTATAATCCACTCAACAAATACCCCCCTATTTGCTTGGTAATGCGTTGATATTTAACGAGTTAAAGAAGTAACAATGGATTGCTACCACCATAATAGCCATCGGAAGTCGCAGGTTGTCAATGGCTTTTGATATCGAGTTCTTGTCTAGCATAATACAATTTTATTCTTTTCTCTTCAAGACCTTGTCGCCGACTGGGAATAAGTCTTTCTGGGCTGTAAAGTATGGGAAATATTTTTTGAATATCCATATAGTAACCGGTGCCAATGCCATGGTCACTAAAAACATAACCCATACGCTGTTGGAATACTGTTTTACCACACCAAAGAAGAAACTTTGTGTTCCAAGAATAATTAGTGAATATCGGCCACAATAGGACACAAATAGTAGCTTATTAACAGCCACTGCAAGAAGCCATATTACCATTATTCCGCTCAACGATGCAATGTATATAAGAGGCAGATTAGGGAGCTGCAATTCTTTGAAGCTCACTTCGGGCTGAGCCGTTAATAAGCATATCGCCAAAAATAATACTACTCCAACAATGGTTTTCCATATCGGGAATTTCATCGATAGGATGTTGTGGTTACGAAGGAACTCAGCCACATAGAAATATGGCAAAGCCATAAATGCCATCGGTATGTTCAACAGCCATATCCATTGATTCAATGTATTGTTTTCCAAATGCTTGTTCCCAGCTTCTGTTCCCATATATGCGAGTAATGCGACTGCCAGCGTAACCATCAATTTCACCACTTCTGGCCATGAATGCGAAATTCGATGAAATGCGTAATACAACAGATAGGTTAGGAACAACGCTCTTAAAAACCACAGCGTGCCATTCATAGGCTCTATAACAAGGCGTAACGGAATATATATGCCTTGAGTGTTTTGTGGAATCGTTTCGGGCCAAATCACAAACAGCAATGCGTATGGGAAAATTGCAAAAAACACATACGGGACAATCAGCTTATTTACCTTACGAACAACGAAATCGCTGAAACTCATATATTCTTTGAAAAAAAATCCTGATAAGGAAAAATACAGCGGCATCCTTATGTTTATGAGTGCCATGTTTATTTCAAATCCTAAAGGCAAATAGTGTGGAATACATACTCCACAGTGGGTTGCTACCACCAGTGTGATACATATCCCTTTCATTAAATCGACATACTCAAGTCTTTTCTTTGAATTTGCGATATTTTGGCATACTTTTTGCCCCCCACATTAGGGTATAATCTGCTATTCTTCTGCGAATTTTCCATGTGAAATAATTTATTTTCATCATCCTAAATTGTCAAAGAGTGCCTTCCACATCCCTGCAATCTTTTCCTGCGAAAAACGTTGCGATGATGCAATAGCCTGCCTTGCCATACGTTGCCGTGTGACATCATCCTGCATCAAGTTTAACACACAGCGCACATATCCATCAACATCGCCTTCGGCTATTATCTCGCCATCCACGCCATCGGTGATTATGTCCCGCAACGAGGCGTAGGTGTCGAAAGCTATTGGCACCACGCCCATCTGCTGCGCCTCAGTGAGCGTCAATCCCCACGCTTCGCTCCGCGAAGTCATCATGAATATCGATGCCTCACGGTAATACGGGATGGGATTCTGCCGTCCTTCAAATGTTACATTGGGGATTTTCTCGTTCTTGATCATTTGCCGATACTTTGGCAGGTCAGTACCGGTACCCACTATTTTCAACCGCCATCCATTGGCATCTGTTTCTTTCTTTACTTTCGCCCATATCTTCAGAGCCAATGACAGCCGCTTGTGCACCTCTTCTATCCGCGACACTATGAGTACAACCGGCTGCTTCTCCTTAATCTTATCGACAGGCAGGAATTCATTAAACGACAAGCTGTTTGGGATAATTGAGAAATTGTTATCACCGTTGAACCGGCCAAACCGCTGGTATGCCTCAATGAACCCCCGGCTCAGCAGCACCACGCGGTGCGCTTGAAAGTAAGCCTCACGGTAGGTACTGTGCAATGTTTCCACATATTTGTGTTTGGCGTATGGATAAAACACCAAGTCAAATATCCACCGACACCTCCTGCGCAATGACATCTTTGCATACCACTTGCTCCAATGTTGCTTTAACGACATATACAGCACCTCGGCCCCCGGCTCATAGTGATGGGCAAGTATAACCCTGCATAGTGTGCCATCAACTGCCTCACGCAACAACCCTACATTGATGAAAATACCTTGGTCGATAATGTAGTCAATCCCGTTCTCAACCACAATCCTATGCAGAGTTTCTACATCTGCTTGTCGATTGCGCCCGGCCTGCCACCGAAACTCCGCCACAAAACAGCTTTCCTTTTCAACCACCTCCTCAGCCTCATATAGGGAGTAACAACGGCAGCCATACAACCGACTCAAAGCCGAAGCCACCGAAACGGTAGTCCGCTCAGTCCCACCCCTCGTGGCATAAACTTTCCCATGCGTATAGAACAGAATATTCATATTCTCAAGGCTCTTTTAACTTTGTTCATTATTTGAGTTCTCTGATTTTTAGAGAATCCCAAAAATAATATAACAAATCCTGATGTAATCACACTGACAAAACATACCAATAACAATTGCACCCAACTTTCATATTCATATATTACATGAACAATATATGGTACAACAAAGCAAATTGTCGCTATTACTAACCCTAAGACAATAACCTCTTTAATGTATGCCATTACAGGGAAACCAGAATATCGACGTAACAACATAAGACGTATGGGAATTGCAACCGTCCAAAGAATGATATTTGCACCCAAAGCGATTTCAGGCGGATAACCAAAGCGCAAAAGAAAATATGTAATTGGCAGTATCAATAATAATATCACTCCAACTACTATATTAAGGAGCTTTATATTCCCTATTGCATGCAATGCCCTTACAGTAGGTTCTCCCAATGTTTTTACCCAAGATTGCACAAGGATTATACGTAGAAACAATGGAGCATACGAAGGATATTCGCCTAACCATATTTTAAGTAGGAACTCTATTTCAACGAAAACAGGTATTCCTATAATCAATAACAGGTAAGAAGACATCTTGGCACTATTAATGACAAGCGAAAACATTTCATCAAGATGTTTTTGCGCGTATGACTTCACAATTTGAGGTGACGCTGCAATTATGATATTTGCAGCAAATGTATTGATGATATTATTGACAGTGTTGGCTATACCGTATGCGGCATTTACAATAGTTCCGCAGAATAAATTTATTATAATATTTACGCCTTGTATTTGGCCTAATACAGCTACACTTCCAACTATATCCCACGCTGAAAACGAAAACATTTTCTTAAACACGCTTTTGTCGAAACTCCAAGAAAACCTGCATTCGACAAAATGTTTTCTGCAATACCAATTATATATGACGGCTGAAGAGGTGCTGACCAACAAAATGAGGAAAGCATAGAATATGAGCTTGTCAAATGGCGCAAATGTCAACAAGAAGACGATGGCAAGTTTCATCACAGCATCATATATGCTCATATAAGCATACATATTGAATTTTTCATGTGCCACCAATGCTGCCATAAACGGCACTTGAATGATGCTGACCATGCAGGCAATGATGGAAAATTGATATACCCAAATTGCCGCATTTAATCGTCCGGGGGCAAAATTCATTTTATTTAACAGAAACCATAAGCCTATAGTTTCGGCAAGGAACAGTATTATCATTGCCAAAAAGGTGTATATAACAATAGCTGTCGAAAATAGTTTCTTCAGTTGTACAATATCGCCACGTCCCAATTCAAATGTCAAGAAACGCTGTGTACCAGCATTCAACGATCCATTGATGAAAGTAAACATCGTTACGATGCCGCCTACTACACTGTATAAGCCATAATCCGATATTCCTAATTCCGCAAGAACCACACGGGACGTGTACAGTCCTATGACCATTGTCAATAGTATCCTGACATACAGCAGCAGTGTATTTTTAGCTATGCGCTTATTGGTTGATTCACTCGGCATGGTTGCAGTATTTTTCAAATATATCTTGTGGCACACGTTTTAATAGAGCTTGCTGTTGTACCTATCAAGTATGCCACAGCAAACGACAAGCACATGCCCACAGCTAAAGCCGCCATAGGAGGCATGGCAAAATGTTCTGAAATCACTGTAAATATATATTGATGGCACAAATATATTTCAAGTGAATATTTTCCTATTCGATTAATAATGAATAATATATGAGATTTATTCATAAGAAAGGCAATAAGAGCGAATAACGGAATCAGTAGTAACACATTAAACATATCCAATATGAAACGTCCGTTATCGGGAATAACCGACCTGTCCGGTAGCAATATCGCCAACTTTGTGAAGAAATCATGACTCGTTGGGTCACTATTGGCTAATATTGTATAGTGGAACACGCCCACATTGGCCAATGTGGCCAATACTCCCAATAAAACCACTTTGTAGATTCCAAATCTCAACGGCCTAATAGCTATGAACATTCCAAATACGAACACAGGAAACCGTTTCACAACCCAACGCCCATATTTTATCAAATATGGAGCATCGGCTTCATATTGCCAAAAACAAATTGTTATATATGTGGCAATAATTATTGCTAAAAATGCAATCCCCCCCGTTTGTCTATTATTTTGTAAATAACAGGGGCAAGCAGGTAGTAAATAACTATGGCATATATGTACCAATGTGACAGAGAAAACAAGTCCAAAAAGAAGTCTTGCATAGGAGGCATCGTGGGAATATAACTCAATGCAATCTTGCATAAACCGAACAGAATACAAGCTGGTATAAGCCTGATTACCCTATTTTTGTAATACTGTCCTAACGAGTTTTTCGCAAGCGAATGCGCAATACCAAAGCCTGATATGAACAAAAACACCTCTACACCTATGTATCCTAACATTCGCACCCATTCAAAGAAAATACCGTTGGTAATCCAATTTTGATGGTATAGCATAATGGAAACCATTGATATTCCCATTGCCGATATGCGATATTTCGATATTAATGTGTTAAAGGGGTATTTTTCATTCATTGCTAGTCATCTATTGTATTTGCATTTTCCAAAACAAATTAATGCATCCTTTGGGGACATGTTAGAATTGTGCGTTGAAGCCTTCTGACAGCACAAAATATGTTTTTAGATTCAGACTATCCATGGACTTCATAAAGAGGAAACTCTTCTATATTTCGTAATCCCCTTTCACTCAAATTCTATACAATGAACTTCCTGCAGCAAGGGGTTGAATATGGCATACTGTTGTTTAATACCTTATGATTTTTTGTTCCTGCAAATAAGTTTTTCATTTTTGAAAAAGCGGTACTGTGAAGTCCTTTTTTAAAATACTTAACAATATCATTTATGTAATTGCAAATGTACTTCAATTCAGTCTTCGTATCAACGGAGATGTCAGCTTTATCACATAAACTTAAGAATGAGGCAAGACTTTGCCGTAACGTACTCCTATATGAAGTTTCTTTAGCTTGCTCAATGGCAAATAATTTAGTTAGATCATCATATTTTATATTCATACTTCTTACGCAATAAATTATTTATAAACAAATTGCTCTGTTCAATGTATTCAATCGATGCAAATCTGTACCAGTATAGTCGTACATTCTTAACTTTTGGAGCATTAAAGCCTTTTTCTTAACTTCTTTACCATACAAACATAGAAGCGAAAATTGATTAAGCTGAAACTGAACATTTATAGATTTCAACTGTTGGTAATCACTCTCGTTCATATACAGATAACGTTCCGGATGAGCTAATATAGGATAATAACCTTTTGCTTTGATACGGAGCAGGATATTCTGCAAGTCCATCGGGGGATTGAAGTAACTTGTTTCCACCAACAGGTGTTTGCCAGCTTTACCAATAGGCAGTAGGTCGTTCTTATTCAATCGCTCTTCAAATAGGTTGTCCAGCATATTCTCAGAAGCAAGATTCAATGCTATATTACCTTGGTATGCGCTTTGTAATTCAACGAAACGTGCCCTCAAATGTTGGGTCGTATTTGGCATATCCTCCATAATGTGCGGAGTGAGCCATACTTCCTTTACTCCCAGTCGTTCGTATTCCCCTAAAATTTGCAGAGCTTCATCCATCGTCTGTACGCCGTCATCCACATCGGGGAGGATATGGCAATGCCAGTCGGTGAAGCCACGGAAAAATCCACTTTCTTTCAAAGTCTGTTTTTTACGGAACGGCCACATGATTACTTGGAGCTACTGCCGTAATAAGAACCGCTTCCATAACCGTATCGGTAGCCATACCGATAACCGTATCTTCCGCCGGCTCCTTCTGTCCCATTGAGGATTACAGACATATTCTTGTATTTCTTCTCTCGATAGATGTTTTCCAACTCCGGAAGCATGCTGCGTTCCAGCAAGCCTGCACGTACCACAAAAACGGTACGGTCGGCCAGTTTCTCTATGATTTGCGTATCGGCCACCAATTCAACTGGCGGGCAGTCTATCAATACAACATCATATTGCTGCTTTAAGGTATGGATTGCTTTCTGTAGACGGTCATCGAACAACAGTTCGGTCGGGTTGGGGGGGATAGTGCCGACAGGGATGAAACTGAATGAAGGGTGCTGCTCGTCCGTAACAATAATATCCGAAAGTTTGTCGATCTGTCCTCCTAAATAATCACTCAAACCAATTTTGGGCGAATGGATACAAGCTGAGGCAGAGGCGTGGCGAAGGTCGCCGTCGATAACCAATACTTTTTTATTTTTGATGGCAAGACTCATGGCTATGTTCATGGTCAAAAACGATTTTCCACTTCCCGGATTGAACGAGGTAACTACAATCACATTGGAGGATTGATCTTTGCCAATCATGAATTCCAGATTGGTACGCAAGACACGAAAAGCCTCATTCATAATATCACGGCTTCCTTCTTTAACCACAATGGTATGTGCCTCATGTGATTTTACTCTTTTCTTACCACGTATAGACAAAGGAATTTCTCCGATAAAGGGAACACTTAGGCCATCCAAGTCCTTTCTTCCACGAACACGGGTATTCATGTTCTCACGAATGAAGATGATGACTACCGGTATCAATATACCCAAGGCAAAAGCCACTAGGAAAATGTTCTTCTTTACGGGAGCGGTAGGAATCATGCTTCCTCCAGGCTTTGTTATAATACGGGTATTGTAGGCCGTAAATGCCTGAGAAAGCTCGTTCTCCTCACGTTTTTGTAACAGATATAGGTAAAGTGACTCCTTCACCTTTTGTTGGCGTTCCACGCTAAGCAGGTATTTGGACTGCTTCGGGTTGGAGGCAATCTGCGAGGTTGCCTGTCCCCCAATGGCCTCCAAACTTCTGATTTGTGCACGCAAAGCTACCATTTGGTTGTCAATGGAAGTGATCAAAGCGCTTCGCATATCATCCAACGACTTGTCCATTTCCCTGACTAAGGGGTTCTTGACACTACTGTGAGACACCAAGCTATTGCGCTCCAATAACTTGGTATTATATTCATTCAGTTGTGTGGCAAGGCTTGCATTTTCAATGCCGGAATTGGCAGGGAGTAACTGATGTTTATTGTTTTCATTGGTCAAATAGTTCTTTATGTATCGGGCCATATATGCCTGGTTGTTCAATTCACGAATTGCAGCATTGGCTTCATTGGCTTGAGTCATATACATATTTGCCGCCGCCTGTACATCCGGCAGCAAATGCTCACTTTTGAAAGAAGATATATCATCATCCACATTGCCAAGCTCACCCTCAATCACACCCAAACGCTCATTGATGAACATGGATGTACTAACCGCTATCTGATTCTTGTCCCTTACCCAGTTCTCATTGTAAACGGATATAAGGGTATTGAGCACATCTTCCGCCCGTTGGGTGGACACATCCTGGAAAGACAACGTGATGATATTGGACTTCTCATCGTTCTGGGATATATTCAAGCGAGCAGAACAGCCAGCTGATGCCGCAGACAAAGACTGGCGGGTTACATAAATTGTGCTTACCGTTTTATCTGAATAGGCAGCCGATGGAATAACGACAATAGGGCCTAGGGGGCTTTGAATACTGTCATTCAAATTGCCTTTCACAAAACCATCATTTTCTATTTCTGTTCCATTCCGTGTAAAAGAGGATAATTCCACTGCACCATCCTTTGCCAAATGCAGTTCGAAAGTTGCGGATTCATTCTCGGAAAGATTAGGAATCACCACCTGGACAGGAAGTTGGTTTCCATACACAGTCTGTTTATGAAAACGTCCGTCTGTCTGATAATTCATTTCCAAATGCAATCGAGACACCACTTCACGCATGATGTCGGGAGACTTCAAAGTTCCCATCTCGTTATAGACATTGGTGTTGGTCGTAAACAGTCCCAAATCGGAAAAAGACTCCATATCCGTAGAAGAAGATTTCCCTTTGGAATCGTCTTTAATTAAAATAGAGGCAGTCCTGACATATACCGATGGGGTTCTCAACAGATAAAAGGTCGCACCCCCCAAACATAAGGCCAATGAAATGGCAAACCAGTGCCATTTGTTGAGACAGAGGTAAAATAAATCCTGTATGGTAATGAAATCCTGCGTATTTTGTACTGTTGATTTATTCTGAATAGTAGCCATTTCTCTTTTTTATTTAGCGATAAGTACAGCGATGGAGGTCAATAAAGAAGCCAGGGAAATCCAGAAAGAGGTGCTGCGCACATTGTTCCCGTTTACGGTAGACTGACGGGCTTTGGTAGCATTAGGCTCCACATATACCACATCATTCTGTTGCAGATAATAAGCAGGCGAAGTGTAAAGATGCTCGGCAGAGCAAAGATTGACTCCATAAACCCGTTGTTTTCCTTCTTCTTGACGCAACACCAATACCTTTTCCCGCTTTCCGTAGATAGTGAGGTCTCCCGCCTGGCTTAAGGCATCCAGGATTGTAAGGTTATCCTTGTCGATACTAAAACGGCCGGGATTGTTCACTTCACCCATTACGGCTACGCTGAGATTCATATATTCCACCGTAACGACAGGGTCTTTAATCAAATCATGCGACTGTAGCTCTTTCTTAATATAGGCAGCCACCTCTTCACGGGTCATACCGGCTATGTGAATTTCTCCCAACACGGGAAAGTCAATGTTCCCTTTGGAATCTACCGTATAACCGGACACACCACGATTAGAACCGGAAGAACCCTCCATGCCAATCTGTTGAGAAACAATCGGCAAGTTAAACAGGTTGGTCAGGCGCAAATCCTGGCTGTTGACTAAAATAGACAATTTGTCTTTCGGTTGAATCTTAATCTCTACCAGAGCAGTAAGCGCCAATTCGCTTTCGCCCGGACGTAAATCTTGAAAATAAGTGACTTCTTTTGAAGTTGAGCAAGCTCCTAAAAACAGGAGTAATATTGCCCCAATTAAATTTTTGCAAAAATTCATGGTTCTTCGTCACTTTCGGGGCAGTAAAATATGCAAACCGCCTTTATCTATGGA